>OBEQ010241059.1_pt1 | contig 38807 bp, 35 predicted proteins | sample 1670901 | NCBI WGS metagenome assembly OBEQ01 (sample SAMEA104232315, study PRJEB22302) | groundwater metagenome | biome: forest; feature: aquifer; material: groundwater | place: USA | collected 2011-08-07 | depth 5.4 m | reverse complement strand
GCGCGAGCTCGGGCAAACGCTCGGCCTTGCCCAAGGCCCAGCGGATCTCGAACACCGCGTTCTTGCCCTCCACGTAGCCCAGTTCGCGCAATCGCTGCTTGATGAGCTCGATGTAGTACCCGTTCGTTTCCGGGCTGCCAATTGCTAGAACCGCGATGCGCGCCGGCTTCGCGGGCCGCTGCGCTTGGGCAGCAAGCGGTGCCGCGATCGCAGATGCGCCAAGGGCAACCAGCAGTTCACGGCGATCGATCACTGGATCACCTCGTCGGCGCGCAGCAGCACGCTCTGCGGGATCGTGATGCCGAGCGCCCTGGCGATCTTCAGGTTGATGACGAGCTCGAATTGGGTCGGCTGCTCCATCGGCAGGTCGCCTGGGCGCGCGCCCTCGAGGATCCGAACGACGAACTCGGCGGCCCTGCGGTAGATGGCGACGTAGTCGGGGCCATAGGACAGCATGGCTCCGAAGCCGCGGTCGTCGGCGGCCAAGGGCAAGCGCTGCTCGGCGGCAAACGCGAGCCACTCTTCGCGCAGGGCGACGTTGACCGGGGTGGCCCCGATCAGCAGCGCGTCGGGCCGCTCGCGCCGCAAGGCTGCAGCGGTTGCGTCGAAATCGGCCGCGGCATTGACATCGAGCTGGAGCAGCTTCACCCCCATCGATCGTGCCGCGGCCTCTCGCTCGGCAAACAACGTGTCGACTTCGGCTTGGCTCGCACCGGTCGTCAGCAGGCAACGCGGGCAGCGGGCGAGCGCAATGCGCTGAGCGCCGGGCACGGCCGCCCTGAGCAGCTCGAGCCGCTTCGGCAACAGCTCGTCCGCGAGGTTCGAGAGCCCCGTCAGCTGGCCGCCCGGCCGCGCCAGGCTGGCGACCAGGCCCGAGCGGACCGGGTCGGGAATGGCGGTCGTCCCGATCGGCAGGCTGCGGCTCGCCGCCATCACCGCCCGCGCTGCTGTCCCGCTGGTGGCGACGACGACGTCGGCCTTCAATTTCAACATCTCGGCGGCGAACTCGGCGTAGCGCTCGAGCCTGCCTTCGGCGAAACGCTGTTCGATCACGAGGTTGCGGCCTTCGGCGTAGCCGAGCTCGCGCAGCCGCTGCACGAACCCGCCCCAGACCAGATCATCCTGTGGCGTGTTGGTGGCGGTGTAGCTGAGGTAGCCGACCCGGTAGATACGCGGCGGCGCCTGGGCTCGGGTGGCGAATGCAGCGGCAAACGCCGCTATGCCGAATGTCCGCCGGTCCATCATTCGATCACCCGGTCCGCACGCAGCAGGATCGACCGCGGGATGGTGATGCCGAGTGCCTTCGCTGTCTTCAGCTTGATGACAAGCTCGAACAAGGTCGCTTGCTCCACCGGAATGTCGGCTGCCCGAGCGCCCCTGAGCACCGTGTCCACCACCAGCGCCGAGCGCCGGTGCTGATCGTCCAGCGAGGTGCCGTAGGCGAACAGGGCGCCATCGTCGGCCCAGACGGCGCGAGGGCCGATGACCGGCAGCGTGAGCACGCCGACGCGCCGCACGCCGGCGCGCGATGCCTGCGCGCGCAACGGCGCCGGCTGGCCCCAGAGGCTGGCGCCGAGGGCGAACATCAGACGCCGTCGCTGGCGCCGGGTGCCGAGTGCTGCGGTGGTTTTCAGGTTGATCAGATCACCTCCTGCACTGGCGGCGAGGCCGGGTGCGTCATGCTACGCCGCACACCCCGCGCATCAGCCCCGGCCGGCTGCGGCAGCCGGCTGCCCCGGCGCGCCGATGTCGGGCGCGGCGCCCGACGCGGCGGTGCTCACCGCGCACACGAGCGCCAGTGCGATGACGAGCAGAACCCAGCCCATCGCAGGCGTCAGCGGCGTGGTGCGGCCTCGTTTCGGAAGTTCGTGAGTCATGTCAATCCTCCTGTCGCGGCGGCAGAGGGCACGTCGATGGAGTGACTGTCGGCTCGAGCCGCGCACGCGTCCTTCAGCGCGATGAAATCGACATGAAGAGTTCTTAAAGGCACGCCGGCGCCGATGGACCGGCGCACGATCCCCCCCCCTTGAACTAGGGGGTGCATCATCGTTTTAAGCACGTCGAGAACACCGGCGGCACGCTGGCTTCGCTGATGGACAACGGTTCGCAGGGCACGCTGCTGTATTTCACAGGCATGGTCAGCGTGGCCAACGGGATGCATTTCTTGGTGGCGCACGACGATGGCCTGACGCTCGTCATCGGCGGGCTCGACCTCGGCTTCAACCCGGGCCCGACCGCGCCGACCGTGACCGACATCGTCTACACCGGGCCGAGCGGAACTTTCGCGTTCCAGCTGGTGTACGGTGAATGCTGCGGCGGCCCCGCGGTGCTGCGAGTCGACCTGCCGCTGCAGGCCAACCCGGTGCCCGAACCCGGCACCTATTCGCTGATGGGCCTGGGCCTGGCCGGCACGCTGTGGGCCACGCGCCGGCGCCGCCAAGCCTCGAACGGCTGAGAGGCTGAGAGTCTTTCGATCATGCCCGCTCATCACGCCATAAGCCGCCTGCTCGTCGTTGCAAATGCTCGCCATAGCCCGAGCTATGGCTGCGCTTTGCGCCCAGATCAGGCGCCTTCTGGCGCGCTGCTCGGGCACGCTCGAAAAACTCTCAGCCTCTGAGATCCCGATTCGTTTTGCGGCGCCGGGCGGGGCGCCGTCGCCAGACCGGGGTAGATTCCTGCCCATGTCTGCATCGGAACTCCTCGCCCAGGCGGCGTCGGCCTTTTCGAACCCCGCCAACGTGCTGGCGCTGCTGGCGGCCGTCGTCGGCGTGGCGCTGATCGTGACGAGTTCGTTCGTCAAGACGATGATCCCGCTGCGCTGGCTGGCGGTCGGCAGCAATGTCGCGTTTCTCGCCTACGCCGTGGTGCACCCGACGCTGATCATCGTGCTGCTCAACGCCGCGCTGCTGCCGATCAACGTCTGGCGCGCGGTCGAGATGGTGCGGCTGACACGCCGCGTCAGGGCCGCGGCCGCGGCCGGCGACCCCTCGGGCGTGTGGCTCAAGCCTTACATGGTCAAGGCGCACCTGAAGGCCGGCGAGGTGCTGTTTCGCAAGGGCGATGCGGCCGATCACCTTTACTTCCTGGCCGACGGCGAGATCGAATTCGTCGAGATCGGCGAGATCATGAAGCCGGGACACATGTTCGGCGAGATCGCGTTTTTTGCCCCCGACCGGCGCCGCACTCAGACCGCCCGCTGCCGCACCGATTGCACCGTGCTCAGCATCGACGAGAGCACCTTCAAGCAGCTTTACTTTCAGAACCCGGCGTTCGGCTTCGAGGTGGTGGCGCTGGTCACCGGGCGGCTGCTCGCCGACCGGCAGCGGCTCGAAGACCATCTGGCGAAAGCGGCGAACGAGTGAGTCTCGCGTCTTTGGCAATCGACGCCGACATGCTCGGGTGTTAATGTGGGCCACTACCGGAGTTCCCCATGGACATCTCAACACGATCGACCCTCGACACCGCGGCACGGCGCGACCAGCTTCGAAACGAACTCCTCACCACCGTCGATTCGCTGTACCGGCGGCGCGCCGACCTGGTCAGCGAAACGGCTATCGACGACTACGTGACGCTCAACTGGCTCGAATGGAGCGGCGGCTCGCTGCGCCTCACGCTGACCGGCAACAACATCTGCGACCAGATGCGCGCCTTCTTGAAATGATCAGGCTGCAACTCTCGCTCGAGCTCGACTACGAGATCAGCGAGCCCGGCTGCGACTTCATCTTCAACATCCACGCCGCGCACACCGCGCGCCAGCGTGTCGTCGAAGAAATGCTGACGCTGAGCCAGAACGTTGCGTCGCGGGTCGAGACCGACCCGGCCACCTTGAATCGCTACCTGCGCGTGAGCGCGCTGCCCGGTCCGCTGAAGGTCTGGTACACCGCCAGCGTCGAGCTCACGCACCACTTCGCAGCGCCGAGCCAGATTGCCGAAGTGCCGGTGGCGCGCCTGCCGGCGCAGGTGCTCAACTACATCTACCCGAGCCGCTATTGCCAGTCGGACCGGCTGCACCGCCTGGCGATGCGCGAGTTCGGCCAGCAGTGGCAGGGCTACAGCCGGGTCCAGGGGATCCGCGACTGGGTTCTGCGGCGCACGACCTTTTCGTCGAACACCTCGAACTCGAACACCTCGGCGGTCGACACGCTGCTCGAAACAGTGGGTGTGTGCCGCGACTTCGCGCACCTGATGATCGCGCTGTGCCGCGCCATCAACATCCCGGCGCGCTTCACGACCGGCATCGACTACGGCGCCGACCCGGCGCTCGGGCCGACCGACTTCCATGCCTATGTCGAGGTCTACCTGGGCGATCGCTGGTACATGTTCGATCCGTCGGGCACCGCGATCCCGATGGGCTTCGTTCGCTTCGGCACCGGGCGCGATGCGGCCGACGTGTCGTTCGCGACGATCTTCGGCACCGTGATGTCGTCGGCGCCGCGCATCAGCATCGCGGCGGTGCCCAATTCGGCCGGGCAATTGCTGATGCCGTACCACTGCGCCGAGGCGATCTCGACCGACAGCTAGCGCGCGCCTGCGGCCATACCGCCAAAGTGGCGGTGCGGCAGCGAGTACATTTGCGGGGTAGGCATGCTCAAGGCCGTCTTTCCTGTCGTTATTCTCTGACGCCACCGGCACTGCCGGCTGGCTCCGGTCGAATCCCCCCTCGATGATTTTCTTGGCGTCTCTGCGCTGCGCCAGCATGTGCTGCTGCATGACTTGAAAGGAATCGACATGACAACTCAAACCGGCACCGTGAAGTGGTTCAACGAAGGCAAGGGCTTCGGCTTCATTGCCCCCGACGACGGCGGCAAGGACCTGTTCGCCCACTTCAGCCAGATCCAGGACGGCGGCTCCAAGGTCCTGTCCGAAAACCAGCGTGTGAAGTTCGAAGTGACGCAGGGCCAGAAGGGCCCGCAGGCGTCGAACATCTGCTCGGCCTGACCCAGATGGCGAAGGAAGAACTGATCGAGATGAGCGGCGTCGTCAACGAGATCCTGCCCGATCTGCGTTGCCGCGTGACGCTGGAAAACGGCCACCAGCTGGTGGCCTACACCTGCGGCAAGATGCGCAAGAACCACATCCGCATCCTGGCCGGCGACAACGTGTCGCTCGAGCTGTCGCCGTACGACCTGAGCAAGGGGCGCATCACGTTCCGCCATCTGGAGCGGCGCGGACCGCCGACCAGCCAGCGCCGCGTGTAGGCGCTGCCGGCGCACGGGCTGTGTGCGACAGCGCACAGACGTGCTGCCTGCCGGCGCGCACCGTGCCACATGGCACTCGACCACGCACTTCCCGGCCAACCGATCGACATCGCGCCGCTCGGAGCGAGGCTGCGCGGGGCGGCCACCCACGCGATCCTGAAGACCCGCTCGCTGAGCCTGATGCGGGTGGTGCTGCGCGCCGGCGAGGCACTGCCGCCGCACAAGGTGCGCGGCGAGCTGACCTTGTTGTGCATCGAGGGCTCGGCCGACGTGAGCTTCGGAGGCGGCAGTTGCCGGTTGCGCGTCAACCAGCTGCTGCTGTTGCCGGCCCAGGAGTTGCACGCCGTGTCGGCACCCGAGGACGCGTCCTTGCTGCTGACGATCCAGCTGCCCGCCGGCGAGCCCGGCAGTGCGTCGTCCACCCATTGAAGTCGAGCCCATGACCACCACCCGCCGCCTGTGGTTGACCCTGGTCGCCTTGCTGGTCGTCGGTTTCGGCGTGCTGCTCTGGATGGGCAGCGAGATCCATCGCCAGGCACCGCCGATGCCCGCGGCGGTCGTCACCGAGCGCGGCGCCATCGTCTACAGCCGCTCCGACATCGAGCTCGGGCGCCAGGTCTGGCAGAGCATAGGCGGCCAACAGCTCGGCTCGATCTGGGGCCACGGCGCGCTGGTGGCGCCGGACTGGTCGGCCGACTGGCTGCACCGCGAAACGCTGGCCTGGTTCGACCTGCATGCCCGCGCCAAGGACGGCATGCCTTACGCCGAGCTCGGACCCGGCGAGCAGGCGCGGCTGCAGGCCGAGCTGCGCCCGCTGATCCGGCGCAACAGCTTCGATGCGGCGAGCGGGAACATCGTCGTTCCGGTCGAGCGCGCCCAGGCCATCGCGCAGGTCGCGGCGCACTACGAGAGCCTGTACTCCCGCGACCCGGCCACCCACGCGCTGCGCGAAAGTTATGCGATGCGCGAAGACACGGTGCCCGACCCGCAGCATCGCCGCGCGATCGGTGCGTTTTTCTTCTGGGCCAGCTGGGCGACCGTGACGCAACGCCCCGGCGAGACGATGAGCTACACGCAGAACTGGCCCTACGAGCCGCTGGTGGGCAATGCACCGACCGCCTCGGCCTTCATCTGGACGGTGTTCAGCGTGCTCTTCATGCTCGCCGGCATCGCGCTGCTGGCCTGGCACAACGCGGTCTGGCATCACAAGGACAAGGCCGAGGCGCTGCCACCGCCCTTGCACGACCCGCTGCGGGGCCTGGTGGCCACGCCGTCGATGCGGGCCACGGCCAAGTACTTCTGGCTCGTGCTCGCGCTGTTCCTGGTGCAGATCGTGCTCGGCGCGACCACCGCGCACTACCAGGTCGAAGGCCAGACCGCCTATGGCTTCGCACTGGCCGACGTGCTGCCGTATGCGCTGACACGCAGCTGGCACACCCAGCTCGCGGTGCTGTGGATCGCCACCGCGTGGCTCGCGACCGGTCTGTACATCGGGCCCGCGATCTCGGGCCATGAGCCGAAGTTCCAGCGCCTCGGGGTCAACGCGTTGTTCAGCTGCCTCGTCATCATCGTCGTCGGCGCGTTCACCGGGCAGTGGTTCGCAGTGATGCAAAAGCTCGGCCTGGCGAACAACTTCTGGTTCGGCCACCAGGGCTGGGAGTACGTCGACATCGGGCGCTTCTGGCAGTGGTTTCTCTTCATCGGCCTGCTGCTGTGGCTGGTGCTGGTGGGCCGGGCGCTGTGGCCGGCGCTCAGGCGCAAGGACGAAACCTCGTCGATCGTCGGTCTGCTGTTCCTGTCGACCGTCGCCATCGGCCTCTTGTTCGGCGCCGGGCTGATGTGGAGCGAACGCACCCATCTGTCGATGGTCGAGTACTGGCGCTGGTGGGTGGTGCACCTGTGGGTCGAAGGGTTCTTCGAAGTGTTCGCGGTGGCGGTGATCAGCTTCCTGTTCGTCAGGCTCGGCCTGGTGCGCGGCGCGACGGCGACGGTCAACGTGCTGTTCGCGACCATCGTGTTCATGGCCGGCGGCATCCTCGGCACCTTCCACCACCTGTACTTCGCCGGCACCACCACCGCGGTGGTCGCGCTCGGTGCCAGCATCTCGGCGCTGGAGGTCGTGCCACTCGCGCTGATCGGCCTCGAAGCCTACGAGACCTGGCGCCACGGCCAGGCGGCGCCGTGGATGCAGCGCTACCGCTGGCCGATCGTGTTTTTCCTCGCGGTCAGCTTCTGGAACCTGGTCGGCGCCGGCCTGTTCGGCTTTCTCATCAACACGCCGCTCGCGCTGTACTACATGCAGGGCCTGAACCTGACTGCACTGCACGGCCACACCGCCTTGTTCGGCGTCTACGGCATGCTCGGTCTCGGGCTGATGCTGTTCTGCATGCGCGGGCTCAAGCCCGAAGCGAGCTGGAGCGGCACGACGCTGGCCGGATCGTTCTGGGCCTTGAACATCGGGCTGGCGCTGATGGGCGTGCTGACCCTGCTGCCGCTGGGCGTGCTGCAGCTCCAGGCAGCGCTCGAAAACGGCTACTGGTACGCGCGCTCGGCCGAGTTCATGGGCAAGCCGATCGTCCACCTGCTGGTGTGGATGCGCATGCCCGGCGACATCGTCTTCAGCATCGGTGCGTTGCTGATGGCCTGGTTCGTGTTTCGCCTGTGGGTCGCGCCGCGGCGCGAGCCGGCCGGGGTGCCGGCTCACGACGTCGCGGTCGAGGCGCGCTGATCATGTCGCAGCCGGCCTTCTTTCATCAGCCGTCGGGCACGGTGCGGTTCTGGGTGCTGATCGACGACGTGCCCGTCGGCGCCAGCATCGGCAAGGAAGTCCTGCACTACCGCTACCACCCGACCCGAAGCGACGACGATCCGCTCGAGACCTACTGCGCCAACTCGGAAGAGATCGACGCCGCGGTGCGGCGCCGGGTGGCCGGCGGTTCGGGCGAGCCGGTGATGCTGCGCGACCCCGACGTGCGCGCGCCACCGCGCAGCTGAGCCTCAGCGCGAGGTGCCGAAGCGGGCCGCCGAGCGCTCGCGTGCGCGCTGCGCTTCGACCGCGCGGTCGCGCGGGTCGGCCGTTGTCACCAACGCGCCGATGAGCACCCGCGCTGCGGCGGCAACGTCTTCGACCGCGCGATCGAAGGCCTGCTGGTTCGCCTTCGATGGAACGTTGAAGCCGCTCAGCTTGCGCACGAACTGCAGCGACGCGTCGCGGATCTCGAGCTCGGTGGCCGGTGGCTCGAAGTTGAACAGCGTCTTGATGTTTCTGCACATGATCGGGTCCGGGGCGGTGGGTCGGATTCGAGCCGATGATGCACGCGGGCGGCGTCCCGGTCGAGCTTCGCCGCCGCGCGCGTTGCGAGACGTTACGCTGGGCAACGCGAGCACGCATTACAGTCGCGCGTTGAGTGCTGCGCGCATGACACGCGGCCCAAATCGAGGGGGATTCTTTCCATGACACCGATGTTGCGTGGCGCCGGTGCGCTGGCCTTGCTTGTGTGTGCCCTGTGCGCGAGTGTTGCCCGGGCCGCCAAGCCGACCTGGGGATCCGATGCCTCCGGCGGCGCCGACCACGCGCTGGTCAGGCGTTTCGTCGGCTCATGGCTGATCGGCTACAAGATCAGCGACTGGGACCAGACCGTGATGCCCTCCGGCATGAAGGTCGACAACCGCCATTGGATGCAGACGCAGGGCGTGGAAGGCAAGATCACGCGGCTGTTCTACCTCGCGCCGCAGGGCAAAAGCCGGTTCGAGGTCTACCGCAACTACGAGCAGGCGCTCAACGCCGCCGGGTTCAAGCGCAAGTTCGTTTGCGAAAAGGACTGCGCCGACATGTACTTCGCGCTCGACGAGTCCACCGGCTACCGCAAGGGCGTTCGTTGGGCCTACGGTGCCATCCCGCAAGCGACCGGCAGCGCAACCTTCTCGCTCGAGTCGCCGCTGTCCTTCGCGGACGGGCGCATGCTGTACGGCACGCTGAACCGCGGCGGCCAGGAACTGCATGTGCTGCTCTACGTGTCGGTGGCGGCGAACGACAGCACGGACATCGCTGCCGCCTACCTGGAGATCGTCGAGCCCAAGCCGATGCAGACCGGCCAGGTGACGGTCGATGCCGGCGCGATGAAAACCGGCCTGTCGTCCGAAGGCAAGGTCGCGCTCTACGGACTCTTTTTCGACAGCGGCCGCTCCGAGATCAAACCCGAATCGAAGGCCCAGCTCGACGAGATGGGCAAGTTGCTGCAAGCCCAGCCCGAGCTCAAGGTATTCATCGTCGGCCACACCGACAACCAGGGCGCGCTGGAGGCCAACCTGGCCTTGTCGCTGCAACGCGCGACGGCGGTCAGCCAAGCCCTCGCCGCGGGCTACGGGGTCGATGCGAAGCGCATCCACGCCAGGGGTGTCGCGAATCTGGCGCCGCTGGCGAGCAATGCCGACGACGCGGGGCGCGCGAGGAACCGTCGGGTCGAACTGGTGGTGCAGTAGCGGCGAAACGCGTCGCGCAGTCCCGAGTGGGCCCCATTCTGACGCGTCAGCGCGATCGCGCAAAAACCCCCAGCAGCCACACGACGGCGACCAGGACCGCGATCCACACCAGGCCCATTCCGAGATGCTGCGGGTCGCCGGCGAAGACCAGCGCCGCAGCCTTGGCCGGACTTAACTTTCGCCTAACCAAGCGCTAACCGAGCCCTAATCGAGCGGCCCTATCTTCGGCTCCATGCGGAATCTCCCGCGCAAACCACATTTGGAGTGGACATGATGAAGCCCTTGACTGCCGCACTCATTGCCGGCGGCGTTCTGGTCAGCACCGCCGGCGCGTTCAGCGCGCACCCGGCCTGGTTCAAGGCTGCCGACACCCAGCTCGCGGCTGCCGACACGGGCAGCACCACGACGGCGGCGGCGGTCGTGCCGGCCGCGCCGATCCCGATGGTCGCGCAAGGCCTGGTGCCGAACTACCGCGCCATCTTCAAGCAGGCCGCTCCGGCGGTGGTGGGCGTCACCGTCGAAGGCATGCACAAGGCCACGGCCGAAGACTTCGGGCTGCCGCCGGGGGCAGAGAACGACCCGTTCTTCCAGTTCTTCCGTGGCCTGCCCGGCTTCCAGGGGCGCGGGCGCGGCGGCCAGTCGACGCCGTTCCGCGGCCAGGGCTCGGGCTTCATCATCAGCGCGGACGGCCTGATCCTGACCAATGCCCATGTGGTGCGCGAAGCCAAGGACGTGACCGTCAAGCTGAGCGACCGGCGCGAGTTCAGCGCCAAGGTGTTCGGTGCCGACCCGGTGACCGACATCGCGGTGCTCAAGATCAACGCGAAGGACCTGCCGACCGTGCGCCTGGGCGACCCGAGCCAGCTCGAAGTCGGCGACCCGGTGCTCGCGATCGGCTCGCCGTTCGGCTTCGAGCAGAGCGCCACCCAAGGCATCGTCAGCGCCAAGGGCCGCTCGCTGCCGGGCGGCGCGACCGTGCCCTTCATCCAGACCGACGCGGCGGTGAACCCCGGCAACTCGGGCGGCCCGCTGTTCGACGGCAACGGCTCGGTGGTCGGCATCAATGCGCAGATCTACTCGCAGTCGGGTGGTTATCAGGGCCTGGCGTTCGCGATCCCGATCAACGTGGCGCTCAAGGTCAAGGACCAGATCGTTGCCACCGGCAAGGCCTCGCACGGCCGGCTCGGCGTGACGATCCAGGACCTGAACCAGGCGCTGGCCGAATCGTTCGGCCTGCCGCGGCCCGATGGCGCGCTGATCGCCAACGTGGCGCCGGGCAGCGCAGCGGCGTCGGCCGGCCTCAAGTCGGGCGACGTGGTGACGCAGGTCAACGGCGAGGCTATCGTCCGCTCGGGTGCATTGTCGAGCCTGATCGGCATGGCCGCGCCGGGCGACAAGGTCAAGCTCAAGGTCTGGCGCGACCATGCCTGGCGCGACGTCGAGGTCAAGCTCGGCAACGCCGAAGAGCCGGGCAAGCCGATTGCTCAGACCGAAGGTGCAGCGCAAGGCGGCCAGCTCGGCTTGGCGCTGCGCGCGCTGACCGCCGACGAGCGCCGCGCGGCGAAGGTCGAGCAAGGCGGCATGCTGGTGGAAAGCGCCACCGGCCCGGCAGCGCGCGCGGGCATCGAGGCGGGCGACGTGCTGCTGGCGATCAACGGCAAGCCGGTGCAATCGCTCGAGCAGGTCAGGAATGTGCTGCAAGGAAAGCCGAAGAGCGTTGCGCTGCTGGTCCAGCGTGATGGCGAAAAGATCTTCGTGCCGGTGAACCTGGGTTAACTCGGGAGGGCTTCATGCCCTCCTGCAAAAGGAGTGGCGATGAAACGACTTTCGATCCAAACCATTTGCTCGACGACGCTCGTGCTGGCGCTGGCCGGCGCGGGCGTTTTTGCGGCGGTCGGCACGCTGCCGCCCGAGCGTCAGGCCGGCAACGTGACCTACGTGACCGGCGGCGTGGCCGAGGACCAGTCCGAGGCCTTCAAGCTGGCGCGCGCCGACTACCCGCTCGCCATCGAGCTGGTGCAAAAGAGCGGCGGCAAGAACGAGTTCACCGCCGACGCGCAGGTGCAGGTGAGCGACAGCACCGGCAAGGTCGTGCTCAACGCCAAGGCCGACGGGCCGTTCATGTTGGTGCGCCTGGCCCCCGGCACCTACCGCGTGCAGGCCACGCTGAACGGCCGCACCGTCGAGGCCAAGCCGGTCACGGTGGGCGCCAAGGGCGGTGCGCAGGCGATGCTGGTGTTCCCGGTCAAGACCGACTGAGAGGTTGAGGGGCATCGCCCTCAACCGCGTCATCACGGCCCTTCGACGAGCTCAGGACAAGCCGGGCTGCACTCGCGCCGGGATCCACGCTCGCCGCAGCGCGCATCGATAACCAGTGGATCCCGGCGTTCGCCGGGATGACAGCGGAAACCCGATACTTCGGTGTCGGGGGTTCGATGCGTTCGACTGCAAAGAGAGTCTGGGGCCTGCTGGTGCTGAGTGCTGCCCTCGGTGCGATCGTCGGCTGGCAACGGGCGCCGGGCGACAACGGGCCCGCGTACCGCGGCATCGAGCGCATGCAGGTCCGCTTTGCGAGCGTCGAAGAAGGCCGCGCCGCGCTCGGCGCCGACGACGAATGGATCGCGCTCACGAGCGATCTGCAGCGCGCCGCGCTGATGGGAACCGCCCCGCCGGCGAGCCGTGAGGCGTTTCGGGCCTGGCAGGCCGCCAACGTGCTGCCCTGGACCGATCACGACCGCCAGCGCTGGCAGACGGGGCTGGCGGCGCTGGCACCGAAGCTCAACACGCTGCAGCTGCCGCTGCCGGCCGAGATTCTGCTGGTGCGCACCAGCGGTCGCGAAAGCGCCCACATTCCGCACACCCGTGGCCACACGATTGTGTTGCCGACGGGTTTCCATCCGCCCGGCTTCAGCGATGTCGAAGTGCTGGCGCACGAGATCTTCCACGTCGTCTCGCGCGATGCGCCGGCGCTTGCGACCCGGCTCTACGCGCTGATCGGCTTCGAACCGGCCGCCGAGCTCGAATGGCCGGCCGACTGGCTGCCCCTGCGCATTGCCGACGCCGACGCACCGCAGCACCGCCACCTGATGCGCCTGACCCACGCCGGCGAAGCGTTCGCGGTGATGCCGCTGGTGGTGGCGTCGCACAGCCCGCTCGAGCCTGACGAGCCGATCACATCGGTGATGGAAACGCGGCTCTTGCGCGTCACGCCCGGCCGCAACGGCGAGCCGACCCGCGCCGTGCTGCGCGACGGTCGGCCGCTCTGGCATTCGAGCGAAGACCTGCCCGAATTCGAGCGCCGGATCGGGCCCAACACCGACTACACGATCCACCCCGAAGAGGCGATGGCCGACAACTTCATGTTCGTCGTGTCGGGCCGGCCGGTGGCCGACGCGGCGCTGCTGCAGCGCATCGAGGCGGCGCTCAGGCAACGCTATTGATCCTTACCACGCATGACAACAAGAACCGTTCGGGCTGAGGTATCGAAGCCCCGTTTGGCCGGCGCGGCCCCTGTGATCGCGAAGCGACCCTGCCCTGAGGTATCGAAGGGTCAGGGCGAACGGATCGTGGTGGCTGTCATGCATTCCGAAAGTCTCAATAGGGCCGGGGCGTGGCTGGCGATGCTGTTGTGGCTGTGCTGCGCAGCGGTGCAGGCCCAGCCGTTCACCGGCTTCAACGACAGCGTCGTGCGCTTTGCGAGCATCGACGAAGGCCGCAAGGTGCTCGGCGCCGACGACGAATGGATCGCAGCGACCAGCGTGTTCCAGCGCTCGGCCGTGATGGACGCGCCGCCGCCGGTCTCGCGCGACGCGTTTCTCGCCTTCAGCGCGGGTGCGGTCATCGCCTGGCAGCCGGCCCCGCAGGCGCGCTGGCGTGCTGCGCTCGAGAAGATCGCGCCGGCCTTCAACGCGCTCGGCCTGCACCTGCCCGGCGAGGTGCTGATCATCAACAGCGACGGCCGCGAGTCGGCGAATACGCCCTACACGCGTGCCAACGCGGTCGTGCTGCCGGCCGGCCGCGGCAGCAGCGCGGGCTACAGCGACGAGGTGCTGATCGCCCACGAGCTGTTCCACGTGGTGTCGCGCCACGACCCGGCGCTGGCGACGCGGCTTTACGCGGCGATCGGCTTCGAGCCGGTGGCGCCGCTGCAATGGCCCGCCGCCTGGCTGCCGCTGCGCATCGCCAACCCCGACGCGCCGCACGACCGGCACCTGATGCGAACCCGCATCGCCGGCCGCGACGTGGCGCTGATGCCGCTGTGGGTGGCCAAGCGCGCGAACCTCGACCGCAGCAAGGGCGAGACCTTCTTCGACGTGCTCGACGTGCGGCTGGTCGAAGTGCTGCCCGGCCGCGCCGGCGCGCCTTCGATGGTGCTGATGCGCGACGGCCAGCCGGTTTGGCATTCGCTCGACGCTGCCGGCGATTACCTGCAGCGCCTGGGCGGCAACACCGGCTACGTCATCCACCCCGAAGAAACGATGGCCGACAACGTCGCGTTCCTGGTCTGCGGCTCGCAGGTGCGCAACCCGGCGCTGCTCGAGCGCATCAAGGCGGTGCTGCTGGCGCCGCGGCCCCATTGAGGCTTTCATATTTCATGACACACCGCCCCCCGTTCGCACTGAGCTTGTATTTCCGATCGCCCTGAGCTTGTCGAAGCGAGTGCCAGCACCGAGCTTCCCGCAGGCTTCGACAGGCTCAGCCCGAACGGAGCTTGGGGTGTCACGAATTTGGGAAGGCTCAATAGTCATGCACTGAGCATCTCCGTGTATCGGCGCTGCATTTCCTCCGGCGCCACCTCTTCGATCGAATGCCCGATCAGCCAGGTGTGACCGAACGGGTCGCGCAGCTTGCAAGAACGTTCGCCGTAGAACAGGTCGGTCGGCTCGCTGAGCAGCGTGGCGCCGGCCGCGACCGCCTGCGCCGCCAGCCGGTCGGCATTGTCGACGTGCAGGTGCAGCGCACACCCGGTGATGCCTTCGCGCGGCGCCGCGTCGATGCCGCATTCCGGGAACGGATCGGACAACATCAGCACCATCGGCCCGAACTGCAGCTCGGCGTGGCCGATGCGCCCCGACGGTTCGGTGAGGCGAAAACGTTCGGTCACGCCGAAGGCGCGCTGGTAGAAGGCGATCGCCTTGCCGGCGTCGCTGACACAGAGGTAGGCGAACAGCTCATGGATGGGCGAGGGGTTCATTCGGCGCTCCTGGCGATGTCGATGCGCCAGCTTAGGGCGCGGCCGGTTGCGTGGATTGAAGATCTTTACCTCCTGCAGCTGGCCTTGACTTCCGCCCACGAGCATCTATGGGTGCTGAAGTAGGGATGGAACTGGACCCCGCATGGGGCGCAACATGCGCGCGCGGCGCGCCTGCCTGCGTCGCCCGGGAGGCACATGGATCGAACCACTTTCGTCGGGCGTGCCGCGGCTGTCTTGCTGGCCGCGTTTTCGCTGGTGCTGACAGGCTGCCAGCCGGCCGAGGTGCCGGCGGCACCCAGCCCCGCCGCGTCGGCGGCCACGGCGGCCGCGCCGCCGGCCGTGCCGGCGTCGGCGAGCGCACTCGCGGCCGACCAGAAGCCCGGCGTCGACCAGAACGCGCCGTACCTCGAGGCGTGTGCGCGCCAGGGGCTCTCCGCGTCCGAATGTGTCGGCCGCCTCATCTGGTTCAAGGCCACCGGCGGCAACGAACGTTTCCACACCTATGCGTTCCAGCAGCGCGTGGGAGTGCTGGTCGACTGGTTCCGCGTGCTGCGTTCCGACCAGCGCAACGACCGCTTCCAGGCCTGGGGCATCATCAACGACCCGGCCTGCTGCAAGCCGGGCGACGCCGACTGCCCGGCCAAGACGCCGGACGAGACCTACGGCTTCGACTGGTGTCCGGGCGACGACGTGCTGCTGCGATACGTGGGCCAGCCGGGCTACGTGGACCCCGCCTGCGAACTGAAGGACGCCGCCCTCGACGCCACCGACCCGCACACCAAGGACGGCAAGAGCGACCAGCGCCAATCGGCCTGCGACCTGCGCTTCGGCACCTCGACCGGGGCGCTCGGCTTTCGCAAGTTCCCGAACCCGCGTTTCAACGCCGAGAAGTGGGCCGCGCTCAACGGCGGCCGCGCGAGCTGGCAGGGTTACGACCAGATGGTGGCGGCCAAGACCGGCGTGCCATCCGACCAGCGCGTCAGCAAGCTCGCCGATGCCTCGGTCGAGCCGCCGTTCCTGGTCGGCACCACCTGCGGCTCGTGCCACATCGCCTTCGACCCGAAGAACCCGCCCGAGGACACGGCGCACCCGAAGTGGGAAAACATCAAGGGCCTGATCGGCAACCAGTACACCCGGATGTCCGAGCTGCTCGGCTCGGGCATGCCGCGCACCAGCCTCGAGTGGCAGATGTTCGCCCACCCGCGACCCGGCGTGACCGACACCTCGGCGATCTCGCACGACCAGATCAACAACCCGGGCACCATCAACGCGATCATCAACCTGTCGCAGCGCCCGGTTTTCGCGGGCGAGGTGATCGCCAAGTGGCGCAAGGTCGCGAGCTGCAGCGCCGAGGGTGACCAGGAAAAGTGCTGGTGCGAGCCCGGGCGCGATGGCAAGTGCTGGCAAAAGAGCAGCCGCAACGACGACGTGACGCCGGTCAACATCGGCGGCAAGCCGCTCACGCTGCCGGGCGTGCACCACATCCTCAAGGGCGGCGAAGACTCGATCGGCGCGCGCGAGGCGATCCAGCGGGTGTACTTCAACATCGGCTCGTGTTCCGAGCAGTGCTGGGTCAACCACCTGAGCGACCTGCGCCAGGTCGACCCCAACCAGCGCGGCTTCGGCCAGACCGGCTTCAACATCGGCCAATGCCGGCGCGACTGCCCGAACTTCCGCGCCGTCGAAGACCGCCTGACCAACATCCTCGACTTCTTCCTGTCGGCCGAGAGCGACGCCGTCGACCTCGATGCGGCGCGCAATGCGGGGCTGAAGGCGAAGGACGCCAAGAAGGAATACACCCGCGACGACCTGGTCTCCGACCTCGAAAAGGAGTTCGGCGCGGGCGCGGTGACACGCGGTCGCGCGCTGTTCGCCGACAACTGCGCGCGCTGCCATTCGAGCCTGCCCGAGACCCCGACCGACCCGTTCAAGACGCGCGACTTCCATGCCGCGGCAAGCGGCCATCCGCGCAACATCCGCGCCGATTTCCTCGGCAACGACAAACCCACGCCGGTCACCGAAGTGGGCACCTTCCGCTGCCGCGCACTGCACTCGAACCACCTGGCGGGCCACCTGTATTCCGAGTACGGCTCGCAGACGCTGCACACCCAGCCGGTGGTGCCGGCGATTCCCGAGCGCGAGGAGCTGAAGAACGGCGGGCGCGGCTACATGCGCAACGTTTCGCTGGTCAACATCTGGGCCACCGCGCCCTTCATGCACAACAACGCGATCGGCCCGGAGATCTGCGGCAAGCCGGCCAACAAGGCGAACGACTTCACGCGTGCGCGCTACGTCGATGCGAGCGGCAAGCTGCTGGACAAGCAGCCCGAATGCGTGGCCTACGATCCGAGCGTCGAAGGCCGCTTCAAGCTCTACAAGGACTCGATGCACGAGTTGCTGAACCCCAAGGACCGCGGCATCAAGACCACGCTCACCGATGCCGACGTGCTGCTCGACGTGGGGCTGCGGCCGTGGGACGGCAAGCAGGAGAAGGCGCTGTTCGATTTCGGCCAGATCAGGGTACCCAAGGGGGCGCATGCGGGCTTCCTGAACGGCTTGATGCACAAACAACTGGTCGACGACCTGTACCTGGCCAAGCGCGACCCGGCGAGCCTCGAGAGGGCGGGCAAGAAGGACCTGGTGCCGACGCTGCACGCGATCGCCGACGAAGTGCTCGGCAAGCCGTCGCGCTTCGTCGACATCGTGGGCGAGCGGCGCGACTTCATCGTGGCCAACTACCAGACCTGCACCCAGTTCATCGAGAACGAAGGCCATCGTTTCGGCGAAGCCTTGTCCGACGCCGACAAGAACGCGCTGACGGCGTTCCTCGCGACCCTGTAGGGCGCGGCACCCAACCCAAAGGAGAAACGCCATGCGACCTGCGACGCGGATGCTGTGGGCGATGGCGCTACCGCTCTTGTTGACGCTCGGCGGCTGCGGCCGGCCCAAGCCGCCCGACATCGCCTTCGCACCCTACGGCGCCGACTACCAGTCGAAGATGGACCTGGCGCAGGTCGAGTACAAGTTCCCGTTGAGCACGGCCGACCTGGCGAAGATCACGCCCGACAACCTCGCCGGGCTGGACCAGGAACAGGTCGACCAGGTCTACGCCCGGCTCAGCGCCGGGCCGATTCCCGACGGGCCCTACGACGGCAAGATCCTGCTGCCGCGCGGCGTCAGCGGCGAGTTCCGCGCGGCCGAGATCATCGGCGGCTTCGCCGGGCTGTTCGTGCACCTGAAGGGCCTCAAGCTCGAGACGGTGGGCGAGCACCTGTGGCGCGGCAAGGTGTTCTACCGCGACGAACGCGTGCTGCGCAACCGCATCGAGGACATCGGCGCGTTGAAGGCCGCCGGCCTGGTCGAAGGCGACCCCCGGAAGATCAAGGTGGGCGAGCAGGAGACCTGGCTGCTGTTCCCGGCCAAGCTCTATTGCGGGCAGAGTCTGATGGATGCGCGGCGCGAGTCGGTCATCATCGACTACTTCTTCACCGACGAGATTGCCGGCTACCAGGAGAAGCCCGACTTTGTGGCCGGGCGCCGAGGCCTGAAGGTGCGCGACGAGATCCGCATGGTGCGCCCGGGCTTCTACCTCGGCCGGGCCTACCTCGACCGCGGCTTCGCGTTGAACTTCACGCTCTACAACAAGGCGGTTGCAGAGCGTGAGGGCCCGGAGTTCCAGAAGACCGGCCAGACGCACGAAGACTGCTGGGCCGGCACCCAGGCGCGGCGCGTCGCGGTGGCCGCAACGCCCTGAAGTCCGGGGTCAGCTGAGAGGCTGAGAAGATGTTGCTCCACCGCCATGTCATCCCGGCGCACGCCGGGATCCACTCTGTTCAGATGCGCGGTGCCATGTCATCCCGGCGCACGCCGGGATCCACTCTGTTCAGATGCGCGGTGAGGCAGCAGTGGATCCCGGCGCGGGCGCAGCCCGGCCTGTCCTGAGCCTGTCGAAGGGCCGGGATGACGACAGGACTCTTGGACGCTCGAGTGATGAAGCGGGCATCCTTCGCCTGCCTGCTCGCGTGCCTGCTCTGGGGCGCGGTCGCGAGCGCCGACTCCGCGGCGCCGGCGCAGCTCGAGGCCAGCTGGGTGAGCGACCCGGCATCGGCCGGCGACGATCTGCCGCCGGTGGGTCGCTCTCTGTTTGATCACCTGATGACGGTCGAGCGCAATGGGACCAGGGCCTACGAGTTTCCGACCTCGTTCGCGCAGTTGCGCCAGCGCATCGAGGCGCAGGTGCAACGCGAGGCCGGCGCGAGTGTCCCGGGGCTCAAGCAAGTGCTGATTCCGCTCGGCCGCTCGCTGCAGCGCATGGCCGCGGCGCCAGCCTTCTTCGAGTCGCCGCGCATCGTTCTCGCGGTCGACGAAGGGCCTGTCGCAAACCCCGGCAGCGCAGGCATGCTCCTGAAGGACCGCCTGTACCTGGGCTACCAGGCCCGCTCGGACGTGGTCGAGGTCATCAGCTACAACGAAGCGGCGGGCCGTTTCGAGTTCCAGCTGCTGAAGGACTTTCGGCCCGGCGCCACGCCCAGGCTCGTCTACGCGAATCGGCGCCTGTGCACCAGTTGCCATCAGAACGGCGGCCCGATCTTTTCGCGCCCGACCTGGGACGAGACCAATGCAAATCCGAAGGTCGCCGCGCTGCTCGGTGTGCGGGCGCGCGCGTTCCAGGGTGTTGAGGTGGAGCGTGGGGTCGATGTGCCGAATGCGATCGACGACGCGACCGACCGCGCGAACTTGCTGAGCGCGTACCAGACGGTCTGGCGCGACGGCTGCGGCGACGCTGTCGAATGCCGCGCGGCACTCTTCGTCGCCGCTTTGCAGTACCGGTTGAGCGGCCTGCGCCAGTTCGAGCACGCTTCGATGACGAAGCTGTTGGACAACGCGCGAGCCCGCTGGCCCGGCGGGCTGGCGCTGCCCAATCCCGACATCCCGAACCGCGATCCGCTGGCGGGCGATGCCGCAGCGCGCGAGCTCGCCCGGCTCGCCGACGTGGCAGTGCGTTTCGATCCGCTCGGACTGCGGCCGCCACTGGCCGTCTGGCGCTTCGACGATGCAGCGGCGCTGGAACGCACGGTCGCCGGGCTCGCCGACTTCATGGCCGACGCCGACATCGTGCGCCTCGACAAACACCTGGCGCAACAAACCGGCACCGCGTCGCGACTGAGCTTCGTGAGCCCCTGCGCGGTGACGCAGCGGCGCGCCGGGCCGAGCATCGAACATCTGGACTTCGACTGCAGCGCGCCGGCAAGTCCGGCGCGCGGTGCGTTGCGCCTCGCCGGACACGTCGAGCTCTCGGCCGGCACGGCGCTGCCGGGTCGCTTGCGCCGTTTGCAGCTGACCGACCAGGGCGAGCTGCGCGACATCGAATTCGGCGCGGCCCCGGCCACGGTTCAGGGCAGCGAACGCAGTCTGAACCTGCCGCTGCGCTTGCGTGGCCCCGATGGCCGGGCGGTCGAGCGGATCGAGCTGCGCTGGAGCGCAACGAAGGGGCTTGCCCGTGCCGTCGTGGTCGACGATTTCGCGCCTGTGCTGGGCGCAGTGCGTGCGCTGATCGAGGCCGGCCGACAAGGTCGCTTCGACGGTTTCGACGCGCTGCCGTTTCGGCGCGCCCGGCTGATGCCGGCGCTGTTCGAACGGCTGGGCATGCCCGCCACGGCGTGGTGCTGCGTCGACAGCGCCGGCATGCCACCGCCGCGGCTGGACCCGCTCGAACTCGCTGCGGCCAAGGGCGAGGCGCTGCCCGCATCTGCCGCGGGCTTCTATCCCTACTGCGCCAGCTGCCACGCCACGCCCGATCGCACGCCGCCGAACTTCCTGGCCGGCGACGCAGCGCAGGTGCGCCGCCAGCTCAGCCACTGCGCCGAGCGCCTGTATGTGCGGCTGGCGTCGTGGCAGCTCGCAGCGCAAGAGCGAAGCAAGACCCCCATGCCGCCGGCGACCGCGCTGCGCAGCCTGCACCTGGCCGAGTCGGCATGGCGCGACAGCGCCGAGCTGGCCCGGCTCAGCGGCTATGTGCGCGACGCCCTGCAGAGCGAATCGGGCCGCGCGCCCGAGCTCGGTGCCTTGTTGGCGAAGGGCTACGAGAGCCTGCGCCCCTGCCTTCCCGACACGCCAAAGCCCTGAACCATGAACACCACCTCGCCTTCACCGTCGCGCCGCTGGAAGCACTGGTTCGTTGCGCTTTTCATCGTCAGCGTCGTCGTGCCGGCCCTCGTCGGCATCGCCCTGTGGATGCGCTTTCGCGGCGACACGCCGGTCGACTACGCCAGCGCCGAAGACCACTTCAAGTACGGCTCGACCGGCGGCGAGCATGTCAGCGGCTTCCCGTACTGGATCTGGCAGGCGATGCCGCAGGTGTGCGCCGAGCATCTTCCCGGCAAGGGCTACGCGTCGCTCGGTTTGATCTACGAGAAGGACGCCGACGGCAAGCTCCGCGACCTGCCGATCGGCACCTCGAAGCGCCGCTTCCAGGGCATAGACCGGGTGTTCCTCAACTGCGCGGCCTGCCACACGAGCACGGTGCGCACGGCGCCCGACAAGCCGGCCTTCATCGTGAGCGGCATGCCGGCCAACACCTTCAATATCATGGCGTTCGAGAAGTTCTTCTTCCGCTGCGCCGCCGACCCGAAGTTCACCAAGGAGCGTGTCATCCCCGAGATCGAGCGCCTCGGCGCGGACCTCGACCTGCTCGACCGCTACCTCGTCTACCCGGTGGCGATCGCGATCATGCGCGACCGCATCCTGCAGCTCTCCGGCCGCTTCGACTGGGTGTGGACGCAGAAGGAGTGGGGCCCGGGCCGCGTCGACACCTTCAACTCGGCCAAGGTGCTGTTCAATTTTCCGATGCTCTGCAAGGGCGAGGCCAAGGGCTGCATCGCCGCCGGCGAGCTCGATGCGCCCGGCGACTTCCCGTCGATCTGGAACCAGGCGCAGAAGAAGGGCATGCACCTGCACTGGGACGGCAACAACACCAAGTTCGAAGAGCGCGACAAGAGCGCCGCGTTCGGCACCGGCACCACGCCGCCGACGATCGACCTCGAACGCGTCGCGCGGGTCGAGAGCTGGCTGCTCGACGCCAAGCCGCCCGAGTTCCGCAAACACTTCCCGGTCGACGACAAGCTGGCCGCCGGCGGCGCCGCCATCTACAAGAGCTATTGCGCGGGCTGCCACGGCGCAGGCGGCGACGGCTTTGCACTGCCCGAGGCCGAGCGCGACACGCCCTGCGTCAAACCCGGCGACTCGGACGCCGGGCTGTACGCGCCGCAAGTCGGCAAGATCACGCGCTGGGAGGACATACGCACCGACCGCCGGCGGCTCGATTCGTACACCCGCGAGCTGGCCGTCAACCAGTCCACGCTCTATGCCGGCTATGACTGGCGCTTCTGCCATTTCCGCAAGACCGAGGGCTACGCCAACATGCCGCTCGACGGCGTGTGGCTGCGCGCACCGTACCTGCACAACGGCTCGGTGCCGAGCTTGCGCGACTTGCTGGAACCGGTGCCGAAGCGACCGCCGCTGTTCTATCGCGGCAACGATCTGTACGACCCGCTACGCATGGGCTTCGTCGCGAGCGCGGAAACCGAAGGCGAGCGCCGCTACTTCAAATACGACACCAACGCGCCGGGCAACTCGAACGCCGGGCATGAAGGCAAGGCCTACGGCACCGAGCTGTCCGACGCGGACAAGGGTGCGCTGGTCGAGTTCCTCAAAACGTTCTGAGGGGAGAAGTGCATGACTGCCTTACCGTTCTGGAAGCGAACCTGGTTCAAGGTGACGCTGCTCGTGATCGTGCTGCTGGCCGCAGTCGGCGGCTACATCGCCTGGGACCGCGGCTTTCGCGAACACCCGCAGCCCGACTGGGTGACTGCGACGCCGGAGATGCGTTTCAAGTACGGCTCGATCGGCGCCGAGCACGATGCCGGCATCCCGTACTGGATCTTCTACGTGCTGCCGCGCATGTTCCCCGAGAAGTTGCCCGGGCCGGGCGGTTATGCCGCGATGGGCATCCCGTGGGAAGCGGGCCAGGAGCTGCCAGTAGGCTTCACCAAGAAGACCATCGGCTTCCCGCGCGTGGCCAACAACTGCGCGGTGTGCCACACCGCCAGTTATCGCGGCAAGGCCGACGACACGCCCAAGCTCATCATCGCCGCGCCGGGGCACACGACCAACGTCGAGTCCTACTTCCGCTTCCTGGTCGACTGCGCGAAGGACCCGCGCTTCAACGCCGACAACGTGATGAGCGAGATCAACCTGGTCACCCAACTCGACTTCATCGACCGCATGCTGTACCGCTTCTTCGTCATTCCGATCACCAAGAAGCGTCTGGTCGAGCGTGAGGCCCAGTTCGCCTGGATCTACCGCAAGGATTTCGCCGACTGGGGCCGCGGCCGCGACGATGCGATGAACCTGACCAAGTACTTTCTGATCAAGCAAGCGATGGACGACAGCTTCGGCCCGACCGACATGCCCTCGCTGTGGAACCTGCAGAAGTACCAGGCCGACAAGGGCATGCGTTTGAACTACGCCGGCGACAGCCACGATGCGTACTCGGTGATCATCGACTCGGCGCTCGGCGTGCTTGGCGCGCCGCCGGCCGACAAGCAGAACTTCCTCGGCCATGTGGCGTGGCTGCACGAGTACCTGACCAAGCTTGCGCCACCCAAGTACCCGTTCGCCGTCGACACTGCGCTCGCCGCGGCCGGCAAGGCGGTGTTCGACAAGAACTGCGCCGCCTGCCACGCCAGCGCGCACACCGGCACCGTGCTGCCGCTGGCCGAAGTCGGCACCGACCGCAACCGCATCGAGAGCTGGAACGCGAAGTCGGCGGTGGCGGCCAACAAGGCGGTGAAGGACATGGGCATCGAGCGCAAGGGCCTGGTCGAGGCCGACCCGACCGGCTACATCGCCGCCTTTCTCGACGGCATCTGGCTCAAGGCGCCGTACCTGCACAACGGCTCGGTGCCCTCGCTGCGCGACCTGCTCGAACCGGCGGCCAATCGGCCCAAGCTGTTCTACCGCGGCTACGACGTCTACGACCCGGCGAACGCCGGCTTCGTCAGCAAGGGGCCCGAGGCCGAACGCGCCGGCACCAAGTACGAGGTCGAACGCAAGGGCAACGGCAACCAGGGCCACGAGTTCGGCGTCGCGTTGCCGGCGCAGGAGAAGGATGCGTTGATCGAGTTCATGAAGACGCTGTGAGGCGTGGGTGCGCGTACTTCTCGGCGCTCAATTCAGCGCCGAATACAGCAGGGTGCGAGCCTTGTCCCAATCGCGCCGCACCGTGCGCTCGGTCACGTCGAGCAGCTTGGCGATGTCGGACTCGGTCAGGCCGGCGAAGTAGCGCATCTCGACCACGCGAGCCAGCCGCGGTTCGAGGGCGGCCAGCTCATCGATCGCCTCGTGCACACGCAGCAGTTGCACCTCGTCGGCCGCAATCCCGCCGGCGAGCTCGGCATCGAGCTCGACGTGCACCGCGTCGCCGCCACGCCGCTCGGTGCGTCGCTTGCGTATCTCGTCGACGATCACCGAGCGCATCACACTCGCAACGTAGGCGAAGAAGCGGCCGCGATCCTCGAACGTCAGCTCGCGTGCCTGCAGGAAGCGCAGGTACGACTCGTGCAACAGCGAGGTCGTGTCGAGCAAGGTGATGGTTTCGCTGCGCGCCAGGCGGGCGCGCGCGAGGCGGCGAAGCTCGGGATACAGCTGCACGTACAGCGCATCGCGCGCCCCGGCGTCGCCCTGGCCGACGCGCTCGAGCAGGGTGGTGATCTCGCTGCTCATCTGTTTCGCTCCCGTCCGCTGAGAGGCTGAGACTTCGACGCCGCCGAAATCGCGCGGCATTTCAATTTAGCAGATGGATCGTGTCGGGGAGGTTTTCTGTTCTCCCTTGTTTTGGGGAGCAGCGCGAGCGGCGAACTCGGCTTGAGACTGTTCCACGTCCCGCACCATGCGTCCCTCCTCGAGCACGACCACGCGTTGCGCCATCGAAACGGTTTCAGGACGATGCGCGACGAGGATGCGCGTCAGGCGAATCTGGCCGATGGCCGCGTTGACCAACTGTTCGTTCCAGATGTCGAGATGGCTCGTGGCCTCGTCCAGCACCAGCAGTTTGGGGTTCTTGTACAGCGCACGTGCCAGCAGGATGCGTTGTTTCTGCCCGCCCGACAGCCCGCTGCCGATGTCGCCCACCAGCGTGTTGTAGGCCATCGGCATCGCGGCAATCTCGTCGTGGATGGCGGCCAGTTTCGCGCTGGCCTCGATGCGATCCTGGCTCGGGGCCGGGTCGAAGAAGCCGATGTTGTCGGCGATCGACCCGGCAAAGAGCTGATCGTCCTGCATCACCGTGCCGACCATGCGGCGATAGTTGGCGCGCCCGAGCCGCTCGAGCTTGACGCCACCGACCAGGATCTCGCCTTCGGTGGGTTCCAGCAGGCCGAGCAGCAGCTTGACCAAGGTGGTCTTGCCGCACCCGGACGCGCCTGAAATCGCGATGCACTGGCCTGCCGGCACGATCAGGTTCAGGTCCTTCAGCACATGCGGCTCGCCGTCGGCATAACGAAACGCCACGTTGCGCAGCTCGATGGACGGGGTGATCCGATCGGGCTCGATTTCGCTGTCCTGCGCCTCGTCCTCGACCTCGCTCAGGACGATGTCGGCGACACGCTCGCCGTGCAGCCGCAGCATGCGCAGCTCGAAGAGCTTGTCGATCAGGGCGGCCAGGCGCTGGCTGAACTGGTCCTTGTAGCTGATGAAGGCGAACAGCATGCCGACCGAGAACCTCGTGTCGAGCACGGCGAGCGCGGCCAGCCAGATGATCAGCACCCGTTCGACGCTGAACAGCAGGGTGTTGGCCGTCTGGTACGAGAGGGTCCGCTTGGCGATGCGCAGCTCGGCGTTGAACTGGTCGGCCAGCATGTTCATCCAGCCCACGCGCCGCTCCTCGGCCCGGTCGAACAACCGCACGGTCTGCACGCCGCGCGCCGATTCGAGGAAGTGCGTCTGCTGCCTGGCCGCGTGGATGATCTGTTCGGCAGTGGCTTCGCGCAGCGAGCGGAAGATCGCCCAGCGAAGCAGCGCGTACAGCCCGACGGCCGCGCCGGCCACCGCGCTGAGCTGCACGCTGTAGAGCAGCATCGCGACCAGCGTGCCGACGACCAGCAGGCCGTCGATCACGCCATCGACGAACTGCGTGGTCAGGCTCCTCTGAATCGTCTGGATGGAGCCGAAGCGCGAGACGATGTCGCCCAGATGGCGCTTCTCGAAGTACGGCAGCGGCAGCTTCATCAGGTGCGCGAAGGCGTTGCCCAGCCACTGGAAGTTCAGGTTCGTCGCGAGCACCGTCGTGACCCACGAACGCACCGCGCCGATCGACGCCTGCACCAGCGCCAGCAGCAGGAAGCCGGCGCCGAGCGCGCTGATCAGGCCACGATCGGCGGCGACCAGCGCCTCGTCGACCACCCACTGCATGTAGAACGGCAGCACGAGCGCACAGACCTCCATCGCGATGCCGAGCAGCAGCAGCTGAGACAGGGCACGCTTGAACCCGACCACGTGACCCATCAGCGACAGCAAGCTGAAAGGCCGCGTTTCTTTGGCCTTGCGGAAGCTCGATCCCGGCGTGAGCTCGAGCGCGACGCCGGTGAAGTGTTTGGAGACCTCGTCGAGCGCAAGCCGGCGTTCGCCGAGCGCCGGGTCGTGGATGACCGCGTTCGCGCGACCCACCTGTTTGAGCACCACGAAGTGGTTCATGTCCCAGTGCAGGATGCACGGCAGCTGGAGCATGGGCAGGTGCTGCAGCTCGAGCTTGAGTGGGCGCGTCTGCATGCCCAGCGTCTGGGCCATGCCCATCAAGCCCTTCAGGGTCGCGCCCTTCAGCGACACCGAGAAGCGCCGGCGCATGTTGGCCAGGTCGATGCAGTGGCCCCAATGGCCGCACACCATCGCCAGACACGCCAGGCCGCATTCGGCCGCTTCGGTCTGCAGCAACACGGGCAGTCGCCGGCCGCTCCAGAAACGCAGTGCGGGAGACGGGTTCGGGTTCACGTCACAGGCGCCCGGTGGTGGTGTACAGCGGATCGAGCACCCATTCGTACAGGCGGCGGCGCTCGAGAACGACGCTCGCGTCGAGTGTCATGCCGGACTTGAGCGGCCGATCGATGCCGTAGGCCCTCACGCTCTGCCGTTCGAGCTCGACGCGCACGCGGTACAGCGGCTCGGCGGCGCCGCCGTTGGCTTGGGCGACACCGGGCCAACTCATCTCATCGGGGCGTTGCCCGGCGTTCGACACCTCGCGCACGACACCGCGGAACTGGCCGAACTTCTGGTACGGGAAGGCTTGATAGCGCAGCAGCACTGGCATGCCCGGCCCGACGAAGCCGACCGAGCGCGAGGGGGCGTACAGCTCGGCCTCGAGCTGCGATCCGGCGACGCTTCGACCCGGGTCGCGCGAAGGCAGCAGCACGCCGGGGACCTGGGCTGTGCGGGTGTACGTGAAGCTGACGAAGAAGGCCACGATGCCCAGCGCGAACGCACTGAACAGGAGGGTCAGCACCGCGTGGGACACCGGCTGCGCCAGGATCACCGAGCCGAAGCTGCGCGCGCGGAGGTCGTGCAGCACCTCGGCCCGAAACAGCGGAACGACGGTGGCGGGTTTTACGCTCATGATCGGCTCTTGGCGCGCCCCCGGCACCACTCGATGTCGGCCGAGGCGCGTTGTTGCTCGAGCCACTGGTCGAACAGCAGTCGCTGGATCAGGTCGTGCGTGGCGTCGTCCAGACCGGCTTCGGCGAGCGAGAGAACCCGGACCACCAGGCAGCCATCGTCGCAGTCGATCGGAGACAGCAGATCACCCGCTGCGGCGTCGAACACCTGCGAGGACAGTGCGCTCGGCTCGCGGCCTCGGCGCAGGGTCTGGAAGAGGTTCGCCTGGATCGCGTTGCCGCGCTCGGCCGCTTGCCGGAATCGGTGCTGTGCGGCCTGGAAGAAATCGACCCGCCCGGCCTGGATGTCCGAGTACGTCTGTTGCGCAGCGCCGCGCGTCGGACACGCGATTTGCGCGATGCATGCGGTGTCGAAGTCGGCATGGTGCTGCGCGAAATGTTCGCTCACGCGGCCGGCGGTGATTCGCGAGCGCAAGCCTGCCAAGGCGGCATGGTCGGCCGCAAGGCGCTCCAGGTCCGCGTGCTCGATGCCACGCCGTTCCATCCAGCGATGCGTGTCCGCGCTGGTGTAGAGCCGATGGGCGCGCCGCAATCCATCCATCGCGCGCTGCAACTCGGCATCCGACACCTCGACCGGATGTCGGCCCAGCTCGGCGTGCACCAGGCATGCATCGACCAGGCGCGGCGCCATCGGGCTGTCCTCGGAAAGGCAATCCAGATGCGCGATCGCTTGATCGACCGTCAGCACGCTGTCTCCCACGCGAAGCAGATCGCCGTCGTTCCATCGGCGTGCGCCTTGCATCAGCCACGGCACCGACAGCTCGCGGCAAAAACCGAGCGACAGCGTGCCGCCGCCCTGCGGCAGCCGCAGCAGCGCGTCATAGTGGAAGTGCTCGTCGGCGCCCATGTCCTGCCAGAGCAGGCGAAGCTGGGTGCGTGGATGGCGGGCTTCGATGCGGCGCAGGCGGTTCGCCGCGTCGATGGGCGGGACCGTCGAGCCGCTGACCGCCATCAGGCAATCGATCGTCTCCATCACCAGCTCGGTATGCGGCAGTGTCATGCGGTGGCTCCGATGCAGTCGGCTTGAACGGGCGTGGCGCGAGGGCGCTCGGGGTTCGGCGCCATCAACAGGTCGCAGATCGCCTCGCTGATCGGCAGGCCGGTCAACTGCTCGATCCACTGGTATTGCCCGTTCGGATTGATTTCGAGAAACACGTAGCGGCCCTGCGGCGTGAGCACCATGTCGATGGCGCCGTAACAAAGACCGAGCTGTTGCACCAGCCGCACGCAGCAGCGCTCGACCTCGCTCGGCAGCGTGTGCCTGGCGTGGGGCGTGTTGGCGAGGTCGTAGTGACGCCAGTCGTGTCGTGCGCGCTTGCTCGCCTGCGAATGAATCTCCGCTGCAAACACCTGCCGCCCGACGACCGTGATGCGCAGCTCGATGCGCTTGGGCACATAGGCCTGGAAGATGACCGGGCCGAATCGAATGCTTTGCGCATGGCCGAGCTCACGCCTGGCGACCGGTTCGGTATAACGCGCCACCTGGTTGGCAAAGTGGCCGTTGAACGAGGGCCCCGGCGCCTTGCTGATCACCTTGCCCTGGTGGCGCTGGCAGAAGTCCAGGAACTCGTCGGGATCGTTGGAGACCAGCGTCGGCGGCAGCTCGAACCCCACCGAGCCCGCCATCGCGAGTTGCGCGGCCTTGAGGTCGGCGCGCGCGATCACCGACGGTGTGGCCGGCACGATGCGGCAGTCGAGCAGGTTCCAGACGTCCCACAGGTGGTGCGCGCATTCGGCTTCGAGGTATCGACGAACCGCCTCGTCGGCGATCTCGTCGTGCGGCACCGGCCCCTGGGGCCGCCGGTACCACAGGGCGTCGAGGCGATGCAGGTCGATCTTCGCGCCGGCGTGGATCAGGGTCACGGCACGCCGGCCCTTGGCATCGAGAGTGATCGAGATGCTTGCCCGCGAAGGGAAGTCCGCGGGGTTGAATCTGGCCACCTCGGCTCCGCGCGCCAGCAACCGGTCGATCACCTGGTTGGCAGTCCGGTCGCCGGCTTCGGTCACGACAAGAATCATGTTCGTCCTCGTTCAGTTCAACCGATGTCGCAGGGGTGGCGAAAGGCGCAGCCCGGCCACCCCGGCCGCTCGCCATGAGGCGCGGCCGACGCGAGTGGCCGGCTCAGTCCGGCCGGCCCCTCGGGTTGGTGGCATCGCCGTCGACAAGCGGCTTGGTCCAGATCAGCTTGCCGACGCCACCGGCCACGAGCCCGAGCTCGTCTTGCGACAGCTCGTATCCCGCAGGCGAAAGATCGGCCAGGTCCGTGCGCGGCGTGTTCGCCTCCTTGCGCTCGGCGACGATCGTGCTTGTTTCAATGCTCATGAAGCTCTCCTGTGCAAACAAATGACCCCGTGTGGAAGCCCGACTGGCGGGCCTGGAACGCTGCGGCCGCGGGGTCGAACATGCCTGCAGCGAAACGCTTCTTGCAGGGAAGACCGGGCTGGCGCATCGATTCCGGACACTGCGTTGGCCGACAAACATGGGGGGCCGGTGCGGCGGGCATTGCGCGGCCCGGCGATTGACCCGAACATTCGGGGCCAAGGCGAACCGCGCATCTGCAAGCGTCGTGCGAGCATGAAATTCGAGATCCCCGACTGGCCCGCGATTTCGGCCTTGCTGGACGAGGCGCTGGAGTTGCCCGCCGAGCGCCAGGCGCCCAATGGCTGGCTGACTTGCCCGAGCCCGCCAGGGCCCGTCGCGCGGTGCTGCAGCGGCTGCTCGACGACCATGCCCGAGTCCAGACACAGGACTTCCTGCATACCCTGCCCCGCTTCGAGTGGGCAGACAAAGCGCCCGCCGCAACCGGCGAAACCGGCGAGCGCGACGTGGGGCCTTACCGGCTGTTGCGGGAGTTGGGGCGGGGCGGCATGGGCAGCGTGTGGCTGGCGCGCCGCAGCGACGGCGTCCTGCGGCGCGAGGTCGCGCTCAAGCTGCCGCACCCGGGCCTGACCACCGGCACCTTCGCCGAACGCCTTGCGCGCGAGCGCGACATCCTGGCCGTGCTGGTGCATCCGACCATCGCGCGGCTCTACGACGCCGGCGTCACACCCGAGGGCGAGGCCTATCTCGCCATCGAATACGTGCAGGGCGAACCGGTGACCGCGTACTGCGATGCGCAGGCCTCGACGGTCCGCGCCCGCGTGGGCCTGCTGCTGCAGGTGCTCTCGGCGGTGCAGCACGCGCACCAGGCGCTGGTCGTGCATCGCGACCTCAAGCCCTCGAACATTCTCGTCACGCCGCAGGGCGAGGTGCGGCTGCTGGACTTCGGCATCGCCAAGTTGATGACCGAGGGTGCGCACATGGGGATGGGTGACCCAGCCCGCGCCTTGGCCCTGGACCGCGAGATCGAACCCCTGCTGGACACGGCGGACGCCGCCCACGCGATGGACACCCCCGAGGTCCGCACCAACATGGCCATCAATCGAATGGCCACTTGGCATCCGGATGAGGCCGTGACCTTGTTGCGCAGGGCCCTCGATGACTGGGAGCGCCTGGCGGGCCCCGACACGCCGGGAGCGGTCAGCATCCAGCGCTCGCTCGGCGTGGCGCTGTACCAGAACGGACAGTTCGAACAAGCGGTGCGGATCTTTGACGACAATGCGGCGCGGGCTGTTCGCGTGATGGGCCAGGACAGCCCGACCGCCAAGTTGTGCGAGAGTTACAGCGTGCGCGCGCTGATCATGGCGGGCCGTGTCAGCGATGCGCAAACAATGGCGCGCCGATCGCTGGAGGGACCCCCCAACCCGGTCAGCACGCAGACGACGAGTCGTCGCGACTTTGAAAATCGCTTGGGCCTGGCGCTGATCTTCAATCGCAATCCCAATGAAGCCGCGCGCTTGCTCGAGCTGCGTGCGGCCGAAGCCCGGCAGGCCGGGCTCGACACGGGCGACGACTATGGCAGGCTGCTGCACTTCCTTGCGGGTGCGCAGCTGGCGCAAGGCCGCCTGGATGAGGCCGCGCAATCGGCCCGGCAAGCCGAGAAGATCTACGACGCGAGTGCATTGGGCCACGACATGTATGTCGCGCTGGCCCAGTTGACCCAGGCACTCGCGGTGGCACGGGGCGGACACGCGGAGCCTGCGCAACAGTTGATCGCGCAGGCCGAAGAGCACCTGCGAAAAGTCACCAGGCCCGAGCACCCGATTCACCTGCTGGTGCAAGTGGTGCGCGCTGAAGCGCTGCGCGCAGCCGGAAAACCAGCCGAAGCCGAGCGCCTCGACAGCGAAGCGCGCGAGCGGCTGACGGCCACGACCGGCGCGGTGTTGCCCAAGCCGGTGCCGTTCATCTTTTGACACGGCCCGGGGCACATCGCTTCAGACACGGCGGCGCGCAAACGCGGCCAGCAGCACGAGCCCCGCGAGCAGCATCAGCGGCGCTGCCGGCTCAGGCACCGCCTGCGTGAACTGCAAGGTGTCGAGCGCATAGCTGTCGCCCGGTGCAAATCCCGAGCGGTCGATCTCGAAGAAGATGCCGTCGACCTGCGAGAAGTTGAAGTACGGCGCGACTGTGCCGGCGATCGGGTTGCGGCTGTCGAAGAACAGGTCGGCCGTCATCGGACCACCCGGCGTGGCCGGCGTCATGTTGACTCCCGACTCGAGGTAGTACAGCGGCTGCCCGTTCGGCATCAGGTGCGGTGCCCTGGTGAACAGCGTGACAACGACGTTCAGCCCCTTGCCCACGCCGGAGAAGACGGCTTGCAGGTCGTTGTAGGCGCTGAGGTCGAGTCCGAGGTTCGGCCCGCCGATCGCGGGGTTGCCGCTTGGCCGCGTGAACGCGCCATAGTCGAACAGGAACTCGCCCAGCGCGCCCGGGCCGGCATCGACCCGAGCGGCGGCGCCGCCCAGCGACAGCAAGGCGCCGCTGGACGAAGGATCGGAATACAGGTTGTAGGTCACTTCGCGCACCTGACCGGCCACGCCCGCGAAGCTCGCGAACGTGCGGTCGAAGAACTGCGCACCGGCGCCTGTCGGGTTGCCGGCGACGGGGGCAGTGGGCGACGAAAAATCGTCCAACACCAGCGGCGCAGATGCCGCGGACGCCGAGACGCCTGACAACGAGGCGGCCAACAGCACGGCCGCGAGGAGCGGTTTCGATGAGGGGTAGGAAAACATGGGAACCTCCTGAGTTGAAGTGGGTGTCGAGGGAAATCGTGTCGGTCGACGTCGGCAGCGCCGCAACAAGCGCCAGACGCCTCGCTCAAGCCCGGCGGCGCCGTGCCAGCCAGGCGACGGCGGCGAGACCGCAGGCCATCAGCCACGCCGCGCCGGGCTCCGGCACCGGGGTCGGGCCGCCGATCGCGCTGACGAGCGGGGCGCCCATCGCGGCGTAGGCGCCGGTGGCGGCGAAGCTCACCACCTGCGGCGCTGACGAGTTGATGTCGACGAGCAGGAAGGAGCCGCCGAAGTCCGTGGTCGGCAGCGGCGCGCCGCTCGCGTCAAGCACGAAGAACGAGAACTCGTCGGGCGTGTCCCCGGCGTCGCCGGCGGTGCTGAGGCTCACGTCGAAGCCGAGCTTCGCGCCCGCGCTGAAACCTTGGGTGAAGGCGCTGAGGAAGGCGGTGTCGGTCAGGGTGATGCCGGCCGACGTCGAGCCGGAAGCGCCGCCGTCGAGCGCCGGTGCGCCGAGCATCGCGCCGCCCGCGAAGCTGAAGTTCGACAGGCTCGCCGTGTTGTTGGCGTCGCCGCTGCCGCTGCCGTCGGTGAGCTCGAACAACAGCGCGAACGGTGCGCCGGCATGGCCGGGCAGGATGCTGGTGTCGAGCTCGACATGGAAGGCGATGGGCGCGGCATGCGCCGCTGCGGCGGCACAGAGCGTGAGCAGCAGCGCGGCGCCGAAGCGGCCGCGCTGGCGTACGGCCGACGAGGTGGATGGGGTGTTCATCGAAACGTCCTCCTGAAGGGATGTGAGTTGTGTCAGCGCTTGCCGGGCCCGGCGAGCACTTGTTTGGTGAACGAGAACGGGTTGCCGCTCGGATCGTCGAAGACCAGGTTCAGGTTCACCGACGCGCCGGGCGCGAGCGACACCACCGGCGCGTCGATGTAGGGCCGGCCCGCGGGGGTGATGACGCTCGTGGTGCCGCTTGCATTGGCCAGCGTCACGCCCGGGCCGCTGAAGTTGATGACCAGCGACAGCGGGCCGTTGACGCTGTTCGCGCCGTTGTTCGTGAGAACCATCGTCTGCCAGCACTTGGGCTTCACGCAGCGCCGGCCGAGCGGGTTGACCAGCACCTGCGAGCTCACGTCGACCGGCACCGGCTCCGGGGTCATCAGGAACGGGCGAATCGATCCGTTGTGGTTGCCGACGCCGACGATCTGCCCCGCATCGTTGATGCCGGTGGCGTTGACGATGCGCCAGCCGAGCGACGGGTCGATCAGCGTGCGCAACTCCGTCATCACGCCGTTCGCATAGAGGAAGCCGCCGGACTCGCCGTTGGCGTTGGCGAGCAGCGTCTGGCCGACCACCATGTCGTGGTTGTTGATCGCGTTGGCCGTGTAGCTGCAGGCGGTGCCGATGCCGCGGAAGCTGCTGCCGTCCCAGTACACGGGCAGCTTGCACACCTGCCCCAGCGAATTGGCAAAGACGCGGCTGCCGGCGCCATGCCCTGACGCGTTGATCGAGCCCAGCCCGCTGGCGCCCTCCTGGTTGTTGGGCTGGAAAGGTTCGAGCAGATCGGCAGGGGCGATCGTGCCGAAGTCGTAGGGTGACACCGGCGGGAAGCTGGCCGGCGGGTTCTGGTGGATGAAGGCGCGCCCGTAGAAGTCGAAGATGGCGTAGCCGGCCACCTGCCCGGCGTTGTTGATGGCCGTGGCCGCGCCGAAGTTGCCATAACCCGGTCCCCAGTACGGCCCGTTCGAACCGAAGGCCTGGTAGACGTTGGTGACGCCGGAGCTGCCGTTGGGTGTGAGCGGCGTCCAGAAGAACGCGGTGCCCGGGTACATGCGGCCCACCATCTGGCCGATGTCGTTCAAGCCCAAGACGCTGGACGGAAATGTGGTCGACACCGCCGGCACTGCGCTGCCGCTGCTGCCGTTGGGCGTGCTCGGCGTCCAGAGGAACGCCACCTCGCCGCCGACGCCCTGCAGGCCGCCGTTGAAGGCCACCTGGCCCAAGCTGTTGATGTAGATCAGCGGGTCGCTGATCACGCCCAGGTCGATCATGCTGCCGGTTGGGCCGTTGGGCTGCGCCGGAGACCAGAGGAACGCATGATGCGACCCGCCGATGTAGGTGTGGCCGGTGACCTGGCCGCGGTTGTTGATCGAGATGGCGCCGAGCGGCTGCGTCGTTCCGGGCAGATCGCCGAGGTCGACGATGGTGTACGGCGCGGCGGCGGCGCAGGCCGGCAGCAGCAAGGCCGTGCCGACCAGGCTGAAGATGCGTGGGATTCGCGCGGGCATGGGACCTCCTTGGATGGTGATCGGTTGGGTGGAACCGGCTTTGCGGGCCGGTGCCCTTCACCCCCAAGACCGCGTTCGCGCGGGAAAACCGGACATCGACTCAATAACGGGTTCATAACGGGACCCCCGATACAACCGCGTCTGCACTGACACCTTGTCGGAGAACTGCATGAAGACGGTCTCGTCTGGCAGGACTCGCAAGTGCATCGGAAGGAGTTGCACCCACCGTGAGCGTCGACCGAAAGGGCCATGCGACCTCAGGGGTACGATCGCAGCCACACCCCCACAGCGGCGGTCCACGCTCCGCGCGTGCCCCCGCCCAGGCAGCGATGCACCTTGAACTCGCCGACCTCGCGCTGGCCACGCGTGCCGATGGTTCGAGCAGTGCGCTGGCGCCGCGCGACGCGGCGTTGCTGGCCTGGTTGGCGCTCGAGGGCCCGACCCCACGCTCGCAACTGGCCGAACTTCTGTGGCCCCTCAGCGACCCTGTGGCAGCGCGCAACACGCTGCGCCAGCGGCTCTTCCATCTGAAGCGGCACTGCGGCGAGCTGGTGGCCGGCGCCGCTGCCTTGCGTCTGGCCGACGGCGTGGAACACGACCTGGCCGATGCCGAGGGCGTGCTCGGCGAGTTGCACTTTCCCGACGCGCCCGCGCTCGACGCTTGGCTGCGCAGCCAACGCGAGCGCCGCGTCAACAGCATGCGTCGCGACCTGGAGCGCCAGGTCCGGGCCCTCGAAGACGCCGGTGAGCTGGCGGCCGCGCTGCCGGTGGCGCAAGCCCTGTTGCGGCTCGATCGTTTGAGCGAAGCGGCGCACCGCCACGTGATGCGACTGCACTACCTGCGGGGTGACCGGGCGGCCGCGCTGCTCGCCTTCGACGACTGCGAACGCACGCTCAAGGACGAGGTGGGTACGCGGCCGTCCGGCGACACGATGGCGCTGCTGCGGACCATCGAGCAGGCGCTTGCGCACGCCTGGTTGCCCGGCCAGGCATTGCCCGCGTCGGCACTGCGCCCGCCGCAGCTCATCGGCCGGGCCGCCGAATTGACCGAACTGGCCAACGCCTGGGCCGCTCGGCAGCTGTTCGTCGTCACCGGTCAGGCGGGGGCGGGCAAGAGCCGGCTGCTCGATGCCATGGCCGAAACGCAGCCCGGCGTGCTGGTGTTGCGCGCCCGGCCGGGTGACGACAAGGTGCCACTGGCCACGCTCGACCGCCTCGTGCATCGCTTGAGCGAACGCTGGCCCGAGCTCGGGGCCGTGCCGGCCTACGCACGCTTCATCGCGCAGATGTCGGGCCCCGGCAAGGGGCAGGCGCCGACGGTGCAGGCGGTGGCGCCGATCCTGGTCGACCTGCTGCGAGCGGCGCTCGCGCAGGGGCTGGTCGCCCTCGTGCTCGACGACTTGCAATTTGCCGACGACGCGAGCGTCGACATCTGGCAGGAGCTGTTGGCCTGGCCCGCGCTGGCCGGCCTGCGCTTCGGCTTCGCTTCGCGGGTCGACGGCGACATTGCGGCGGCGCGCATCGCCAGCCTGAACCGGCGCAGCGACGCTGCGAGCGTATCGCTGCCAGCGCTCGCTGCCGGCGCGGTGCAGGCCTTCGTCGAATCACTGGCGCTGCCGCTGGTCGATGCGCCCGCCGTCGCGGCGGCGCTGGTGCGGCGCATCGGCGGCAACCCGCTGCACCTGCTGGAAACCATCCGCCACGCGCTCGAAAAACACGGCCACCTGCGCGCCGACAAGCTCGAAGCCCCCACGCGGGTGACCGAGCTGCTCGAACAGCGGCTGGTGGCGCTGCCGGCCGATGGCCTGCTGGTGGTGCGCATCGCCGCCGTTGCGGGCAGCGACTTCGACCCCGAGCTGGCGGCGGCGGTGAGCCGGCGCGATGTGCTCGAGCTGGCCGATGCATGGCATGCGCTCGAGCGCCAGGGGCTGCTCGATGCACGCGGCTTCATGCACGACCTGATCGGCGAGGCTGCGCATCGCCTGCTGCCTGAGCCGATCGCGCGGGTGCTGCATGGGCGGGTCGCGGCGCACCTCGCGCAGCATGGTGCGAGCGCGGCGCGGCTGGCGCACCACTGGCTGTGTGCGGGCGACGAAGCCGCGGCGGTGCCGCATCTGGCGGCCGCCGCACGCCAGGCCTGGCAGCTCGGGCGCAGCCGCGAGACGCGCGATGCTTATCTGCGGGCCGCGGCCATCGAGTTGGCGCGTGGGCAGCCTGATGCGGCCTTCGATCTGCTGTTCGATTGCGCCGGGGCGATCGAGGAACTCGGGCCCAGGGCGGTGTTGGACGATGCCGTCGAAAAGCTTGCACCGCTCGCCCACACGCCGTCGCAGCGTGCCCGCCTGGCCTTCATGCGCAGCATCAGTTTCCATCACCATTCGGACCATGCCGGTTGCCTGGCGCGCATCGACGATGCACTGGCCCTGGCAATCGCCAGCGCCGATCGTGTGATCGAGGCGGAATGCCGCTACACCAAGGGGTACTACGCGGCCCACGACGGCCGCCTGCACGAATCGGCCCAGCACCTGGCGGCAGCCGTGGCGCTGCTGCACGGCGCGGGCCGCGCGCAGCGTGCGATGGTGATCGAGCTGAGTCTGCACACCGTGCTGCTGTGGACGGGGCAGGCCCGACTCGCGCTGGACCGGCAGCGTGATGCGCTGCAGCGGGTGCTCGATGCAGGCTCCCCGAACATGCTGGCGATACTGATGATGCGACAGGCAGACAGCGAACTCGGCCTCGGCTGTGTCGGTGCCGCCAGGATCTCGGCCGGCCGAGCCCTGGAGGCGCTGCGCGCCACCGACATGATCGGCGGCGAACTCGCACGGACCACCTGGTACGTTGCCGATGTGCAGCGCCGCTGCGGCCGTTGGGACGAAGCGCTGGCCATCGTGAACGAGATGCAGCAGCGGCTCGCCGCGCAAAGCGACACTGAACAATTGCTCGCCGCGGCGCTGGCCGGCATCTACCTCGATCTCGGTCGGCCCGACCTGGCGCACCGCCACATCGAAGCCTTTGCCGTCGCATCGCAACACTCGGCGCGCCAGCGCCACCGCGCGCAGGCGCTGCGCTGGGGCTACGGCCTTGCGATCGGTAGCGGAATCGAAACCTCCCTCGTCGTGGCGGACGCACTGCGCTCGGAAAACCTGCTGCAGGCCTGCGAGCTGGTGCTGGTGGCCGGGCAGGCCCGGGAGCCCGAGCTCGCGTCGGCCCAGTGTGCAGGGCTGATCGCAAGCTGCGAACCGCAGGGCCTGCGCCTGGAGCTGGCCCCGCTGCACGCCTTGTGCGCCCGCTTGGCTGTGCGCGAGGGCGACACACACTCGGCCCACGCCAGCGTCGCGCTCGCCGAGCAAGCGCTGCTGCAGGGCGACATCGGCGCAGTGACGCCGCTCGCCGGCCTGTGGTTGGCCCAGGCGCTGCAATCCCTGGGTTGTGCCGCGGCCGCCGCGCTGCAAGCCCAGCGCGCGGCGGCCTGGCTCACGGACCGCGCGCAACACGCGGTGCCGCCGGAGTTCCGCGACAGCTTCCTGCACCGCAACCCGGTGCATGCTGCGTTGCTGAAGCTCCGTTCGGGCTGAGCTTGTCGAAGCCAGCGGGCACGCTGGTGCGGGCACTTCGACAAGCTCAGTGCGAACGGTGGTGTGTCATGAAATGTGAAAGGCTCAAGGCCGGCTAGAAGTTCGTGACCCGAATCAGCCCGGCCGCGTCGCTCTTGAAGTAATACAGGTTGCCGAACCCCGACGTGACATCGATGAACGTGAACAGGCCGCTCTGCCCATACTGCAAGGGGTCGCCGGTCGCGGCATAGACCGGGCCGTC
>OBEQ010835614.1_pt1 | contig 38858 bp, 52 predicted proteins | sample 1670901 | NCBI WGS metagenome assembly OBEQ01 (sample SAMEA104232315, study PRJEB22302) | groundwater metagenome | biome: forest; feature: aquifer; material: groundwater | place: USA | collected 2011-08-07 | depth 5.4 m | reverse complement strand
GCGTCATACACTTTCAACTGTGGATACTCTCCCGCCATCTGTTCTAATAATTGCCTTGTTCCATCAACAGATCCTGTATCAAGAACAATAACATTCTGAAAATAAGGTAGATGTCGCGAGAGGACAGCATGTAGTCCCCCAGCAGGATTCATCAATTCATCTCGCACGATCATTGTTAGTGTTACGTCTGAAAGAGCAGTAAATACCATTTCTCTCTCAAAACGAGCGTTTTTTATAAATATTCCCTAAGTTTATTACTCTGCAGTAACTCCTCTCTTTCATAGTCCACCAGCAATATCTTTTTATATCTGAAATTCCGCAAAGCCAAGCAATGACTTCCCCCATCCATTACGCCACTCAAGGAACACGTATTTTTCTGCAAAGTCTCAAGAACAAAATCAAACCGCACCGCTATTTTGGCACGGCTGAAGATATTTGCAAACTTACTGTTGACGACTGTTGGAATGGCCGTTTCTTTCAGACCTCAACTAACAACTTTCCCCAATTTTGGACACGAGACTTCGCTTGGTGTACTCAATCACTTCTCAAGCTCGGACACGAGGAGAAAATTCATCACACCCTTCGTTATGCCATTAATAATTTCAAACAGCACCATAAAATTACAACAACAATCACCCCCGGCGGTAAACCATTTGACTTTCCCACAAAAGCTGTCGATTCTCTTCCTTGGCTCATCCACAGTATTCGAGTCTCTAAATTTCCTTATTACGAACATCGCGGTTTTCTGAACTTGCAGATCCAGCACTTTTTTAAAGAATTTATTGATCCTCATACTGGCTTAGTGAAAGTTGATTTGCACGTCTCCTCGATGAAAGACTTTGCCGTTCGCACAAGTTCGTGTTATGATAATTGCATGGTGGGCATGCTTGCTGTCGATATCGTCGAGTTGAAATTAGCTAATCCTTTTGAAAAGTATGATTATCCAGCGTTACTCAAAGAACATTTTTGGAATGGCACGTTTTTCTTCGACGACTTAACCAAGAAAATGTATGTTGCTGGCGACGCTAATATTTTTCCATTTCTGACTGGTTTAATTGCTGATCGCACGATGATTGCTTCGGCGCTTCATGCTATCGATGGCGCGCAACTAGCCGAGCCGTTTCCGTTGAAATATACCTCAACACGTCATCAGGTTTCATTTGCCTGGCAGGAAGTCGTGATGCGCAATTATGAAGGAACAACAATCTGGACCCACATGGGTCCGTTGTACATCAAATTATTGCAGCACGTTGATAAAGACAAAGCTGCCCTCTACAAAGAACGCTATCGGCAGATGATCGAGAAGCAGGGAAATTATCTCGAAGTCTTTAATGCCGATGGCACGCCCTATAAGACGCCGTTGTATACCTGTGATCAAGGGATGCTCTGGGCGGCAAATTATTTGACTCTCTAAAGATTCTAATAAGAGATCTATATTCTCCAGTATAACAATCATTTAAAAGAGGACCCCGTAACCCATAGAGTAATGGCGCCTCATATTTCTATCATCATTCCCGCTCACAATGAGGAAAACTATATCCGTCAGACGTTACACAGTATTAAGAATCAAACTTACCAAGATTTTGAAGTCATTGTCGTTACTAATGGCTGTACTGATAAAACCGAAGAGATTCTCAAGAAACGTGAGAACGAGCGTGTTAAACATTTCTCTTTACCGACAGCTAACGTCAGCCGCGCGCGAAATCATGGCGCCAGTAAAGCCGAAGGCGAGCTGCTCCTCTTTCTCGATGCCGATACCCTTCTCGTTCACGACGCCTTGCAAAAGATGAACGAGGAATTCTCCCCTGAATATACTGTTGCCACAACCAGCGTTGTGCCTGATGATCCCACTTTGCCTTTTATACTGGCGATGCGTTTCAAATCATTTAATCTTAAAAGTGGTCTCTACAAAGGCTGCAGTGGCGCGTTACTGTGCCGCCATACTGACTTCGATGCTCTTAATGGTTACGATTCGGAATTAGTTGTCCGTGAACATCGTAAATTAATCCTAAAATTATTAGAGCGGGGAAAATACAAATGTATCGATACTTCTGTAACCACCTCGATGCGTCGTCTCAAGAATTGGGGTTTGGCTAAAGTTAGTTATTTCTGGCTGCAGCAGTTCATTAAAGATAAAACAGGAAGATTACAGAGTAGTGTCTATGAGAAAGTAAGATAGAGAATTATCCAAAATTCTAAGAAGCTTTTAATCCTACACACTTCGGTTTTCATCTTTACTCATTTCTTCTGCAGTACTATTTCACCCACACCATCACTCCAAGTTTCATGTGGTTGCTGCAATCCATCACCCTGAACTGTAAAATAAGGCCAAACTGAACTTGTTCCCACTTTTAATGCCGCAAATTCTGGTTCAGGGATACCCTTTTCAATATCAAATATGAAATGTTCACTGACTTCTCTGATATAATCTCCAAGAGTCATGGGGTTTGTCATAGAGAGATGAAATGACACTCCATTCATAAATACTTCGTAATTAATTAGTGACCGTCGATTTCCTAGAAATAAATGTAAAGATCATCTAAATCTTTTCTAACCCAACGCACAATTCAACGTCGTCCCGCCTTCTTCTAAACACACTAACTTATTGTTAACAACACTATATCCTTTAATATTAGAATTATCGACTTTTTGTTTACAACAAATATTTCTGGCCATGTTTTGCACAAGAGAACCAAGCTGTTGTTGCGTGTCAACTAACTGTTGCAGTGTCTTGCTTAAATCAACACTGCACTGCGTTGCTGCTTGCTGTGTAGCCGTTGTTTGCGCCGTGGCTTGTTCGGCTTGTTTGGCTTTTGTCGCATCAAGCTCTTGCTGGAAGCCTTTTATTTTCTCATCACAGAGATCAGCCGCATATTTACTTTCCGCCTCTAATTTACTTTTATCTGTCTTGCACGAGACCAGATCATCATTATTCTTTTGAATCAGACCCATGACGTTGCTATTAAACGCATTCTGTAACGAAAGATTCTGTTGTGTCACCTCTAATTTCTGTTCTAAAGAATTAATGTTCTTACCCAACTCCGTAACTGTATAATTACTATCTTTAATCTGCAGATAAACTCCATAACCCATAATTCCCGGACCGATGATAAAAACACCCACCATCACGATCAGGACAACAAGAAGTACTTTCGTCCAATTCACTTTCCTCTTTGCCACAGCCGGAATATTCGTATCTACCACAGATAGGTAGATGATTCTGTGGGTATTTATACTTTTCTGAGAAAAATCCTAAAACTTTATTAACCACCTATTTCTCTTCAGATTTATGATCATCACCATCTCCGGGACACCGGGCAGCGGCAAGAGCACTGTTGCCAAGATTCTACTTGAAAAGTTACACGCTGAAAGGATTTATGTTGGCGGCATCTTTCGTGAGTTAGTGCGCGAAAAAGGATTAACTCTCGAACAATTGGAAAGTTATATCCAACAACATCCCGAAATCGATCGTGAAGTCGACGAACGTGCCGCTGCTGCTGCTCGTTCTTTTGCTCAACAAAAGAAAAACGTTATTGTCGAGGGCAGAACTCAATTTCATTTCCTTCCCGAGTCAGTGAAAGTCTATATCAAAGTCGATCCAACTGTTGGTGCTCAGCGGATTTGGAAAGATTTGCAGTCCAAAGAAACAAAGCAGCAGCGTAATGAAGGAAACCTCCATTCTCTGGAAGAAACACAACGCCGGACCAAACAGCGCGAAGAAGAAGACGCCCAACGCTACAAGAGAATCTATCATCTTGATTACCGTAACGAATTTAATTATGATTTAGTGTTGGATAGTACGAAAGAGAGTGCGGAAGAAATTGCTGGTCGAGTTATGAAATATCTTCAAGCAAAGAAATTAATCGCGAAATAATCTTTTTAAGCCAGAAACCCAAAGAAAAGCTTATAAATTACCCCTTTCTGTAAGCAGCTATGACTGAAAAACTACAACGTCACGATTTTGTTGAACTGGAGTACACCGGAAAATTAACGAATGGCACCATCTTTGATACGACCAACGAACAAGTCGCCCATAACTCCAACCTCCCTCATCATCACGGTTCTCTTCACTCTCCGATCGTCTGTGTCGGAGAACGTCAAGTTCTTCTCGGATTAGATCAAGATTTAGAAGGCAAAGAAGTTGGCAAAGAATATACTGTTGTTCTTCCGCCGGAACTTGCCTTTGGCAAACGCGATATCAAGAATCTGCGCATTATTCCGATGGGTACATTTAAAGAACACAAAGTTCAGCCCCAACCGGGATTACAGGTTGACGTTGATGGCGAACGCGGTATTGTCACAAGTATTGCTGGTGGTCGTGTTGTCGTTAATTTTAACAATCCTTTGGCAGGAAAGGAAATAGTCTACACTTACACCGTTAAACGTAAAATTACAGACGCGGGAGAAAAAATAAAAGCGTTTATTTCTAGTATGCTCGGACAGCCATCAGATACTGTATCTGTTGCCGTGCATGATGAAAAAGCAGTCGTAACACTTCCGCTGCAGATGCCTCAACAATTTACGGATATGCTTGGCAAGAAGTTAACTGAGATTAATGTTGTGAAGGCAGTTGAATTTGTGATCAAAGAAAATAAGAATTAGTTTTGAATTAGTTTTTCCCTTCTTTTTTCAGTTTCTCGTTTTAGTTTTTACTCAATAATCTATCTATCAATTTTTGAAGATCATCTTTAAATTGTGGTTGATTAACTCGTGTAAATTCTCGTGCTTCATCTTCTGTTATTGGTTTTGACTTTGCACTGATATGAAACTTAAAATTAACATATGTTCCTTGTTGTAAGAATGTGCAACGATTAAGACCGGAATCATATCGATCTAGATCATTAACAACTCGTTCATCAGCGGCTGCCTGCCAGTTAGGTGTAAGTTTAATATAAAATAAGAGCGGCTTTTTTCGATCACTTTTGGCTTCAAGTCCGACTGTGAAAAGATGTTCTTTTCCTCGGCGAATATCGTCATCAATGCAGCATTTCTCTGTTTCTGGTAGCCAATAACGATAGCGAAGATCAAAATCTTCTTTCCATTCTATCCCAAACTGCGCTAACTCTAGCGTTTCCTGATCAAAAGAGAATTTAGGATGGATTATCGGCTCGTAGAGAATAGAACCATAAACCGTTGCTTGTTTTCTATGACCAATCCAAGGATGAGAAGAGCGCTCCCCTCCGCATCGTCCGAAATAGAGAGCATCACCAATTTTCAATTCATCTGAACGCTGATTGTTATCCGTGTTTGGGTAACTAAACCATGAACTCACTTCTATTGAACCGACATCCATACTTTTAATAATTCCCTTGCATTTATATCAATTATGGATTTCAAGAATAATCAACTATAGAAGTTGAGCCTTCCACCAGTGTTTTCTATAGCAACAACAGAACACTATCTTCTACCATAAAAATCTTTATATAGACACCTTTCTTCTAAGACAACAGAAAAGGGTGGATACACTATGGATACCTACGTCCAAGAAAATAAAAAGTTTTCTTCAGCAACAATGTCGCCTGATGAACTCTCACGCAAGCGCGCAACGATGGATGTTGATGCCGAATTAGAACAATTACTTGCTGGACAGAAAACGAGAATCAAAGTCATCGGCTGTGGTGGTGCGGGCAATAATACGATTAATCGAATTTCTGAAGTAGGGATTAAAGGTATTGAAACAATTGGCTTAAATACCGATGCCCAAGATCTTCTCTATACGACCTGTGATAAAAAACTGCTTATTGGTCGACAATTAACAAATGGTCTCGGTGCCGGCTCCAATCCTCGTATTGGAGAAGAATCTGCCAAAGAGAACGAGCAGGATATTAAGAGGCTTCTCGAAGGTTCACACATGATTTTCATCACCTGCGGTTTAGGTGGTGGTACGGGTACGGGCAGCGCTCCGTTTGTTGCCCAAGTTGCCAAGAAGATGGGTATTCTGAGCGTCGCCATCGTTACCATTCCGTTCATCATGGAAGGCTCTCATCGCTTTGAAAATGCCATGCTTGGTCTAGAAAAGTTGGAACAAAGTGTCAGCACATTAATCGTCATCCCCAACGAGAAATTATTGGAGCTGGCGCCGCAATTACCATTACAAACGGCATTTAAAGTCGCCGATGAAATTCTCACTAATGCCGTCAAAGGCATCGCCGAGCTTGTCACCAAGACAGGTCTTGTTAATCTCGATTTTGCCGACGTTAAAGCGATTATGGGTGAAGGCGGGGTGGCGATGATCGGTGTCGGTGAAGCTGATTCCGATAATCGCGCTGAAGAATCGGTGCAGAAAGCATTGGAAAATCCGTTAATTGATGTTGACGTTACTAATGCTACTGGTGCTCTGATTAATATTTCCGGTGGGGAGAATTTAACACTTGACGAATCGCGTAAGATTGTCGAAGCCGTTTCTTCTCGTCTTGATCCACATGCAAAAATTATTTGGGGTGCGCAGATTTACAAAGACTTGGAAAGAACCGTGCGCACGATGGTTATCATCACGGGAGTGAGTTCTGATCAGATCTTTGGCGGCGATAATAAATATTTCAAGAAGAAGAAAGAAGGGATGGAATCGGAATTAGGAATTAAGTTTATGAAGTGATAAATATTTTTGGAGGAATAAACAATGACTTATTTACTTGAAACAAAAAATCATGGACAAATTGAAGCGGGGTATTTTGGTCCATTCATTGATCGTGTTCGGTTTAATGAGCCTACATTTTCGTTTTCATTGTATACTCCCGATTTTGTCAGCGTCGTAGCGGGTTTTGCTCGAGGGAAAAAGGAGTGGAATCTAGCAATTGTTGGAGATAAAAATACGCGAGCTATGGCAAGATATAGTCCAGAACAAAAGAGCGTCAGCATAGGCTATTGCGACGTATCAATAGATGAATTCGGTCGGTTTGCTGATTATGTTTTTCAAGGCGGAATCTTAGGATGGGGTTCTGACAAGCCTGCGGATTGGCGACCCGATTTTGTCGTTGAAGCACGTGAAAAAGTAGAGAAACACTTACTTTGGCGTAAAACAGAAAGTGCTTATCTTCGTGATGCTCAGCAAAAAGAATTGCCGAGATTAGAAGATGTTTTGCGTGGAAGATAATAACAAGATTACTCTTTATTCAACTATCTCATCAAATACTTTCTGATTTCTTTTTTCTTTTGCCAGAAGTCAAGTGATCAACACCTACAGCTAATCCTACACCGACAGCATACGTCAGAAAGTCGTAGGGATCGTATGTTCCTTTTGTTAAACCCAATCCTTGTTCGATCTCTATAGCCGAGCAATATGTAAAGACTGTTGCTGCAGTTGTTAATTTATTTTTCCCAAATGGGAATCCTGCAAATTCAAATAGTAATCTATTTGCAAAATAGAATGCAAATGGACCGGAAACATCGTGTGCATAGCTAACCAAAAATGAATTACCCTTCTCTAAACCATAGACTTTTGACCAAACACTTGTAGAAAATCCAAGGACTCCGTAAAAGAAATATAATGTTTTTTCTTTCAGATTGTCAGTTAGGCTCATGGTTATGATTCCAAACACACAATCAAAGAATCACCTCAAAAAATAAAAACTTACTTCTTAACAAATTCCACATAAGCACACTTACCACAGACTAATCTATTAGCATGTGCGCCAAGGAACGACCCTGATCCACATTTAGGACAGGTTCTATTCTTGCGTTGGATTTTGTCACCGGAAATAGTGTAGAGAGTATGCATCTTACGGGTTTTCTTTGTCCCTTTAACCGGACCACCCTTTGCTGCCGGTTTCTTTGCTCCGCCTTTTGCTGGTGCTGCCATTATGCCTCACCTTTCTTACTTTCTTCTAATTTTTTACGAAGATGACTGGTCATTCGTACCGTTTTCTGTCGAGCTTCAACTGTTTTATAGACATCTGCTTCAAAAGCAGCTTGACGATGTCCAAATGAAGAATAAATATGCTTGATAACAACGCGGGTGGCATCTGTACCCATCTGCTTGCCAATTGCTACCGCAAGATCTTTGTTACTTGGTGTCGCTTGTTCAAAGACAATTTCTCCGCGTACCATCGTTCTGTCCAATAACGCATTTTCGACTTTTTCTTGAATTGTTAGTTGCATAGTATATCCCTCACTAGCGAATTTTAATCGCATATTCCCCTTTAACGGTAATTCCTACTTGTTTAGCGACCAGCGATTCTTCTGGATCCGTAATCAGTAAACGTCCTTGCCAAGTTGTTGTAAATGAAGTCGTTTTACATTGCGGACACATTTCTTCTTCTACGAACATCTTACAGCGTTTGCATGCTTTTTTCTTAGTCATAATTATTCTTCCTTCCCGGATTTACTCTCCGTAGCTGCTACTTCTTGCAGCCATTCTAGTTTACCCAATCCTTCTTGTCTCATCGTTAAACCAATCTTAGGATTATTAATATCTTTGTAACTGACGGCGATAATCCGGGCCTTACAGCGGTCACCGGGTTTAATACTCCTTCCCGATTTTTTCCCCATTAACACTTTGTCTTTGCTGAACGAAACAAAATCATCCATACTCTGAGAAATGTGAACCATCCCTTCAATTGAACCGATGTCCATGAATCCACCGAAGTCCGTAATATCTCTGATTTTCCCAAACACCAGTTCATTCATTTCCGGATTAAATGTTAACAATTCGAATTCTGTTTCGTAATATCCTGCGCCATCACCAGGAACAATTACTCCCTCTTTGACCTCTCCAACATTAAGAACGCCAACAACAAAGCCCATTTCTTTAGAAACAAACTCTTCATAGCTTGTTTTAACATTTTTGAGCACGGATTCTTTCGTACTGAGGTTAAACATGCCTGGCGGCACTCGAATGAAATCTTTGACTTTGACGCGATAGAACATCCTGGGGAATCCTCCGGCTGATTTTAGAGATCATTTTCCGTGATTGTTTATAAAGGTTTCTAAAAAGTCTGGGTTTATGTGAAATGCATCCATAAATTGCTGACACAATCTTTATATACCTACAAACCAGCCTTCCCACCTATGGATTTACGTTCTCTGCGCCAAGATGTTCAGCAGCTTCCCAATCTGGCTGAAAACATCGCTCAATTTCAACAGCATTGGCTTAAACCGCTCCGCGCTAATACCAATAATCATCTCCCTTTTCTCCAAAAATTATCCCCCCAATTAAAAAAAGATCTTAACCAAAGATTAACCCTTTTCAACGAAACTCTCGCCGCCGTTCAGAGCGGCACCATGATTCAAGATAAACTCCGTTCCTATGCTCACTATCTCGTGGAATTAAAGCTCGCTTCACTTCGTGAAGATAAAGAGAAACATGAGATGATTACAAATCGTCTGCTCAAAGATGAGTTTCTGAACATTTCTCATACTCTAAACCAAGTTCAAGAATTTTCTGAAACCGTCGGCTTGATGGAAGAACAATATCGCGAAATCAATCAATTGTTAGAAAAAAATATTTCGTTGGAAGAAACGCTCTTTTTTATGGATTTGCCTCATAAGATCTTCATGGTAACATTAGTCAAAACGGCGCGCGATCACAAGCGCATTGCTCGAGATTTAGGAAGACATTTTGTCGAGATGGCCAAAAGCACACCTTCTGGGAGGAAACGATGAGTTCAGAAACACTGAGCCTCGTCATCGGAATAGGAGGTATGCTCTTTATCCTCGTTGCGTTTGTCCTTGATGAATTCTTCAAAACGTGGCAGCAGAACACGCTGCGCTATAATATTTTGAATCTCATTGGTTCTCTGTTGTTATTGTTCTATGCCTATGCTATTAGTAGTTGGCCGTTTATCATCCTAAATTTAGTTTGGTTCGGCACGGCAGGATATAAATTAGTAGAATTGATAAAGAAATGATTATTGTTTTTCTGCTATTGATTTTTGAAGCTCTTGGATTAATCTCTTTGTCTTTACAATCGTATCTTTTCCAGTTTCAAAATCCATTTTTCTTCCGTAATAAATTAAAGAATTTCTTCTTATTCGGCAGTTATCAAAAAGTCGAAATAAATCGTCTCTTTGTACGATATCTCTCAGGAAATATCCTGCGCAGAGATGGTTTCCTACTTTATAGCCATTTAACACGAGCAGAGCATGAAGAAATTCTAACGCCGAAGAATAATATCCCTCAAAAATATAATTCACATTTTCTTCTTTAAGCTCAATTCCTTGCAGAAATGTATTTCTTCCTAACGCCGTATCGACGAGTGAGCGTGCTTTCGCCTTATCTGGTGTCACTCGTAATGATGAAGAAGTTTCCAAACATTCATTCCAATCATCTTCATTCACGAAAGACCTCCAGAAAACCATGTAATGGTATCCCGTTAATTATATTGTTAGCCAGTTCTCTGTTTTCGATACTTTTTATATTTTTATGGACCAGAAGCTGTATTTTCCGTTGTAGTTTTTTCTCAAACGATGACAAATCAAGTTTCTTTTTCGAGGGTGTTTCAATATACAAGTCAATATCACTGGTCTCAATATCTTCTCCTCTGGAATATGAGCCAAAGAGAATTATTGTTGGATTACTTAATTCTTCCAGAAGAAAATCAATCGCTCCGCTCGCGAACAACTGTTTTATGTTAAAGAGTTTCTTCTCTAATAAATAGTTTTTTGAACTTCTATCTGCGGAATAGACTTTAATATTGGCAATTTCAGAGCCTTTGATCAATTTTTCTTGTTCTAACTCTTTCGTATAGCGAATTGCTGATGGCAATGGAACCGGCACTAGCCGCTCGATTTGTCGCACGCGTAGCCTTGTTGTAGGATGGAGGAAGAAGTACTCTTTGATTCTCCTTTTGATATCTTTAGTTTTCATTTGATAACTTATATTATCATTTGATATTTAAATGTATCGCTCGCTTTGACAAATCGTAACATTTAAAAGAAGCTCGATTATCTTTTTCATAATATTATGGCAACAGTCTATCATGTAATGTATTCTTACGTTTCCGCTGATCAGAAGATCGGTACTTCCATTCAATCAGGTCAAGGTTATTTCGTTGGAGAAAATCAGCAAGAGGCGTTAACTAAAGCACGAGCCAATGGCATGATCGGTTCAAAAGTTCCAGAGGGTTCAATTAAAGTATGGAAAGTTTCCGAATCATTAACACTAGAATTATCATCTGCCGACGACAATGCTCGTTTTTCCATTGAACCCGAGATTGTCTCTGACGAACGCGGGAAATTAACTTTAGAGTATCGTGTTGTAGAGAAAAAGTAATTCATCCTCCAGTTCCACAATTCTTTTAAACACTCTACATTTTTATCTTTTATGGCACTTATCGGTTACAAACCTATTCTAGAAATTCCCAGCAAATTAGAAACATTTGCTGGTTGTGTTTACATTAAATAGGCCAGAAAGCCTCGTCTTTTAAGACGAGGATGAATGGCTTTCTAGCCTATTTATGTCTCAAAGTGCGGCGATAAGAAAGCGTCTCTTTTCAAGCCTCGCTCTTCAGAGCGAGGTGAGACGCTTTCCCGCACTTTGTTGACGTTATCTCTCTAGAAGAAGCACTTCGTGAACACTTTGGAGAAAAAGGAGTAGATGCATTCAAAGAGTATGATCTGCAAGTAGAAGCGCCAATAAATACTGCGTTCATATTACAATTACAATATTTTCCAGGTGATTTTTTAATTGGTCAGGGAACAAAAGCAGTGGGAAGAATGTACTAGTGTTCTGCACAAGATGTTTCTGCCGTCTCCGCCAAAAATGTTTCTGCGGAATATTCTCGATTGATGGATGGGGGGACGTATTTAGCACTGAAGCTTGATCTCAACCCAGAGCAAGACTTTCGTTACTTGAAATTGGGATTTCATTTTTCTCATGGAGATAACCGCCGGCATAAACCAAACATCAGAGGCGGAATGATCACAGACTGTTTCTAAAATTTCTCTTTCATCTTTCTTTTCCGTCCAAAATCACAATACTCCAATATCGGACAAACGTCACAGCGAGGATTTCTCGGCAGACAAACTGTCTGTCCATGTCCAACTAATAAACGATTAACATTAATCCACTGATCTTGAGAAATAATTTTCTTTAATTCTTCTTCCGTCTCTTCTGGCTTCAGCGATTTCACCCAACCAAGTCTATTCGAAATACGATGGACGTGAATATCAACGGCAATCGCCGGCTTCTTGAACGTGTAGGCGAGAATACAATTTGCTGTTTTTCTTCCGACGCCGGGAAGAGACGTTAATTCTTCAAATGTATCCGGAACGACACCCTCAAATTTCTCGATAAGAATTTTACTCAACTCTTTAACATGTTTCGCTTTCGCTCGAAAGAAACCGATTTTGTAAATCATTTTTTCCAACTGTTCTTGCGGCAGCTTGACAAAATCTGCTGGGGTAGGATACAGTTTAAACATCTCCACAACAATCGGAATCGTCGTCGCATCTTTTGCCCGCGCGCTGAGCAATGTCATCACCAGCATCTGAAATGGTGTATAATCTCCGAGAAGTTCCAACATCGTTGGCTGGTGTGTTTTCTCGAGAAGAGAAAAGATGGTGGTTATTTGTTTAGAGAACTTTGCAAAATTAACTTTTTCATGTGCAAAGTTCTCAAGAGGAGGTGAAATGGCGGAATTTTTGGCTTTGTTTGGACTATTTTGATATTTATTTTGCCAAAAATCCCTTTTTTCAAACTCCTCTTTAGTATCTGCTTTATGATTTTGTTTCATTTTTCATTATTACCTTTTTGTAATAGTATTATCCCATTAAAGAAATAATCATTTTATATAACTCTTGCGGACGATTTTCACCAAGAGTTTTTTTCTACACAAACAACAATATCAATCCCACCAAAACCATCGCCGAGCTAATTACCAACTGAAACATTAACTGATTATGTCTGCTCCATTTTGCGCGCTTCAGATCAGAACTAAAATTCTCATTATGTTTCAACACAAACTCTCGCTGTCGTTCTCGGAGAAGATGCAACACGGCAACAACCAAAATCAATGGCAACACTAATAATACGCTATAAAATAATACCAATGGCACCGCCGCTCCTCTAAACTCTCCTTCTGTCAGCAAACTTTGTAATATAGAAAACACTTTACTCAACCGTGCTGACGTCAATAACGAACTACTAAATCCTAACAGAATCATTCCCGCCGGAGAAGTAAAGAAACCTTTCGTCTTGACAATCCATCTGTCCGTTTTCTCGGTAACATTTGCTCTCCATAGCTTCCACGTTCGAGAGAAAGCCCTAATCTTGATTACTCCCACGACAACGGCAACAACTCCAATTACCTTGTAGAATAACATATACAATGTAGGGTGCGCAAACCATGATAACATTCCAAAGCCCATCAACAGATAGGCAATAAACGATGATGTGATAAATAGTGCCGTTCTCTTTACCATCACAATATCATCTTTAATGATCGTAATCATCGTTAGTAGAATTAATAATACTGCCAGCATTCCTGGATTAAAACTATCACTCACTGCTGAACCCGTCACTCCGGCAAAAGTCAACGTCTTTAGAACATCATGTGGTGCTTTATCTCCTACAACCCCAATCCAAGGGCTGGGATCGAGAGCCGGACAAGTCGGATCAATATTCTCTTTTATCCTTCCTTCCAATAGATTAACGATCGGCGTACTGCCGATAAGATACGATCCAGGGAGAAACACTGCCGGAACACCTTGTGAGTTCTCAGGTATACCATGAGCATTAAAATACTTTTGCAGGGTCCGGGCATTCTGAAAATGTTGATAGACTTCTAACTTTTCTACTTTTAATCCCGGATATTTTGATTGTAATTCTTTTAGATGGGCATTCGCCTGCTCACATTGTGGACAATCACTGCCATAGAAATAATAAAGACAGTCATTTTCATCTGCTGCCGCAACTATTGATGATAGAAAAACTAAAATAATTAGTACTAGCACGATCTTCTTAATATCCATCACAAATCCCTAAGAGAGAACAGACTTATATAAACTTTTTTGTTTGGCTCTTTAACAAGCTTTATTAAGCAGTAACTTCTCGCTCAATTCGGGAGGGATGTAATTATGGTACTAGAATTAACCGAAGACACATTTTCAAAGGAAATTAACTCAGCAACACCCATTATTATCGACTTTTGGGCCAGTTGGTGTGGTCCTTGCAAGATGATGGCACCTGTATTTGAAGAATTAAGTACAGAATACAGCGGAAAATTACGCTTTGGCAAGGTTTCCACTGAAGACTATCCCGAAGTGGCAGGTGATAATGCCGTTTCCGGTATTCCCTGTTTGATCGTTTTCAAGAATGGCGAAGAAATTGATCGCATTGTCGGTTTTGCTCCGAAACCAGTATTAAAGCAGAAAATTGAAGCAGTGTTGAAAAAAGTTTAACAGGTATGTGAGGTACATCAAAAATGACACAGAATCTAGAACAACGAACAGAACAAATGCTTGTAGTGGGTAGAGATGTTTCTCGAAGAGAATTAGTCTTTCATTATGAAGAAAATTTCTTTTTTGCAGTAACGCGACCAAGAGATGAAACCAAAACCGCTTACATCATTCCTGTAACCGAAGAGACATATCTAGAACATCATGTGGGTGACACCATAGAAGTGCCGCAATATTCAGTTAATGGTTCAAATTGGTACTTCTCAAAGAATGATGCCCAAAGATACACTCCCTCCACTCAATGAGGAGATTCCTTGTGATGAAATCTGAGATTATCTGTTTCCACATTTCTTCCACAACTTTTTTATAGTTTCTTTAATTTTTTGTCAATTATGATTAAAATCGCCCAAGGCGCAGAAGCGATCATCTACAAAGAGAACGACAGTATTATTAAAGAACGCTTTGCTAAACACTATCGTCTGCCCCAACTGGATCAATCACTGCGTCAGTTTCGCACGAGAAGAGAGGCGAAAATTCTCCAAAAATTGCAAGACCTAAATTTTCCCTCTCCTCATCTGAAAGAATTCTCTGACACGCGAATGGCCATCACCATGGATTTTATTCCCGGGCCGAAAGTGAGAGACATTTTCTTTGAACAGCAAGAATATACCAAACTCGCTTGTGAAATTGGTAAAAACATTGCCAAACTGCACGATGCAAATATTGTGCATGGTGATTTAACAACATCCAACATGCTTCTTCATCAGGAATCAAAACAACTAACGATCATTGATTTTGGTCTATCTGCTTTCTCAGATAAAATTGAAGACAAAGCCGTTGACCTCTTTCTCCTCGATCGCGCTTTAGAGAGTACTCATTTTCAGATTTATCCCGGTGTCTTTCAATCCGTTATTGAAGGATATAGAGAATCTCCTTCTTCTGAAGAAGTATTGCAACGCTTTGAAAAAGTTAAAGCTCGTGGGAGAAATAAGAAAAAATGAACGGCATTCCCGATATCTATCGATATAAAGCAGAACGAGGAGATACTCTTTTGTATCGAGAGGTTTACAATTATTTCCAGAATCATGGTGCAACTTGTGGGGAGAGCGAGGAGTATGGGTTTGGTGATGCGTATCCCCGAACCAGTGGATCAATTAAATTTCAGAACTTGAATGTCCACTTACAATCCCAGCCCTCTACACCTGGAGGATTGTTTAGGCGACCTCGCGGAATGATCCTTGAATTAACTGCTGTTGGTGGGGATATTGAAGGAAAGCTTGAAGATGTTATTCAGAGTTTTAATTTTCAATTAGAAGAAAAGAATATTTTTTAACGGGGTGGTATAACTAAAAATGACATCACTTTCGTATTATTCTTCAAAAAAAGTAGTAGTTTTCCTTATTCTCCTCTTACTATCTTCATTATTATTAATTGGTTGTAGTCCCGATCTTAGTTCCAAGACAAATCCTCCTAACACAAATTCCACCAGTCCCCAATTAATCATCTATCTGTTGCAAACTAACCAGATCGTTTTTTCCGAAGATGATCTCCTTTCTTACAGCCCAGAGAATAAAACATTTACGTTCACAGAAGAAGGTGCAAAAAAGATGAAAGCGTACCAATCATCTCCCCTGATCCACGCTGGTCTTTATCAAAAATCATTTGTGATAAAATTAGGGGAAGAGGAACTTTACCGGGGTAAATTTTGGACAGCGTTATCCTCCCTTATCGAACTGGGTATTGTTCTCTCTGATGTTGTGATGATTAATGAAGATTATCCCCTTCTTACTATTAGTAGTATCTCTCTTTCCGATGGGGACTCACCATCAAATACTATAGAATTAGATGACTCAAAATTAATCGAACATTTTAAAAGAATACATAAACTGAAATAACTCTTCTAAAATACCCACTTCGTGGCAATCGTTCCCGACCCTCTTCGACCGACAATCGGTCCGTCATCATAGAATAATCCTGCTTTGCTCATATTATCTCGCACCATCCGCGCGCAAGAATACGTCGCTAAAATACTATCTTTCTTCATCACGCGAAACATCTCTTTAAAAAATTCTTCATGCCACATCTCCGGCGCGGTCTTTGGTGAGAACGGATCAAAAAAGATCGCATCGAACTGTTCTTCCGATAAATCTTTTACTTTCTCTCGGGCATCACCCACCATAATTTTCACAGTAACATTTTCTTCCCTAAACTCTAATTGGGTCGGTGTTAGTTGTTGATAATATCGAAAGAATGGGATCGGCGGATTAATCTCTTGTATCCGACTAATAATCTCTAGATCGTATTCCAACCCCACCACTTCAATCACGCAATTTGGATTCTCTTCTAGCGCCTCACTAATTGCCATCGCCGAATTATATCCCAATCCAAAACAGACATCGAGAATCCTCAGCGTTCCAGACTTTGCTTTCTCGCGAATCTGGCAGGGGATAGCATACTTCTTCAGTGCTTCCTCAACCGCCCCCGTTTGTGAATGATAACTCTCCCCCACCGTTTCATTAAGATACGTTTCCGTATTATCGGCGGTGATAATCTTTTTCAGTTTGGGAAAAATATTCATTGTTCTCTGTTTATTCAAGACTCTTTTTAAAAATTTCCCATTCAAAATTGATTTTTTTCTTTTTTCTCTTCTTTCACAGAAAAAAATTTACGTATCACCGGTTCTTCGGGAATAAACATTCCATTAACCTCGTATCCCTCCACCAATCTTTGGCGAATGAAGTCTCGATATCGTGTATCATAACTACCATACGGCGCTACTGCTCCGCGCTGATCGCGGAAAGGTAAATCGCGTGCTTGAGCAATACGCTCTAGGGATTTTAATGTTCTTGTTCGTTTTAAGTGTGGTGTCGCCTGATAGAGTTCCCGATACCAGTGCGGATTTCTACTTTCCACTGCTCGAATCATGTGGCCTTCATATCGTTCTCTTTGGGCTGGGACAAGAACAACATTTAATCGATTTTCGAGAAGATCTGAATATAATCTCTTTGCTTCTTCAGCAAAAACAACAGCAATTTCTGCTGGCAAATATTTAATCTGTCTATCCACATCCCAAGTCAATTAACTCACCCCTTTTCTTCCCTACTTCTCCTACGTGACCTTTTCCGCCCGACCTTTCCTCACCAATAAATCCGCAACCTCTGGAAACATTTCTGTCTCTTCGCCGGAATCGTAAGGTCCATACTTCTTCAGATCTTTCCAAACAAAACTCGGCGTTGGGCGAATGAAACGGATTTTTGTCCGATCCCGTTCTTGTTCCGTTATCGGGCTTGTTTGCTCTATTTTTGCGGGAATTCTTGCTGTAGTATCAATGATCGTTTCCACTGGAAGTGTTACTCTTCCAGCACTTGCCAGTACTGTTGGCAGCTCTCCATTAAACAAACGTAATAAAATACTCTTCCGATAATGCTCCATCGTCTGGAGAAGATCTTGATACCATTCCCGCTCTTCACGCAGCATCGCGCTTGTGTCAATAATATCCGAACCAGTTCTGCTTCTATTTAACGCAATATCAATAATTTTTTTCTCACGCTTTTCATAAATCTCTTTGAGAATTCTCTTAATGCTCCGCAGTTCATACTCCAATTTTTCCCGTTCGCCAGCGGCAAAAATATCCGTAGAACGTGCTTGACTCTCTAACAACGCTTTTTTCTCTCGAAGATAGCCGACGACATCGATATAAAACGTGTCTTCTAACTTCTGCAGATCTTCCCTCTTCTTCTCATTCCTCAGAATATCGTACAATGTTTCAAGTGTAACTCTTATTGATTCCACAAATCCCTCATTTGAACCTCTGTTTCCTGTGGAGACTCTCGCGTTTTTAAAGATTATTGTTGTTTGAAAAGATAGATCATTACCATTGTTCTGCAGTGCAGTGGAAATGAATGGAAATATGCAAAAAGTATTTAAATAGACTACCCAGCGGGAATAAAATGACCACCGCGATTATTTCCAAACTAGTATTAATAATTCCTCAGAATCATCTTCCACAACAAGCTCTGGATAGTCTAGTCAGAGAGCGAGAGGGCACTTCAAAGATGTTTTTTGAAGAAACTCCCCTCACAGATGATCGTGCTCCTCTTTCAGAAGTAGTTAAAGATTATCAAAGTCTCCACGTAATCGCTGTCTTAGCCGTGTTGCCATCCTACAATCTCCACCATTTCCGTAACAACGATCGAATTTTAGCTCTTCACAGTACTCCCATTCCTCATTCAAAACTGCGGAGTTATGATCCAGCAAGGCAAGAAGCGGCGCAATTTTATTACACCTATCTTTCTTCCAGAAAGAGACGGTAATTCTCTTTTTTTCCTTTTTCACCAAAATCTTTTTTAATAATCACCTAAATTCTCCTCTTATGAACATCCTCGGCATTGAAAGCACAGCCCATACTTTTGGTGTGGGCATTATTACCGACAAAGGCGAAGTTCTCGCCAACGTCAAAGATAGTTTCACCTCTGATGGTGTTGGGATGATTCCCGATAAAGTTGCCAACCATCACAAAGAAGTTGCTGAAAAAATTCTCGCTAAAGCACTTGAGCAGGCTCAAGTCCCTTGGAAGGATATTTCTTTGATTGCCTATTCCGCCGGTCCTGGTCTTGATCCCTGTCTTTGGGCGGGTTATCATTTTGCCAAACTGTGGTCGCAGCAGTATAAAAAAAAGCTTGTCGCCGTAAATCATTGCTGCGCTCATCTCAGCATCGGCAAAATTTGGAACAAACTAAAAGATCCTTGTTACCTCTATGTTTCTGGTGTTAACACCCAGATCCTGGTTCAAGAGGAAAATAAATATCATGTTCTTGGTGAGACGCTTGATATTGGTTTGGGAAATATGCTTGATAAACTAGGAAGAATTCTCGGTCTCGGTTTTCCTGCGGGGCCAAAGATTGAACAGTTAGCGAAAGAAGGCAAATACCTTGAACTTCCTTATGTTGTGAAAGGGATGGATGTCTCTTTTTCGGGAATTTTGACGAAGGTAGAACAGCTTTACGTGCAGAAAAAAGCAGCTACTGAAGATATCTGTTTCTCCGTCCAAGAAGTCTGTTTCGCGATGTGTACTGAAGTTGTTGAAAGAGCGATGGCCAATACTAACAAGAAAGAACTTCTCCTCGTCGGCGGCGTTGGCGCCAATCAACGTTTCTGCGAGATGCTTGATATCATGTGTCAGGAACGCGGCGCTACATTCTATAAAGTGCCCCTGGATCTCGCCGGAGATCAAGGCGCAATGATCGCTTGGGAAGGTTATTTACGGAGAAAAGAATGTGCGGATATTGAAATCAATCCTCACTGGCGAGCAGATGAAGTTTAGTGCGATTGTTCTCGATTCTTTTTCTTCGTCACCCACTTTCTAAACCGTGTCGGGCTATACGCCTCTTTCTCTATCGCAAATCCCGGAAGTACTCTTTCATGATCTTCTTTAATCCGTTGTCCATCGATAGAAACATATTTTGAGATATCGTATGTTATCACTACCAATGTTGATTGAATCTCCGAACGAAGCGAAAAAGAATAGTGCCCTTCTTTTTTCATCGCTAAAGAAACATACTGTTCTAATTCTTTTAATGCCGATCCTTCCGCTAGAACACGTCGAAAGACATCACCGCGAATGAATGTGCCATCGGCTAGTTCTTCGATCACATTTTGTTTGACAACTTCTTCAACGTACGGATTACAACCAACCCGCCGAACTAATTCTGCCCAGTGTTCTTGCAACGAGCAAAAGCCGTGATACCTTTTTTGAGCCATTAATCACTTTCTTACCGACATCTTTATAAACTCTTCTGCAACCGTTAAAAACAACACTTTATCGTCGACAAAACCGAGAAAGTAAAGGTCTAAAAATGACTCCTGAAGAAGAGCAAAAAACAACCTCTGAGCAGCCTCAATTGGCGGCAGAAAAACAACCTGAAAAGAAGCCTGCATCCAGCTACGGCGCTGCTCAAATTACCGTCTTGGAAGGTCTTGATGCTGTTCGTAAACGGCCCGGAATGTATATTGGTGATACGAGCCTCAGAGGATTGCATCATTTAGTCTGGGAGATCGTTGACAATTCTATCGATGAGGCGTTAGCTGGCTACTGCAATAAAATTAAAGTCATCGTTCAAAAAGATAATTCCGTTACTGTTGTTGATAATGGACGGGGTATTCCCGTCGATATTCACCCTAAATTGGGTATTCCTGCTGTTGAAGTCGCATTAACCAAACTTCATGCTGGAGGAAAGTTCGATAAAGAAAGTTACAAAGTCTCTGGTGGTCTGCATGGTGTGGGGTTAAGTGTTGTTAATGCCCTGTCCATGGAATTACACGTCCAAGTAAAACGGGAGGGTAAAGTTCATTATCAAAAATATCAGCGAGGCAAGCCGGTAACTCTCCTTGAAGTAACTGGAGATACGACTGAGCGTGGCACAATCGTCCAATTTAAGCCAGATACGGAGATATTCCCCGAGATTGTATTCCACTATGATATCCTCGCCACCCGTCTGCGGGAGTTAGCGTTTCTCAATCGTGGTATTGAAATTGAATTAGTTGATGAACGAGAAAATCGTCAAGATCTATTCAAATACGAAGGCGGGATTAAAGAATTTGTAACCTATCTTGATCAAAATAAACAGCCCCTCCACGAGGTAATTTATTTTGAAGGGACGCGCAGCGAGGTCGTTGTTGAGGTTGCGTTACGCTACAATTCCGGTTACCAAGAGAATGTTTTTTCTTTTGTCAACAATATCAACACGATTGAAGGCGGAACACACCTTTCTGGTTTCAAAACCGCTCTCACCCGGGCGTTAAATAATGTTGCCAAAGAAATGAGCGCTGGCAAAGATATTAAACTGACGGGAGAAGATGTTAAAGAAGGTCTTACTGCCGTTCTTTCAGTCAAAGTTCCCGAACCGTTGTTTGAGGGGCAGACCAAAACAAAATTGGGTAATAGTGACGTCTTCGGGATCGTTAGTTCGCTCGTTTACGACCAGTTGGCATTATACTTTGGCGAACATCCTCCCGTGGGCAAAAATATCGTTGGGAAATGTCTTGATGCTGCTCGCGCTCGTGAAGCTGCTCGCAAAGCTCGCGAATTAATGCGTCGGAAGAGCGCATTGGAGGGTGCTGGTTTGCCTGGGAAGTTAGCTGATTGCAGCAGCCGTGATCCAACGAGGTGTGAACTCTATCTTGTCGAAGGAGATAGCGCCGGGGGCTCGGCCAAGGGCGGTCGTGATCGTGAATTCCAAGCGATTCTTCCTCTCCGTGGTAAAATCTTGAACGTCGAAAAAGCTCGTTTGCATAAAGTTATGGAGAATAAAGAAATCTTGGCGATGATCGCTGCGCTGGGTACGGGTGTGGGCGAAGAATTTAACATCGCTAAATTACGCTATCACAAAATCATTATCATGACAGATGCCGATGTTGATGGATCACACATTATGACACTATTATTAACCTTCTTCTATCGCTACATGAAACCGCTAATTGAACAAGGCAAAGTCTATGTTGCTATGCCGCCGTTATTTCGTTTGCAAAAAGGAAAACAAGTTCGCTATGCTTATTCCGATGTAGAACGAGAACGCACGACCGCGGAATTGGGAGAAGGAATTACCATTCAACGCTACAAAGGTCTAGGGGAAATGAATGCCGATCAGTTGTGGGATACGACGATGGATCCTTCATCGCGGACATTAAAGAAAGTAGAAATCGAAGATGTTATCGCTGCCGATCAGATGTTCACCATTTTGATGGGTGACGAAGTCGAACCGCGCCGTGAATTTATTGAAAAACACGCTAAAGATGTTGTTAATTTAGATATTTAACAGTTATTTTTCTTCTGTTTGTCGTCGTAGAATACTTTTCTACTGGGGAGTGAACCAAAATATATATAAACCATAAGATAGTTCTAGAACACAGTTCCTATTATAGTTAATAGAGTTCAGAAAAAAGAGGTTGAGAATTATGAATAGAAAAAAGGTGTTGGTTTCTGTGATATCTTTTGTTGTTATTGCAATGTTTGCCTACTTAGTTATAGCATCGGCCGGTGGGGTTGATAGTGCTATTAGTAGTATGAACATGAGTTCTCCGGCGTTGGGTGCAAACCTCAGTGGTGTCATGACACTCAATATCACTTCTGTATTCCGTAATTACACCGATGGGCAGGCTGACAAAGGTAACTACACCAATGTTACAGTTCAGTTTCGCAATTTTAGTACCAACAACATCGTCTCCGCTTTTGTCATTACTGCTGTCGATCGTGCAGTCAACCAGACGTTCTACAACGCTACAATTAACACGGCTATTTCTTTTACCGGTTTACTCGATGGATTATATAATATCACTCTTACTGCAACAAACGCCTCCGATCTTAATCGTACCATCACCAATAATACTGTTATCAATCAGGGTAAAGATTTGATCACTATCGATAACACTTTTCCCGAAGTCCGTGGGTTTAACGATACGGATCGTGTCAACTATACATTTAATCAGAATGTCTCCGTCCGAGTAACGTTAACTAACAACACTGGTGATTCACGGTTGGGTACGGAACTTCATAAAGTTCTCTTCCAGATCAGTTATTTCAATACGTCTAAGAATAATCTCAGTGATGTTAGCACCAAAAACGTCACCGGTCTTATTGCCAACGTCTATAACATTACGTGGAACGCGACGAATAATGTTATTGAAGGAAACCACACCGTCACCATCTTTGTCAACGACACGGCCGGTAACATGAACAACACTCAGAATGCCAGTTTCCTCATTGATTTAACTGCTCCGACAGCAAATTTAGTTAATCTCACTGAAGATGTGAATGTTAGTAAGAGTAATTTTACGTTCCAGTGGAACACCACTGATACGTGGGCTACAAGTATGCTCTGTCAGGTTGTTGTTAACAGTAACATCAACATTACTGATCTTACTGTTGCCAATGGAACTGCCGGTGGAAGTAGTACATTACAAAGTAGTCGTACTCTTGCTGACGGATTTTACAATGTCAGCGTGATGTGTAACGATACTGTTCGTCTTCAAGGCACCTCAATCATGAGAAACTTTACTATCGATACGGTTACCCCTGATGTTCAAACATTTTACACAGATAGGGCTAACATCACGACACGTCAAGCAATTGCGTTAAACGCATCGATTAGCAATAAAAGTGGTACTGCCATCCATGTTGTCTACTTCCAAGTTCAAAATGGGACGAGTAGCTTTAACATTACAACGGCGGCGTCAAATACTACCTTGTTTAATGCAACATTAAACTTAACGCAGTATAATCTTCAAAACGGGAATAACACCGTAACGATCTTTGCCAACGATACTGCTGGTAACTTAAACAACTCTGGCACATTTAACGTCTTAGTTGACACCGTTGCGCCAAATGTAGTTGGTCTTCAGGGTAACCTTACTGGTGTAGAATCGTTTAATACCACTAAGAACTTGCCAACCTTCCAATGGCAGGTCAACGATAGCACCTCTGAGAGGATGAGTTGTGACATCTATCTTAATCGAGTCGCTAACACGACTAATGTTGTTACCTCCAACCAAACGGTTACGAATTTTACCGTGCCTCGTTCGATGGCTGATGGTCATTACAACGTGAGCATCCAGTGTAATGATTCGTTACAACAACAAAATGTTTCGACAGTACGGAATTTTACCGTTGATACGACTGGTCCAGCAGTAACGGTAACGTGTGCCCCTTCATCCGTCAGCGCTGGTGATTCCGTCAGTTGTAGTTGTGCTGCGGCTGACACCACAACAACGGTTGTTAGCTCATCGTTCACTGATACCAAGCCAGTTACGACGACGGCAGGATCATTTACTACCGGAACATGTACTGCTACAGATCTTCTTGGAAACTCCGCTAGTGCCACGGGTAGTTACTCAGTGAGTGGTTCATCAAGCAGTGGAAGCGGCGGCGGTGGTGGCGGATCAGGTGGTGGTGTCTCCACGACAATTCCAAGTCAACTTGAGATGAAAACCTGGACTTCCATCTTAGCAGGGGAAAAAGCAACTGTTGAAGTTAAGAGTGGTGACCTGGGAGTCACAAGTATCAGCTTTACCGTTGACAAAACAACCTATGGCGCATGGGTTGAAGTTAAAAAAGTTGCTACGTTACCAACCACCATTTCGGCGTTCGGCGATAAAGTCTACAAGACATTGCAAATCGCCGAGAGCAATGTCGAGAAAGTACTCAGTGGCACTGCTGTCATCAATTTCAAAGTTGAGAAAAGCTGGCTCAACGCAAATAACCTTGATAAGAGTGGTGTTGCGTTGTTCCATTTCAAAGACAGTAAGTGGACGCAATTGCCAACTACTGTTGGCGAAGACGATGGTACGAATGTCCACTATACTGCAGAAACCACTGGGTTTAGCTACTTCGTTATCGGAAAGACAGCTCAAGCTGTTGCGCCAACAACGGTGACCGGTGCTGTTACTGGAACAACACCTTTGCAAGTAACACAACCAACTACGGGAGCAGTAGGAAAAACTGCAACAGTACCTTCAAAGAGTAGCTCGTCAACTGCCGTCTGGGTTGTTGTCGGTCTGGTCTTGGTTGGCTTGCTGGTGTGGGTTGTCATGGCTCTGCGCCGCCGAAGATAAATAATTATTTTTTCTTTTTTTTTCTTTTTCTCTATTCTTCTGTTCTATCTCTTGCTATTTTTTTAACAAACATTTAAAATTAAACTTGAATCTCTTCGTCGAATGGATATTATTCAAAAACTGCAATCCCTCGAACAAGAAAGCAGAAAACGCGGTATTCCTATTATTGGTTCTGAAAAAGGCCGCTGGCTTCTTTCTCTTATCAAGAAGAATAAACCGCAGTATATTCTTGAACTCGGAACGGCTAATGGCTATAGTGGAATAATTCTCGGTTCGGAATGTGGAGAACTACTCACCCTCGAGAAAGATGCAAAAATTCCTGCAGAAGCACAAGAAAATTTCACCAGCTTTAATATTAACGCTAAGATTCTCGTTGGTGACGGTGTTGCAGTTATATCTCAATTAGTGAAAGAGAAAAAGAACTATTTTGATCTCATTTTCATCGATTTCGCTAAGAAGAAATATTTAACCGTCTTAGATAATTGCCTTATTATGATCAAAAATGGTGGTTATATCATAGCTGATAATATCACGATGACTGGTTGTCAGGACTTTAAGCAAACAGTCTTAGATCATCCTTTGCTCAAGACCGAGATAATTAATATAGGTGATGGATTAAGTTGTAGTAAGGTGATTAAACAGTGAATGCCAAAGATGAGATCGAAAAGATTCGTCGAATGATTGATAATATTGATGAACAGTTAGTTGAACTAATAATTAAGAGAATGAACTGCAGCCGAGAAATTGGTGAATACAAGAAAACGAAGCATTTGCCAATTTATGATTTACAACGTGAAGAAGAAATCATCCGTGCAAAAATAGAATTATTTATCGAGCATGGTTTTAATGATCCTATTTTCGTTCAAAAATTGTTTTTCTTATTCTTTGAGAAATCACGAGAAATGCAACAGTAAACTTCATTTAAATTTATCCCCAAATCAATCGATAAATCCCATCTACTTTCTGCCAAACATTTCTAATTCTTTTCTCATCATCAGCTTCTCGTTCAGAATAATAAGCATTAAAGTAGCCCAGAGAATAAACTCGTTTTTCTCTTAATTCTGCTGGAACATCATCTTTATCTGTATCATCTACCACCCTTGAGTATGTTAAGAATAATGAATGATGATTTTTTAATACTCCCTGTCGAGAATAAGGAAAATGAGGATGATATTCTGTTACACATCGATCTACTTTGAGAGCTGAGTCTGATCTTTCTCCAATGATCTGTGTTTTCATTGTTTTCCAGTCTTTTGCTCTTTCAGCTGCAGAGATAAGAAATACTAGCGGTACTTTTGGAACATCTTTGAAACTAGTCATTTATTTTAAAATGGGAAGATTATATTTAAATATTTCGAGAATTTTATTACTTTTCGGTGAAAATCTTCTTTCTAGATTCATCCTCTAGTGGCGTCTCTCACAAGTGATAAAAATATGAACATTTAAATAGTTCGCTCCATTTTTGGTCTAAAATGAAATTCCTTCCCGATTTAATAAGAAAAGTTGTAACCCCTAAACCAAACTTAAACTATCCTCAACCCATCGAAGGAACCACTTTAATACAAGGCTCTCGTGATGGGCAAATGTTCATCTACGATTCTAAAACAAATAGTGTTCTCTTTGGCGGAGGAAATCCTGATCTCTTGTATCTAGGAAGACTTACTAGAGGACATATTGCCAGAAAACAAGAGAAAAGAGACCAAATGTGGAAAACATTTTTTGTAAATGAAAAAGGAAACGTTCTTTTTGGTAGAGAATATGATTCAGAATCTTTAGCACTAGTTGACTCTACACTTGAAGATACTCTAGAGATTAATCTTTCTAATCTTTTTGGTGGATCATTAACGGGAAAAATCAGCGGAACAGAGGATACTTTATTGGAATTTGTGAACCAAGAATATCAAAAAGGGGTACTTAACTTTTATGATCGCGAGGGAAGAGTTCTTGGAAGAGATATCCCCGCATTTGTTCCAGGGGAAAGAGTAGGTTATATTGGTCGAACTGAAACGATAATGTTTCCTGCGAGAGAATTATGTTTTGTCAATGTTGATGGTCGAGTTCTACTAGAAATAAAATATGAGGCTGATGAATTTCAGACAGAATCTCTGATTAAATCTGAAGTTTATGAGTTAGCGAAACATTAAACTAAAATCCGTTTTCTTTTAATTATCTATCCCTACGGTTTATATCTTTCCATCGTCCTTGGAAACGGAATCGCATCTTTAATCGTTTCGAGTCCACAGATCCACTTGATAATCCTTTCTACACCCATCCCAAAGCCGCCGTGCGGTACGCTGCCATAGCGACGCGTATCAAGATAGAATTCATAATTGAGTGGATTTTCTCCTTGTTGAACGAGACGTTTCTTAATCTCTTCAAGATCGTGCTCGCGTTGTGATCCGCCAATAACCTCGCCGTTCTTCTCGGGTGCTAAGAAATCACAGCCTTGAACGACATCAGGGTTCTTTGGATCTTCCATCATATAGAACGCCTTCACTTTCTTGGGATAATGTGTGACGATAATTGGCACATCATATAATTCTGTCAACTTTTCTTCTTCAACAGTACGTAAATCTTTTCCCCATTCCACGTCCATTTTACATTTCTTTTTCAAAATATCGAGAGCCTGCGTATAGGTCATGCGCACAAATGGTTTCTTTAATGTTGGTTCAAGTTTAGTGACATCACGTTCGAGAACTTTTAATTCTTCCTGATTTACTTCTAATACGCGTTTGACAATATGCTTGATTAAGCATTCTCCGTGATTCTGAATATCCTCAAACGTACTCCAGGCCATTTCCATCTCAGCATGCCAATATTCTGTCAAATGACGTGAAGTCTTACTTTTTTCTGCACGGAAGCTTGGTGCAATCGTATAAATCTTTTCTAACGCAAAGATCGCTGGTTCAGCATAGAGCTGCCATGTTTGCGCTAAAAATACATCTTTTTTATCAAAATATTTGACTTCAAACAATTCACTGCCGCCTTCACATTGTACTGCCTGAAAGATTGGTGATTGGTATTCGTAGAATTTCTCTCCACGGAAATATTCGTGGATTGCGCCGAAAACAGTACTGCGAACTTTTAACATTGCTGCCATTTTTCGACTGCGCAGCCAGAGGTGGCGGTTGTCTGCGAGAAATTCTACTGATTGATCTTTTGTAATTGGAAAATTCTCACTCATGCCAACTAATTTATACGCTGTAACTTGAACTTCGTAGCCAGTCGGAGCGCGTTCGTCTTTCTTAATTGTACCACTGATTTCTAGTGATGCTTCTATTTGTAATTTATCAATCTCCTCCCATTGCTTCTCAAAATTCTTTCGCTCAATGACGCATTGGATCGTATTTGTCGAATCACGGAGGATGACAAACTTTAATTTATTGCTACCTCTTTCGCGGTGAATCCAGCCGTGCAACAGAACTTCGCCTGCTCCTTTGTTCATTGCTTCTTGGATCGAGAGGTATTTTGTGCTCATTTTAGTGATAGAATGGAGGTGGATATAAAAAGGTTATTGTGCTTTGTCAACAAATAGTCTATTCTCTCGCCGTCTTCCACATTTCCAAAAAGAACTGTTTATACTTTTCCGCATTTTTTTTCGATTGTATCACAAAAGCGGTGGGATTCTCTAACCAAACAACCGTCATCACATAATCATCAAAGAGAAATATTCCCGTAGGCAGTTTTAATTTTGAAAATTTGACTTTCATCTTCTTGTACAAATGATCTTTGATGAATATTTTTCGAATGCCTTCATTAGCAATCAATTTCACATTAATCTTTTTCTCAATTCTTTTCTTATGGTAATCTCTAAAAAAATGTTTTAATTCTGCTTCGCGCAGCTCCTCACCTAAGGTAAAAACATAATACTCTCCATTTGAAGATATTTTGTTAAGAATGGTATTGAATGCTGCTTTTATCCCAGCCATTCCTTCATAAACTTGCGCTTCTTGTTTATCTCGAGCTAATATTCTCTTTTGTTCTATTTGCGGAATTATTTTTTCAATTTCTTTTTTCTGTTGAAGAATAAGCTTTTCTTTATTCTCGAGAAATTCAATCAGATTTTGTGGATTTGAAGCTTGGAAATATTTCACATTATTTTTAATGACATACGAGACTAATCCCCGTTTTATCAATTTCTCAATTGTGGGATAGACTTTGGAATTAGAAACGCCCGATTTTTTAACAATCGGGGTAGCCGATGACTGTTCTAACTCTAATAACGCAAAGTAAATTTTGATTTCATTCTTACTCAGTCCGATTTGTTCTAATATCTCGATATTCATTTGAGATCATTTTTTGTCGAGACTATTTAAAATCTCTGGCTAAAATTTGTGATTATCACCACCTGCGGGGGTGGGAAGAGTAATATATTAAACGGAGGAACTATCATCAAATAATTTAGTAAAGATAAATGAGGTATACAAAATGGGATTGGAAAAAGAAACAAACAGGCTTATTGTCGGCGGAGTAAAATATGTAGGGAGATTAGGTTTAGACGCGGCAGTAGTTTATGGCACACTTAGAATTTTTACTCATTTAGATCATGAACACGCCATGATTGCGGTAGAAAATTATAGTATTATTCGATATACGGTTGATAATTTTGATGGTATTTTTTGGCGACAAGGAAGACTTCATGATTATATTCTAAAATCAGCAGATGATTGGTTTAATCATTTTCGAAAAGATTGAAATGATCAAACCGGCCCATCTCCATAAAACTCCGGCACTTCTGTAACATCGAGAAAGATACTTTCTGGAGCACCAGAGGTTTCATATTTCACCCTAATCTTTCCTCGTAAAAAAGATAGAATCTCTCTCAACGGCTCGTGTCCTCTTTTATACTCTCTTTTAGAATGATCTAATCGTTCACCTAATCTTGTTTCTCTCCAAAATTCCATCGCATCCGGCAATTCATTCGGACTATCTTTTAACACTTTGTACTCTTCTACCATCGCTATTGGAAGGCTCAATAAAAGATAGGCCGCATCATGTTTGGCGTTATCAAACGCAATATAATCGACATCTTTCACGTCGATTTGATCCCAATATTTATCCATCAATTCATCTATTGGTGTACTAATCATTTTCTTCTCCCCTCATCGACCACTTCTTTCATTATTCTATTCACCAATCCTGGTTCGGCTTTGCCTTTTGTCTCCCTCATTACTTGACCAACTAGAAAATGAAATGATTTTTCGTTTCCAGAATAATAGTCTTCAACCGCTTTTTTATTTCCTAAAATAACTTTCTTGCAAACATCTCGCACCATTCCTTCCGATGTAATCTGTAATAATCCCTCTTTCTTCACATACGCCCGCGGCGAGAACTTTCCCTCTTCCATTAACTTCTCCATCAGTTTCTGCGCCGTCGTCTCGGAAATCGCTTTCTCTTCAACCAGAGCCAGCAATTCGATCAACTCTTTTTCATCAAATTTAATCTCCCTAATTGTTTTCTTGTTATAATTTAATACTCGCAATAATTCTCGCCGCAGCCAGCGCGCCGCTAACGCTGGATTAATTTCTCGCGCCACTTTCTCAAACAGCTGTGCCAACTCCAACTCCATCGCCATTACTTCTGCATCACCACTATCTAATCCGAATTCTCGCACGTAGCGTTCCATTTTCTGCTGCGCCAGTTCTGGAATTTCTTTTTCGACAAGAGAAATCATTTCGTTTGTTACATCCAGCGGCACGAGATCTGCTTCCATAATATACCCGTAATCAGCTTCCTGTTCTTTACTGCGTAAAGAAATCGTCCCTTTACTCGCTTCATTCCAGCCGCGCGTCTCGCGTTTTATCGTCATTCCTCTTCGAAGTAATGCTCGCTGGCGTGTCACTTCATAGGTCAACGCCGTTTCAACTTCTTTAAAGCCGCTGATGTTTTTTATTTCAACGCGCGTATAATTGCTCTCTTTCACTGAAATATTAGCATCGGCTTTCATAATACAATGATTCTGATCAAAGACATTCAGATACGTCAGTATTCCTAGCAATTGATTGAGAAAATCACGCGCCTCAGCTGGCGTTGTCAGCGTTGGTGTCGTGACGATTTCCACCAACGGATTTCCTGCCCGATTATAATCAAGATAAGCAAAAGTTGATGTTGCCATACTCTGTGGATAACTTAATGATGCCGGATCCTCTTCAATATGGATTCGTTCTAATTGGATATTTTTCCCCGATTTTAATTTCACACTTCCTCCGCTACCGAGAGGCTCTTCAAATTGAGTGATCTGAAAGTTCTTACTCATATCTGGATAAAAGTATCCTTTTCGAGAAAAAATTAAATCGCCATTAATCGTGCAACCTAGTGCCCGGGCGATCTTTAACGCATAATCGACGGCTCTTTTATTCAACACTGGTCGTGTTCCGGGATGCCCCAAACAAATTGGACACGTCCGTGTGTTTGGAATTTCACTCCCTGAACGCGCACAGCCGCAGAATAATTTAGTCTTCGTATTTAATTCTACATGAATTTCTAGACCAATAACAATATCGCCGCTAAAGTTTGGGCTAGTCATAGTTTTTCACATCTACTAATCTCTCAACTTCAGACAAAAACGACAATAACTTTTTTTCTTCGTAATGATTTGTCATAGCCATCATTCCGATAGGCAGATTCTTCTCAAAACCAATCGGAATACTGGCGTGTGGTATTCCAGCTAAATTTGGTCCTACCGTCAGAATATCCATCATATAATTTTGTAAAGGTGTCAGCTTTTTTATCTCAGAAAAGGTCGGCGCAGTTAACGGCATCGTTGGCGAAATGAGAACATCATACTTTTCAAAGAGTGTTTTATATTCTTCAATAATTTTTGTTCGCACCTTTGCTGCTTTAAGATAATAGGCATCACGATAGCCGGCCATTCGCGCAAACGTGCCCAGAATAATTCGTCTCTTACTTTCGGCAGCAAAGTGTTCACTGCGTGTCTCCGAGAAATAATCTGAAAACGTTTTACCACGAACCGAACTCTCCTGTCCATAGCGTAATCCGCAGTAGCGAGCGAGGTTTGTTGACGCTTCTGTTGTCGATAAAATGTAATATGTTGGAATACCGTATTTGAATGTCAGCGGCAATGACACTTCTTCAACAATAATATTTTTTTTCTTTAATTTGCCAATCATTTCTTGCATTGCTTTTACAACGCCTAGTGTTACACCTTTACCCATTCCTTCTTTAATCACGCCGACTCGAAGTTTCTGTTGTTTCTTTTTGTTTTCACTTTTATCTCCAGAAAATTTTTTCATCGGCTCATCAAGCGACGTGCCATCCATTTCATCGCGCCCAGCAGTAATCTCTAATAATGGCATGATATCGTTGACTGTTTTAGTCATGAAACCAATTTTATCCAGTGAATCAGCATAGGAAATTAACCCGTATCTACTTAATCGTCCATACGTTGGACAGAATCCCACTACACCGCAAAATGCTGCTGGCGCTTCGATACTGCCGCCCGTACTCTCGGCGATTGCCACGTGGGGAAAAGTAGTTTGCATTGCCGCTCTTGTCACCACTGCCGCTCCACCGCTGCTTCCTCCTGCCGTTCTGGTTATATCCAGGGGATTAAGGGGTATCGCATAATCTAACCCCACATTGACGCTAAATGTGCCGAAGCCAAATTCATCCTGCACCGTTTTTCCAATAATAACTGCGTCTTCTTTCTTTAATCGCTCAATTACCGTTGCATCAAACAGTGGTTTATATCCTTTCAGAATACGCGAAGAAGCAGTACTTTCTATATCTTTAACACAGATGTTGTCTTTCACTGTGATCAGCAAGCCAGCTAATTTTCCTGCTTGATGATGTTTCACTTTCTCTTGAATTTGTTTTGCCTGTATCAATGCCTCGTCTTCACAGATAACGGTGAAACAATGATATTTTTGATCGTATTCTTGCGCTAATCGAAGTGCTTTCTGGACAAATAAAACTACATCCATTTTTCCGGTTTGAATATTTTTGATATGTTCAGCAATCGTGGAATTTTCTTCTTTTTCTTTTAATTTTTTTTTCGCTGCCATATCAATCAGAACCTTTTTTTTAATCAACTGTTCTTGGCCCAATAAAGAATCCATCCTCTTTTTGTCCTGTGAACTTCAATGCTTCTTCCTGTCCGATGGACTTTTTTACGCTGTCATCTCGTAAAACATTACGCAGTGGTATTGGTAAGAATGATGGCTTAACATTATCAACATTGATTGAATCTAAAACTGCAAACGCGGAGAGGATTTCTTTGAGATCATCGGTGAATTGTTCTACTTCTTTATCCGTCAGTGAAAGCTTCGCCGTTTTCGCAATTATTCGGGTAACTTCCGGTGTGACATTAAAAGGACCAGAAAGCTTCATATTTGAATGTTTTTGGGAATGGTTTTCTGTTCCTTTTATGTCAAAAAGTGCTGGGGTTAAGAAATCGTCTCTTTTCAGATTTTGCTCTTTAGATGAATGTGAGACGCTTTCCCACACTTTTTTGACGATCATGGCACTAATCTCTCCGGATCGCGTGGGAAGAGAACACAATCGCGGACATTCTCAATGTTCAGCAGACTCATTGTCAGACGTTCGATACCAATCGCAAACCCCCCGTGCGGCGGAACGCCATATTGAAAGAATTTGGTGAACCATTCTACTTCTGCTTCCGTCATATTCTTCTCTTTTACGCGCGCCATTAACTGTTCATAGCGATGCTCGCGCTGTCCCCCCGAACTTAATTCTAATCCTTTGAAATTGAGATCAACTGAGCGCGCCCATTGCGGCGTGGTATCATTCTTCATCACGTAAAATGGTTTAATCTTTGAAGGAAAACGGTTGATGAAATAAAATTCCGTCGCAAAAGTTTCTTTGACATGCTCCCAGACTAATTTGTCGGCTTCCGAATCAAGATCTTCGCCATCAATAATTTTCTTCCCCCGTTTTCGTACGATTTCATAAACCTCGGGAAATTGTACCACGGGAAACGGTGCTTTGGGAATCGTCACTGTAATCTCTAATAATTCCAGATCTTTAGCGCATTTCTCGACAACATTCTTTAACGCTGAAATAATCACCTGTTCTTCGAGGCGCATCACATCAAACTCGTCTTTGATGAATGCGGTCTCCACTGCGCAGACGCGATGCTCACAGAGATGTTTGTTGGTATGTGATAATTCTGCCCGCCACGCCGGACCGACATCAAAAATCTTAGTTATTCCACCGGCAATTGTCAGCTGGCGGTGTAATTGTGGGTCTTGACGGAGAAATGCTTCTTTATCGAAATAGATCAATGGAAAAACTTCTGATCCCGATTCAGATGCTACTCCCAGGATGCAGGGTGTGAAGACTTGACTGTAGCCGTCGCCGAGGAGATATTTTGACATTCCTTCTAGTAACGCCGACTGCACTCTAAAAATAGCCTGATGTTTTAATTTGCGTAAATCGAGTGACCGCCAATCTAAGCGTTTAGAAAGTCCTGTTGTAATTGTTTTTTCCGTTACGGAAATCGGTAGTTCCGGTTTTGATTTTGCATGAATAAAGATTGATTTCGGAATAATTTCTATTCCCGCGTTAACTTTTTCATTCTTTTGGATATGTCCACTAACTGTAATGACCGATTCTGGCGTTAGTCCTTTAAATATACTTAACAATTCTTCAGAGACATCTTTCTTGATAATCGTCACTTGAATAATTCCCGTTGAGTCTCGCAGGAGAAGAAACTTTAACCCTCCCATGTCTCGTGGGTCGTGCACCCAGCCGTTGAGCGTGACAGTTCCCGATGTTGTTGTAAGGTTACGGATTTCCATAAGTGTAAAAGCGGCTCCGGCCAGACTCGAACTGGCGACCAATCGGTTAACAGCCGATCACTCTACCTGTTGCTCCGTGAGACTATCACGCCTAAGCTACGGAGCCGCGTGTTTTGCTATTTTCCTATCTCTTATAAAGATTCTTGTTTTGTAGACAATTAGATCACCATTACTGATCACGATTAATAAGTTTACTGATCGCAATCTTGCATTTATCACAAAAAAGAGTAATATTTTTAAAGAAAATGGAACAATTGCTCAATAATGGCACTTAAGATTGATGAAAAAGACAAGAAAATTATCGAAATTCTCCAAGAACACGCCGATTATACCACTCGCCAGATCGCTAAGAAAACACTTCTTCCGATTACCACTGTTCATCACCGCATTAAAAAATTGAAAGCAGAAAAAGTCATCCGTAAATTTACGATTGAGCTTGATCCGATTAAAGTAGAGAAGAGTTTTGTTGCCTATATTTTAATTTCAGCTAACTTAGAACAGCTTAAACTGAAAAAGAAAACCCAATATGATCTTGCTCGAGAAATTAAAAAACTATCATTCATCGAACGCGTTGATATTGTTTCTGGCGGTACGGACTTAATTGCCATCGTTCGCGTCAAAGATGTTGCAGAGTTTGATCATGTCCTTCTCGGTAAATTGCAGTTGATTGAGGGGATCGAGAAGACGCAGTCGTTTATCGTGATTCATGGGGAATGAGATTGAATAAGATACTTTTATAATTCTTAACAACACTACTTCTCTATCAATGAACACAATAATTCCACAACAGAAAAGTATCATCCCTGCCTGTAACGTTTCCTTTGACCTCTATGAAAGAATTGTTAAAGAAACTGCCGATCTAGAATGTATAGGGGCATATTACATCGGTTTTGAATTGGGATTAAGCAACGGTTTGCCGAAAGTGGTAGAATTGACGAGAAAATATAGTTCAAAACCGATCATTTACGATCATCAAAAAGCCGGAACGGATATTCCTGATACCGGCAGAAATTTTGCGAGAATAATGAAGAATGCTGCTATCGATGCCGTTATCTTCTTTCCTCAATCTGGTCCAGAAACTGAAAGAGCTTGGATTGAAGCCGCCATGGAACAGGATCTCGGAGTAATCATCGGTGGATTGATGACTCATTCCAAATATCTCCGAAGTGAGAGTGGATATATTGCGGATGAAGCAATCATAGAAATGTATCTCACTGCTGCGGAATTAGGTGTAACTAACTTTGTCGTTCCTGGCACTCGACCTGACGACGTTAAGAGAATCAGAGAAATGCTTGAGCAGGGGGGAGTTTCACCAACCTTGTATATCCCCGGGTTAGTCACGCAAGGCGGTTCTCTTTCTGACGTTGCCAGGGTAGCTGGAAATAATTGGCATGCGATTATTGGGCGGGCGATTTATCAGGCGGAGGATATGAGAAAAGCTGTTTTGGAATTGGCAAGGGAAATGTAGATTTGGAAGATAGTGCTCTCTCTATTACCGATATCTTTATATTTTCTAATATTTTTACTTTACTTTCAAATAAGGTGATTATGATCGATGAAGGCTTAAAACTCGCATTGGAAACTTTTGAAAATCAATTTTCAACATTTATTAAGACTCTGGAGTCGGGTATAAAGAGAAATGAGGAAGCTGAAAATAGTGTCCCTCTAGCTAAGAAAAAATTTGATTATGATCTTGCGGGGCTAGAGTTGGCAATTAAAAACTTTTGGCGTTATATTTCTCACGATCGTCTGGTCATTGATCTATTGATTAAATTAAGAGAAAAACTAGGAGAACTAGATGTGATTCCATCTTCTCTCGGAAATGGAGATTCTGTGTTTAGAAGCAAGCCGCTTCGAGATAGACTTAATGGAAAGATTCCTGCGATGAAAGAGCTTCTCGGACAGATTCACACAACTGTGGTAAGATCAGCATCATAAAGACAATCTTTCACTTCTTTTTCTTCCCAAAACTATAATACCATCGTGCTTTCGATCCTCTGGTATCAACATGAATAAATGTCCCGCCAATACCTAATCCATCATTTTCAAATAATTGATTAAGAATGGCACCTATCTTTCGTGGATTGACGCGAATATCAACGGCATCGCCGCTGCTGTGATGGCTTGAGGTTGGTATCTTGCCGCCGGCCCAATACATTCTCGTATTGTAACCAAAAGAACGAAAGCCATCGATAATTGGCAGAGCAACATTCGTTTGCTCATGTAATTGTTCTAACCGATCGAGGAGTTCCGCATCAACACGAATATATTTGTAAAAGTATTCTCCTTTGTTTTTCCAATAGTCCCCGCGCCGCGCATAACGCAGTTGTTCTTGTTTTCCAATCTTGGCAAAATCACGTACCGTGACGTGTTGACTTAATTTTTGATTCAGAGTATCTTTTCCCACTTCTAACAATGGATTGCCCATTTGATTTGGGTCGTAGTATTCACATTCTTTAGGCAGTTTTATTCCATTCTTCTTTCTCAATTCGATGTAGGGGCTGCATAATTCATCAGAACCAGTTAGCTGTGCGTCATCAATGATCTTCAATTCTAATCCACTGGGGAAATGAACTTTCTTCGTTGGCTCTTGCCCAAGAGAGGAACTCACCGAAATGGGAGAACAGAGCGCGATATATATTGCCGTTAAATAAGCCAAACCTCTTTTGAACATGAAGTCTTGTTTGGAATCATCGCTTTAAAAACATTGTTTGCAGGTTGTTTATAATTTTCTCTCTAAATGAATAATATCCTCGCCGTCAGGAACATCCGGAATATTATTAGTTCTGGAAATACTTTTAATCTTAAATCCCCATCGATAGTAGAACGGTATCGCTCGGCTATTTTTCCAATGAACCCATAACGTTACTTTCTCAATTTCTTGTTGTTTCAATTCTTGCAGTAGTCTCTCCATCAATTTTTGTCCTAATTGTTGACTTTGATACTCTCTCTCAACAGCAATATCATTGATCTCTGCGCACTTTTTGTTCTTGAGAACTGCCGATATCGCGCCAATAATCTCTTGTTCTTTTTCGATCACAAAATTCAACTGAGGAAATTTGTGTAGGCCTTCTAACGTCCATCTGTGAATATTCTTTAACGTAGTGAATTGATTTGCATCTTGGTATAGTCTTGAAACTTGATCAACATCTTCACGTTTCATTCTTCGGAGTTTCATGAATACCAATTCCAAAGAAGAATTTAATAAAACTTTTGTTTGTTAATTGTTAGATTCTTATTCTCTCTTTTTCTTAACGTAACATTCTTAAAGAAATAACCTATTAAATCTCTCACGGACCTGTAGCCTAGCCTGGATAGGGCACGACACTCCTATCAGTAAAAATCGCAATAATGTGATTTTTACTCCCAAAAATGAGGTCTACTCATTTTTCAGGAACCACAAGTTGACTACTCCTGTGAGGAACTTTATACATATTTCCCTTCGGGGATGAAGAGAGTTAACTGAGGGGTGATGTCGAAACCGGGAGTTCAAACAGATATCTCGTCTTTGAGAGTCTAAGAAAGTCTCCCCAGGTCCGTTTTATTTCTTGAACAACATTTATTCGAAAATTACCTCTTATTCTTCTCTCGTATAATAAAATTCAGCAGCACAAGTCTCTTTATTTAACCTCACTGCCTGCGTTGCGAATTGTGGTTTAAGGGAATATCTGTTTGCAATTACTCCTAAAACATCATTAACCCCCATCAGATAAGTTAAATGTTCAGAAACAAAAGGAAGATTGAGATGATTCTCATCAAAAGTTGCCCCTGCTGTTAACACGCCTTCCAGTGCTTTTGCATTTTCGTCTACTTCTTGTTGACTTAATTGGACTAGATTTTGGTATTCTGTTTGGTTCATATTTTCTTCAAAGCGAACACTATTTTATAAACTTTACCTTAAATGTGCCAGAAAGCCTCGCACTTTAGTGCGAGGATGTCCTCAGCAAAGAAATAGCTTTGCTGGGACGCCAGAAAGATCGTTGTCTTTCTGTGCGAATGGCTTTCTTGCACATTTATGCAAGAAAGACAAAGTCTTTCTGCACAGAAAACAAATCTTTGTTTGTTTTCTTGTGTCACAAAGTGCGGGGTTGAGAAATCGTCTCTTTCCAAGCCTCAGCTTTTAAGCCGAGGTGAGACGATT
>OBEQ010201225.1_pt1 | contig 38939 bp, 48 predicted proteins | sample 1670901 | NCBI WGS metagenome assembly OBEQ01 (sample SAMEA104232315, study PRJEB22302) | groundwater metagenome | biome: forest; feature: aquifer; material: groundwater | place: USA | collected 2011-08-07 | depth 5.4 m | reverse complement strand
TTTATTTCTCTTAAACACCAAGCCTCTATAGCTCAGCGGTAGAGCACTTGATTCGTAATCAAGGGGCCGAGGGTTCAAATCCCTCTAGAGGCTTTACATTTTCAAATATCACAATTCTTAAATATCTATTTACCAAACATTTTCTATGGTTAATGAAAGACAATATTGGAATGATGAAAATGGACTTGGGATAGAAGTTGGAGAAATCAAACCTGGAGAGTATATTTCTCTTTTAATAAATCACAATGCAGCATTATATGGGATCCCTAATGAATATCACCATGTAACGGAAGAGTTCATCACCTCTATTCCAGATAACCAAGGACTAATTTCTTTATTAAATTCTATAGAAAGCCGCTCACAATGGCGTAGGTCTGAGATTATCTCAGAGGTATTTAGCATCATACACCACGGTAGTTGGTATGATCCAGAAGATCTAACAGACAGCGGCAATGAAATCTTTAAAATGTTTGAATAGAACAAGCCTTTACAATAATTTATAAACATCTTATTCCAGATATAAAAATGGCAGCAACACCACCAGGCGCAAAGAAAAGAAAATTAGACTATAATGTAGACCAAGCAATATATGATGATTTCGCCAAAGCATGCAGTAGAAAAGGATACGCTCCACAAGTAATTCTTGAACAGGCAATGAAAAAGTTTACACAGACAGGACAGATATAATTATAATTTTCTATGAACCCAAATCCTGTAACCTATTCTCCCACCCTCTCTTTTTATTTCTCTTTGTCTATCCTCATCTATATCTCCAAAGACTTCAGAACTTGCAAAGAAAGGAGTACTTATTTGCTCTAAGTTAAATTGTAATCCTAATTCTCTAGTTAGTCTTAATCCCTCTTCATCTTTACCTTCTCCCCAAGAATTATCATAATCAGTTATTACAGCATTTCTTCCTTTCTTCGTTATCCGTGAAAGCGGATGATACTGCGAAAAATATTTAATAACTGAATCAGGGCCCATATTAGGATTAGCATCTGTAAATTTAATTAACTCTGGGAAAGCATATACTCTTATTTTCATCTGAGGAAATGTCAAGAAGCTAACATCACTTATATCAGATGGTAGTCTTGAATTTGACATATCGTCTTGCACAAGAACAACTCCTTTATATTTCATAATATCCTCTGGCTTTTCTATAATTACAGAATCTATTCCTTCAGAACGTAAATTATCTGCGGCCAATTGAAGCATATTTTCATCAATATCAGTTCCAATTATCAACGGCAGAGTTTGATTTTTTCTCTTTTTGGCTCTTCTTTCATAATTCTCATACAATCTTCTCAATAACTCCCCATTACCGCAGCAGAAATCAATTGCAACACTATCTCCAGTTAAGACTATCTGTGAAGAAATTCTATCATATGCCTTTGCATGTTCAGGTGATTTACTTTGTGCAATCCACCAAGCTGTCCTTTCAGGAGAATACATAAAAAATAACTCTCGTAGCTATTTTTAAATGTTCTTACAAAGCAAACCTTTATATTCCCACAATCGTCAAAATTATATGATCAAATTACAGGAGGTATACAAATGCACGGTAAAGTAAAATTCTTCAATGAAGTAAAAGGATTTGGATTCATAACTGCTGAAGATGGAAACGAATATTTCGTCCATACTACAGGATTAAAATCCGGCACAGCTATCCGCGAAGGCGATGAAGTCACATTCGAAGTAGAGCAGGGAGACAAAGGTCCTAAGGCTGTTAAAGTTTCTAAGAAATAATTATTAGTTAATAAGTTTCCTAATCAATAAATTATAGTTTGAACTCAATAAATTATAGTTTGAACTCAATTAAATATTCTTGTAGAAAGATTTATAAGTAAGAAAATTCTTACATAGATATGGAAATTAGAACTGTAAGAGTTTCGGAGAAAGGACAGATAGCAATTCCTACATCTATGAGAGAAAATATAGGAATTGATAAAGGAGATGAATTATTATTAGTCGAAACAGAAGGTAAAATATTAATCGAAAAAGCAGATAAAGTATCTCAATCTATGAAAGACGATTTTGAAGATATTCTAAAATATAATGAGGATTCTTTGAAAGAAGTCTGGAATAATAAAGAGGATGATATATGGGCTTCTTATCTAAGAAAATAAAATGATATTCCAGCAAAAAGAGCTAGTTCTACTGCCCTACCCATTTAGTGACCAAGGAGGTAGCAAGGTTAGACCTGCAATTATCATCTCGAATGACAATTTTAATAAAAGGTGTGAAGACTGTATAATGATTCCACTAACGACAGTAATAAAAGATGAGCCATTTTCTTTGGTTATAAATCAAGATAGTTTAGAGTCTGGAAAATTGTTAAAACAAAGCAGAGTTAGAATAGATAAGATTTTCACTATTAAGAAGAATCTTATCATTATGAAAATAGGAAAGATTAATGATAAAGCTCTTGAGAGAATTAAGATAGAAATCAATAAGGTATTTTAAGTAAATTTGAACTTACAATTTATTGTTCACAATTAATTTTATAAACTCAGTCCTCCAGAAAAGAGGGATTAAAAATGAGTGATGAGGGAAGTACCGGAAGCGGAAGGGATTTAAGACATTTACAGAATGATGATGCAATTGTAAATGCATTCTCAGCTCTAGTCTCAGGCGGAAAAATGGGTTACAAAACAGTCATAGAAAAGAAGAAAGACCCAGTTTACTGCCCCAAGTGTGTTAAGCTATTGAGCGAGAGCATAAAGTTCTGTCCTGACTGCGGTTCAAAAGCCGCAATAAAGTATTCTTCCTGTCCGCAATGCAGAAAACCTCTAGACAATGACCAAAAGTTCTGCACAGAATGTGGTTTTAAGATACTTTAGCGATAATTTATCAAAATAGCCAAAGCTATTAGTTGAAATCCATTATTAATAAAGAAACCAGATACCTAGTCCAGTTATCTTATACATCTTGACAAATTTATAATCATCATATCCAGATAATTATTTTCTTCAAATAACAACATAAGCCATTTCCTATCTATCAATACCTTTATTAATTCTTTTTCAAATTAATAAACATGAAACAAGTCATATCACAAATCCTCTCAAAACTAACTCTAATTCCAAAAGAAGAAATAGAAAATCTAATAGAGATCCCACCATCTCAAGAGCTAGGAGATTACGCCTTTCCCTGTTTTATCATAGCAAAAAGGGAAAAGAAAAATCCAGTAGCAATAGCTCAACATCTATCTGCGCAAATTATCTCAAAAGAATTTGAAAGAGTTGAAGCCAAAGGGCCTTACCTTAATTTCTTCATTAACAGAAATAAACTAGCAGAACAGACAATAAAAGAAATTCTAAAACAGAAAGATAAATATGGTTCATCAAAAGAAGGAAAAAACAAAAAGATAGTAATAGAAATGTCTTCTCCTAATATTGCAAAACCTTTTGGTGTAGGCCATCTAAGATCAACAATAATAGGAAACTCAATATCTAATATTTCCCAATTTTTAGGCTACAAACCAATAAAAATTAATTATCTTGGAGATTGGGGAACACCATTTGGAAAAATTATAACTGGTTGGAAAAAATTTGGGTCAGAATCAAAGCTAAAAAGAGACCCAATTAAACATCTTTTAGAATTATACATTAAAGTAAACGCAGACCCAGAATTAGAAGTAGAAGCAAGAAAATGGTTTAAGAAGCTGGAGGATGGAGATAATGAAGCCCTCGGATTGTGGAAGAGATTCAGAAGTCTAAGCTTAAAAGAATTTGACAAAATATATTCTTTGTTAGGAATAAAATTTGATGTTATTTCTGGAGAGTCTTTCTATGAGAAGAAAATGCCTAAGGTAATAAAAGAACTAGAATCAAAGAATCTTCTAGAAGAAAGTGAAGGCGCAAAGATAGTAAATCTTGAAAAGTATAATCTTGGTGTCGTTTTAATAGAAAAGTCTGATGGAGCAACTCTATACGCTACAAGAGATTTAGCAGCGGCCATTGATAGACACAACAAATACAAGTTTAACCAGATGCTTTATGAAGTAGGAGCAGAGCAGAAACTACACTTCAAACAAATATTCAAAGTCTTAGAACTCTTAGGACACAAATGGGCTGAATCTTGTATTCACATAGAACACGGTTTGTATCTTGATAAAGAAGGAAAGAAATTAGCTTCAAGAAAAGGAACAAATCTCTTCATGGAAGATATAATAAATGAAACAAAAGAGTTAGCAAAGAAAGAAATAAAGAAGCGGGAAAAGTTATCAGAAAAGGAATTAGACAAAAGAGCATTATCAATTGCTCTCGCCTCTATAATTTACGGAGACCTAAAGAATTACAGAGCCAACGATATAACTTTTGATATAGAGCGTTTCATCAGTTTTGAAGGTAACACAGGGCCATATTTGCTATACACTTACGCAAGAGCAAAATCAATATTAAGAAAATCAAAGAAAAAGAATAAATTTGAAATAGAAAACCTAAATGAAAAAGAAAAATCTCTTGTTTTAGAACTATCAAAATTCCCAGAAGTTGTTAAACATTCTTATGAGCAATTGTCACCAAATCTAATTGCAAATTACGCTTACTCCCTTTCCCAAAATTTCAATGAATTTTATCATTCAGAGAAAGTCATCGGCTCAGATAATCAAGATTTCCGCCTTGCTTTAGTAGAATCTTTCTCTTATGTTCTAAATAATTCTCTGTCTCTGCTAGGAATCAAAACTATAGAGAAGATGTAGTTATTCACTTGGCATATAAACTACATAAGCTGCTTGTTTTTTAGCTGCTTGGGAATGCGGAACAAAACTTGCTGGTAAAATAATAATTCCTTCAGTATCTCCATATTCTCCATCAACGAAGGATATACCTGCTTCTAATTTGCCTACATTTGTTCTAACATGCTTAGTATGAACTCTTCCAGCACCATAAAAAACAGGAATCTCTTTATAACCTAAACTTATTAAATCTTCATGCACAAGTCCAAGTCTCATTAAAACATTATTACGAGCCATTCTTACATTCAAATCATCACCTCCTCCGCGTCCAGTTGCTCCACCCATAGCAAATTATCTTTACATCCCTATTTAATAATTTATATTCTTAACCAAACACAATAATCCTTAAATATGCAAAGATAAAATAATTAACATGGAAATAGGGGTGTTATTGATTACGTCAAGTGTGCTAATAACTTTTATTCTTCTGGCTGTGCTCATCTCGCTTTCTTTCAAATTAACAGAAAAATCTGCTGAAACACAAAAAGTATCCTCAGATATAAAGAAGATTAAGAAGCAGGTTAACGAACCAGAAAAAGATTAGTTTATAAGCCCAATTTCCTTGCTTTGTATAAATGGTACTTCTAGAAGATATTTCAGAAGAATCTAAATTAGCATTGGGATATTTTTTAGGTTCAAGGGTTTACCAGCAGGATGTTAGGGGATTCAAAGTAAAAATAAACGAATTTGGTGTTTTTAGAGGTTATTTAGCAATATTGTTAAATAAAAATGAAATATTATACAGTAATCCAAGATTATTGCATAGAGCCTCACAATTAAGAAATTACTTCAGAGAACAGGGAGTAGGCGAGTTTACACTTCATCCTGTGCTCAGAATAAGGAAATAGTTAACCTTTTACTTGAAGCTTTACAACTGAGGGTTAAAGATTTACATAGCAAATCTTTTTAAACTATCTTCTTGTAAAAAAAATGTAGACAAGCCAGCAAGCTAGTCCCTTGCATACCACAAACGGACTTCACGGTGGGGCTCAAAGGAGCGAGTAAGGCGGATGTATGTCAGTCTTCCATTTGACGTTGACGTTCTGTCCTGTTCGATCTTGCTCCTGCGAATCGGGTCAGGCCTTGATCGGAGCAGCCCTAAACAGAAGCTAAGGTGCTTTCAGGAGCGCAGAGCCGAGAAAAGTGCGAAGTTCCCTGTCATGCTGACACCAAGCAGACTCCCCGTCTACACTTTTTATCTTTTAAAATAACAATGAATAATATAATATATTAAAAGAAACAGTTATTAATCTAAATCAATATACTCTTATAAATAATTACAAGAGTCTGGGTTGATAATTAACATATTTTAACAAATAATATAAGCAATTTTATACATTAAAATAGAAAACATATAAAAGTCCCAATAAACTCTTTTTTCAATGAAAAAAAGAGGGCAGTTTTTTCTGATAGCAGCACTTATAATCGCGGTAATAATATTTGGACTTAGAGCTTCCTATGTCTCATTAAGTTCTCCTGCTGAAGACACAAGAATATACGATTTATCAGAAGAAATAAATTTTGAATCTTCCCAAGTAATTGATTCAGGAGTTGTTGAAGGACAAGGCGAGGAGCAAATTTACAATAACCTAAAAGAACTTACAAAATCTTATGCTGAATTAAACCCAAACAGCGATTTAGCTGTTTATTATGGAAATGAAACAGAAATAAAAGCTGTAAGCTACGAAACATCCTCTTCGGGAGAAGTAGGATTTAATCTTGGCGGTACGCAGACGGGATTCACAACCATTAAAAACAGAAATGTTAGGGAAGCCAAATATTCAAGCACGGATTTTCTATGCTCTCTTTCAGGAAATTGCCAGAAGAAAGTAAGACTGATACTAAAAGGTAATAACGATAAAGATTACAATTACGACTTCAAGTTAAAAAAAGGCCAGAACTTCTTCATAGTTATAAAAAAAGAAAAAGGGGATGAGAGAATAGTCGTTTCAAATGAATAAAAAAGGGGACAGCACAATGATAGGGTATGTATTATTGATTGTAATAGCCGTAGCGGTAAGCGTTCTCGTTTATGGATTCCTCAAAGCATATGTTCCAAAAGAAAAGCCGGAATGTGAGAAAGAATTATCCTTAATTATAGATGAAGTTAAAATAAATTGTAACTCTGGTGTCCCCCAAACAATAAATGTCAGCTTATCAAATAGAGGATTATTCAAAACAGATGCAGTATATATAAGATTAGGAAAAGAGGGAAAGCAGGTAAAAACTTTCCTTAATGACCCTCTAGTCTCAAGCAAAAATGCAGAAAAATTCTACCTTCAGGATAAAGGAAACCCTGGAAGCATATTTACTGCTCCAAATTTAGTTATATCAGATGTTTACTCTCCTACAGAAACAAAATACGAATTAGAAATCCAACCTGCTTATCTTACTGGAAATGGATTAGAATTAGCCCTCTGCACACCTGTCTCCCAGCCATTAACTATCTCCTGTTAATTCTTCCATCATAATAATCTATTTATAATCTGCTGTTTCCAAAAATTTATGAAATTCGCACATCTCGGCGACTGCCATCTTGGCTCTTGGAGACAGCCCGAGCTCAAAGCATTAAACTTTCAAAGTTTTGAAAAAGCTATCGATATCTCAATAAAAGAAAAAGTAGATTTTATTTTAATAACAGGAGATTTATTTGATTCTTCTTATCCCCCGATAGATACACTTAAAGATGCTTTTCAGACATTCAAAAAAATAAAAGACGCAAACATCCCAGTCTTTTTAATTGCAGGAAGCCATGATTATTCCGTTTCAGGAAAATCTTTTCTGGATGTACTCGAAAGAGCTGGTTTCTGCAAGAACGTCTATGAATATGAAGAAAAAGATGGAAAAATAATTCTCCTTCCTACAATATACAAAAATGTTGCAATCTACGGCTTTCCAGGAAAGAAATCTGGCCTAGAAGTAGACGAAATAGCAAAGATAAAGTTGCAGGATTCCCCTCTATTCAAAATACTCATGCTCCACACAACAATAAGAGCAGCCGCTCCAAATTATCAAATTAAAGCAGTTGATGAAACTCTTCTTCCCAAGATAGATTATTTGGCCCTAGGACATTTACACATAAAATTTCACAAAAATAAAGCAGTTTATTCTGGTCCAACATTTCCAAATAGTCTATTAGAGTTAGAAGATCTCCAAAGTGGCTCTTTCTGTATCTTCAATTCAGGAGAGTTAAAAAGATATGACATAAAGTTGAAAGAAGTTTACTCTTTAAATCTTGAGATTAAAGATTCAATCAGTGCAACAGAGCAGATTTTAAAATTCCTGATGAAGGAAAATCTAAAAGACAAAATAGTAGTTTTAAGAGTTCACGGAGTTCTAAATTCAGGAAAGACATCAGATATAGACTTCACAAAAATAGAGTCGTTTGTAAGAAAAGCTGGAGCTTACGTTTTTCTAAAGAGCACATCGCGTTTACATGTATCCCAGCCCGAGATAACTCTTGACTTAACCGACACAGAAAATCTCGAGACAGAAATAATAAAGAAATTTGAGGAGTCAAATCCAAGCAGGTTCAATTATCTTATATCCTCAATCCTAAGAGCTACCCAAATAGAAAAATTAGAGGATGAAAGAGCAGTCATATTTGAAGAAAGATTAATATCAGAATCAAAAAAAATTATAAAAGATGAGGTTCAATAAGCTTTCTTTAAAGAACATCCGTTCATACAAGAACGAGAAGATAATTTTCCCAGATGGTTCTTTGCTTTTAGCTGGAGAAATTGGCTCTGGAAAGACAACTATTCTTCTAGCAATAGAGTATGCCCTCTTCGGCCTGCAGCCAGGGCAGAAAGGTTCAGCTCTCTTAAGAAACAGTTCATCTATAGGAGAAGTCTCTCTTGAGTTTGAAATAGATGGGAAAGAAATTATCATAGACAGAAAGCTAAAGCGTTCTCAAAAATCAATAACTAATGAATATGCAGCAATAACAATAGATGGAGAGAAATTAGAATCTTCTGTTACAGAAATAAAAACAAAAATAATTGACTTACTAGGGTACCCCCTAGACTTCATAAAAAAGAATAATATTCTCTACAGGTACACAGTTTACACTCCACAAGAGAGCATGAAGCAGATAATACTTGAGGAGGCAGAGACAAGACTTAATATTTTAAGACATGTTTTTGGGATAGACAAGTATAAGAGAATAAGAGAAAATTCTACAATTCTTATCAATTATCTTAAGGAAGTTTCCAAAGTTCTTCAAATAGAAATAAAAGATTTAGAGCATTACAAGCTTCTTTCTGATGCCTCAAAGACAAGAATATCGGAGCTTCAATCCAATCTTGATATTAAACTGATAGATTTCAAAGTCCTCAAAGAACTAAGAAAAGAAATAGAGATTTCCTCTCAAAGTCTGGAGGAAAACTTAAAGCAAAAAAATGTCATGCAAAGCCAGCTTGATAAAACTTTTGCACTCATAGAAGCAAAGAGAGAGTCTTTATCATATACACTAAAGGAAATAGCCGAAATAAAAAATTCTTTGCAGTTGAAGGAGGTTTTTAGCAAAGAATCATACGACTCTCTCTTAAGTTCTCTATCCACCAAGAACAAAGACCTAGATATAATTAATACCTCTCTCATAGAAATAATGGGCTCAATTAGTTCCTCAAAAAAAGAAATAGATGAAAACCTTATAAAAAGAGAAAGAATTTTCAGAATACATACTTGCCCTACCTGTCTCCAGAATGTTCCTGAAATTCATAAGCACAATATTCAGAACGCGGCAGATTCTTCAATAGCAGAAATAAAAAGAAAGCTAATTATTTTAGAAGGTGATAAGAAAAATAAATCATCCCTCATAGAATCAATAAAGAAGGAAATAAACTATCTATTAGAAAGAAAATCAGAACTTGAGATATTAAGAACTAAATCAGAATTTATAGAAAAAGCTAAAGTTAAACTTATGGAAATGGAGAAAAATAAAGAATCCATTGAGAAAGATATCTCTCTTCTGGAAAGGCACATTATGGATGTAAAAGAGAATATATCTAGCTTTACAAAAATGGAGTTGCAGTTCAAAAATAAGAATGCAGAACTAAAATCCCATTCAGATAGAGAGAAATTAATAGAAATATCAATAGCAGAAATAAAAAAAGAGATTGAAATGACTGAGAAGGAAATATCTAATCTAAATTTAGAAATAGAAAAAAAGGAGAAAAAGAAAAAAGAACTCTCCAATGTCTTGCAATTAAATGATTGGCTCTCAGCACAATTTACTAATCTTGTTGATTTCATAGAGCGTAATGTCTTAATTAGAGTCAGAAGAGAATTTTCCTCTCTATTCGGAAAGTGGTTCAGCATTTTAGTTCCAACAGATTCCTTCCAAGTCTATCTTGATGAATCCTTCACTCCCGTGATAACCCATAAGGAAACAGAAATGGAGTATTCTGCTCTTTCAGGAGGAGAAAGAACTGCTGTTGCCCTTGCATATCGTTTATCACTAAACCAGACAATTAACTCCGTTTTAAGCAAAATTAAAACTAGGGATATAGTAATACTTGATGAGCCCACAGAAGGCTTTTCAGATTCACAATTAGATAAAATCAGAGATGTTCTTGATGAGTTAAACATAAAACAACTCATAATAGTAAGCCACGAGCAGAAAATAGAGGGATTCGTAGACAACATAATAAGATTAAAGAAAACTGCCGACATTTCGTATATAGATGAATCTTCTCTTCTCCCAGATGATAAATTAATTGTTAACGAGGAAGAAAATATAGTTGTAAATCCTGAAGCAGTTATAGAAAATTGATATTAGTAAATCACCATAGGTAAAATATCTTCTTTGTAAAATCTTATTAATCTTTCTCTTTCACCTACTAGTTGTTTAGGATTCATTCTGGAAAACTTTCCTAGAGAGAATTCTGGATTGTCAAGAATTCCCTTCCCAAGTCCTAAACAAATTTCAGAATAAAAAGCAATTCCTTCTCTAACAGCACCTTCCAATTCTTTTCCAAGACCTCCAAGCGAAAGGCTTGCATAATATCCTTTAGGGTTTATTGAATGATGATACCAGTGTCCAAGCTCATGAGCAATAACTTTCTTTTCTGGTTTTACTTTTGATGGAGGTAATGAAATAACAGGTTTGCTACTCCCGAAACCCTCACACCAATAATGGGGCAGTCCATCAAATTCCCAAATAATTATTCGAGGCTGAGTAAAATTAGGATAATCTCTTGAGCCCACTTCAAAATGAGGAGCCAATTCGCGTATTACCTCAGAAAATTCACACATTACTTCAAGAGGAGCATCAGTTGACATGATTTAATTTTGTTGGTACTATTAAAAGCATTATTGTATTGAAATTATTTACCATTTTTAAGCGAAGTACTCAAATAAACCCTTAATTTTTCTTGAAGAGAAATCTTTATATACCTCTCAAATCTCAAAGTTGCAGAGGTTCTAAATTCTTAAAATGAACGAAGATATATCAAAGAACGTAATGCATTCAGGTACAAGCATAGTTGGAATTGTATGCAAAGACGGAGTTGTAATTGCAGGAGACAGAAGGTCAACAGCAGGTGGAATAATTATGTCAAAAAATTCAGAGAAAGTTGTTAAAGTAAACGATTACGTTGTTGTTGCAGGAACAGGTGTTGCATCAGACATAGACTTAAGCCAGAGAGTGTTCGCTGCCGAATTAAAGCTGAAGGAGCTAAAGACAAAGTCTCGTCCATCTGTTAAAGAAGCTGCGAATTTATTTGGTATGATGACATATAGAAACATAAGAACTCCTTCAATGATTATGAGTGTTGTCGGAATGTTAGTCGGAGGAGTCAATCCCGATGGAACATCCTCTCTTTACACAGTAGAGCCAGCAGGAGGAGTTTACAAGGTTGAAGAATACGATGCTAACTTCTCATCTGGAATGCCTTACATTCTAGGATTGCTTGAGAGACAATATAAGAAAGGAATGTCTGTAAAAGAAGGTATAGAACTAGCAAAGGAATGCATAAAATCCTCAATAGAAAGAGATAATGCATCTGGTAACGGCATAGATGTTTACGCAATAACAAGCTCAGGTATAACACAGGAAGTCTCAGAGAGAATAACTCCTCAATATATCAAATCATAATTTTCTAATTAACAATGGCAGATATCTTAAAAAGTATAAAGGACGAGCTTCCTAAATCAATATGTGATGCATCTTTTGAAGGAGCAAATATAGTTCTTTACACAAAAGACAAAGAATTCTTTAAAACAGGAGACCAGAAAATAAAAGATGTAGTTGATAGAGTAAAGAAAAGAATAGAGTTAAGGTGCGATAATACTATTCTGGCATCAGAAGATGAGACAGATAAAACTATCCGCGCCCTTGTGCCTCAGGAAGCAGAAATAACTAACATTATATTTGATGTTCAGCGTTCTGTTGTAGTTATAGAAGCTAAAAAACCAGGATTAGTAATAGGAAAGATGGGTTCTATTTTAGCAGATGTAAAAAAATCAACCTTTTGGTCTCCAGTCGTCCAGCGTTCTCCATCCCTACCATCAAAGATAACAGAGAAAATCCGTTCGGTATTATATGCAAACAATAATTACAGAAGAAAATTTCTCAACGATATTGGAAGAAAAATTTATACCGACTGGAATCCTGAAAAAATGGACATGTGGATTCGTATTACATATTTAGGGGGCGGAAGACAAGTTGGGCGTTCCTGTTTATTATTGCACACTCCAAAATCAAAAGTTCTTCTTGACTGCGGAATAAACCCTGCAATTTTAGATGGTCCAGAAAAATTTCCTTATTTAGATGTCGCAGAAATTGGAGATATAAATTCAATAGATGCAATAATCCTCTCCCACGCACACTTAGACCACTGCGGATTAGTTCCTTATCTATACAAGATGGGTTATCGTGGACCTATTTACCTGACTGCTCCCACAAGAGATATTGCGGCACTCTTACAATTAGACTTAATAGGTATTGCTTATAAAAAAGCAGAGTCCCCTCTATACAAAGCAGAAGACATAAAAGAAATGGTAAGACATTCAATCTGCTTAGATTATGGCGAAGTTACAGATATAACTCCAGATATTAGAATAACCTTCTATAATGCCGGACACGTTCTCGGCTCTGCACAAACGCATATTAATATTGGGAATGGTTTGCATAATTTTGTTTATTCAGGAGACACAAAGTATGCAAAGACTCATCTTTTAGATCCAGCACACAATCGTTTTCCAAGAATAGAAACTCTTCAAATGGAATCAACCTATGGAAGTAAGGATGATATTCTTCCTCCAATAAGAGAGACAGAAGAAAAATTAATGGATTTAATAAAAAAAACTCTTGAAAGAGGCGGAAAAGTTCTTCTTCCTGAACTCGGATTAGGCCACGCACAAGAAACTCTTTTAAGAGTTGAAGAAGCAGTTCGTCTAGGCGATTTACCTAAAGTTCCAGTCTACATAGATGGAATGATATGGGATATTAACGCAATCCATACAGCATATCCTGATTTCCTAAGCACAACTGTCCGTTCTCAAATCTTTCAGGATAACAATCCTTTCTTATCAGATATATTCAAGCGCATCGGTTCTCCAACAGAAAGACAGGAAGTTATGGAAGGAGGCCCCTGCATAGTTATTGCAACTTCTGGAATGTTAGTAGGTGGTGCCTCCGTAGAATATTTCAAAAACTTTGCAGACAGCGAGAAAAACTTAATGGTTCTAGGATGTTATCAGCCAGTTGGTTCTTTAGGAAGACAATTGCAGGATGGATTGCGCGAAGTTACAATGAGCAAAGATTACAATAATGAAAGAGTAGATGTAAAAATGGAAGTTGTTGTTATGTCAGGTCTTTCCGCTCACTCCGGAAGAAATGAATTGCTCCAGTATGTAAGCCGAATGATGCCAAAGCCAAAAAAGATAATAATAAATCACGGTGAAGTTTCAAAATCTCTTGACCTCGCATCTACTTTATACAAACTTAACAGAGTTGAAACCGTTGTTCCAAGAAATTTAGAAACGATTAGATTGAAATAATAAATTGCCAGAATTATTTATTGTAAAAAATAGTTATCTGGATACGACCATGATGATTTATTAATCACAAGTTTGTTTTACATAATAATATTTTTTCAAAGATAATAAAAATAATTAATATATAGATAAAATTATACATATCTTTATATATTTCTTATTAGAATAATTTTTATGACTTCAAGCCAAGTTTCAGAAGAGAGAAGAATGCCAATGTTAACTACAGTTACAAATCCTTCTCCAGAATTATTAACCAATTTAATCAGGACTTTTCCATTAAAACCAGAATACGGATCTCTTTTATTTTATGCTGATGGAATTTATCGCCCAGCCGATATTACAGAAGAAGATTATTTTGCTTTATGTGATACAAAAGGAGTAATGCCTAATACACAGGCGAAGTTCTCTTATGATTATCAGAGTAATTCTTTTATTACAAACGATGATGATGTCCCACTAGTGAGACGCGGGCGTAGTAAAAAAGTCTACAAATAATTAATAAATTATTACAAGGCGGAAGAGTTCATGCTCTTACTTTTGAATTGCCTTTTGGAGAAGCAGGAGAAGGACTTTCAAATTTCAGAAGTTATATTTTAAATGATATTACTGAAGCAGGATATAAGCTAGTGCAAGGAGAATTATGGATAAACAGCACCCATCTCACAGGATATAACCAAGGCGATTATCCAGGTGATATTTTTAGATTTGATTTAGAACCGAATAAAGGTAGTTTGGAATTACAAGTTGGAGGAAAGACTTCGCCTCAAGATGAGACAACGTTAGAAAGATGGCTTAGTGAAGCAAGAGGTAATCAATATATTGTGCCAGTATAATAAATAATATTTATATTTTAAATCCATAATATAACTAATTATTCCTTAGCAATACTTATAAACCTCTTCTCCCAAAACAATATATGAAGCATTCTGTTAAAATAACAATCATCCTATTAGCCATGTTCTTTGTAGCACAGCTTATAGGAATAGCAGTAATACATTCTTATTCTCCACAAATAAAACAAGCAACTAACGAGAATGGAGAAATAGTAAATATTACAACATACAATCTTCCATTCGGCACAGACCCTCCACAGAATATAAGTCCAAAAGAAAGCCTTCTCTCAATTGCAATTGCAATATTTATCGCTGTATCATTAATGTTTATTCTAATGAAATACAGAGCAGAAATATTTCTGCGTTTATGGTTCTTTATAGTTGTAACTTTAGCACTAGCAATAACTATCAACTCTGCACTCCTTAGGTTTGCAATACCTTCATACATTGCGTTAATAATAGCTTTACCATTCTCATTCTTAAAAATATTCAAAAGAAATATAATTGTACATAACATAACAGAATTATTAATCTATCCTGGAATTGGCGCAATCTTCGTCCCACTATTAAACATCTGGACAGTCGTCTTGCTCCTCATCTTAATTTCTTTTTATGATATGTATGCTGTCTGGCATTCAGGCATAATGCAGAAAATGGCTAAATATCAAATACAGCAGTTAAGAATTTTCTCTGGCTTTTTTGTTCCATATGTAGGAAAGAAACAATCAGAGCTAATAAAAAATATGAAACCTTCCTCAAGCACCAAATCACTTAAAGAAAAGAAAGTCAAAGTAAGCGTCGCCATTTTAGGCGGAGGCGATGTAGTCTTCCCAATCATTCTTGCAGGAGTTGTTCTGAGAGCATTAGGACCAATACAGGCAGTAATCATATCAATTGGAGCAACAATTGCTCTCGCCTTATTATTCTACTATTCAGAGAAAGGCAAGTTCTATCCCGCCATGCCTTTCATCTCTACAGGATGTTTTATCGCCCTTTTTATAGACTATATCCCTAGTTTAATTTCCCACATTTAACCTTCCTCTGTCACCAACCAGTTACAACAATATAGAAACATTTATAAACCGAACTTTTATCACTCCTCTATGACAGAAACACTTATGATAAAAGTATCAAGAAGGAACCAAGAACCTTTTACACCATATGACATAGTTGCTCTTAAAAGACAAGCAGGGTATATGTCTGGTACACTTTCAGTTAAAAATTGTAAAGGAAGACCAAAATCAGTTGAATGCCAAGTAAAATATAGTCCTTCTTATATTTCAAAATATAAGATAAATGATCATGACATCCTAGCCAAATTTATGGCTACCTTAAATAATCTTCATGCTGATTACATTGTCTCAGAACCCCACACAGAGTCTAGAAAGCCAGGAGCACGAAAATGATAATTAAACCTGAACTGGTTAAGAGAATTAAGGAATACTTTAACTTAAACATATACGAGACTAAAGTATGGCTTGCTCTATTAACAAAGGGAATTGCTTCTGCAGGAGAAGTAGCAGAGCTTTCTGGTGTCCCTCGTTCAAGAACTTATGATGTTTTGGAGTCACTAGAGAAGAGAGGATTCGCAATAGTAAGAATCGGTAAGCCGGTTAAGTATATCTCTGTAAAACCAACAGAAGTCATAGAAAAGATGAAGTCAAAGACACTTCACGAAGCACAGGAAAAAGTATCTTCTTTATCAAACTTAAAAAGCACACAAGAATATGTTGAATTAGAGCAATTGCACAATTCTGGAATATCTCCTATAAAATCAAACGAAATAACTGGGTCTATAAGAGGACGTTCAAACATAGTCTCAAGAATAAGAGAATTAGTTGAAAACGCGCAGAAAGAAGTTCTTATATGCACTTCAGCTGTTGACTTTGAGGACAAAAGCCGTGTTTTAGTTCCTTCATTTGAAAAGCTTAACAAGGAAAACATAAAAGTAAAAGTAGTTCTTTCAGGAGACGCAGAAAGAATAAAGAAAATAAACGCAAAATTCAACATAAAAGCAAGAACAACTGATTCAAAAGCAAGATTCTTCATCTCAGATAAGAAAGAAGTTTTATTCATGGTAACACCTGAAAATTCAGAGGAAGAAATGGGTGTCTGGCTTAATTCATCTTTCTTCACAGATTCCCTGGCCAACATGGTTGAAAGTTCTATGAAGAATGGGAACGGAAAGTAATTTAAATACATTAAATAATCAATTAAAATGACAAAATATAAAGAAGCATTACCCGAAGAGCAGAAAGAAAAGGAAAGAAGAAAAAGTTTAGGACTGGCAGGAATGGTGGTTTCATTAGCACTCGGAACTGGAGGAGTTAGTACTTTAGTTAATCTATCAAATGAAAACCCCCCCTATACAAAAGAAGAATTAACAACAAAAAATTTGCCCTCTATAGATAAGAATCATTATAAGGAATATGCCTCCCTAGGAGCTTTACTAGCAACAGTTGCAGGATTTTCTGGACTTATTTGTTCTTTAGGTTATTATTTTGATGATGGTAAAGCAGTAGATAAGGAATCAGCACTTTATCAAATGGTTAGACTTTTTACTTAATTAATCTATTATCTTTATTTTTATAATTCCCATTTCAAACGCAGTGCTTTGCTTTTCTCTCGACCACTTTTCAACAAAATCTTTCCCTGTGAAATCTATCTTTATCTTAGAATATAATCTTCCATTTTTTGTAAAGATATTACTATTAACTTTCTTAAAATTATCAATCCATTTTGATGCACTAGATATCTCAGGACCAATTTTAATTATTTCCTTCTTAGATTTCAATACCAAATAAACATCAGCTTCCTGCTCACCTTTATAATCAAACTCCCTTATTTCTATTTCAAAGTATTTCTCTATCTCTTTATTTAGAAATTCATAGAATTTCTTTAATTTTGTTCCAGCAATATCTCCTTTCTGTCTATCAGTCATTAGCTTAATATGTAAAAATTCAGCTTTATTTTTCTTAGCTGTTTCCCTAATTTTATATTCGTTGATCTGTTTAATCTCAAAATATTTCTCATTTGGTTTTGCCAAGAATTTCCTTGCACACTCCTGAAATTCTTTAAAGCTCTCCTTAGATAAAGCAGCAAGAGTATTTCTTTCCTTCCATGTAGGATCCACAAGAATAATAGGACTATGCAATTTAGCCTCGTTAATTTCAAAGAAAACATCATCCTTTTTCTTAAATCTTTTCTCAGGATCAATTACAATTCTATCCTTTACTTTCTCTAGTGCCCTCAACATCTTCTCAAGGCTTTTATAATAAATTATAAGACATTCTAAACCATAACCAGAAAAACCATTTATGTAGGATTCAGCACCATAAACTCCTGCACTTTCACAAAATTTTTTAGCAAGAACAATTTCACGAGCCATTTTAGAATTAACTTTCTTTTTTACATAGTTAACATGAAAATAGCTCAAATCAGTAACATTCCTCATTTCTTTAGGTTTCTTAATCCTTGTAACTGGAATCAACTCAAACTCAACATTTCTTCTTCCCAAACTAAAATAGTCCCTGCTCCCATGTATAAGCTTAAATTCAAATCCTAAACTGTTGGAAACAGACTTAGCAATTTTCTCCAGCTTTGCAGAAATATCTTCATACTTCCATGTAAATCTTACAAATACGTCAACATCGTATCTATCTTTTCTTACAATAGTTCCCTTAGCAAAACTTCCTCCAACAAAAACATCCGCATCCAATCTCTGCTTCTTAATCTCTTTTTTTATCGCCCCAAGTAGAACAGAAAGGTCCTTTTTTATCTCTTTTATTTCTTCTTGGGAAGGCGAGAAATCAATCTCTTTCAATATTTTAAGCGCCATATAAGTTAAAGATAATTATTGTTTAAAATGGTTGTGGTATTAAAATAGCAACCATTTTAATGGATTACTTAGAATAGAAAATTAGCTTATACTATTATATAATTAATAGTAAAGAACCAGAGTTATGTTGAACAAGATTTAGGATTTTTACATTAACAATTTTTTATCAATCAATAATAGAGCAATCATTCCTGCTTATCTTTCATCTTTGGAGACAACAAGTCTATTACATATTTCCCATCTTCCATTTCATAAATCTTTGGCTTATCCGTCTGGAAAAGCTTCCCCAAATCAAGCAGGTATTTCCCTGGCTTTACTATCTTTATGCTCTCAAAATCAAGGAATATTGGCGCCTCATCATCTTTTATTCCAGCTATATCCCTTACATCCTCCTCTATCTGTTTCTTTTCGCTGGAAGTTAAAGCAGGAACTTCTTCTTTCTTCTCCTGCATCTCTTTAAGCTTCTCTGCTTTTATGTAAAAAAAGAATTTGCTGTGGCATTGAGCGCATCCAGTTATTATCTCTTTTGAGCCATCTTCATATACTTTATTGCAATGAACACACTTATAAGCCATTAACAATCTAAGTAATTTCCTTTAATAAATATTTATGAGGTAATTAACCAACTAATTTCATCCGATTACAGATTATTTTTCAGACTTACCTTTAACTAATCCTATAATTACTCCAATAATTCCCCAAAAAATAAATAAAAATATATAACCCATTATGGTCAATAAAATATATGTTTCTCCTCCTGCAAAGAACAAATCTTCAGTCAAAAAGAGAGTTAAGATAGATATAGGAAATATGGATAGATATTGCAAGAAAGGAACAAAACTTATAGCTAGAAATATTATGCTTAAACTAAATGCTCACTTTAACCAATTTGGCCAACTATCTGCATCCATTCAATAACTTATTAATTATACTATATATATTTATCCAACCAATAACTCAATCTTCCTCGGATCCCTTTTAATTTCCTTAATTACCGAAGCAGGACCTATAACAGTTAAAGTGTTAGATTCACCAATAAGTTTCTTGGCAAGTCCATGCCTCATCTTGATAAAAAGGCTCTCATCGCTTAAATCTGGCTCTATAGTCGCTAATTCAATTCCCTTAAAGTTCTTTATATGGTCAACCATAGCCATAGTGTCCTCTATCAGTCTTGCCTCCTCCTCTGGGCGCAATCTTCCCTGCAAAATAACTATCTTATTGCTTAAAATTAAATTCAGAATTTTTTTAACCCTTTCAGCTATCTTCAAACCTCTGACTTCAGAAAAAGGTATTACCTGCAGACTTAATCCCTTAAACTTTGTATCGCCTTTTTTTGTTGTCATCTTACGAAGCTTTACCTCCTAAATAGCTAAGACCACTAGTTAAAAAATACAAATAATTATCAGATAAAATCAAAGCATGATACTTATCATTACTTATTTTTTTTCTACTATAATTTAAGCTAATTTTTTCTTCCATTTTTAATTTCTTCATCTTTATATGTATTTTTATCTTTTAAATGTTGTTAAATTTTTTTAGTTAATTTAAAGAGAGCTTCATAAAATTCTTCCATATTTGTCCCATCTTTTGCTGATATTCCAACCACGTCATAATCAGGAAAAGCAGCCTCAACTTTCTTGATATCTGCCCTAGCTAAATCTATTTTATTGGCAACTATTAAAACAGGAATTTTTCTCGCAACCATATTTCCTATAATTGTGATATTAACTTGTGAATATGGGTTCTCCGCAGCATCGAGAACAATAACGACAGCATCCATGTCATCAAGCCACTTTATAGAATCAATTATTCCCTGCGTTGCCTCTTTAGCCCTCTTCTTAGCAATATTTTTCTTCAATCCATATCTCAGAAAATCTTCATAATCTATTTTCGTTGCAATTCCTGGAGTGTCAATCATCTTAAAAGTTAAAGCCTTTCCTTTGTATTTTATCTCTACTTTCTCCTTAAACTGCACACGCCTTGTTTCATGTGGCACTTTACTTACAGTTCCGAGCTCTTCTCCAGTCCAGTCTTTGCATATCCTATTCGCTATCGAAGTTTTTCCAGCATTCGGAGGCCCATAAAATCCAAGCTTTATATTATCCTTCCTGCCGAAAAGCTTTCCAAGCACCCTTTTTGAAAAATCTCTTATAATCTTAAGCATTTACTTTAAAATTGAGGTCTTTTAATAAATCTTGCGTCTATCTGTCCGCCATGCCTTTTCTCTATTTCTTCCCTTACTTTTTTATTTTCACTGGATTTGAATAGTGGTATCTCAAACATGCCGGTTCTCTTTCCATCAATCTTCCTGAAGGCATAAGTTATCTGCTCCCCGCTCCATCCGCTTCTTCTTAACTTCTCTCTAATATCTCCATCCGAAAGCCCAGAATGCCTACCATTATATATGAAGTTAATCATATTATACAAATCATCTTTATTTCTGAAAAGTTGTCTCTCATAATTTCTCTTATACCATTCCTGTAATATGATATAAACTATAAGAGTTACTAAAATAAGTATTCCCATTCCTATACCAAAAGTTGTCCAAGGGAATACTGGCTGCGGACAGTCAGCACCCTCGCATATTGGCCTGTTATCAATATTAAATGCACTTATTTCAGGAGACAAATAAGCTCCCAAATCTTCAACAGAAATTTTTTCTGGAATTAAAAATTCTATGGTCTTCGTTCCAGATATCGGAATTGCTGTAGCACTTCCAACACTTCTGGCTCCTGCTTGTTCAAGAAATACTATCCCATCAGTAGGATAATCAATAATCAGATATCCTGCCGCCCCATCCGTTCCTTTTTGTGTTAAAGTAATCTTAAACTTTGTATATATATCGCTTTTCTCTGCATCTCCCAAAGCAGTTACAACTTCATAATCCACATCAGCATTATAATTTTTATCAATCCAGTCCAAGATAGCTCCCTGAAGCTGCTCTGTATCATTCGCACTTCCTCCACTTATTTCCTCAATATGCGAAACATCCATATTATTAAATCCGACAGCCAAGGGTAGTCTCCCAGATTCACTTTTCAAAATGCTGTACGGCACATGTAATGCTATCAATTGTGAAACAATATCTTCATAATCGCTCTCATTAACTGCATCTTTAAAGTCCCTCTCCAATTGGCTTAAAGTCGCATTCATTTCAACAACCTTTACAACTTTCTCAATTTCAGTTTTTGTCCACGCTGGATAGCTATTTATTTGGGCGCTTAGATTTCCAATTCTTACTCTATAATCTTTTAAGGTTAAATTAGCAGAATCTTTTGCGTTTCCAACTGTAATGCTAAATATTTTTTTCGATGTTAAATTACCAATTTTAGCAGTAACAAGCACATCAAATTGCCCAGATGCATCGTAAGTATGTGTGCTCTTCCTGCTATTGGACTCTACATTCTCGTTATTCCCAAATTCCCATTTTGTATAAGTTATATTTTTTGCGCTCGTAGCAATAAACTCGGTATTCCTTCCAATTAAGACAAACTTTGGATTTACCTCAAAATCAAACCCTGCTTCTACATTTATATCTTTCTTAAAAACCTGCGTTCCATCCAAATATAAAATAAATTTATCATCGCTTTTTCCTATTGTAAATCCTGCCTTTTCCAAATCAAGATTTAAGTATCCAGAAGTAAGCTCTGAATCTTTTAGTTCTAAATTGTATATCTTATCTGTTGGGACTAAAACGCCAGAATCAGAATATATCGTATGTGCATTGCTGAAACTTATGGTTCCTGTCCCGTTAAGCTCTATTGGGACAATACATTCAGGATCACACTTGTATCCATTTCCGTTTTTTGGGTAATTATCAAATAAGTAATCATTAACATAATCTCCAAGACTAACTCCAAACTTATCTTCAAAATAACTATCATTTATATTTAAGTTTAAAGGGCTGAACTGCATACCTCTCGCAAATATCTCAAAATCCCTTCCCGAGGGATTTCCAGACTCACTAACTCCACATTTTCCTCCTGACTGCTCCATTTTTATTTTATAATCGGGTCCCATACTTGAAATATCAGATGGATTAACATCAGCCATTACACAAACAAAATAACTCTGTGTTTTATAAGAAGTGTAGTTTATTATGCACTCAAGCTCTGCCTCTGGAGTATTTGAAGGATAAGCCGGAAGTATGCATCCATCATCCCCTAATATATCTCCTCTCTGATTCAGCATCTTCATTCTCATCTGCGTACTATCCCCCTTAGTTTTGTCTTTTATTTTCGCTCCAATTTTATAAGCCGGAGCAGAGGGTAAAGTAATATTCTCACACAACCACTGACTGCTCAAATAAGCTTCTTGATAACTTGAAAGCGAAGTATCAAAACAGCCATAATTTTTAGCACCACAAACTTGATTAGTATACTTGCCATTAGCTATCAGATAGTCAGGATTATCTCCTATCTTAATAGTTATAGGGTTTGAGCACGAGCTTCCAGAATTGTCAGCAACATTAAAGCTCACAGAATTAATCGAATCTATACTATTTCCCACAATTTTTAGCCCAACAGTTTTCAATCCACTTACAGAAACATTTGTTATCTCTCCAGAACTTATATATCCTCTTCCGCATCCATTTATAGTGCAGTTAAAATCTTCTCCTTCGCTAAAACTATTATTTTCAAGAAAATCAATTAATTTTATGCTTCCATTAAAGTTGCTTGTAATCAGAGAATCTATTTTTTGATTGCTAAAACTAACATTAAATCTTCCGCTTACTTTTTCTCCCAAGAAATAATCAGTTTTCATGCTATTATTTTTATAACTAACAGTTGCCCCAGCAAGCCCAACAGTCAATATCAATACAAAGGCAAATAAATACGCTCCAATCAAAGCTCTTTTCATTTAACTTTTAGTTTTCTTAAATTTAAAAAGATGCCTATGGCGTCTTTTTCCATATTATACCAACTAGTTAACTAAATATCTTAAAAACTCTATTAATTATCATAAATCAAAAAGTCTTTTCGTTTTTATGTGAGACTCATCAAGAGCTCTCTAAAGATTTTAGTTCTTGAATGTCATCAAGAGAAGTATTCTCTTGAGATTTGGATGCTCAAGATTGCATTCTGCATCAGCAATCTTGACATAACATCAGCAATTATCGGATCAATTTTTTCCTTATAACTATTAAATAAATCAAAGAAATTGTAAGCACGCTTATTATCAACTCTCCCGCTCCAAAGAAAGGCAGTTGTGTAGTAGCTCTCCCGCAAGGAACTTGTATATCTTCATTAACGCAGCTTGAATCAGTATATCCAATGCTCGGAGTTGCAGAAATATGAACAACCTTAAAACCAGATTCATCGCATTGCTCTTCCGCGCTTAATCGTGTGCAGGTTCCTCCTACAATTACAGTTCCTCCTCCACCGCCTCCACTTCCACCACTATTATCAGCAGGGCAGGAATTACCTGTAGACACTCCACATGTTCCACTACTGCTTGTTGAGCCAGACCATGAGCAAGAACAGCTAATAGTACACTGCTTTCCACTAACAGTTACATTATCTCCACAGTTATAATAATCATATAATCCAGAGTCAATAGTCTGAAAATCTCCTGCATTATTACAAGAACTCTCAGTCTTAAATGCAGCACACCCATGATCCTTTATCACATCTAAAGTTGCAGTACTTGCAGTTTTTCCAGCGCCACTAGCAACAAAATAAAATTCCGCTTTATTATCGCTAAATTCATCCTCTGAAGAAGGATTAGCAGCTGCTAAATCAGCTTCACTAATCAGCCAAACAACTCTTGCCTTCCCATTAGCATCAATATCGGCAGGGGCAGGGTCAAAAGTATTTATGTTATCATCATTTGATGCATCTTTTTCTTTTATATTAAAAGCAACTTTTGTTCCAGCAGGAAAATTAGTTGTTTGAGCAACTAACTTTACACTATCTCCTACTTGCTTTGTAGCAGTCGGACTTAATTGTGCCTCGTTTGAATCTGCCCAGTAAGCTGTTATCTGTGGTTCAGGGGGCGCGCTTGCCTTCAAAACATTTAATTTATTGAGGCCATCTATTTTCTGGACTCCAATAGAAGCTTCTATTAACCATTCTGGATCTGTTCCAACATCATTAACCCATTGAGCATTCCATGTGCTTTTCGAAACACCATTTGCAAAAGCAACACCAGATGGTTGTGTGTTTGCTAAACCCTGACTTACTAATCCTCCTTCAGTTACTTTTAATAAAGGACTTTGAGTATTACAATTTGTTCCTTCAACAACAAGATAAACCTGCGCATTTTCATTAACTGTTAAATCAACAGGATTTGCACTTGCATCTCCATTAATGCTCCAATAAGCTTTTGTTAATGAGCATTGTGTTTGAGTTGGAGTCACACACACATTTGTAGTCAAATCACACTTTGTTTTCCCATCTGTTCTTGCAGAACACTGAGCATCAGTCGTGCACTCTACGCACTGTCCTTGAGTGGTGCAAACTTTTCCAGAAGTACATTTGCTGTTATCAGCGCCATATCCAGTTCCTTGAGCATTACATATTAAACATTGAGTTCCAGTTTGAATTGTTCCAGGCGTACAAGTACCAGTTCCCTCTGTCTGACAAGTCGCAGAACATCCATCTCCATTTGCCGTATTTCCATCATCACACTGCTCTGGAGGAACAGCGCCAATTTCGGTATGCCCATTTCCGCACCATCCTCTTACATTAAAATTTTGTTGCGTCGAACAGCAGATAGTAATAGGATAAGTTGCATCTTTTCTTGTAGAAAAGTGAGCATTGTTTAATGCACTCATAAAAATAACCGGCGCTTCGTTAGCAGCACAATTGGCATTTCCAAGAACATGCCTACAGCTTAAATCCCCAAAAGAAACTGTTTCAGTATAAGAAATAAAATCTTTTTGAGCCCCATGAGCATTATCATGTGCAGATAATCTCAATACGGTATTGGCTCCTCCATTGGAAGTCTGATGGTCTGCCCATATTCCAGCAGGAACAGGATATGTGCCAGTAAACAATTCGCTGAAACAAATTGGTTTGTATGGAGAATTCACAAAATCAAATTTAGCTCCATGCGCATTATTAACACCGCTTATCTGAAATATTGTCTGTGGTTCAGAACATGCAAACTGTCTTATCTGAAAATCTTCAGCAGATACAATCCCAATCAAAAAAACTATCAAAATTCCAGCTAAAATAACAAACCTCTTCATTTGTTTAAAAGAAAAGCCAACTTTATAAAGATTATTAGTGGATGCACATTACTTAGCCACTCCATAAAAATATCTTTATCTTCCTAGGGGAAAAATTCGCTCCTGTTGCATCAGCAGAAATTATCCTCTCAACAGCATATACTTCAACATTTCCAGGATATGGCTCTATGGGGCACAGGTCTAAAGTAGGGCATATCCTTACTTTATCTTTTAAAGCTCTACTTCCCAATCTCCGCCCTACAAATTTCTCCAGATATTCAAGCGTTTTATTATCTTCAGCTGAATTATCAAAATTATAAACTAGAACATCATTTCTAATGCTGTTATTTTTTGCTATTTCATCCAGCATAGGAGTTATTACTTTAGTCAAATCCTCCTGCTTCTGCACTTTCGTCCCAACAGAAATAAAAAATAAAACTCCAATTACAATTAAAACTGCCAAAACAGCCTCTATTAATCTCAATATTCCTTTATTTTCCATCTACCACACCTTAACTACTAAATCCGCAAATTCTATTTTATTATTCTTTCTGATAACTTCAATTCTTTTTGAATTAGAATAAACATCCAGACCTTCAGGAATCTGTTTTTCCATTTTTATAAAAGTTCCATCATTAAATTTTAATTCATCTCCGAAATTAACTCTGTCAGGAAGATTAAATCTCTCTTTTTTAAGATTCAGGTAATCAGAATAATACGTCTTATTCAAATCTTCCATTCTTTTTTCAGATAAAATATATTTTGTGTTTGAAGAAGCTATCGTATAATATTTGGAGTTAAAAATACCATCTATCGCCTCATCGGGAGCTATATCCTCGCTTAATAGTAAATAAACAAAACCTCTATCTCTGCGGTCTATATTAACATATTGTCCGGCTTTATATGAATCAAGCTTACCTCCATCAATATCTTCCACATAAGATTTTTTATTTTCCTCAATGTTTCCTAAATCAATTTTAATTTTATCAGGAGTTGGAGGAGTGTCAGAGTTAATTTTTATGCTATAAAAGTCAACATCAACACTAGCATTTTTCCTTATCTCATCAAAGGCGTAAATTAAGTTAGTATCAACCAATCTGCGTGTATTTGTAGGGCTGAAAAAGTACAGGGAGAATCCTATAAATCCAGCAAAAAGTATAAATGCGAGTATTATTTCTATATGGCTTGAACCTCTTTTCATTCTTCTAAAAGCCGTGCAAGATTTATATAGATTGCCCCCGAAAATTATAAGTGGAAGAAGTGGAGTTAATAGACAAAATAAAGCAGAAGAGAGAGTTAGGAGGAATAGACAATTCAGTTGTCTTAGATTCCCTAAATAGCTATATAAAAAAACACAATTTGTTAATCCCAACTTTAAAGAAATCAGAAAAAAAGACAATAATAAAAGCTGTAAGAGCAGAACTTAGAACTCTTGTCGGGCAGTTCCAAAAAGGAAAAAGAAATAATATCTCAGATTACACAGAATTGTTAAAAACGCACCTCTCAACATCAGAAAGATTATCCTTCTACCCACATTTAATAAATCTCTTTAAGAAATTAAAAATTAAATCTATTTTAGATTTAGGCTGTGGTTTAAACCCTCTGGCTTTAGCTGATAAAAAAATAAAGTATTTTGCTTCAGATATAAATTCAGTAGAGTTATCAATAATTTCTGGATTTTTTAAGAAAAATAAAGTAGATGGAGAAACCTTTGTCTGCGATTTAAGAAAAATAGAAGCTTACGAGCTCCCAGAGACAGACATAACTCTTATTTTCAAAGTTTTAGATATTATTGAAAACAAAGGGCATAAATTAGCGGAAAAAGTTCTCCTATCCCTAAAATCAAAATACGCTCTAATTAGTTTTCCAACTAAAAAACTTTCAGGAAAATCAATGAATTTTCCAAGAAGATTATGGTTTGAAAAAATGCTTTCCCGCCTCTCTTTGAAATTTGAAACTTTTAAGTCAGATAATGAGATATTTTATTTAATTAATAATAAATAATTTCAAACTAATCTCTCCATTTCAAAGAATATTCCCATCCGGGTTGCCATGCCTTTCTTTTTCTCCAATCTTCAGAAAATGCTTTTTTCCATGTCTTTCCTTTAATCAAAACATCAAGAGCAAGTTGTGGTGCCTTATGGGCTACGATAGCATCATGTTTGCCATTATAATTTTTCTTTAGAAAATTCAAGAAATCATTTATTCTTAATTTCACATCTCTATAACTTTCTCCATTTGGAAATTTTTCATTGATACATTCCTCTTGCATTGGTTCAAAAATATCTGAAGGCTGGCCATTATAATCTCCATAATTACATTCTCTTAATCTCTTATCCTCTTTAATTGGAAATTTATCTCCAAAACTAATCTTAGCAGAATCTACAGCTCTCTTCAGATCAGAACAAAAAACAATATCAAACTTATTATTGCCTATCTGGTTAGGCGGCTCTTTTGACTGTTTAATTCCTAACTTAGAAAGTTCAGTATCTTTCCACCCAGAAGACATCTCTTTTTCATTATCCATCGTAGTTCCATGAACAAAATAAGTTATCTTGACTAATCCCATAAATACTAGATAAGACATATCTTTTTAATATTTATGAAATTAACCAATTATTAATCTAGCACCGGTAGAAATAAGGAAAGCCGCAGTTGTCAGAATGAAAGAATGCTTTATCCCTGCTTTAACACTTCCTTCAGCAAGCTTTCCTATCGTAATTCCTGCAAAAAATCCTTGGACAAGTAAGAGATAGAGGAATGGACGCGCCAGCTCTTCAGGAGAAACACTGCTTTGCGTAAGAGATGCCTGATCTATATTTGTAATATCTCCTCCGCCAAAAATACCAACAGAACCTATTCCCTCTGTTAGAGGAAGTATCTTGAATTCCATTACCATCATTATTCCTATAAATATAAAGAATATAATATACCCCTGAACAATAAGATTGTATATTGCTGCTTTTCTTTCCTTCTTAAGCTTCTCAACTTCAGATATAGATTTCGCAACGCTCTCAAGAATATAATCTATCTCTCCTCCAGCTTTTTCCGCCTCACTTATCAATGAAACTGCTCTGCTTATAACAGGATTATTTACATCATAGGAAAAGTTTTTCATTGCTTTGTCAACTGGTATTCCTAATTGAATCTGATTTGCAAGCTTTTCTATATTAATGCTCAGCGAGCCATAATTTTTATTCTTCATGTTCACAATGCTCTTGCTTATTGGTGTCCCTGTGGCAACGCTCTCTGCAAGGTTCCTTGTGAACTCCAGAAACATCTCGCTTGTCTGCTGCGCTCTTCTCCCTTCCAATACTGTTCCAACTACAAAAGGAAGAGCGATTATTCCTAAAGAAATCCCTGAAAGAAAATAAAACAGATTTAAGTCCTCATTATTAAGAAAAAAGATAAAGCTTGCAATTATAGTTATGATTCCAAAAATTATTCCTGTCCAGTGCATGCTTTTTAGTCTTATCATAAATAAAAGCCCTCCAAATAGATATAATTATCTCTTGAATAGGAAAGGTACAAATAAAAATAATAATTAATAATCTGGTTTTTACTATTAATTATTTTTTCTATAAGATAACCTAAGCTATTTTTTCCTGATTTCATTTTCAATATGCGGGCTGTTTAATGTTCAAAAAGCCTATGAATAGTACATTAATAACAGCAATTATTCCGATAATCATGAAGCTTATTAATCCTGTTGAAAATTGAGGAGCAATATTTGTTACAGATATCATTATAAAAAGAAGCATTAGAATCATCGGAGCGGCTATAACAACACTTATGTAAATATCCATAAATGTTTCAGCCACTCTTGTATATTTCTCTCTCTCAAGTCGGTAAGTGATAAGCAGACTTTCAGCCCTCTTCTCAAAATATTCCTGCAGGCTCCCGCCGGAGCTTATTGTGGTAGAAAGTCCAGAAAAAAGTTCTGCAAGCTTTTCGCTTGAAGTAGATTTTGAAACATTTGTTAAAGCAGTCACCAAATCATATCCATAAAGATTTATCTGATTGAGAACCTTTCTTATTTCAATTCTTAAATTCTTATACTCTGGACTCAATCCAATTATCTTGAATATCTCGCTCGGTTCAATCCCGCTTCCGGAGATAGCACTCATATGAATTACTGCAAATGGTAGCTCGCCATCAATCCTTTTTTCAATGCTTTTTCTCTCCGTAGAAGGATATATATACAAAAATCCAAAAACCAAAAAAGGAACAGCAACAGGTATCCAGAAAGTCTGCAAAAGTCTTGTAACAAGCGCCCCGCTGTAAGCATTTACAAAAGGAACAGTAAGTCCAAGATTAAAAAACAGGAAAAAAATTAATATAAAAATTCCAACAAAAATTGACAGGAAAGATGTGAAGAACATCATAGCTACATAAGTTTCTGCTAAAACTTCTATGTTTGCTTTATGAAGGTCATTTGACAGCTGTTTAAATTTTCCTTTATTCATTAAATCAATTGATTTATCAAGAAAAAACTTATTTGATAATTTTAAATACCCTCTGGCAGCCTTAAACTCATAATATTTCTCCTTCTCATCTTTAAATTCTTCTTTTTTCAATCTTCTTATAAGATTCTCGCTTATGCTAAGCTCCTGCAGGAATTTTTCCCTGTCTTTAACTTGAAGAACGACATCTACCTTTGATTCTAATCTCCTAAAGCCAATATTTTCCAGTCCTGTCTTCTGTGGTTCCATAGTCGGCAGCCTCTGAGCAAGAGTAATCTCCCCCAGTATTTTAGGAATAGAATTATTGATGATATGGATGCTTTTTTTTAATGAATCTATTGTTTGTATAAGGAGTCTTTCTTCCGTAGAAGTTGAATAAGGGATTCTATTTGTATAGGCAGAAAGCTCTCTAAGCATCTTGATTTCAGTTTCAACATTATTTTTCAATTCTTCTATCATGTTATTTTATCAATCTGCTCCTGAAAACTAATTATCTCCTTTTTTGCAAGATTGAATTCTTCAATCTCTTTATTCTTTTGCGCCTTCTCCAGTTTAATAATGGCATCCTTCATGCCGGAAAGAAGCTGTGCTACAACAGTTATCTCCTCTTTTTCCATTTTACGAGGCAATACCTCTTATTGCGAGTAATTGAAAATTTCCTATTTTCACTTTTATAGAAGTAAAAATATGTTTATATATCTTTTATTCCTGCACATTATACAAAGAAAGTATTTCAGCAGGATTTTTATAATATTTGTTTATTATATCATCTATCTCATCAAACCCGTACACTTTTCTTTTATATAGCTCATATAGAAGTTTTGCTCTCGTCAATAGTTCTTTCTGAAGGCTTTCAATAGTAACTCCCTTTCTTAAAGCTATTTTCTCAAACACCTTGCTCTGCTTTTTAAAGTAAAAAACATCCTTGGCCGGATCCCAGACAAAAGGAGTGTTTATAATCGCAGTCCCGTCTTTATTTACATTTACTATTTCAACTATCTCTCTCAATCTTCTTGTTTCCCTTTTATTTACAACTGCATGAGTGGCAATTGCCACGCAATCCAATGTATTTACAAGAGTTGGAGAAAGGTTGATAGGCGGAGTCTGCAGTCTTCTTATAAGGGTATCTACAGAATCAGCATGCATAGTGCTTAAAGAAGCATGTCCAGAAGCCATTCCTTGAAACAAAACGAAAGCTTCTTTTCCTCTTACTTCTCCAACAATTAGGTAATCAGGATTCTGTCTGAAAGAACTTTTTAATAGAGCAAATAAATCAACTTCCCCCACTTTTCCAGAGCCGATGGATGTTCTCGCAACAGCCGGAAGCCAGTTTTCCTTCGGTATATTTATCTCGCGAGTATCCTCAATTGATACTATTCTTGCACTCGGAGGAATAAAAAAAGCAAGCGCATTTAATAGTGTAGTTTTCCCAGAAGCAGTTGCTCCTGAAATGAGTATGCTTGATTTGTTTTCAATCAATATCCAGAAGTAGGCAAGCATTTCGGGACTCAATGTACCCATAGCTATAAGTTGTGTTGGTGTCCATGGTACCTTGGTAAACTTCCTAATTGTAAAACTAGGCCCTCTGGAAGTGACATCTTTTGTATAAGTTGCTTGTATTCTTGAACCATCTGGAAGCGTCGCATCCAATAAGGGCTGTGCATATGAGACATATCTTCCTGACCTTTGCGCTATCTTTTCAACAAAGCTTGCAAGTTTGTCCATATCTTTAAAAACTAAATTAGTCTTCAAATTTCTATAAACCCTGTGTATAATATAAACAGGAGTATCAACTCCATTGCATTCTATATCCTCAATGAAATAATCCTTTAAAAGAGGATCAACTTCATTGAAACCTATAAAGTCCCTAAATAAATAATAGAATATCTTATCATAAGTTTCAGAGCTTATTTTAATATTTAGTTCATCAATTAAAAGTCTTGCTGTCCTATCTATGTAATTAGTAGTCGCCTCAATTGTTTTTTCAACAGCCACATTCACATTTATAAGCTCAAGCATAGCACCTTCAACTTTGTTCAGGATTGCCCCTTCAATATCATTCAGAATCGGCTCCTCTATATCATAAATCAGCTCGCTTAATTTTTCATCCCAGTAAATATGAGCCGAAGCATAAGGTGCAATAAGCATATACCTCACATTGACTTTCTTCTTGTCAGTTAATTTCGGAAGTGCAGGAATAGATGGATTTAAATTTATTGAGATTGTCATTTTCCACTTGTCTCCTTTAGGTCTATTGTGAAAATTGCGCTTTCATCATTAATGTCTTCATCTCCCTTGTTAGTTATTGAAAGTAAGTATGGAGTACCAGATTGCGTAAAAGTTTTTTCTTCACTTTTTCCATCATACGATATATTATATCTGCCCAAATAATCAAGAGTTAGAGTAACTTTGCTTTTCTTCTTCAGTTTTTCCGACTTAACTTTAACTCTGCCGGCATCTATCTCGACCCCGGGCTCAGAATAAGGATGGCTTAAATCATCAACGATAAAAATTATTTTCTCATTTAAGCCATCGATAATCAACTCTCCTCTTTTCATTGTAAATTCTGCCTGCCTTACATTTGATGGAACTTGGGCGGCAGAGTTTATCTTCTCATCTAAAGAGTTAAGAGAATCAAGCGCCTGCTCAACTATCAGTTTGTCCTTTGCCTGATTTATTCTTGGGGTTACAAATCCCAAGACAAGCCCTATCAAAGCTAATCCTATAAGAGTGTATAAAACTGTTTCAACCCAAACCTGCCCCCTTTTATTTCTAAGCATTGCTGAATGCTCCAATAACTTTTGATTTTGTAGAATTCTCATTGCCTATAGGATCACAGAATACAATCTCAATTTCATCGCCCGCAGGGCAGATATCTCCATTCTTCAAAACAGGATAAATCTCCATTTTATCATATTTTTTTGTGCCAGAAGAATAAACATAAGTTCTTGCCCCAGACTTAGGAAATCGAATTTCCTTAGAGCCGTTAAGATACCTTATATTATCATCGCTTTTTCCATCAATAACACTTATCTTTTCACTCTCTCCTTCAAGAGAACTGAAAACTAAGTCAAATCCTTGCAGCCCCACACTCAATTTTTCATCTGTTTTTGCCCTCACAGAAAATCCATTATAATAGCCGTTATCCGCCCCCTGCGCTCTGCAATTATATCTAAATTCCTTTCCTCCTAATTCAAAAACTTCCTGAAAAGTAAAATAACTTTGATAGTCTGTGCATTGGGTGCTTTCTGCCAGACTTTTTTTTGTAAATGGAATTAAAACTCCGCTAATAATTGCTACAGCAGCTATCGTTAGCACTATAAGAAGGACTGTTGCTATAATTGGCGATAAACCTCTTTTTTTATATTCCATTTTCGTCCCTGCGATTATACAACTGCTCCAACACCATAACTTTCAGCGCAAGTGTAGGGTTTTTTGTAGTTTCCAGATTCTCCAAGTATAACTGGAACAATTATTATTTCATCCCCCTGCAATAACTCAGAGGGTAGTTCAACACTCCCAGTCTCCCCTGTAAAAATAGTGTGCTGTAATGTTTTAACATCTATTACGCTTCCAGTATCTTTCTTTCTTATTTCAACACCATAAAGCGCAACATTCCCTTTATTTTCAATATTAATTTTTCCACTCGCTAAGTCTGATTCAGCAGCAAATGAAATCCTATCACATGAATTAGATATTGGCTCCTTGAATTTTAATGTGCTTTCCCCAATTGTTGCCTTCGCCCACAAGAAAATTATCATTGCTATAGCCAATGAAATTGCAATAAGCAAAACAGTTGCAATTACCGGAGAAAGTCCCTTCTTATTCTCTCTTTTAATCATTTCTTTAAAAGAACTTCGACATTTAAAAACTATTCTATCTTTATGAACTACATTACACTATCTTTAGTAATATATTCATAAGCTGAATAAGCAGCAGTGCATCCCTCAGCAACTCCTGTAATTGCCTGCTTGAATGGTTTGTCAGCAACATCTCCCGCAGCGTAAACGCCTTGAATATTTGTTTCAGATGTTTTATGGTCAATAATAATTTCTCCTTTCTCATTTATTTTAACACCAATATTTTTTGCTAAATCAGAGAGAGCAATATGTCCTATCGCAATAAACAATCCATCCAGCTTAAGCTCCTTGCTTCCTTTATATTCTTTATCAAAAATAACACTCTCTAAAAATTCCTTTCCATTTATTTCCAAAATATTTATCCTGTTAATAATCTCTATTTTCTTATTTGCTTCAATTCTCTTCATGTTTATAGGCTCAGGATGTATCTTATCTCCTCTGTAAATTATGTAAACTTTCTTTGCATGCTCTGCAAGCACAAGTGCCTCTTTAGCGGCACTATCGCTTCCCCCAACTAATCCAACTGTTTTATTTTTAAAGAGAAAAGCATCGCATAGAGCGCAGTAAGCTACACCTCTATTCTCAAACTCTCTCCCTCCCTTTACGCTCTCAGGAAGTTTCCTCCATTTTGTTCCAGTCGCAAATAAAATAGTCTTTCCCTTATAGGTTCCTTTTTTAGTCACAACATTAAATCCTTTTTTTAAAGCCTCAACCTTCTCTGCCTTCTCCTGCTTTATAGTAACAAGCTCATAGCTTCTTGCATGTTTCTCAATATTTTTAGCAAGTTCATTTCCAGTCAGTCTAATAAATCCAGGATAATTTTCAACAACATTTGTAGTTGTGATAACTCCCCCTATTGGCAGTTCAGTCCCATAACTTGTTCCCAAAACAAGCGTCTTTAAACCCAATCTTGCTCCATACATTCCAGCAGATAATCCAGTCACGCCAGCTCCAAGAATTATAAAATCATAATCATTGTTTTCCTCTTTATTATCTTTCATTAAATCTTTGAAAAAATCCAATTTTATAAACTCTCCTATCTTATAAATTAATAATGGAATCAAAGCTAAAAAATATCCTTGAAAAGCTAAGAATAGATTTTATAGAACATTTGCATCCAGCTGTTTTCACAGTTGAAGAATCAAAAAAATTAAAGATGACTTATACTGGGAAGCATACTAAATCTCTCTTCCTGAAGGATACAAAAGGTAAATACTATCTTGTCTGTATGAGTGCTGAAAAGAAGCTGGATACTAAATCTCTCAAAACACATTTGAAAGTAAAAGACTTAAGATTTGCCCACCCAGAAGAACTTCTCAAAATATTAAAATTGACTCCCGGCTCCGTCTCAATTTTTGGACTTGTTAATGACAAAGAGCACAAAGTTCATTTAATTATAGATAAAGATTTATGGACTACAGAATCAGTCGGTTTCCATCCAAACATAAATACTTCTACGCTTGAGTTAACCAATGACAGCTTAGAGAAGTTCTTTCGTTGGCTTCCAAATGAAAAAGAAATTTTAGAGTTATAATTAATGTGCGAATAAAATATAATTTAATACAGCAAGATTTGCTGTTTGCGTAAACTCCCTGTTTCAACTCGTGAGAAAGCAAACGCAAATCTTGAGTGTTCAAGAACCAAAACACGCCCCTGATTTTAGTCTGAGGGTTCTCGACATCAATAATTATATATCCAGATAATACTGCTATTAAGATATAGTCAAGGACATTAATAATTCTTCAATTTGTCGTTGACTATTTAAGGAAAGACTTATATCTTTCACTATAGACATAATCAATAAGGTATAATCTATTTAAGCAACAACTAATTAAAAATAATAAAATGGAAAGGAAACACGCATTCATTTTATCATTTCTTATAACTACTCTAATAGCAAGCAACTATTTTTTCTTTTCTTCACTAGCAAAAAACAACTTTGAATCTGTAACTATAAGAAGAGTAATAGATGGAGATACAATCCAATTAAAAGATGGTAGAACTGTCAGGCTATTAAATATAAATTCCCCAGAAAAATCAACACCCTCATACAAATTATCCATGGATTATCTTAAAACTTTTGAGGGTGATGATATTCAAATAGAAAATCTTGGTTATGATAAATATCATAGAACTTTAGCAAGGATTTACTCTCCAGACTACATAAATTTGGAAATAGTAAAGAAAGGTTTGGCTTCAAAGTTTCTCGTTGATAAATCAGAGTTATCAGTTTTCAATAACGCAGAAAAAGAGGCAATCTCTCTTTCTTTAGGTATATGGAAAAAGTCAGAATATTACGGATGCATAAAAACAGAAATAAATAAAAAGTTAGAAATTGTAGTAATAAATAACAAATGTGGTGAAATAAATATGCTTTACTGGCAGTTAAAGGATGAAAGCAGGAAAACATACTCTTTTAAGAATGTCTCATTCACAACTGTCTCTCTTCACTCCTTAGCCGGAAAAGATAATTCTTCTGATTTATTCTGGAATTCAGACCAGAATGTATGGAATAATGATAGAGATTCTCTATATCTATTTGACAATGAGGGAGGATTAGTTTACTATGAAAGCTACGGCTACTAATCTTATTATCTTCTTTATAATTCTTTTTATTCCAATAGCGTCATCAATAGACTTTACAATAGATTCCCCTTCTTCAGTCGAGAAAGACAATGAATTTAATGTAGAAATAAGCTCTGGAGAAACAGCAGAACACGATGTAAAGATTTTTATCTATAAAGATACAAAAGAATTTTCAGAAATATCCATTGATGATTCATGGAAATCTACACATAATTATATTTTATCTGCCTTCCCATCACAAAAGTTATTCAAATTAATCTCCCATTATGCAGGAAATACAAAGGTCTGCGCCCGTTTGAGAGAATCAGGCAAATCAGCATTTTCAGAAGTCTGCAAAGATATAGAAGTAAAAGATGCTTCACAGAAAGAAAATAAGCAGATAGAAGATAACAATAAAGAAGAAAAAATGACTAACAAAGCAGAAAAAATAAAGAATAGTAAACAAAATAACTCGCAAAGAGTAGTAGTCAAAGTTGAAGATATTTCCACTAAAGAAGATAAAATTCAACAACTACCTTTCTCAAATAATATAAGCAACAACTATGAATTAACAAGCATCCCCTTAGCCCCGATTAAGTTATCAGCTTCTCCAAACATTCCACTAAAAAGCAATAGCAAACCTCTCCTCCTCCTATCTCTATTCACTACTTTTACAATAATAATTGTCATTCTTCTCGCATTAAGAAAATTATGAAATAAAGATTGTGTAACAATCTTTAAAACTTCAATCTCGTGAGAGTTGAATGGGTTAAAGATTGAGCAACAATCTTTAAACCTGAAGATTTATACTTCAATCGAAGGTCTAAGATTGAGCAACAATCTTTAAAAATCCCCTATTCTAAAACAATCTATGGGTAAGATAGAAGCACAAATTATATTAGAAGTACTCGGCAGGCCTCCTGAACACGTTACAGAGGCGCTTAATCAGCTTACAGAACAGCTTGGAAAAGAAAAGGGCGTAAATCTGAAAAATAAGACTCTTAATCCTCCAGTTGAAGTAAAAGAATCCAAGGACCTATTTACTTCATTTGCAGACTTAACAATAGAGTTCGACTCTTTAGGAGACTACTTCCAGACAGTTTTCGCCTACATGCCGTCACATGTTGAAGTATTCAATCCAGAAAGAATTTCTCTTACAAGTTACGATATGAACGATTTAGCCAACAAGATAACCCAAAGACTCCACAGCTATGACGCAATTACAAAGCAGGTAGTAGCAGAGCGAGAGTTCCTGGCTGAAAAGTTAAAACAGCACGCGCCTGCAGTTTTTAAGGAATTAACTACTCCTCCAGAACAGAGAGAAAAAGAGAAAATAACAGAAGAAAAAATCGAAGTCAAAGAAGTTAAGCAAGAATCAGAAAAAAAAGTAAAAGTAATAAATAAAAAAGTTGATAAAAAGAAGAAAAGATGATTTTCAATAACAGCTTAAATTATTAAATAAATAATATAATGGGTTTTATACATTAATAACTCTTTAATAAATAATTTAGGCTGTTTATCTTCAAAATAATCAAGGCATATTTCTTTCAGCCCTTGAGATTGTGCTTGAGAAACTATCTCCACCTTTCGCTTTTTTGTATCTACCCCATATAACTACTAAGATTATAAGGATAACAGCACCTATAAGCCATCCTATCCACGACCAGCTGCTTCCTGCTTCCACAGAACATATTCCGACACAACATGCTCCATCCAAACTATCTAAACTATCAACAGAACAACTTTCTCCAGTAGCACATAGTTTACCATTCAGTTCAGAGCAGTAATAAAAAGTGCTTTCACTTAAGTTGCTTTCCAAATATGGCGTCCCAGTTTCATTTAAGTTTTGAGCAATCAAGATTTCTATAGGCATATCTATGCTCTGGTTGCCTATTTTAGCAGATATAGTTCCATTAAAATTTTTATCTAATTTCTTCTTCAAGGTTATATTAAACTCCCTGTTTTCATTAGCTCTCAAGATAAAACTATTGTTTTCAGGACCTATATCAAAATAGTTTTTATCGTATTCAAAGTCTACCTGCTCCTGTTCATCTCCAGAATTTATTATATAAAATGGATAGCTTCCTACCTGGTCAGCTAATATGGTAGTTTGTATAATTCTTGGTCTAAACCTTATTTTAGGAAGTCGCGGTTCAATTACCTCTCCATTATTTCCACCATTAATCTCTTTACCAATAATATAAGCAGGAATTACATATTTTCCTATGCCAATATCCGCTCTCTTATTTCCCTGAACGCTCTCAATAGAGAAATCTATTTTATTGCTTCCTGGTTTCAGTAAAATATTTCTTTCAGAAGGAAAATTAGTTGTTACATCAACATTATTATCTAAGAATAAATTAACATCAATACTGAAATCATCTTGCGTAAATAAAGCTCCAGGATTTATATTATAATCTACTATTTGCCCCCCAACACTAAAATTCTTTTCATAATCAATCTTTTTA
>OBEQ010303429.1_pt1 | contig 38953 bp, 14 predicted proteins | sample 1670901 | NCBI WGS metagenome assembly OBEQ01 (sample SAMEA104232315, study PRJEB22302) | groundwater metagenome | biome: forest; feature: aquifer; material: groundwater | place: USA | collected 2011-08-07 | depth 5.4 m | reverse complement strand
TGTCCGCGTTGGCGATCGTAATCGGCAGCGTCGTGGTCAGCGTGCTCTGGCCGGCGGCGACGCCGGCACGGCCCTGGCCCTTGTTAGTGATCGTGACATCCGGGCAGGTGCAGTTCGCCTCGCCGGGGTGGCAGCCGCCGGAGTTCGGGGGCGGCGTGCCGGCCGGATGCACGAGGACCGGCTTCGAACCGAGCGGCAGCTGCGTGCCCTGCACGTTCTCGACCGTGACCGACGGGCGGAAGGTGTGATCTTGCGTCAGCCCGTGCGGCTTCAACGCATAGGTATATGGCAGCACCCACGAGCCGGTTTGGTTATCCAGATCAATCTTGTCGACCTGCTTACCGTCGGCATCGGTCCAGTCATCGGTCTGGATGACGATCTTCAGGCGGTGCTGCGCGGCCGCATTCCCGACACAGCTGATCCCATCCAGGCCGCTGGTGCCGGTGACGGTGATGGTCACCGGGACCGGCTCAGTGCCTTCTTGCGGCGTCACAGTCCATTGCGCCGCGGGCGCCCGCGGCAGGCCACGAACGATGCGCGTTTCGTCGGCGCTGAGCGTAAACGTCTGGTCGTCAATCGCGAGATAGCCGCAGAGCGGCACGGCCTTCAGCGTCGTCGCGCCCGTTGGCAGGTCCGAGAAGACCGCGGTGCCGTTGCCCCCGCCAGTGACTTTCGGATGCGACACGCCCTTCGCATCGATCACCGTCAGCGCGTAGCCGTCTTCGTAGTTGGTGTCCGGCAGCAGGTTGCCGACAGCGTCCTTCGGTTGCGGCCCGCGGATCGAGCGGACCGTCAAGGTCACAGGCCCGCCACCGCCCGGCGTTCCCACTGGTTGCAGCGTGATGGCGATATCAAAGGAATCCGTACACGTCGCATTCGTCACCGTTAGTCGCAGCCGGTAGATCCCCGGGACGGATTTCAGGACGACGTCGGTGTGGGCCACGCCCCCGGTCAGCGTCTGGTTCGTGAAGTTGGCGATTCCGCCCGGTGGCAGGCCACTGTCGGTCGCTTGGCCCCATACCGCCGTCGAGATCGTGCTGGGACTGCTGATCGTCACCGCCAGCGGGACTTTCACGGTCGGCTGGCTCGCGGTGTAGGTCAGCGGAGTGCTGACCGGCCCAGTGGTCAGGACAAACTTGGCACAGTCATCCGAGCAGGGTTGCTGGGTGCAGATGTGCTTCTTGACGGTAATCGTCACCGTGGCGACGTTGCTGTCGAGCTTCCCGTCGTTGGCCTTAAAGGTGAAGACGTCCTCGCCGATGTAGTCCTTCGCCGGCGTGTAGGTCACCGTCGGCGCAGTCCCGCTCAGCGTCCCATGCGCTGGGCCCGCGACGATCGCATACGTCAGCGGATCGCCGTCCGGATCGGTGGCGGTCAATGTGATCGCTTTGGCGGTGTTCACCGTGGTCTCGATGGTCTGGTTGTCGGCTCTAGGCGAACGGTTGGCGCCGGGATTCGCGCATCCGGCCAACAAACAGTCCTTATTCACACAATCGGCTACGCAGATCGTGGCGGCTAAAGCACCGCCGGTCTGCTTACACGGCAAGCAGGCTTGCTGGCAATACGCGTTGCGCGCGGGCCCGGCGACGGGACAACCGGGCGGCGTGGTGCCGTTCTTCACGGTGATCGTCACGGTCGCGACGTTGCTGTCGAGCTTGCCGTCGTTGGCCTTGAATGTGAAGACGTCCTCGCCGATGTAGTCCTTCGCCGGCGTGTAGGTGACATTCGGTGCGGTGCCGCTGAGCGTGCCGTGGGTCGGGCCGGCGACGATCGCGTAGGTCAACGGATCGTTGTCCGCGTCGCTGGCTGTGAGCGTGATCGCTTTGGCCACATTCACCGTCGTCTCCACCGCCTGACTCGTCGCAACGGGCGCGCGGTTGGTGCCTCCGGGTGGCGTCCCTTCCGGCTGGAGGGTGACTTTGATATCGAGGTGATCGGTACACGTGGCATTCGTCACGGTCACGCGCACGAGATAGGTCCCGGGCACGGCTTTGAGGTTCACGTCGGTGCTGGCGACGCCGGCGGTAAAGCTCTTGTTGGTGAAGCTCGCGGCCCCGCTCGGCGGCAGGCCCGCGTCGGTAGCGATGGCCCAGTCGACCGTCGTCACCGGCGTGGGGCTCGTGACGCTCACGCCGAGGGAAACTTTCACGGTCGGTTGGCCGGCCGGGTAGGTTGTCGGCGTGTTGGGCGCGGTGGTGAGCTTCAGCGTCGCACAGTCGTTCGGACAGGGCTCGGTGGCGCAGATCGTCTTCTTGATCGTGATCGTCACCGTCGCGATGTTGCTATCCGCCTTCCCGTCGTTAGCCTTGAAGGTGAAGCTGTCGGTTCCGACGTAATCCTTCGTCGGTGCGTACGTGACATTCGGCGCCGTCCCACTGAAAGCGCCGTGGCTTGGCGGCGTGACGATGGCATACGTCAGCGGATCGTTGTCCGCGTCGGTGGCCGTCAACGTAATCGCCTTCGCGGTGTTCACCGTGGTTTCGATGGCTTGATTGTTCGCGACCGGCGCGCGGTTGGTGGTCGGCGGCGTGCCGCAGCTCACCTGACAGAGCGTCTTGGTCGTACAATCCGCCGCACAGATATAAGCGAAGGCGCTGCAGGCCTTGTCACAGGCGGCGCTGCAGAACTTTGCGCGGTCATCGACCGACTGCTTGTCGCTGCCCATCGGACACGAGCCGCCGGTGGCCGGCTTCACGACGATGTGCACCGTCGCGATGTTGCTGTCGAGCTTGCCGTCATTCGCCTTGAAGGTGAAGCTGTCGGCGCCCACGTAATCCTTCGCCGGGGTATACGTCACCGTCGGGGCCGTCCCGCTGAGCGTGCCATGGGTCGGCGGCGCGACGATCGCGTAGGTCAGCGGGTCGCTGTCCGCGTCGGTCGCGGTCATCGTGATCGTCTTGGCGGTGTTGAGCGTCGTCTCGACGGTTTGATCAGTCGCGACCGGTGCGCGGTTCGTACCGCCGGTCGGCGGCGAGCCACAGGCCGGCAGCCGACATTCCTGATTGATACAGTCCGTCAGACAAATCGTCCCCGCGAGATCCCCACCTGACTGCTTGCAGGGCAGACACGCGGCCTGGCAATAGGCGTTGCGCGCCGGACCGGCCACGGGGCAGCTGTTCGGCGGCGGCGTGGTGCCGTTCTTCACCGTAATGCTCACCGTCGCCACGTTGCTATCCGCTTTGCCGTCGTTGGTCTTGAAGGTAAAACTATCCGCGCCCAGGTAATCTTTCGCCGGGGTGTAGGTCATGGCCGGCGCGGTCCCGCTGAGCGTTCCGTGAGTCGGGCCGGCGAGGATTGCATATGTCAGCGGATCGTTGTCCGCATCCGTGGCGACGAGGGTGATGGCTTTGGCGGTGTTGATGGTGGTTTCGATCGTCTGATCCTGAGCGACTGGCGCGCGGTTGGTGCCACCTGGCGGCGTCCCTTCCGGCTGCAGGGTGACTTTGATATCGAGGTGATCGGTACACGTGGCATTCGTCACGGTCAGGCGCACGAGATAGGTCCCAGGGACCGCTTTGAAAATGACGTCGGCATGGGCGGTCCCGGCAGTGAAGCTCTTCGTCGGGAAGCTGGCGAACCCACCCGGCGGCAGGCCCGCGTCGGTGGCGATGGCCCAGTCCGTCGTGGTCACGGGCGTGGGGCTGGTGACCGTCACATCGAGCCCGACGTTCACGGTCGCTTGGCCCATCTTATAGGTTGTCGGATTGCTCGGCGGCGCGGTCAGCGTCAACGTGGCGCAGTCGTTGGGACAGGGTTGGGTGTTGCAGACGTGGTGCTTTTCCGTCGCGATGAAGTCGACCCCGCTCTTCGTCCCAGTCGGGACGGTCGTGGCATTGATCGCCATCGGAGGTGTGATCACGGCAACAAAGCTGTAGCGCGTATCGACCGGGGTGACGGTGTAGCTGCCGGCCGGCAAACTGCTGAAGGTGTAGCCGCCGTCGGTTCCCGTCGCAGTCGGCGCCTTGCCGGTGGCGGTCAGATCCATGCGAATACCCGGCAGCCGACTGCGCTGGCCGTCCTTGTCGAGATAGACCGTGCCGCTGATCGTAAAGCTCGTCGGCACGGGCGCGCCCTGGCTCACAACCAAATGGACCGTGTTGGTGTCCGTGCAGGTCTGATTGTTGACGGTCTTCTTCGTCGTCACCGTGAAATCGTACGTCCCGGCCAGCGACGTGCCGGCCGTGGCGGTGATCGTGACGGTCGGGGTCGTTTGTGTCTTCGACTGAGTCACGGTCACCGTCACTCCGGCGGGCTTGGTTGTTACCATCCAATCGTTCGTGTCGGCACCGGTAATCGTAATCGGCAGCGTCGGGCTGAGAGTGGTCTGGCCGGGCGTGACCGTCGCCGTCGCCTGACCGTTGTTGGTGATCGTGACGGTCGCACAATTGCAGCCCGCGTCGCCTGGCTTGCAGCTCGTCGGCTGCAAGGGTGCCGCGACGAAATCCACGGTCATGTTGCCGGTGTCGGGACTCAACCCAACGCCGATGCTGTTCTGGATCACGTAGAACGTCCCAAGCGCGTTGGCAATCTTCAGCGGCACGCTGAAACCGTAGAACCCGTCCGGCAGCGCGATGCTGTACGCGCCGTCGGTCGCCTTCGTGGTCGCGCTCGTGGTGAGCGCAGGCGTGGACGGCGAGGCGCGATTGATCGACACCGTCACATTGGCCAACCCGGTCGAGCCATCCGGCGCCGTGTATCCATCGATGAACTTGACGCGGCCGCTGACCAGGTGCATGCGGGTAACGGTGATGACGACCTGGTGTTGCTTATGGCACTTCACCCCTGTCTCACTCCACGCATCGAGCGTCGCGACATAGGTGCCGGCTTTGGTCACCGTCGCGGTCGGATTTGCCACCGTGAAGCTGCTGAGGCTAATGCCATCGTTCGGCGCGACGGTCCAGTTGAGGCTCGTCGCACCGGTCACCGTTATCGGCAGCGAGATCGCGACCGGCTGGCCCGACACCGGCAGCGTCGCTGAAAGCGCCGTCGGCCCAGCGATCGTCACCGTGCAACCGTTAGGACAGTCAGTTGTACACACCGGGATGCACTTGTTCGGATCGGTCGCCGGATCGCATTTGCACTTCGCATCGTTCGGATTCATGCAGCAGAAATAATGCGCGGTATCATTCGGATCGCAGTTCGGCGTGGGCGGCGGAGGAGGGTTGCCGCCGCCGGTGCACTTGGAGTTATGCGGATAGAGGCAGCAGAAATAATCGGCGCTGTTCGGATCGCAATTGCCACCGCCCCCGACGCATTGGGGGGCCTTCGGGTTGTTGCAGCAGACGTCGGCCGGATCGCAACCACCGGTGCGACCGGCACAGAACGGGTCGTTCGGATTCATACAGCAGAAGTAGTGCGGATCCTTGGGATCGCAGTTCGGCGGCGGCGTGGACGTCTTACAATTCGGGTCGTGGATCTCGTCGCAAATGACGCTGACCTTCACGACGACCGTTCGTTCGTTACACGTGCGGCGGTGGATATGCACGGTCACTTCGTAGTAGCCGACCTCTTTCGCGACGATATACCCATCTTTGGTGACTTCGAGGCCGCCGGGCGGATTCTCTGACGTGAGCTGATAGGTGATGTCATCCGGCACGCTGCGCGGATCCGGCGCAGGGTCGATCTTAAGATCCACCTGATCGTTATCCGCGCCGTATCCGACCGTCAGCAGCTGACCGGATCTCCCCTTCACGATCGACATGGTATTGTGCGGAAGCCGCGGGTCGCCGACGACAACGGGAAGTGTCTGGAGCGTCACCATCGGACAGCAGGCCACGTCGACGTAGACGTCGTCGTGGTCGCTGTAGCTCGTCTGCTCGTCCGTGGTACTGACGTCCGCTGTCTTCACGCCACAAGAGCTCACCGTCGCTTTGCTGTTGGGGTTCTGACCGTACACATCCGTGGGACCGCTGATCGTGATGCCGTCGCGGTTGCCATTTGCATCGGGCGCAGTATTTCCACCTGGCGCAGTCCACACCGAGTGGACCTTCGACCAGTCCGTGTCGTAATCGGTGGTGACATGTGCCAGCAAGTCTACTGTTTTTGGAAGCGCGGTGTGGTCGGTGTCGAACTGATCGTAGTCGGGCCCCGCACACACGACCAGATGCGCGCCCGCTGGAACGGGGTTGTCCGCTGAGCGCATGTTGCAGCTCAGCGGCGTCGGCGTTCCCACGTCGACGCTCACCGATGACGGGTTGCTGCCCGAGCCAGGCCCGCTGGTCGCACCCTTGTCATCGGCCGCCTGCACGCTGTAGGTGACGTTCGAGCCCGGCTGCTGATTCGCGAGCGCAACATCCTCCTGCGCCGCCGGGTTCGTCTTCGTGAAGACGACTTGCGATCCGCGCAGCACTTTCAATGTCGCGACGCGGCCATCCGGATCCGACGTCGCCACTTTCATCGTGAAGTTCGTCGACACCTTGGCACCGGACTTCGGGCTGACGATGTACGCAAGCGGCCGCTGATTGGCCGGCGCCGCGGTCACCGTAATCGTCTGCTTGAGCGTAATGATCGCGCCCTGGCTGTCTTGGATCGTCGCGGTGAAGGTATAGATGCCGGGTGTCGGGTACACACAGGTCACAATCGGCCCGGCCCCGCTGGTACCATTGCCGCAGTCCCAGCCCACAAGGGTGCCGCCATCAGCATTGCTGTTGAAGATATTACCGGTCACGGTCAGCGGCGAGGGCCCGGCCGTCGGCGAGAGGTTGAGCGAGCCGGTGGGCAGATGGTTGAGCGCGACTGCCAGTGTCGTGTCGCTCAGGAGCTTGAAGGCTCCCGCGCCCGAGAGGACCGTGACCCCGGTCGGGGGATTCACAACCAGCGTGTAGTCGCCATCCGGCAGCGTGTACGGACCGGCGTGCGTGGTGCCGCTGGCTTTGACGACACTGCCTTGCAGGATTTGCACGGGTACAGCGGCGGCGCTGTGGTCGGGCCAGGTGGCGAGGACGTCGACGGCGTGGGTGGTTGGTGCTGGTGCTTGCACCGTTAAATTAAACCGCGTGGACGCAAAGCCGCCGCGATCGTCCTTCGCTGTCACCTGCACGTTGAAGATGCCCGGGGGCGTTGCCGAGGTCGTCTTGCCAGTGATGCGGCCGGTGGCGGGATCAATGTTCAATTCGGGCAGCCCCGTTTGTCCGACGGTCACCGGATCGCCATCGGCATTGCTGACCGAGACGTTGCTGAGCGCCACCGCCTGCCCTTGGGTGACCGTCGCGTCCAACGCACTGATGGTCGGGTTCGTATGGACATCAAATGACGCACCGATATCGCCACCACTCGAGGTGCACGGGGCTGACGATGGCGTGAATCGCTTGCCAGCGGCGCCCACGGGATACACGGTGCAGTTGGCGTTTGCTGCAATATTCGACACAGTGCACGTGCCGTCGGCGGCGGTGGTGCAGGCACCAAAGCTGTGCGATGGCCCGTCGGCCGAGAATCCAAAGCCGCTCGCCGGGGTGCTTTTATTGTGAGCGCTGATCGTGACGCTGTGCGTCGCCGGCGCGGCCACGCTGACTGCGCCGCTGACCGTCGACGACTCGGTGCACGTCGGCCCGTACGGGACCGTGACGGTCGGCGTATAGTTTCCTACAGGAAACGTATAGATCGCAGAGGTCCCGGAGGTCTTCGCGGGATTGTCCCATGTGGCGCCGCTGCAAATCGTCACGTTGTCGGGGTTCGCGGTCGTGGTGAAAGAACAGGTCACGGGCGTATTCATGGTCGTCGATGACGGGGCGCAGTTGACGCCAAAACTCGGCCGCGTGGTGATGCCGACAGATTGCGAGTAGCTGTTGCTGCCGCCCGGGCCGGTGACCACGAGCGTGTACGTCGTGGGGGTCGTGATGCTGGTCGTATTCGTGCCAAACAACAAGGCGACGGTCTGGCCGTTGATTTGCGCGAGCGTGGTGTCGTTCGTCCTCCAGGTGTAGGTAAAGCTCTGCCCAGGAAAGACGCTTGAAGAACCGACAATCAACGAGCCCGTCGGCACCGGCGGTGGGGGGACAGCCGTCGCCGACGCGCTGCCGGAGTACGTGCAGTTGTTCGTGGCGGTCGCGACGACATCAACTGTGTAGTTCCCCGGCGATGCGACCATATACGAGATGCCGGACGACTTACTGGTGGTGACGTGGCCATCGCTGAAGGTGTACTGGAAGTGCCGCCAATCTTGGCCGGCCGGCGGGGTCCCGTTGACACCAACCGAAATGCCCAGGCCGGCCGCGTGCGCCGACACCGTAATGCTCCCGCCGGCGCAGGGGTCCGGCGGGGGAGGCGGCGGTGCCGTCACCGCCACAGAAGCGCTCGCGCTGCCGCTCTTAATACACGTCGGGCCGTAGGTGATGGTGACCGAGGCGTTGAGTGTGCCCGCCACGCTGGCCGTCTTGGTGATACTCGAGCCGGTCCCACCGTTGTCCCATTTCTGACCGCAAATGCCAACATTGCTTGGATTGTTAATGGCCAACGTGAATGTGACTGGGTAACCGATCGGCACACTACTCTGGCTCGCGTTCACTTGGAACGTTGGGTCCTGGACAGGTGGGGGTGGTATGGTGGCCGTATCGGCAAACGCCGGCTCCATGAGGCCGTCGAACAGCAACGGCAGAACTCGATGTGATGCGTGATCGGCTGAAGCGGTCGCGCGGGACTGCGATGAATCGGGCGTCGCGCGACGGTCCGCGGCGGCGGCTGTAGTGGAGGTCGCGAGCAGAACGAATGCCGTCAGGATCGCGCGATCGATGCGGAAAGAAGCCGACCCTGGCGGGCCGGACTTGAGGATTTGATCGCGCGAGACTTGGTTCATGATTTTGATGGGTCGACGCTGAAGAGCCCGATCGAGGCCGGGCGGTTGGACGGTTGCATGATCGGCCCGATGACCTTGGACCGTTCGGTTAGCTGGAATGAACGGACGGCTGAGTCGAATTGTCCGCAGTAGTACCGATATTTCATATTGATTATAAATTCCTTCAGGATTACCGGAATAAAAAACGCGGTTCGCATTGATCCGCATCCCGACCGCGTAGCCCGTCTAATAAAAATCCGGGCTACCAGTTCTTCGGTAGCCCGGCAGTCCTGAGCCTCCCAGGATCCGCGGCTTTGCGCCCTCGCCTTGCGACGAGTATGCCTTTCTCGGGACCAGGTGTATCTCATGAAAACCGTACCTGATCGCGTAAAGAAAATACAAGGCCGCGGACATCTTTTCTGGGCGTTTCCATGATATTTTGAGCGTGGAAGCGTTATCTCGAGCGTAGCAGCCGTTGGAGCGCTCCGTCAAGACGGTCGTCGACGAATTTGTAGTTTGTCGCCAGAAGTTTCGATGGGACGACCTTGGCGCTCGCCAGCAGGAGGGCGTCGGCCATCTCGCCGAACATCAGCCGGGCGATGGGTGCCGGCAGGGGGAAGATCGCCGGCCGGCGCAATGCACGCGCGAGTGCCGCGGTGAACGTCTTGTTGGTGACCGGCTGTGGCGCGACGGTGTTGACGGGGCCGGCCACGTCGGGCCGATCGAGCGCGTGTGTGATCGCGCCCACAGCATCATCGAGCGTCACCCAGCTCCACCATTGCCGGCCGTTGCCGACGGGGCCGCCGAGGCCGACTCGAAAGATCGGCAGCATCTTCGCCAGCGCACCGCCCACCGGCGAGAGCACCATGCCGAACCGCAGGTTCACGACGCGCGTGCCGCGCGCGGCCAGCGGTGCCGCGGCCGCTTCCCACGCTTCGCAAACATCGGGCAGAAATCCTTGCCCGCGACCGCTGGCCTCGGTGAGTTCCTCGTCGCCGCGGTCGCCGTAGTAGCCGACCGCCGAGGCGCAGACGAACGCCTTCGGTCGCGACGCGAGCCGGCTCAACGCCTCGCACAATCGCCGAGTCGCGTCGACGCGGCTATCACGGATGCGACGGCGCTTCTCCGCGGTCCATCGTCCGACGATGCTCTCGCCCGCGAGATGCACGACGGCGTCGAGCTGCTCGAGGCTGCGCGGGTCGGCCGGACCGCGCTGCGGGTCCCACGAGCAAGCCGATTGCCCGGGCCGCGCCGCACCGCGCACGAGCCGCGTCACATGGTGGCCCGCGCCCTGCAGCGACGGGATCAGCGCCGAGCCGATCAAGCCCGTCGATCCGCTGACCAGGATGTTCATGCGTCCGAGCCCGCTAGACGGGTCGCGCCAAATGTTGCTTCACCACAGCCAACAACCCATCGTGGCGCCGACACCGATCCAGCCGAAACGAGGCCAGCGTCGCGCCGAGTTCATCATCGGACAACCCCGCGAACCGCTGCGCGTACGCCGGCTGAATCAGGTTGCCGACGTAGCAATCCAGCACCGCTTGGCGGAGGTACGTGCCGTTGGATTTCGGATCAACCCGGTAGCCGGGGATCGCGCGCATCAGCAACTGTGCGAGATTCATGATCAATTCTTTCGCCGGCGTCACCGGCAGCCAATACATCCACGACTCGGTGCTGAGCTGCCGCCGCGCTTGGTTGATCGGTGTAATCCGCTGCATGTAGTCGGACTCGGGATCAACCTGCACCCACCCCATGACGCCGATGTCCTTGTACGTCCACATGGTCCAATGCGCGCGGAATTCCTCGAAGACGTCGATCTCGTCATGGACGGCGCGCAGCCGGTCGTTGACCTCATCGCTCGGACCGTTGTAGACCGAGCCGAACTCGCCGACCCACAGCGGCACGCGATGCTGTTGCGCGAAGCGCGTGCCTTCATGGGCGAGAAACACGTCGCGCTGCTTCGCGCGATCCCAGTCCTCCGCCCCGAAGGCTCCGGGGTAATGACCTTGGCCGAATCCGGCCGGCGTGTAGTTGTGGCTGCTGTAGATGAGATTCGGCGCGAAGGGTGCGTCGAGCCCGTCGAATTTCGTCGAGAACAAGTCGCCTTCCAGCGCGATCAGATGGTCGGGGTCGATCGCGCGGATTGCGGTCACGACGCGGCGGTAGACGTGGTTGAGCGTCGCCCAATTCGGCGTGTACGAATCGCCGTAGCGGCCGCGCGCGCCGCCGCTGACCGGCTCGTTCATAATGTTGTACGCCGCGATGGTCGCGTGGCCTTTGTAGCGACGGGCGAATTCTTCCCAGAGTGCCACGAGGCGGTCCTGAAAGTGCGGGTGCTGCCACAGCAACGCGTGGCGGCTGGCGTTGTCGCAATGCCAATCGGGGCTTTGCCAGCCTTGCACCGCGTGCAGATCGAGGATCGCATAGACGCCGTGCCTCGCGCACCACTCGAGGACCCGATTCAGACGCGCGAACCCTTCCTCTCGATAGGCGAACGGCTTCGCATCGTCCTCGAAATGGCGGTAGTTCAGCGGCAATCGGATGACCGTCACACCGCACGACTTAAGAAACGCGATGTCGTCTTCGGCGAGCATCGCATCGAGCAACCGCTCGAAAAATTTGCGACCCGCGTCGACGCCGAGCGCTTCTTCCATCGCGGCGCGGATCCCCTGCTCGGTGCCGGGGTAGCCGTTGATGAAATGCTCGAGGTTCATCCACCCGCCGACGCACACGCCGCGCAGCCGCACGGGCCGGCCGGCAGCGTCGACGATTTGGTCGCCGCGCGCCTGCAACATCGACAACGAGGCCGCGGGTTGCGCTGGAGTGCTAGCCATTCGTCACTGCGAAGCGGGCGCCGTCGCTCACTGGTTTGCCACCGGCATTATCGAGTGGATTCTCGCGGCGCCTGCGGGGTTGGAGACTGGCTTGGCAAAACGCCCTGCTGCTCGAGCACCCCGCGCAAGAGCGTGCCGAGCGGCGAGGCTTGCGGCTCGGAGGGTGTCGTCGCCGGCTGATTTGGCTGCCCCGGCGTCGCTGGCCTGCCGCCCTGCTCTTTGCCCGCCGACCGTTCGATCAGGCCGCCGATGAGGTCCTGCGCCTTCGTCGAGATCAGTCGCGAGGCGATGTATTGGAGGTCCGGGGTCGGCACGACGCGCGGCAGGTTGCCTCGAAGCGTCACGGGAATTTCCAAGCGGCCGGATTGATCGGTGAGGTTCTGCAGCTCCTTGACGCTGGCGATCATCGCCCGCGTGAGCTCGGCATCGACGCGCACCATCGAGCGCGCATCCATCGTGCCGTTGAATCCCATGTTGCCCTCGCCCGTCAACTCGAACGTGTCGCTGGCAATGAGCAGATGTGAGAAGACGATCGAACCGTTGTTGAACGTCACGGGCAGCTCAACGGTGCGGAATACCGTGTCGCGCGCTTGGAGCTTCGCTTGATACGATTGCGGCAGCCGCGCTTCGAGCGTCTGCACGAGCCCCGGTAGGATCGACATGCGCTCGAAGATCATGCGCAGGATGTTGAGGTTTTCGATGCGGCCGTCCGTGACCGACATGCGAGCTTGACCCGTGAGCGTCCGAGACATCTCCGGCCACGCGAGCCCGACGGCGCTGCCTTCGAATGTGCCCGTGGCCTGGCCGCGAAGGTGCGGCTGGTCGGTCGATGCCGGCGGCAACAACGCGTCGAGCGACACGTTCTGGGCGGTGGCTTGCAGCGTGGTGTGCGGCTGGTTCGAGAGATGCTCGACGACGCCCGAGACGTTGATAGCACCGCCGCCGACGCGCGCGGCGAGCTTTGAAAGCTCAACACGCTCGGTGCCGCCCTTCGCGTGCAGCTGCAGTTGATCGATCGGACTGGCCAGCCGCTGCAGCGCGATCCGCCCGTCGGTGAAATCCACGGTGGCGGCGATGTCGTTGAGGTGTGCCGGGTCCAGTACGGCCCGCTCGACGCGTACATCGAGATGCCCGGCCAAGCCCGGCGCCAGCTCAGCCTTCGCGACCGCCGGCAGCGCGCGCGCCATGTCGTCGAGGTTCAGCTTGCTCAGGTCGACGGCGGCGTGGACGTCCTCAACCACCGCGGGTCGCCCGCCAGCCGGCGCGTGCACACGACCACTGACCTCGATGTCCGGCTCGTCGCTGAACGCCGCGGCGCGCGCCTCGAACGTCATCGGCCCCACGAGCGAGACGTCGCGCACCAACACGTTCACGCGTTTGACCGTCACGTCCGTCGGCGGGTTGGTCATCGCGTCGGTCCACCGCACCCAGCCGTCTTCCACGCGAAACGCGTCGACCGAGAGCGCGACCGGCGAGCCGCCCTGGCCCGTCGAGGGCGTGGCACTGCCCGCCGCGGCCGGCGACCCGACGGCCGCCGCGCCGACGAGATCGATGTGGCCTTGCGCGTCGCGCGAGATCCGCACGCGCGGGCGCGTCACGACGATCGACGAGACTTGCACTTCCTTGTGCAGCAGCGGTGCCAATCGGACCAGCGCGTTGACCGCCTCGACCTGCGCGATCGGCTCGCCCGACGCCGCAGCACCGGCGGGATAGATCGCCAGGCCTTTGAGCTGCAGCGCCCCCCCGCCGTGCCAGCCGAGCGCGATGTGGTCGAGCTGCACGGGCCGCCCGGTCGCGGCTTCCAATTTCTGCACGACCATCGGCCGGTAGCGGTTCGCATCAAACGTCGCCAGGAACACGGCGCCGCCGACGCCCGCGACCACGAGCAGGACCACGATCACGAGCAGGAGTTTCTTCATTCCGGTGACCTCATTGGCTGAGCGGGCGGCGCATCCCCATCCGATTCATTATATCGAGACCCGGCGGCGCGATGACGAGTAACAATGGTATGCCGCGTCGGCGCACAACGACGCCGCGACGCACAGCAGCCGGCGCTCGGCGTCCGTGACCGACGATGAAAACTCCACGCTATGGTAGTGTTGCCCCGCCATCCATTCCGCCCGCGGGCCGGCCCATTGCCGCGTGATCCGCGCGATGACGACACCATCGGGACCGATGAGCCGAATCGTCCATGTCGACCAATCGCCGTCGGTGGAGGCCACCCGATGGCCGCGTCGGTCGACGACCACGCACGAGGGTCGCAGCAGGCCCGATGAGAGACGCACCGACCCGATACTGCGGCGCGTGCGATCGCGGACCGTCACGGTGCGGCGCAGCGGGGCCAATTGGCGCGAGAGTGTCCCGACGAGCTCGCCGCGCTGATCGCGCAGCTCGATGAAAAACGGCGCGAGCGAGCGGAAGCCCGCGACCTTCAGCAGCCACGCGACCAACGACAGCCGCGGCTCGCGAGCCGTGCCGACCAGCGCGCCGGAGATCGAATCGTGCAGATCGTACGCGTGCCGCCCGAACCGCCGCGCATACTCGCGGACCAGCAGGCGAGGCTCGTCAAGGAGCGGCATCGCGCCGGGCCGCCCGCGAGGACGCCGCCTCGAACAGTTGCGTCAGACAACGTCGCGCAGCTTGATAGATGCCGGGCGCTTTGCTTTCGCGCGGCCCCGCGACGTTGAGCGTGTGGATGGCGTACGATGCGATCCAATTTTCAATGGCGGCTATATCGAGCGGGAGATCGAGGTCGACAATGAGGCAGGGTTTGCGAAGGCGCGCCGCGTCGTCGGCAGTCTGCAGCGTGCCGCCGGTGAGCGCGCCGCGATTGAGAATCAACGTGCCGTCGGAGTCGCGCACGTTCCACGTTGTGCGCTGCGCGTAGTCAGCCGACGAGGACTCGGCGAGCGGATAGCGCGCATCCAGCGGCGCATCTTCGGCCAGCCGGCCTTTCGGGCACCATCCGCCGCACGGAATACCCAGCTCAAGCGCGGCGTCGAGTGCCGCGCGATCCACGCCCGTCTGGCCGCCGGAGACGACGCGTTGGATCATGACGAAGCGGGCGGTGTGGATCGTGAATCGTGATGTGTGGATCGACCACGGATCTCGACGATCTTCCGGCGACTCGCAAGTCCGCGCACGAGAATCACCGCGCTCTTGGGTACACCGAAGTGTTGCGCCAGCATGTCGATGACCGCCGCGTTGGCGCGACCATCCGCGGCCGGCTCGCTCACGCGCACGGTCAGCACGCCGTCGGGCCCTGTCTCGACGCCGCGCCGCGATGCCTTCGGCTTGACGCGCACGTCGATGCGCATCAGCGGATCGCGGCGGCGAACAACAACCAACCTCCGAGCAGCCCGAGCCCGCCCAGCGGTGTGATCATGCCGAATTTCTTCACGCCGGTGACGCTGAGCAAATAGAGGCTGCCGGAGAACAGCACGACGCCGATCGTCAGCGCCCACCCGGATGCGGTGATGAGCCGGTCGCCGGGTCGTTGCGCCGCCACCAACCCGACGGCGAGCAGTCCGACACCGGTGACGAGGTGATAGAGCACCGCGGTTTGATAGATCGCTTTGGCGTCGACGGACAGGCTCGCGCGCAACGCGTGCGCGCCGAATGCGCCGAGCGCGATCGCGAGCGTCAGCAACACGCTGCCGATGCGGAGCCAGCTCATCACTCGTGAAGCCTCATCAATCTCAGATCGTCGACGACGGATTCCCACTGCCGCGAACCATCCGACAATCTCACGATCCTTTTAATACTTCACTCCGCACCCGTACGGCTGCGTCAGCGATGTCGTGACCGGTTTGCCGTCGATCGCCTCGTTGAGCGCTTGCTCGACGTAGTTGACCGCCGTGGCAAGGTCCTTCTGGTCCGTCGACGCTTTGCTGTCGATCGCTCCGTCGTAAATCAACTTGCCCTCGGGCGAAATGATGAACATGTGCGGAGTCATCTTCGCGTCGTACAAGCGGCCCACCTTGCCGTCGGGGTCGAGCAACACGGCCGTCGAGCCCATCCCCTGCTCTTGCGCGAACTCGGCCGCTTTTTCGGGCGTGAGGTTGCCTTGCTTGCCCGGCGCGGATGAATCGATCGACAGCCAAATAGCACCGCGGTTGACCGCGGCCTTTTGGAGTTGCTGCATGTGCCCGCTGCTATAGTGCTTCCGCACAAACGGACATTCGGGGTTGAACCATTCGAGCACGATGAATCGCCCGTGGAACTCGCCCAGCGACCGAACCTGTCCGTGGCTGTCGGTCAGCGAGAACTCCGGCACCCGTTGACCGATGGCGGGAGCCTGGTCCGCCGCCACCGGGTGCGTCGCAATCAGCGTTGCCAGGACCACGACGGTCGTCGTGATGCGCATGGTCTCCTCCATGAGTCGACGGCCGGCCGCGAGGCTCGACCGCACAACGCAGCGGTGCTCAGAAACTACCGCGAGGCTCGATGGGCACGTCCACGCGCAACGCTCGCGCGCTGCCCGGGCCGACCCACCCTTCGCGGCACACGAGCACGCCGCGCAAGCTTTTCGGCACCTGCTCGGAATACGACGAGCGCATGAGCTCCAGCAGATAACCGCCTGCCGTCGGCATCGCAGCCTGCGAGGCTGTGTGGTCGATCACGGCAGGCTCCTCGGGAAAAAACATGACGCCGGTCAACGTGCCGCCGGCACCGCCGCCGCGGATCATTTGCAGCCCGATGGTCCGGTCGTGGTCCACCGCGCGGATCTTCCATGGCGACGACGGCAGCGGGACTCTCGCCATCGCGCGCTCGAAACTGTCCTGCCATTGCGGATTCGAACGCGGCGGCTCGGGTGATACCGGAAGCGAGAGCTGCAGATCCGTCGCTCCCTTGAGGCACACGTCCTTGCACTCCACCCAGTCGACGTGCGCGCCGATCGTGATGGGCTTGCTGGCCGGCAAGGCTCCGGCGGCCGTGATTTCCGTCAGCAGCAGCACCTCGTCTTCATAGCCGTAGCTGACTTGCCGCAGCGCCTCGATCCGCTGCGGGTACGGCCATTGCACCGAGCTGGAAGAGAAGCCGTCGGGCAGCCGCCACTCGATTTTCGTCGGCAGCCCCGCGTCGCCCGGGTTGCGCCAGTACGTGTGCCAGCCGCGGTCCATCTTCAATCGAACCGCGACCCAGAACGCCCTGGCGGGCAGGATGGACGCCTTCTCCGCGATCAACTCGGCCTGCACGTGCGTTTGCTGCGAAATCGCCGACGCCGGCGGCGCGATCGCGCCGAGCCATGCCGTCACGGCGATTGCTGCCGCGGCGAGCGCGACTCCGTGCCGCAATCCGATTGCTGCCCGCATGGTGCTCATCAACTGATCAGCCCTACTCTTGGATCGTCACCGACGTCATGGGGATGTCGGTTAGTGGACGGTCCTGCGCGTTGCGCGGTGCGGCCGCGATCGCATCGACGACCGACTGGCCCTCGATCACGTGGCCGAAAATCGCGTGCTTGCCGTTGAGCCACGGCGTGGGGACGAGCGTGATGAAAAACTGGCTGCCGTTGGTGTTGGGCCCCGCGTTGGCCATCGACAGGATGCCCGGGACATCGTGCTTCAGGTCCGGTGCGATTTCATCCTCGAACGTGTAGCCCGGCCCGCCGGTGCCCGTGCCCGTCGGATCACCGCCCTGGACCATGAAGCCCGGAATGACGCGGTGGAAGATCACGTTGTTGTAAAATCCCTGCTTCGCGAGCTTCGTGAAATTCGCGACGGTCTTCGGCGCTTTGTCCGAATAGAGCTCGACGACGATCTTGCCTTGCGGTGTGACGATCGTCGCCGTCGGCCGCTTGGTGTCCGCCTTCACATTTGACGCCATGAGCATCACCCCCGCTAGCACTGCCGTCCACACTCGTGCTGGTCGCATCGTTCCTCCGCGTTCGACTCACACTGACGCACGCGCCGATTCGCGGCGCTCCCGACGTTCAAAGCCTCGGTGATCGCATACGACACACGTGTTGCCGTTGATACAGATGCGCGTAGGATAACAAGCCCGGTTTGAAAGCTCAAGCCTTCTCAGGTGGAGACGAAGGATTGAGTCCGCGGAAATCCGGGATGAGTCGGCGTGGTTTCGCGAACCGCCGGCTATTGGGCGTGCCGCTGATAGGTGCCGATCAGCTTCGCCTCGGCGAGCGTATGGAGCTGCATGGCCTGCTCCAAATGGTCCGTGCCGACTCCCGATGGAAGGTCGAGGACGGTATCGAGCGCGTACAATTTGAAGACGTAGCGGTGCGTGCCGCTCGGCGGGCATGGGCCGTTGTAGCCGATCCGCCTGGAATCCGTCACGCCTTGCCGGGTCCCGTCGTCGAGATCGGCGTCTCTCGACAGATTCTCGGACAGCTCGCGGCGCGTCGGCGGCATGTTGTACACGACCCAGTGGACCCACGTGCGGCCGGGCGCATCGGGGTCATCGACGATCAGCGCGAAACTCTTGGTGCCGGCGGGCGGATCGGTCCACGCCAGCGGCGGCGAGCTGTCGCCGTCATCGCAGGTGTATTGCGGCGGAATGCGGCCGCCCTCTTGGAATGCCGGGCTGGTCAGTTGCAGCGCCGCGGTGGTTTGCTTCGCTCCGGGCGCCTGGGCAGCCGCTCCGAGACCCAGCACCGCGCCGAACACGGCGACGATCGCGAACACATGACGGTTCATCTGGCATCCCCCGCGTGTGACTTGATACGATCATTGTAGCAACGCGAACCGCGAGGTGCGACCGATCATGCGCAATAGAAAATAGAAAGGGGTCAGACCTAGGTCTGACCCCGTCTTCTTTAGCGACGCGATTCCCACACTGAACCGACACTCGTCGCCGGCGCTGATCCGCCCACCGTGATGACATCGCTCGCGGCCTGCAGCTTCCAGCCCATCGTGAACAACCGTGCCACGAATCGACCGGGCCGCGTCAGGCGTGACAGCGTGATTGTGCCGCTTGGCGCCACACTCGTCAGCCTCAGGTAGCGCACGAATCCCGTCGAGGACGACGTCGGCTCCGCCAACGTAATCCACGTCGGCAACTTCAGCGCCTGGCACCCGTCCCACTTCACCGTCACATTGCCACCGATGGGAACGGTCGAGGGGTTCGCCGAGAGCATGCAGGCCGTCGGTGCCGGCGAGCCAGCCCCGTCGCTCGGCCCCGGATCCTGCGCCGGCGGGCCGCCGGTGGCCGGGCTGCCCACGACGATGTTCACCGCCTGGCTCGCTTGGCCGAACAAGCTCCAGCTCGCGAGCGATTGCTGCGCCATCTGCCACTGGAACGGGTACGTGCCCGCTTTCCGCGGCGCGATGATGGTGAACAGGAAGTCGGCGTTCTCGCGCGGCAGAACCGGATAATCCGGCCCGACCATGTCCACGCCCCACGTGCGATCGTGGAGCGGCAGCGCGGCCAGATGGTACGCGCGGTACGTGTTCGCATCGGGCTTCCACGTCGTGAGCCCGGTGTTGCGCATCGTCACGCGAACCTTCCGCCGCTCGCCAAGCCCGAGTTTCGTGGGCACGTCCTGGCTGACGAACGCGGCGTTGTCGCCGCCGGTCACGTCGTATACGGCTTCCACGATCTCGCTCGGCGCGAAGCCTGTTTTGTACGCGCGGCAGCGCAACCAGGTCGGCAACAGCAGCTGGATCGAGCCGGTCACGAGCGCGGACGCGGTCTCACTCAGGTTCTCATTGCCGATCGCGCAGAAGATGCGCGCGTCGGGCGTCGTCGTGGAAACGGCCACGTTCGCCGGCGCGGTGAGCTTCGCCCCGCTCGGAGGATTCAAGGTCGGCGCCGCGACGCGTGGCCCGGCGATCCGGCCTTTAAATGGCGGCAGCTCGATTTCCGTCGGAGACGTGCCCGTGATCGTCACTGTCTGCCGGGCCGGCGTCATCGTCGTGCCCGGGAACGTCGCCGTCACCACGTACGTCCCACGCGGCAGATCTGTGAAGACATATGCGTTGTACTGGCCGGCTCCCATCACCTGGCGCTGCGATGCCACCGGAGCCGCTGGAGCGGAGAGCTCGACGACCGCGCCTTCGAGCGCTTCACCCGTGTCCGCCCACTCGACCCGGCCGCGGATGTGGTACTGGCCCGTCGGCGACGACACCACGGTGATGATCACGCTCGCGGTCGCCTTCTGGCCGGACTCATCACGCACTTCCAGCGTCGCCGTGTAGCGCCCGGGATGTTGATAGATCCCCAGGCCTTCGAACACGGACGCGTCTGTGCCGCGGCCGATTGGGTCGCCGGGCACCCCGGTGTTGAATGTAAACGGCAGGCGGCTCGAGCGCTTCGCCGTCTTCGGATCGTACCCGTGGAAGTGCACGAGCAGCGGCGGCGGTCCGGTGATCACATCGGTGGTCAGCACCGCGCCTGCGGCATCCGCCTGAGTCGCAATGAACGGCGCGACCTTCGCCTCTGGACTGGCCAAGAGGACGACTTGTTCTTGCGGGTTGATCCGGTAGCCCGGCAAGCTCGCGGTGATGATGTACCGGCGATAGGCGACGTTCGGGAATCGATATTCGCCGCGATCGTTCGTCACCACCGTCGCCAATCGATCGTGCGCGAGCGTGTCTTCAATCAATTCCACCGTCGCGCCAGGCAGTGGCATGTCGGGCGCTGTGCCGCCGCGCTTGAGCACCAACCCGCTGATCGCACCGGATCCATTGACCGGCGGCGAGGAGCCGTCCGCGACCGCAATCTGCACCAAACGCGTTGGTTCACCAAAGAACTTGGGAACTCCCAGCGTCTGACGGATCATCCGCCACTGGAATAGATACTGTCCGGGCTGGCGCGGCGCGGTGATCGTGAATCGGAACTCGGCCGTCTGGCGGGGCGCGACCGACGGTTGCGGGAGATTCACCGCCGGCGGTGTGACCGAAGTCCCGACGCCCCAGTCAACGCGCTCGGTGGACATCAAGAGATAGCTGGTGAACGTTTGCGAATTGGACTGCCAGATCGTTTGCCCGGTGTTGAGCATCGTGACGCTGACGACCACACTTTGCCCCGGCTGCAAGGTGGCCGGCACGTCTTGATCAATGAACGCCGCGTTGTCGTCGTCGGAGGCAGGCGGCAGCACCGCGACGAGGTCAGCGACGCGTAGTTCCGCCATCGAAAGCGTGATGGTCAGATGATCGGGTTGGAACTGGAACCCGCCGGACGGAACGGGCACAAGGTCGTAGGTCCCGAAGGCGATGTTGGCGAAGCGATACGTGCCGGTGTCGTCGGCCGTCGCGCGCGCGATCTCGCGATGGGTCGCCGAATCTTGCAACAACACGACACCGCCCGCGACGGGTCGCTTCGTGCCGCCGACTTGCGTGAAGATGCGGCCGACGATGGCACCGCTCTTCTGGTTTGTCGACGTCGAGACCGTGAGTGTTAACTGCGGCGTGGGCTGGCCGAACTCCACGCGGCCGCTGATGTTGCCGCGAGCCATCCGCCACTGGAACGGGTACGTGCCCGGTGTCGTCGGTGCCGTGATCGTGAAGACAAAGTCCGCCATCTCGCCTGGCTTCACCGGTTGGCGCGGTAGGTTCACGATCCCGCCAAAAATTCCCCAGCCCGCGGAGTCGCCCGCAAGCTCCTGAAGGAAATATCCGCCGAAAGCCCCGTCGATAAACTCCCACGCGTGCTGTCCGGTGTTGCGCATGGTCACCCGCGCTTGAGCCTTCTGTCCCGGAGTCAGCTGCGCCGGCACATCTTGGCTCACGAACGCCGCGTCATCACGCGGGACCGCGATGAACGGCGACACCGTGACATCATGGTCCGCGACGACGACCTGTTGGCGCGAGGGAGTGAAGGTGTACCCGCCAGATAAAGGCACGACCAGATACGTGCCGGAACCGACGTTCTGAAACGTGTACGTACCGGCTTGCGATGCGCTGCCTGCTACCGTCTGCACGCGATCGAGGGTTCCCGTGGCTTCCAACTGCACGGTAATCCCCGGCAAGCCCGTGTCGTTTTGATCGCCCGTCGTCATTCGCAACAAGACGTGACCCGTGATCGCGTGCTTGGTCCCCGGCGAACCCGACGTCACGACAATCGGAACCGTGTCCGACGGCTGGCCGAAACGGTTCGACACGCCCAACACTTCGCGCGCCATTTGCCATTGAAACGGATACGTACCCGGCGTCGACGGAGCTTTGATGGTGAAGACGAACTCGAAGCTCTGCCCCGGCGCGATCGGCCGGCCGTTGGGCACGTCGACCCACTTCACGCCCCACGCGTCGAAGACCGCCGGAGTGGCCGGGCTGAGCTGATACTTCGTGAACGTCTGCGAGTTCCCCTGCCATGTGGTCCCGCCCGTGTTGCGCATCGTAATGTGCGCGGTCGCAGTTTGCCCGGCGGCCAGCTGAATCGGCACATCTTCGCTCACGTACGCCGCCTCGTCGTCCGACGCGGTGATCAGCGTCGCGACGAGGTCCGGCGCGCGCAGCTCGGCCGTCGAGAGCGTAATCGTCGTGCGCTCTGGGTGGAAGATGAATCCACCCGATGGCACGGGGACGAGGTCATACGTGCCGAATGGGATGTTTGTGAACCGATACGTGCCGGTGGCATCAGCGGTCGCGCGCGCGATCTGCCGAAGGGTCGCGGAGTCTTGCAACAACACGACACCGCCCGCAACGGGCCGCTTCACACCGCCCACTTCCGTGAAGATGCCGCCGACGATAGCGCCGGTCTTCGCTTGCGTGCCGGTTACCGTGATCGTGACCGTCGCGACCGAACGATCGGTGCCGCCGCCGAGCACGGTCAGATCGACGGTGTACGTCCCCGGCTGCGTGTATGTATGCTCGACGCGCAACGCATCCGCACCCGGCACCTCGCCGATGAGCTCCTGTCCGTCGCCGTAGCGCAACCGATAATGACCGAGGCTCGAGCCTTGCCCGCTGAACCGCACGGTCAGCGGTGCTGCGCCGGACGTCGGGCTCGCCATGAGGACTGCTTTCGCAGGGCCGAGTGTACTCAGCGTCGCGATGAGATCCGGCACACGGAGTTCCGCCGTCGACAACGTCACGGTCACATGATCGGGCTGAAAGACAAATCCGCCCGAGGGCACGGGCACCAGATCGTACGTGCCGAATGGGACACTGCTGAACCGATACGTACCGGTGGCGTCGGCCGTCGCGCGGGCGATCTCCCGGTGGGTTGCCGTGTCTTGCAAGAGCACCACCCCACCGGCCACGGGCCTGCGGACGCCGCCCACTTGCGTGAAGATGAGGCCGGTGATGGCGCCCGTCTTCAAGCCCGTCGACTTCGCCACGAAGTCGACGCCGGTCACGTCCGCGTTCTGGACAGAGATGAACTGAATGCGCCGGTCGAACGTGTAGCCGGCCAACTCGGGCGTGACGATGTAGGGACCGCTGGGCACGCGCTCGAAGCGGTAGCGGCCCTCGGCGTCGGTCACGAGGCCCGTGATCGGCGGAGGCGGCGTGGGCGCGGTGGAGCTGAGTTGCACATGCACGCCTACCTGGCCGCGGCCGTCGGCCGTCGTGATCCGGCCGCTGACGGCGTATCCCGTCGAGGGCGGCGGCGGGCCGACCACTTGCACCGGGTTGCTGACCACGCGTTGTGCGAGCTGCGTGCCCGCGCTGAGCAAGCGCACCTCGTACGTGCCGGGATCGGCCGGCGCGGGAAACGTCGTCGTGCCGCCGCTTGCGCCGCCCGTCGAAAACAGCGGCGGAATGTAGTCGCGATCCTGCGCGCCTTGCCGATACACGGCGAGCACGTCGCTGCGCGAGAGCGTCGAGCAACTCTGCCACATCGCGGTGATCGCGCCGCCGAGGGCGACTTGAGACGGCGAGGCCGTCACCGTGCAGTTGGTGCCGATCGCGTTGATGAGGAACTGCGCGCTGGCGATAGGGCTCGGCACGTATCCGTTGCGATACGCGCGCGCCATGACCGTGGTCGTGTTCAAGATTTGAATCGGTTGCGTGTAGAGAATGCCGGTTACTTCGGTCGGCGTCTGGCCGTTGGTCGTGTAATAGATGCGCGCCTCGGATGTGCTCGTACTGATCGCGAGCGTCACAGGTTGACCGAATACGCCGCCATTTGGGTTGAAGGCCGGCGTGGCGACTTGCGCGGCGGCTTGCACCGTGATGACGACATCGTCCGACGCGGATAGTTGCCCGTCGCTGACGGTCAGCCGCAATGTGTACACATCGTTTTGCGACGTCGTGGAGGCAAACGTGACTTTGCTCGTTGGGTTCGAAGGAGTGGCGAATGTCGCCGTCCCTGGCCCGCTGACCTTGCTCCACTGGTACGTCAGCGACGAGTCGACCGGTAGCTTGTCATCGGTTGCCGACCCGCTCACCGTCGTGAAGGCGGCGACCGACGCCGGTTGCTGGATCGTTTGGTCGGGGCCGGCGTTGACGCGCGGCGGCAGGTTTTGCGCCGGCGGCTCGTCGACCGTCACCCAGATCAGTCCCGTCGTCTGGCCAAACGGCATGACCGTTTGAAACGTCGTGCGCGCCATTTCCCATTGCACCGCATAGCGGCCCGGCTGCGTCGGCGCGTTGAGCGTGTAGACATAGTCTTGCGCCTGACCCACTGACACGGACAGCGGTGTGGCGCCGGCATTGTGGGCGGTCCAACTGTAGCTCTGCGCCGTGAGCACCGGAGCGTACATCGTATACGTTTGGTCGTGCCACTGCCACGCGTGCCGGCCGGTGTTGCGCATCGTGAAGCGCACCTGGAAGTCCGCTCCGAGGGCGACCTTGACCGGCGCGTCTTGCGAGACAAACGCCGCGTCGTCGAGCGGGGTCGCGATGAACGGCTCGAGTTGCGCATCCGCCGTGAGGTTGACCGAGCGCACCGCGGGGTCGAAGGTGTAGCCGGTCAAGACCGGCATGACGTCGTAGTTGCCGACGGGCACATCGGAGAATTGGAACATGCCGTCGAGCGGGCTGGCCGCGATGGCGGTCAACGTTTGTTGGATCAGTTGACCGGTTGCATGGTCCTTCAGTTGCACCATGACACCCGCGAGGCCGGGGCCTCCGGAAGATCCGCCGTATTTGCCGGCAACCTGCAGGAGCACACGGCCCTTGATCGAGAGATGCGCCGCCGCTGCCAGCACGTGCAGAGACCGTGCTACCTCGCTCATCGAGCCGCGGTTGTCGCGCACGCGCAGCACGGGCTGAAACGTGCCCGGTTGCGTGTAGGCGTGCGTCGCGACGCGACCGCTGCTCGTCTGGCCGTCTTTGAAATCCCAGAGATACTCGACGATCTGCCCGTCCGGATCGCTTGATGCGCCGCCGTCGAACGTCACGGTCTCGCCGGGTTTCGCGGGATTCGGGTTCATGCCGAAGGCGGCGACGGGCGGCTGGTTCGGCGCGGCGAGCACGGTCACGCGCCAGTCGGCGGATGCGGTCAGCCCGCCCTCGTCGGTCACGTCACAACGCATCACATAAGGAACATCCGCATTGGCTTGATAAAACGTGCCGCGCAGCGTCGTGCCGAGTACCTCCACGGTCGCTTGCTGCGGGCCGGCTGCTTGCCGGCAATTCTTGCGGACGGTGAGCACGTTCTCGTCCGTGATCGACATCGACGTCGTCGCAACAACCGACGAGTTGGTCAGCGTGACGGTTTGGTTCGCGCCCAAATCGATGGTCGGCGCGCGATTGGCCGAAGGTGCCGCGGCCACGGTGAAGCCGGCGTCGCGAATGGTTTTCAGATCACCATCACTGGCTTGGCAGCGCACCGACCGCGTCCCGGCGGGCGAATAGAATGTGGTGCCGAAATGCGTCGCATCGATCCGACGCACGCTCCCGAGGTCGCTGTCGCCAACAAACCAACACGACGTCGTCAACGGTCCGGGCCGACCGTCGTCGCTCGCGATCAACGTGATCCCGGTGCTCACTTGTCCCCGTGACGTCAGTTGCAGGCTCGACGTATAGGATAGCGACAGCGACGGCGCGGTGTTCGCCGGTGGCATGCCGGAATCCGACCCGAGCGTGCGCAGCTCGGCGTCCATCAGCGGACTCATGGCGAGCGTGAGTTGGCGCTCGGGCTCGCGAGCTTCGGCGGCGCGAACCGGCGTCGTCTGACTTGTCAGGATCGCGATGATCAAGACGGATTTGATTCCAGCGAACCGATGATGTACAAGACGCTTCATCCCCGCCCTCCTTGCTACTTAGGCGACCATCTTCCGAGCTGCGTACTGGCATGGACCCGGTGGACCCAGACGACGTGGCGCCCGGGCATTGCAGTTTTTGACAGGAGTGCTGGATAGAGTCGATGGAAAGGGAAGGCAGGCCGCGTAGGTACGAGGCAACCGAAACGCATGCAAGAGTCTGCTCGTCGGTTTAGTCGTTCAACATACACTTGACAACTATAGGTTAAGCAAATTCAATGCCACTTTGAACAATCTTTTTGCAGAGGCAGGTCGAATGTTTTAAGAGCTTACGCGGTTTAAGCTTTTGTAATGCGGAGAAATTTTGGTGGGCACTTCGTATCAGGCAAAGACTTTTAATAGTGTGCTCGTAAAAAGACAAAGACTATCGGAGCGGAGACGGAATGTTGGTTCGCCCAGACAATCAGCGGGACAAGACTACCGGTTTCGACTGACAACCGACTCGCTCGGTTTGTGTCCGGCGGCTTGCACAGCGGTGGATTCGGGCGTTGGCGCGGTCGCAGCTGGATGCGCCGGACCGATGCTCGGGTCTGGGAGATCCGGCGGCGTGCCGACGGGTTGTACCACGAATCGCGATGACGGCGGCGCCGATGTTGCCGACGCGGCGGAGTCTGATGTCGACGAGCCGATCGTGTAGCTGGCGTGGCCGAGGTCGCTGCCATCGTAGCCGGAGCAGACGGCCCGCGCCATGATCACGGTCGCCGCGCTCACGGCGATCGGATCGACGTACAGCGGCGAATTGTCCGTCGGCTCGCTGCCGTCGAGCGTGTAGCGGATCTGCGCCTCGGCTGTAGCGGTCGCGAGCGTCACAATGATCGGCTGCGCAAAGTTGCCTGCCGGCGGATTGAACGTCGGCGCGGCCGCTTTCGTGTCTGCGAGCTGCAGCGCGACCGCGGTTTGCTGGCCAGCCGCAATCATCGGATTCTGGGCGCTGCGCGCCTCGCGAAACCCATCGGCATGCGCCGTGATCGCCACGGTCTTGCCGATTAGCTCAACCGGCAAGATGTCCGCGTCGGTGCTGAAGACCGCGATGCCGTTTTCGGTCGCCTGGGTTTGCTTCACACCCTCAGCCTCGATCGACACGGTGGCACCCGACGCCGGCCGGCCCATCGGATCGTTGATGGTCACGACCAGACTCGTTGGCTGCCCGCTTGAAGCCATGCCGGTCGCCGATTCCGACGCGACCTCGCCGACCGGTGCGTTCTCCGCGGCGGTCGACGCCTCGTTCGGCTCGACGCGGACGCGCACCGTCGCGATGTTGCTCGCGCGCTGGTCATCCATCGCCTGATAGGTGAACGAATCGCCGCCGACGTAGCCGGCGTTGGGCGTGTACGTGACCATCTGCCCGTCGCCGTTGAGCGCCCCGACGCTGGGCGGCGCGATCACTTGGTAGAAGAGCGGCAACGACGCCGAACCGGCGGCCGAGAACTGGACCGCGACCGCGTGGCCGACCGTGGTCGAGACCTCGAGGTCCTTGGCGATCAACGGAGTCGCATCAGCGGCCGGCGCGACAGGACTCTCGGTTGCGGGCGCAGATGATGTGGCAGATGACTCGAGCGGTGCTTTGGGTCCGTCGCTGGACGCAATCGGCGCGGGCGGCTGCGCGACCGCGTGGTCATCGACAGCCATCGGCATCGCGGACTGGGCGAGCGGAAGCGTCGGCCCTGTGGCAGCGACGATGGGCGCAGGCGCTGCGGGTTGATCGGTCGTCGCGCGATCCGCCGAAGAGATGTCGACCGGCGTTGGAGCGGGCTCTGCCGGCGAACTCATCGGCGACTCGACCGTCGTCGCCACATGCTTCGCATCGCCCGCATCCACGGCGTCGCGCTTGTCCGCGACCGGCGCCGCGTCGCCGACGGAGCCGCTGCGCACGTCGACGGTGATGTCGTCGGAGCCGATCGGCGTGCCCGCGCGCGTCGCGACCAAGCGGACGACGTACGTGCCGGGAGCTGGGAAGCGAACGGTCGTGTGGGTCAGATAGAGCGTGTCGAATTGCGCGACGTCCGGCCCGCTGACTTGTTGCCACTCCACCTCGGGCCAGTCTTGCAAATGCTCGTCGAAGGCATGCCCGTCGAGCTTCACGCTGTTCGCGGGCCACGCGATGGTCTGGTCCGACCCGGCATCGACGGACACCAGGCTCTGCTGTGTCGCGGCGATGGCCGATAACTGGCAGACAAACAGCGTTGCTGCCGCCAGCGCCCAGACGACCACCCGCATTCGCAACACGCGCATCCACGTCCTCGTGATTCAATGACACTTGATGATGCGCCGGCGACCTGGGCGCAATGATGCCCGGCTCACGGCGCATAGATAAAACCCTACCTGATGGACTTCAGGAAAAACAAGGGAGGGCTCGAGGACTTCCGACTGATTGAGATCTTTATCCGGATGGCGCGGGAGGCTTGGGCGGTTTCGATGGGTCCGGCGACGGGCCGGTCGCGGCTGGATGCAGCTTCAGCGTCAACACGGGACTGACGTCGGCCGAGAGGCGGACCGTTTCTATTTGCGAACGGTACAACCGGCCATTGAGCTCGTATTCGGCCCACACGACATACACGACGCCGTTCTCGCCGGACGGCGTATAGACAACGAACTCACCGTCCGAGTCCGCGACGACGTCGGCTCCACTTGTCCACGATTCCATGTGGCCGTCGTCATAGGTCTCGTTGACAAAAATCATCGCGCCCGCCGCGGCGCGAGTGCCGAAGAGAACTTTTCCGCTGATTTGCGGACCACCTATTTGCTGCCCGTCAAACGAGAGACGGACCGTCACCTGCCGTGTCTCGCCGCGCCGCAATGATAGGGACAATTGGTCATCGGCGTAGAATCGCCGCTGGATGGAGAGGGTGCCGGGAATATCCGCGCTGGGGTCTCGGCTGTTGACTTGCATATGCACATTGCCTCCGGCATCGGTTTGCCCCCACGCGGTAAAGCCTCCATCGAAGAATACCAAAGCGTTGGCCAGCGGATCGCCCGCCTGGTCGACGATGCGCAGGTCGAGCGACGCCGGCTTAATGAGCTGCGAGAATTTCACCGGGATCGTGGTGTGTGTTTCTCCTCGAGTAATCACCACCGGATTGGGATCACGATACTCGCCCGCTCCATCAACGACGACCATCAATTGGCATTCCAGCGTCGGCTGCTCTGGCGTGACCCAGCGGTCCGCGTCGGTCACCCGGATGTTCGCCAGCCCGTCGGCGTTGAAGACAGCGGTCTTTGCGCGACCATTCGTGGTACTCAAGATCGCCAGCGCGCCAGGCACCGGATGGCCTTCGGCATCCAGCTTGACCGGCACGGTCGTCGTCCCAGGCCCATCCACGTTGCCGAATGCCACCGGGGTGGACGCGCCGCCGGAGCTTTGCGTGCGCGCTCCGTCATCGCAGCCCAAGGAGACGATCGCCGTGAACGCACCCGGCGGCGACCCCGAGACCGTCACCGTCGTCGCCACGCCGAGCGCCTTGTTCGGCCCCTTGGGATCGAACCGCAGTTCCTGTTGAGCAGGATTGAAGGTCAGTGTGACACTGGTCGGTACTTCGCCAGCCTGCCACGTGCACATCACCTTGCCCGGCCCATCCGGCGGAACCGGCTTGCCATCGTCGATGACGCTGGCTGTGATCCTGGCCTTCATCGGTTGTCCAGTCGGATAGCTGACCGCCATGTCGATGACTATCGGTGGATCGTTCAACTTTGGAACGATCTGCACCGGGTTGCCCGAGCCAGGCGCGGGTTTCCTGTTGTCGATCGGCGGCGCCGAGGCACCGCGCTCAACCGTGATCGATTCACTCGTGGCGAGCGGCTTCGAGGTAGCTGCACCCTGCATGAGCCGAGCTTCCAACATCTGACCGGGCATAGCCGAGGCGCGCAGCGAGAGCTCGAGTTGGTTTTGCGTGACGTACTTATAGGAGACGTACCCCGACCGGCCGATGGCGAACAGGCCGATCCATGCACGACTTGCGCCGGCGAGGCTGAGCCCGTCGAGGCCGTTCAGTTGCACGCGCACGTCGCCGCCCGGGGCCACCGTCGTCGGGCTGACTCGCAACGCGTAGGGTCCTGTGCCGGGCGGACCTTGTGATGGTGGCTGCGGCGGGCGCGGGCTCGCTGCGGGTGGACCGGTGACGGGATTGCTGTTGCCCGGGCCTTGATCTCCGACGACGATGGTAAATTCCTTCATGACGGTGAATTGCCCGTCGCTCGCCGCGATCGCGCCCTTGTACGTGCCGCGCATCGGCACGGTTGCGTCGGTGTAGAGCGCTTGCGCGTTGCTGAACGTGATGCGCGCCATCCGACCGGTGCGCGCGTCCTTCGGGCCGTCGATCTGGGTCCACTTGACGTCAATGGAATGCAAGGCTCCGTCGTCCTGCACGTCGGCGCTCAAGGCGACCTTCGCGCTGCCGGTAGCATCGAGCGTCGCGTTCCACGTTGCGGCCACATTGATCACCGGCGGCTGGTTGCCGATCGGCAGCGGCGGCAGCTTGCCCTCATCGACTACAGTGACCGTCAGCTTGTCCCAGCCGAGCACGACACCCGACTGGTTCGACACGGTCACGCGCAGCTCATAGACGCCCGTGCTCGAGAAACTCGCCGTCGTCGCGGCCTTGGTCGGATCGGCCAACGACACGTCGCTCGGCCCACTGCCCAGCTCCCATACTATCTGGTACGTCGGATCCTTCGGCTCGACGAGCGCGCGCAGGTTCGTTTGGCCGGGCGGCGATTCGATGGTCTGGTCCGCGCCGGCCTTGACGATTACCGTCGGCCGTCCAGGCTCCGGGATATCCACGGCGACCGTGCTGGCCAAGATCGTCTGTCCACGCACCCATCGGTAGAGATACAAGCCGGGCGTCAACGCCTTGAGCACGCTGCGGGGGACGGCCTGCGCCCCGCTCGTGTCGGCAAACGTCCCCGTCGACCAAATAGTGTCCCCGACGCCGACTTTCTCCAGCTCGATGTAATCGGTCGGATCACCGTCGGGCCCGCTCCATGCGACACCCTCTTGGGCGAAGAGGCCGGCGAATTTGGCGCGGTGCAGCACGTATGGTTGTGGCGGTGGGGTGACGGTCCGGACGTAAAACGTCGGGTAATCGACATCTCGGTCGCGCAACTGGACCGGCAGCCTGATCGGATCAACAGCCAGCGTTTCGTCGTGATCCACCCAGATGTCATAAAGTCCCGGCGGCAAATCGTTGAAGACAAAATGACCTTGGCTGTCGGTTTGCGTGGTAACGACCGGGTACGGCCCGATCAGGACCGAAGCTCCCGGCAGCGGACCGCCGCCTTCTTCTTTCGCCTTCAGCACGCGGCCGCCGATCGAGAAGTGCTTCGTGGTCGCGACCGCAGTCACGAGCACGCGATCGCTAGCCGTGTACTGCCCGTCGCTGACGGTCACTTGGAATTCGTAGTTTCCGGCCCCTCCCGTGAGCTCCGCAAACGCCGCTATACCCGTCGGCGTGCCGTCAAACGTGGTCGCCGGTCCGCTCACTTTCGACCACGCGTAGGTCAACTTGCGGATCAGCCCATCGTCCTGCGCCGTCGATTTCAGATAGGCCACGGTCGATTGATCGAGCACGGCGATTTGATCCGGCCCCGCGTCGACGGTCGGCGGGCGGTTGACGAACGCGATGGTCACGCGCACCGGCGTGGATTCGGCGAGCTTGCCCGTCGCATCGAACGCGCGCGCGACGATCGAGTGGCTGGTGCCCGACGGCCACGTGTGCTTATAGGAGCAGACGTACGGGCTGCCGGACGCGGTCTCGCACAGCAGCGCGGAATCCGGCGCGTCGTGCGTGTTCACCATTTCATAGAAGCCGACGCGCTGAACCTGGTGGGTCGCATCGATGGTCGTCGCGCGCAGCTCGATCGTTTCTCCCGCGCCGATCGTCGTCCCGTTCGCCGGCTTGATTATTTGGATGGTGACGGCCCCCGGCTTCGGGCTGTGCGGCGGGACCAGCGGCGGCTGCTCCGGCGCCGGCGGGCCGCCGGTGCCGGGGTCTTGGCCGGCCGGCACGACATGCACGCGGACCGTCGGCGATTGGACGGCCACACCGGCTGCGTTGATCGCGCGAACCCAAAACGTATAGTCACCCGCCCCGGGCGGCGTCCACTGGCGTTCCGTCCAACCACTGTCGGTCCAGTGAGTCGTCCCGATGACCCTCGTCGTCCCTTCTCGAAATTCCAGGTCCTTCGTTGCACGATCGGGGTCATTGAGGTCGACGGCCAATGTGACCGCCTTGCCGACGTCGAACGTATCGCCCTCGCGCGGCGCCAGCAGTTGCGCTTGCACGGGCCGCGGAACAGGCGGCACGAAGAACTGGCGGATCAGTTGGAGATCGACGGTCACATCAGCGTCGACGATGGACATCGTCGTGCTGCTGCCGTAGAACGGGCTGTCGTGGCGAGCGCTGACATCATAGCGGCCGGGCAACAGTCCGGATTTTTTGAATAGTCCGTGCGCGTCGGTCTGCACCTCGAAGACTTCGTTCGTGTCGAAACCGCTGATGACGATCCAAAAGTTCGCGGCCGGCTGTTTGGTGTCGTAGTAGATCGCGGTGACGGTGAGCGCGTACGTCGCGGTTATGACCGTGATCGGCATCGTAATCGTCGCCTGCCCGCCCGACGCATTGACCACGGTCAGCGACATCGCGTACTTGTTCGTGCCGGGATAGACGTGTTCGCTGTGCGACTTGCCCACTCCCTGGTCGACCACCTCAACCGGCTTGCCGTTTTTCACGACCGAGTCTCCAAAGTGCCAGTCGAAGAACATGTAATCGAGCGGTCGGCCACTGACCGGAGTGCAGGTCAGACCCTCGAGGCCCGTACGGAACCGGGAGGCATCAAACGCGACGTCCAATGGACTCGGCCCGCTGATGCCTGTGGGGGCAACCACCGTGCTGCCGTTAGCGGTTGCCGACAATGTGAGGCTGGGAGCGAGGTGTGTCAGCGCGAAACGTACAGTGGCGCTGCCACCGGCGACCCTGACCGACTGGGTCGGCACCGGCACGGCATCTCCGCAGGGCGCGGTCGCCGTGATGTCGTAGAGTCCGTCGGGCACTTGGAATGTGGCCAGCCCGATGCCGCCCGTCGTCTTGCCGGTCAGCGTCAAACCTGTGTCGTGGTTGACGACCACGAGGCCGACGCCGTCGTCTGGGTTCGGGCCGATGGAAGCGGACACCGCGAGCGTAGTCAGCTTTGCCGAGCCCGTGACCGCCACGGTCAGCGTATCGCTCACGCTGAAGCTCTTCGCAGCGTCCTCAACTGTCAGGCGCAGCACGTACGGGCCCACGGCCGAGAAGGTCGCGGTCGCTTGGGCAATGTGCGTGCCGCTGGGGAACGAGACGGTCCCTGGCCCGCTGTCCTTAGACCACGTGAGCGTGTACGCGCCCGGCGGAGTGATCTGTGGTGCCAGCGTCACGGTACCTGGAACCAAGCCGATCGTCCGGTTCACGCCCGCGAAGACCTGGGGGATCGTGAACGCTTGCACGGTGATCGTGACCGGCGCTGACCACGCCGATCGACCACCCGGGTCGGTCGCTTTGGCCGCGAGCGTCAGCGGCCCGGCGTTGACATCCATGACCCAGTCGCACGCGTACGGGCCCGCAGCCGAGCTGACCTCGCACAACAATCGTTGAGGCACGGGCGTAGTCGGATCGGCTCCGGAGCTGACCCGATAGAACCCAACGGTCAACGCCTGCTTCTCCGGATCAGCGGCCTCCGCGCGCAATGTTACTCGTTGTTTCTGGCGCAGCATCGTGCTGCTCGTCGGCTCGATGAGCCGCACGGTCGGCGGCCCGTTGCCCGCGGGCAGCACGGTGACCAGCATCTCGTCCCATCCGGTGAGTAAGCCGTCAGTCGTACTCAAGCGCAGCAAGTATGAACCGGCCACGTGGAACGTCGCCGTAGCGTCGAGCTTGTATCGCGATGGGCTGAAGCTCACGTCGGCGGTCATGCCGGTACTCGGATCAAGAGGCCCCGCGCGTACGGTCCATTGCGAGAGCTGAGGCGTGCCCCCCAGCTGATTGTCAGGATCGTCATCGCGGGCCGAACCGGCCAACTGGGCGATGGCGTTTCCGGCGGCGTCCAGCGTGACGGTCTGATCACTGCCCGCATCGACGATGGGCGGATGATTATCGAGCCACGTGTACGTCGAGGTCGCGATGTCGCTCGGGCGGTAACCGGTTCGGTAGCCGCGGCAGCGCAGCGTCAACGCGTGGTCGACGGTGACCGAAGGATTGGCGAGCAGCGCTGGAATCGGCGTCGGATCCGTGTCGTCCTTCGTGCAATAGATCTGCGCTTGAGGCGTGAGGCTGTGTACCACCACACTTGTGGGGCCCCACAGCATGGCGTCCCGACCATCGGGATCGAACGTCGGCTTGACGACCTGGGGCATCGATTCCACGATGACGGCCAGCTCGTCATAGCCTTGCAATTCACCGTCGCTGACCGTTAAGCGAAGAATGTACGTGCCTTCCCCCGGGAACCGGACCGGCGAAGACGCCTCGGTCGGCCGGTCGAAGACGACGCCCGATCCGGTCCTCGCTATCCATTGATAGGTCAATTTCCCTGGCGAAGGCTGGCCGTCGTCGCTGGCGGAGCCCGTGACCGTCGTCTTGATCGGTGCAGCAGGCGGCACCTGCAGCGTTTGGTCCGACCCAGCGTTGACGATCGGCGCCGTATTTTTCGGCAACGTCACGGAGAGACTGGCGATCGCGCTCGGATGGTAACCCATTCGGTACGCCTGACAACGCAGCAGCAGGGGCCGGTCGACGAACACGACGCCGACGGTCACCAACTGGCTTGGAGTTTGCGATGGGTCGCTGCCGTCCTTCGTGCAGTAAATCTGCGCCTGGGATGTCATCGTCATGACTAAGACCGAGCCGGGCCGCTGCAGCTTGCCGTCAGGCGGAATGAAGGTCGGCATCGCCACGGTCGCACCACTCGTCACAACGGACACGATCGTCTCATCGGTGGCGCTTAGTTCACCATCGCTGACCGTGAGCTGCAGCACGTGGTCGCCTACCCCCAATAATTGGACGGTGCTCGTCGCGGACAAGGCGGTCGCGAATGTTGCCGATCCGGGGCCGCGAACCTGACGCCACGCGAACGTGAGATGGCCCGGCGGATTCGGTAAGTTATCATCGGAGCTGTGCGACCCATCGACCACGGCGATCGCGGGCCCGCTCGACGGCAGCAGGACGGACTGGTCCGGCCCCGCGTTCGCGATCGGAGCCTTATTGGCTGCGGAGCCGGCAACGACGGTAACGATCATCTCGTCTTCCGCCTGCAATAACCCGTCACTCGCATGTAGGTGCAGCTTATACGTCCCGGGTTCCATGAAGAACGCGACGGTTTTCGGATTGCTCCTTTCAAAGAATCCCACGGCAACGATCGGGTCCGAATCCCACCCGATGAACAGATTCGGCGGGACAGGCAGCCCGTCATCTTTCACGCTGCCTTGCAGCGTTGTTTCAACATAGCCGCTGGGTGACAACACCAGTTGCACGTCCGGACCGGCGTTCACCACCGGCGGCTGGTTCGCGGCAACCGGCGCTTTCACCGCGATCGACGCGAGCTGACTCGGTGAACCAAAGCTCTTCGTGTCGTCGGACATCGTCCACTGAAAATCGTAGGTTCCCTCGGCCGATGGGGCGACAATTTCGAACGCGAAGTCCACCGAATCACCCGGCACCACCGCCTCGCCCGGCAGTCCGATCGGCGACAAAGTCCACGACCGATAGCTGGCTGTGGTTGCAACCAATCGGTGCGAGTCCCGGCGCCACGGTACGGAACCGGTGTTCCGCATCGTGACGCGGACCCGCGTTCGTTGCTTCGGCGCCAGCATCGAGGGAACATCCTGGCTTACGAACGCCGCGTTGAGAAGCGGACCCTGCGGCTGAATCATAAACGGTGCACTCTTCGCCAACAGTTGCGCGCCGCGCATCCATCGGAATTCGTATTGATCGGTCTGCTTTGGCCAGTCTTGCGGTCCGAGCCGGAACGTGCCTGACTTGGCACCGCCGGTTTGATTGGACCAGAGCGTCGCCGATTCCGACGCACCTGCGGCGAGGAAGATAATGCGGTCTTCCGGCTTGCCGTCCGGGCCTTGCCAGGTCGTGACGATCTGCTGACCTTGCACGGCGCCGGTGATGCGGTACTGCTGGTCGAGCGCGGTCGGCATAACGTGCACGATCATCGTGTCGCTCGGCCCATATATCGCCCCGTCCGAAGCCTCGAGCAAGAGCTCATAGTCCCCGGGTTCCGTAAAGCTGACATTGGTCTTGGGATCTTTGAAATTGATAAACTGAGCGTCTCCGGGCCCACTCTTCTTCCACCAGAGGAACCGCAATGTCGAGCCGGCCGGCTTGCCGTCATCTGTGGCCGAGCCGTCCAACTTCGTCGTCGCATTTCCCACCGCCGGCATCACGATGGTCTGATCGGCACCGGCATTGGCGATGGGCGGCTGATTGATCGGCACGGGCCCGCGGCGTGCCATGAAGTCTTGGGGTGGGTAGACGATCGAACTCTGGGTAGATGAGGTGATGTCGACCTCCATCCCCGCCTCCGGCTCAATCTTGACGCCTGGGAAGGTCGCGGTCAGCAGGTATTTCCCGAGCGGCACGTTATAGAAGTCGTACACGCCATACGGTGTGTGGGATTTCGTGAAGCATGGCTGGCCGTTGCACGGTTGCTTCGTTTGACCCAACGCCGACAATTGCACCGTTGCGTCGAGAAAATCCGCGCCGTCCTCCCACTTGACCACACCGTTGATGTCGAATGTCCTGGCCGGGCCGATGTGTACCGTCGCGATCGCGGTGCGCCGGATTGTTTGACCGTTTGTCAGTTCGTAGGTCACATCGAGCTGTTCGTCATACGTACCGGGGGAGTAGTACCAACCGTCTCCACCCATATTCTCCGGCAATTGCGGGCCGCAACTCGACCACCCCGCAAAGCTGCCGTTTGAATAGAACGCGAAGCACACCTGTTTCGTGTCCGGCGTGCGCGGTGTCGAGCCGATCGTGTCGAACTTGATGAAAACTTCGTTGGCGGGGCCGGACGATGGGACGGCGTGCAGGAACACCACGGGACCGGGATCGCTGACGGTCACCGTCAACGACATCGACGCCGAGCGCGCGTCCTTGTCCGTCACCGTCAGCGTGACCGTGTGTTGGCCCGTCGTTCTGAAACTGTGGTGAACCACGACCCCTTGGTCGGTGGCACCGTCGTCGAATGTCCATCCGTATTTCAGCGGCGCCGTCCCAGTGGAGCCGGTGGCATCGCACGTGACTTGCTCGCCCAGCTGCGCGCGGTTCGGCTGGCAGACTGCCGATACGGAGATCGGTGCTTGCGTGGGCCGCGCGAGGATGTCGTTGACCGGGACCGGCTCGGGCGACGAGCGCGTCAGCGAGACGCCCATCGACGACGGCGTGAATGCGACCCCGGCGAACTTCGGCGTCAACGTGTAGGCGGTCAGCGGCGCGTCGGGGATTTGATAGAGGCCGCCGTTGGCGGTGGTGACGGTGCGATCGGGAACCGACGCAGCCGAGGCCTGCAGCGTCAGCGCCACACCATCGACGCCCTTGCCCGCGTCGGGCGTGCCCGGCGCCCAAATCACGCGGCCGGCGATCGTGCGCGTCCCGGAGAGCACCGTGATCGGCACGGAGAACGTCGCGGTCTTCGCATTCTTGTCGGTCACGGTGAGTGTGATGACATACGGTGCCACGCGCGGCTTTGGATACGCGCACGCCGCTTGGACCCCAGCGGCTGTCGTCCCGTTGTCGCAGTCCCACGCGTACGTCAGCGTCTTTCCCGTTGACGCGCTCGCGTCCACCTGCACAGTCAGCGTCGGCGGGGCGAACCCGGTCGTCCGGTTCGCGGTAAAGCGCGCCGTCGGGAGCGGATCGGCGGCGACCAGTTGCACCTTCACGAGCGGCGTGGGCTCCTCGAAGGGCGACACGTTCTTCGCCATGGTCCATTGGAACGGACTGATGTTCGGCGGGCGGTCGAAGAACGCCGCGCGGATCGTGAATCGGAACGTGACCGTCTCGCCGGGCGCGGCGGACGCGGGCAGCGAGACGCTATAGATATTCCACTCCGGTCTGGTGGGCACGGGGATCAGACTGTACGCGGGACTCGTCCACGTCGAGGTGCCGACGTTCTTCATCGTCACCTGCACCTCGCGTTGCTCGCCGAAGACCATCTTCTCCGGGATCGGCCCGCCATCTTTCAGGCTCTGGCTGACGAACTGCGCCTTGTCGACCGGCGGCTCGTCGGCGGCTTTCACCGTGAACGCGATCGTGACCGATGTCGAGTCGCCCTTGTCATCCTTCGCGGTCGCGGTGATGTGATACGTGCCCACTTGCAAATCCGCCGGCTTCAGCGTGCCTTCGGTCGCGTGGACAACCGGCAGGAACGCGTTGCTCGGCGGGGTGATCCAATAGTAGGCGTCCGCGATGGACCCATCGGGGTCGGTGGCGGTGTACTTGATCGCGATCGTGTCGCGCGTCGTGAACGCTTGGCCGTCATGCGGGCTGACGAACTGCACCCTCGGTGGCTGGTTCGCGGCGGTCGCATTGATCGTAAAGGCCGCCGTCGCGACCGGGCTGAGCACTTGGCCATTCGCGAGGCAGACCACGGCCTGGACGGTGGTTGTGCGGGTGAGTGTGAGTTTGAACGGCGGTAGCTGATAACTCGGAGAGACACACGTCGGAGCGGTGCCGTCGAGCGTGTAATGGATGTCTTCGTAGAACAGCACCTTCGCTGACAACGTGACGTCGACCTGATCCGTGAACGTGCCGCCGTTCGGGGTGATCGTCGGGGCCAGCGGCACCGCGCGAAACGGCGCCGGCAGCGCGACCGAATCGGGCGACTTGGTCGTGATCGTGACCGTTTGCTGGACGGGCCGCAGCGTCGCGATGCCGGGCTGCGGCATGCTCGCTTGCACGAAGTAGATGCCATTCGGGAACGCATCGAAGAAACTGAATGCACCGTCGCTGTCGGTTTTGACGCTCTGCAGCAGTTCGGTCGCGCTGGCCAGTTGCACGGTCGCGTTCACGACACCCCCGGTGCTTTGGCCCCACACCACGCGGCCAGTAATGAAACGCTGCACCGGCGCGGGCGGCTGGCTGCTCGCGGCGACCGTGACATCGCGCTGCGCGCTGCCCAGTTCCTCTGCGGTGTTGGCATCCCTGACATGCACGACGACACGGTACGTCGCAGGACCGGGGAACGTCGCCGTCGGCGAGCCGATGCGCG
>OBEQ011469457.1_pt1 | contig 38974 bp, 34 predicted proteins | sample 1670901 | NCBI WGS metagenome assembly OBEQ01 (sample SAMEA104232315, study PRJEB22302) | groundwater metagenome | biome: forest; feature: aquifer; material: groundwater | place: USA | collected 2011-08-07 | depth 5.4 m | reverse complement strand
TGGAGTCGCCCCTCGGCGGGATTGGTTCCATTCGCCTGAAATGAACCTGAAAAATTTGCCACGCGTCATCGGCGGCACGACGCCTGAGACCACCGAAATCCTCAAGAGCGTGTTGGAAATTATCTGCGACAAATTGCTGCCGGCGAGCAACCATATGGTCGCGGAGCTGGTGAAGTCCGTCGAGAATAGTCTGCTGCATGTGCCCTCCGTCTTTGCGATGGAACTTGCACGAGCCTATCCCCACGTCGACGTGCAGGAAGTCTTGAAACTCGTGTCCACGCACTGGCGGATTCCGCATTATTACCCGTCAATGGGCACCGGCGGCTATTGTATTCCAGTGTCCAGCAAATATGTCATCATGGGCGCCACGCACCCGCATGAGCTCACCATTGCGAAAGCCGCGATTCGGCGTGATGAGGAGCAAAAGCGATTTATCGCCGCGCTGGTGGATCGCCATACCGACGGGCCGATCGGGATCCTCGGCATCACATATAAAGGAGACTTGAAGGTCCATACGCTGTCTCCGGCCCTGACCATCATTCAATATTTGAAAGCGCGCGGACGGCGCATCTGGGCGCATGATCCGTACTACACGCCGGAAGAATTGAATCGCATTACCGGCGGGGTGGAAGCGCTCGACTATCCTCGCGACCTCAGCAAACTGTCCGCGATCATTCTTGTGCCGAATCATCGATTGTACACCCAGACGCCCAGAAAAATTTTGTTCGAACATCTACGGCCTGGGCAGCTGATCTTCGATAATCTTGGATGTTGGCGCAAGATGGACGCGGAATTTCTCAAGCGGGGAATCCGCTATCACTGCATTGGAGACAGCGGATGGACTTTAGAGCAAGCAGGCCGGGCTGAAGGAACACGGGATGTCTCACGTCTTGTTGGTGAATCCGCCAGCTGATTGGTTTGGTATCCGAGACACGACCCGCCTGTCCACACCAACGATGCCCTCACCGTCCCGAGCTAAGGATCTGACGCATGCTGCACGGTAAGCAAATCGTCTGCCTCTCGTCAATCAACTGGGAGTTTAATTGGCAGGGCCATCAAGAAGTGATGGCGCGGTTTGCCGAGGCCGGCAATACCGTCTTGTTCATTGAAAATACCGGCATCCGGATGCCTCGCCTGCGGGACCTCTCACGGCTGGTGCAGCGCCTGCGAGATTGGCGCAAGGGCACGCAGGGCATCCGCAAAATCCGGGACAACCTCTACGTCTGCTCGCCACTCGTGCTGCCGTTTCCTTATTCCCGCCTGGCGCAATGGCTCAACCGGTGGCTGTTCATGGGGCCGATCCGGAACTGGACGCGCATCCTGGGGTTCGAGCGGCCCATCCTCTGGACGTTCCTGCCGACACGGTTCACGCTGTCGGCCATCGACGTCCTGAATCCCGAGCTGGTCGTGTACTACTGCATCGCCGACTTTGAGCAGGTCGGGCCGGCCCGCAAAATCCAGCAGGCCGAGCGGCGGCTGCTGCAGCGGGCCGACGTGGTGTTTGCACAAGGCGAGGCCATCGCGCAGCGCTGCCGCGCGCACCATCCGCGCCCGGTGCAGATCTTCCCCTTCGGGGTGAACCTCGAACGGTTCGAGTCCTCGGGGGCGCCGCCAGCCGACATCCAGCGCATCCCGTCGCCTCGGATCGGATACGTCGGGGCGCTGCAGCGCCATGTGGATGGGCCGCTGCTGCAGGAACTGGCGCGCCGCAACCCGACGTGGAACATCGTGATTGTGGGCCCCCAGGTGGAGGAGTTCGTCTATCAGCTTGACGGCCCGAATATCCACCAGTTGGGCGCCAAGCCCCATCGGGAGATTCCGGCGTATATCTCGGCGTTTGACGTCTGCATGATCCCCTATGCGCTCAACAGCTACACGCGGACGGTCTATCCCACCAAGCTGACGGAATACTTGGTGCTGGGCAAGCCCGTGGTGTCTACTCCGCTGCCGGAAATCCTGGCCTTCAACGACCGGCATGGGGCGCTGGTGTCGATCGGCCGGAGCTGTGAAGAGTTTGAAGAGGGCATCCGCCAGTCGCTGGGTCCGGCATCCAACGGCGCGGCCCAGCAGCGCGTCGCGGCGGCCCGGCAGTACAGCTGGTCGGCCCGGCTGGACGCCATGAGCCGGATCATGGCGGATCTCCTGGCCGAGTCGAAGCAGTTCCGGACAACGGAGTGGTCCAGCCTGTTGAGCCGCTCGTTCCGCCAGACCAGGCGGCGCCTGCTGCGCCTGGTGATCGGCGTCGTGGTGAGCTACGGCCTGCTGTTCCATACCCCGCTGCTCTGGTGGGCGGCCGCTCCGCTGAAGATCACGCAGCCACCCCAAGCCTCGGAAGCCATCGTCGTGTTTGCCGGCGGCGTGGGGGAGTCGGGACGGGCTGGCCAGGGATACGAAGAACGGGTGCAGTATGCTGTCGAGCTCTATAATCGCCACTATGCGCCTCGGATCATCTTTTCATCCGGCTATACATTTGCGTTGAAGGAGACCGAGATCATGAAAGCGCTGGCCGTCTCGATGGGCGTGCCTGAGACGGCACTGCTCCTCGAACGCGAGGCAGGGAACACGCTGGAGAACGTCGTCTTTACGCATCGCATACTCCAGGCACGCGGCTGGCGCACGGCTCTGCTGGTCAGTTCGCCCTACCATATGCGCCGTGCGATTGGCGTGTGGCGCAAGCAAGCCCCCGAGGTCAAGGTGATCGCGACGCCGATTCCCCTCAGTCGTTTCTACGGGAATGAGTCCGGCGTCACCTGGCGCCATATCCAGGCCATCCTGCATGAGTATCTCGGGCTGCTCTATTATTGGTGGAAGGGGTATCTCTGAGGCGGCCCATGCAACCCACGGTTCCGACGGCGTCACAATCTCAGCGACGACTGCAACGGCTGCCGAAGGAACTCGGCATAGATAGCTCGAAATTTGACGTAGCGCGAAATCCCCTCGTTCGCCAGGTGATACGCGACCGCCTCCGCCACGTGATCCGGACAGACCTTCTGAAACAGGGCGCGAAACGCGTTGGTCTTCGCCTGCGATGAAGACCTCATCACGAAGCGATGGTTCTGGTGCGTGATGGCCTTGGGCAGTTGTGTGGCGGTTCAACGCATGCAGGCCGATCCCGGATGAACGCGGGGTGGTGGCGGGCCAGTTACACGGGACAGACGGTCAACCGGTTGAGCCGGGCGTTCCGCGCCACGGCATCCACCAGCGCGACGCAACGCTGGTGGCAACACCTCCGGCGCACCATCAAGGGACACACTCCCGAGGTGGGAGGGATCATCCTGGCAGGATGTCTGGCGATGTGCGGGGCCATGGCGCTGGTGCGGCCCGAGCCGTGGACGGTGCAGGACCTGATCGTGCGCGGTCTCGTCCTCCTGGGGGCGGGAGGCCTGATGTGGAGATGGCTGAAAGACCGACGGCAAATCATGGGACACGCCCATCACGGGCATGACATGCAGCATCAAATCGCGGACGAATGGAAGGCCTACTGGCGGAATCAGCCCTGCATCCCCTCGTGGGATTATACGTCTGAGCTCGTCATGGAGACCCTGCGGAAGGCTTGCGGGCCGTTCGCAGGACGGCAGATACTGGAAGCGGGCTGCGGGACCGGTCGGATTTCACTTCAACTGGCCCGCGAAGGGGCGCAGACCACCTGCATTGATATCTCCCACGAGGCGGTCGGACAGACGCACCGGATCTTCTCGGAAGCGCATCTCCCTCTTCGCAACGCGGTGGCGTCGCTCTTCACGCTGCCCTTTGCGTCGGAGACGTTTGACGTGGTCTGGAATGCAGGAGTCTTGGAGCACTTCAGTCAACTGGAGCGCTGTAAGGCGCTCACGGAGCTCTTACGGGTGACCAAACCGGGCGGCCTGGTCGTGACGCTCAACCCGTATCGGTTCGCCGTCCTCTACCGGGTGGGAAAGTTCGTGTCTGAGAAGCTGGGAAAATGGCCGTACGGACATGAAGCGCCGATTGCCACGCTGGTCCCTGCCAGCCGAGGCCTCGCGTGTACTCCGCTCCAGGAGTACAGCATAGGGTTCTATATCGTCTTGGTGGAATCGCTGAGAGCCAACCCTCATTGGGGGTCCCTGGTTGAGCAGCTGCGAGCGCTCTGTGTGAAGCTCCACCGGGGTGCGCTCGGAGGCGCGATTCGCGCAAGCGACCGTCTTTTCAGCCGACTGTTCGGAGGCTACCTGCTGGTGTCAGGGTTTCGGAAGCAATCCGCCGCGCTGCGAGAGGCGAGTGATCGCGGCACGCGGCAACCCGGGTTGCTGTCTGCCGCCGAGGATGGATCGACCGCCAGCCATGACCTGACGGCGACAAGCCGACAACGCGTGACGCCATGAAGCCGCAGGTCGTTTCACTCATCATTGGCACGAGACCGGAGGCCATCAAGATGGCGCCGGTCATCGTCGCGCTGCAGCGCGAGCCGCAGCGATTCGTGACACAGGTGGTCGCAACAGCCCAGCACCGCGAGATGCTGGATCACGTCTTGGACGTCTTCGGCATCACACCCGACGTGGATCTGAACCTCATGAGAGCGGGCCAGCAATTGGGTGACCTGACCGCCAAGCTGGTGGTTGAGCTGGAGACGCTCTGGCAACAACGCCGTCCGGATCTTGTCCTGGTCCAGGGGGACACGACTTCAAGTTTCGCGGCGGCGCTGGTGGCCTATTATCGGAAGATTACGCTCGGCCACGTGGAAGCGGGGCTTCGGTCAGGTCGCAAGTATGCGCCGTTCCCTGAGGAGATGAATCGACGCTTGGTGGGCGCCCTCGCCGACATGCATTTTGCGCCAACGGAGCGCGCCCGACAACACTTGCTGGCGGAAGGGGTCGCCGACCGCCAGATTACCGTGACGGGCAACACCGGCGTTGATGCGCTGCTCTTGACGCTGGAACGGATCCGGACCACGGGCTTTATTCCCTCTGAGCCGTGCCTGGCCTCACTGGATGGCAGGCCAATGATCTTGGTGACCGCGCATCGAAGGGAAAGTTTTGGGGAAGGCCTTCAGAACATCTGCGAGGCCCTGCGCACGATCACCCGTGTGCGGCCTGACGCGACCCTCATCTATCCGGTGCATCCCAATCCGAGTGTAGCGGGTCCGGTGAGGGAACGGCTGGATGGAATCGCGAACATCCATCTCACGGCGCCGTTGGACTATCCGACCTTTGTGTACGCGATGGCCCGGGCGGATCTCATCCTCACCGATTCCGGCGGAGTCCAAGAAGAAGCGCCCTCCCTAGGGAAACCGGTGCTGGTCATGCGGGAGGTGACGGAGCGGACGGAAGCCGTGGACCTTGGCGTGGCCGAGCTCGTCGGGACGTCTCCCGATCGCATCGTCTCGCGGACCCTCGACCTGCTCAACCAGCCCCCCGCCAGCCGTCCTTCCACCAACCCTTTTGGAGACGGCCGGGCAGGAGAGCGCATTGTGCGCACAATCGCGGAGCGGCTGGCATGAAGACCTTGTCGCTAGTCTTTCCGTGTTACAACGAGCGCGAGGGGATTGAGCATCTCTTGGGACGGCTCGACGACACGCAGCGAGCGTTGCGCTCAGAGTATGTTCTCGAGCTCATCTTTGTTGATGACGGCAGTGTGGATGGCACCGCCGATCGGCTTGAGGCCGGCTGTCGGGACCGGTTTGACGCCCGGGTCATCCGTCATGACAAGAACCGCGGCCTTGGTGCAGCGCTCCGAACGGGATTTGCCCATACCACGGGCCAGCTCATCGCCACCACCGACAGCGATTGTACCTATGATCCGCGGGAGCTGGTGCCGATGCTGCGGCTGCTCGAGCGCGGGGCGGATGTTGTGGTGGGGTCTGCCTATCACCCCTTGGGTGCGGTCCGGAATGTGCCGGCCTATCGGCTGTTCCTGAGCCGGAATCTTTCCCGCTTATACAGCCGCGTGTTGGGGGTGAAGCTGTACACGTATACCGGCCTCATGCGCCTCTACCGGGCCGACGTGCTGCGCGCGGTGCGGTTCGAGTCCGACGATTTCCTTGCCGTGGCCGAAATCCTCGTGGGAGCCCTCCGGCTCGGGTTTCACGTGGTGGAGCCCCCGATGCCCCTGACGGTCCGCCGGTACGGAACGTCCAAGGCGGTGATTCTCCGACTCATCAGAGACCACGCATGGTTCTTATGGAAACTGAAGAGAGACGGCGTGCGCGTTTCCCACCACGCGAACGAACCCATCGAGGTCTCGGTGGGTGATGGCGCGCCGTCACACCCTCCGGTCTGAACATCGGTCTGGATGCATGAGAAGCGCACGAATGACACGACGTATGGTCGAATGAGCAGCGGGACCCGGCGTCCGTAGCCGATGTGCGGGATCTGCGGACAAGTGACCTTCAGCGGAACGCCGGTGAATCCGGATGCCATCCGGGCGATGACCGCCACCCTGGTGCATCGCGGGCCCGACGAAGACGGCTACTATTTTCAGCCGGGCGTTGGGCTGGGCATGCGTCGCCTCAAAGTGCTGGATCTAAAGACCGGTCAGCAACCCATCACGAATGAGGACAAATCAGTCTGGCTGGTGTTCAACGGCGAAATCTACAATTACCAGGAACTCCGCCAGACGCTCCAATCCCAAGGGCATCGCTTTACGACGCAGTCGGATACCGAAGTCATCGTGCACCTGTATGAAGAGATGGGGCCAGCGTGCGTAGACAACTTGAACGGGATGTTTGCGTTCGCCCTCTGGGATGAACGGGAGCAACGGCTGCTGCTGGCCCGCGACCACCTGGGCATCAAACCTTTGTATTATTCACTGCAGGGAGGACGATTATCGTTTGCTTCTGAGCTGAAGGCCCTGCTGGTCGATGGCGACGCGACGCGGAAGATGGACCCCGCGTCCGTGGCTGACTATTTCCGATGGCTGTACATCCCGGCTCCTCACACGATCTTTGAAGGCATCAAGAAGCTTCCGCCAGGCAGCCGGCTCCTCATGACCGCCGAGGGAGTGCGGATTGAGCAGTATTGGCGCGTTGAGTTTCCCGCGGTTCCGGTGGCGAGCCTGACAGAGGACGAGTGGGCGGAGCGGTTGCGCGCAGCGATTCGCTCGGCGGTGCGACGGCAGATGGTCGCGGACGTCCCCGTCGGGGTGTTCCTCAGCGGCGGGGTGGATTCAAGCGGCATTGTCGCCATGGCACGAGAATGTGTGCCCGGCACACTGCAAACCTTCTCCGCTGGGTTCCCCGGGATGGGGCTCTATGATGAGCGGGCGTATGCCAAGCGCGTTGCCGACCAGTTTGCCTGTGAGCATCACGCACTGGAGATGACGCCGTCGGCTGTGGACGCGCTGGAGATCGTCATCCAGGCTTGCGACGAACCATTTGGGGATTCCTCTGCGATTCCACTGTATTTTCTGGCGCGGTTTGCGAAGAACTTTGTCACCGTCGCGCTTTCAGGGACGGGCGGCGATGACTTATTTGCGGGGTACCGTCGGTATCGGATGTCCCAGTGGCTCCCGCGGTATCAGCAATTGCCCCCAGGAGTTCGGCGGTGGCTCGCCCATATCGTGACGGCCTTGCCGGCGCATCGCCGAAGTCGGTGGGCCGAATGGAGCTTATACGCCAAGCGGTTTTGTGCCGCCGCCCAGAATGGCGCATCACCCATGGCGGCGTACCTGAGCACGCTGACGTTTTTCGATGAGGCGTTGCGGCGTGAACTCTTGCCAGTCGGGGTGACGGCACGCGAACTGCCGGCAGAGCAGTTCGACGGGGAACCGTCGGATCCGCTCAACGCCTACCTGTTGACGGACTTGACGACGTATCTGCCTGATGATCTCCTTGTGAAAGAGGATCGGATGACCATGGCCGTAGGGCTTGAGGCGCGGGTGCCGTTTTTGGATCTCGAGGTCGTTCGCTTAGCGCTCCAAATGCCGAGCCAGATCAAATTGCACGGGAATGTCACCAAGGCCGTGCTTCGGCGCGCGCTCAAGCCTGTGCTGCCTGAATCGATCGTCAGCCGTCCTAAGCACGGGTTCGCCGTCCCGGTAGGGGAATGGCTGAAAGGGGACCTGGCCCCCCTGTTTCAGGACACGGTTCTATCACCCCGAGCGGCGAGCCGCCCGTGGATTGCTGGAGAGGTGGCACGTGCGCTGTTTGAACGCCATCGCCAAGGCCGGGAAGATCTCGGTCAGCAGTTGTGGGCGTTGCTGGTGTTTGAAATGTGGTGCCGGCGCTATCTGGAGCGACGATGATTCGAGTTGTCCGCGTCGTGACGCGTCTCAACGTTGGCGGACCTACGCATCACGTGACGATGCTCTCCGGGAGGCTTGACCGCAAGCGGTTTCAAACACTCCTGGTGACCGGGCGGCCCTCACCCGAAGAGGGCAACCTGACGGCGGAGGCGCGCAGAAACGCGCATGTAGTCGTGCTGCCGGAGCTCAGCCGGCAAATCCATCCATGGCGCGACGCGGTGACGTGGCTCCGCCTGATGATCGTGCTCCTCCGGTTCAAACCGCATATTGTGCATACGCACATGGCGAAAGCCGGGGCGCTGGGCCGCTCAGCCGCGTGGGTGTTCAATGGGCTTCAACGTCTGCGAAACCGCCCCCGATGCCGAGTGCTGCACACCTTCCACGGGCACGTGTGGGATGGATATTTTCATCCCACAGTGGCCTGGTGGTTCCTGGTCTGTGAACGGTGGCTCGGGAAACGAACCGACCGCTTGATCGCGATCAACCGAAGTATGGAGCGCAACCTGCGAGAGCGCCGGATCGGCCGTCCTGAGCGCATCATCGTGATCCCACTCGGACTCGCACTGGATTCGCTTCAATCGTTGAACGGCCGTTGCGCCTCGACGGACACCGGGAAACGGACCTGGCGGATTGGAATCGTCGGTCGTTTAGTGCCCATTAAAAACCATGACCTCTTGTTCAGAGGGCTGTACCAGTTGCGCGTCAGCTCGCCGGAGTTGAGCTGGACCGTTGATATTGTCGGCGATGGAGCGCTGCGGTTCTCCTTAGAAGAAACCGTTCGTCGCCTGGGCTTGAGTGACCGGGTCAGATTTTTAGGATGGCAAACGCGAGTCACGGGAGTGTATGGGAACCTTGACCTGGTCTGCTTGACGTCAAATAACGAAGGAAGTCCTGTCGCGCTGATCGAATCCTTAGCCGCAGCCAAACCGGTACTGGGAACTGACGTCGGGGGGGTGGGGGAGTTGCTCGGTGGGCACTGCCAGTCCCACGAGCCGTTTGTGGTGGCGCCGCATGGAATCGTTGCGCGCCCGAGGGATCCAGACGCGATCGCTGCAGCTCTGCGGTGGGCGATGACTCACCCAGAGGAGCACGCGAAGACGGCAACGGCAGGGCGTCAATATGTCTGTGCGACGTTCAACGCGGAACGGTTGCTTCACGACATATCCCAGCTCTATCAGCAGTTGATGTCGTCAGAGGAGGAAACATGCACGCGTTAGTCACCGGCGGAGCGGGGTTTATCGGTTCGCATCTTTCACAACATTTGCTGGCAAAGGGACACGAGGTCACGGTGCTTGATGACTGTTCAACCGGTTCGCTGGCGAACGTGGCAGATTGTGAACGCAATCCCGCCTTTCACCCCGTGATCGGCAACATTCTCAATGAACGGCTGGTCGACAAATTAGTGGAGCGTTGTGACACCATTTTTCACTTAGCCGCGGCGGTTGGCGTGGAACTCATCATCAAACATCCGCTCGAATCCATGATGACCAATATCCGGGGAAGCGAAGTGGTGCTCGAAATGGCACACCGCTACCGGAAAAAGGTCCTTATTGCCTCAACGTCGGAGATCTACGGAAAAAACACGAATGGCCCATTACGGGAGGATACCGATCGCATCTTGGGTTCACCATTGAAAAGTCGGTGGAGTTATTCGACGTCCAAGGCCGTTGACGAGATCCTCGCCTATGTCTACTGGAAGGAGAAAGCGGTTCCAACCATTATCGTCCGGCTCTTCAACACCGTGGGTCCCCGGCAGAGTGGCGCCTATGGGATGGTCATCCCACGATTTGTCAGCCAAGCGCTCAAAGGGGAGCCGCTAGTGGTCCATGGCAGTGGAACACAATCCCGGTGCTTCCTGCATGTGAAGGATGTGGTGCAAGCGTTGCTCAAACTCGTCGAACACCCCCAAGCGGTTGGCAACGTGTTCAATCTGGGCAGCCAGGAAGAGGTGACGATTGCAGAGCTTGCCAGACGGGTGATTGACATCACCAACAGCTCGTCACACGTTGTCTACTTGCCGTACGAAGAGGCGTACGAGGAAGGGTATGAGGATATGCCACGCCGTGTGCCCGACATCAGTAGGGTGCGAGCCCTCATTGGTTTTGCACCGACCATGAATCTGAATCAAATCATCCGGAGCGTTGTCGAGAGCATGAGAGCCACTCCCGCAGCGCCAACGCCTCGCCAGCGCCGCAAACCTGCGCGGGTGGCAGTGTCTACAAAGGCGCGACACGGACGCCACCATGGCAACTGACGTCATACAACATCTGGTCTCGGCTGCCGTGGCAGGTCTGACGGCGTTGGGTCTCACGTTGCTGTTGACGCCGCTGACACGGAAAATCGCCGTCAGCTGTGGATGGGTTGACAAGCCCCTTGAGGAGCGGTGGGGCAAACGCATGACGGCTCGCTTGGGCGGAGTGGCCATGTATGCGGGGTTCCTCATCGCGACCGTCGCCTGGGTGCCAATGGATCAGGCGGTGGTCGGGCTCCTCAGCGGGATTTCGCTCGTCGTGGTCCTCGGCTTGTGGGACGACATCCGCCGGATGCGGCCCTACACAAAACTCCTCGGACAGCTACTGGTCGGATGCCTCATGGTGATGACCGGCGTCCATATCGACCTCATTCCCTGGGCCTGGCTTTCGATCCCCGTGAGCGTGGTATGGCTTGTGCTCATCATGAATGCGTTCAACCTCCTCGATAATATGGATGGACTTGCCGCGGGAATTGGGGCGCTCGCTGCGGCATTCTGCGGCTTCCATGCCGTACTGGCCCATCAGTGGACCGCGGTGATGCTGGCGGCCATCATGTGTGGCGCCTCCCTCGGGTTCTTACGGTTCAATTTCTACCCGGCAAAAATCTATATGGGGGATGCCGGGAGCCATTTCCTGGGTCTGGGGTTGGCGGCGCTCTCCTTAACGGGCACGTGGCGCCACTCCACCCAACTCTTAAGTGTGTTGGCGGTTCCTGTCTTGCTGCTCGCGGTCCCAATTTTCGATACGTGCTTCGTGACCATCCAACGGCTGAGTCATCGGCAACACCCGTTCGTCGGGGGGACCGATCACGTGTCCCATCGGCTGGCCATCTTAGGGTTGAGCACCCGACAAACCGTGATCGCCTTGTATGGGGTGAGTTCCTGCCTGGGGATCTTGAGCGTGGTCTCAGTGACCCTTCAGCCGTTTTCCGCCTGTGTGGTGTGGCTGGTGACGTTAGCCATGCTGATTCTCTTCGGCAGTTATCTGGCTCGTGTGAAGGTCTATCGATTGGAGCCGGCGCCACCTGCAGCGGAGCTTCCTGCGACCACGAAATCCATCACGTTCATTGAGACGATGTTGCTGCATAAGCGCAGACTGGTCGAGATCCTGGTTGATTTTGCGCTGATCAGCAGCGCCTATGTCTGTGCGCATCTCCTGCGCTTCGAGGGGGCGTTTAGCCCCGGTCTTCAGCGGCTCGTGATTCAATCCCTTCCAATTATCCTCGTGGTCAAGCTGTCCTGTTTCGCTGGCTGCAATCTCTACCGGGGGGTTTGGCGCTACTTTGGGCTCTCCGACATCTTGACCGTGTTCAGAGCGGTGACGTTGGGCTCCCTGTTGTCCGCCGTTGTCGTGCTGTACCTCTGGCGGTTCCAGGGGTATTCGCGGGCGGTGTTCATCATCGACGGGATGCTGCTCTTTTTAGCCATTGCCGGATCGCGAGTGGTTGAGCGACTGCTCGATGAATGGATTCGAACAGCGACGGTCGGAGGTGTTCCATCGCTGATTATCGGCGCGGGCGACACGGGAGCGTGGGTATTACAATCGCTCCGCTATGAAGGCAAGGGAAAACATCGGGTGGTTGGTTTCCTCGATGATGATCTCCGGAAACAGGGGAGCCGTGTCCAGGGATGCTCAGTCTTGGGGACGCGCGCGGACTTGGCTGGCCTGATCGCCCGGCACGATGTGCGAGAGGTGTTCGTCGCGATGATCGATCCGCCCGGGCATCTGCTGCAGCATGTGCAACAATGCTGCGAGCCTCGAGGGGTGATGTGGAAGGTGGTGACCGCCGGCGTGACAGACACCTCATGAGTGAGTCACATGCGATACGCCAGACCATCCAGCGGACGAGTCTGTATCTTCTGCTGTTTTTCATCCCAATTTCCAAAGCGGCTATCGAGATCCTGTTCTGGCCCCTCCTGATCGGCTGGGCGCTTGAGCGTTGGTCGTCCGGATGGACTCGAAGCATCTGGGGCCATGCCGCGAGTCGCCGGTGCTTCTTGGCTGTCGTCGGATACGTCGGTATTTGCGGGATTTCCATCCTCATCAGCACGCATCCAAGTCTCAGTCTTCGAGGGTTCATCGGCAAAACATTGCAATACGCCCTGTTCTTTATCGTGGCGGCAGAGGTCGCGAGCACCCCAGTGGTGGTCAGCCGGTGCGTGGTCGTGATGATGGCTTCAGCGTTCGTGGTAGGGTTGGACGCCGTGATTCAAGAACTGATTGGAAAAGACCTGCTGCTCGGTCATCAGATGACCATCTACCATCGCATGAGCGGGCCTTACGAGAACCCGAGTGACCTGGCCACCTATCTGATGGTCATGATTCCGATCGTGTTGATGTGGCTGTCTCGCCCTGAGAGAAAGACGCCGTGGGCGGGATGGCTGTTGATGTTCCTCCTCGCAGGATGCTTGCTCAGAACCGCGTCAGTCACGGGATGGCTGGGGCTGTTTTGTGGGGCCCTGCTCCTGCTCGCGTCGTCTCGATGGACCAGAACGTCCGTGATCGTTGGCGGCATCGCGTTTTTGGTCGTGGGCTGTCTGTGGTTGCAGAAGATGGGCCGCCTGGAGGGCGCCGTGATGTTGTCAAACGCCGGCACGCGAGACCGGCTTGTCATCTGGCAGGCCGGATGGCGTATGGTCCAGGCGCGGCCGATTCTTGGGCATGGCGTGAACACGTTCATGGCCAATTACCTGGATTATTGGGTCGGAGGCGAACAACAACCGCGGTACGCCCACAACTGTTATCTCCAGGCTGCGGCGGAGACAGGATTCCTGGGGCTGACGGCGTTCCTATATTTATGGGGCTCCGCGGCCCGTCTCTGGTGGCGGGCGGTGAAGCGCGTGGGACAATCGCATGCAACCCGAGCGCTTCTCTTGGGTCTTGGAGCCGGGTTGCTCGGCTTTCTCGCTCAAGCCGCGTTCGATACGAACTTCTATGCGTTGCGGCACGCCACACTCTTTTGGACCTTGGCTGGCATCGCGACAGGGTTGGCGGTTCACACCTTGACTTCCACCGAGCGCGCCGGTCAGGCTGTGTAATGGTTCTCGCCGTCCTCAAGTCCCCACGGGTCCTGTTTATTCGCACCGACCGCCTTGGAGATACCTTGCTCAATCTTCCGGCTGTTGCGGCCATGAAACAGCATCTTCCTGGAAGCGTGATCACCGTTCTGGCCGATCCAGCGGTCGCCCCGCTGTTGGCCCGCCACCCGGCGATCCATGAGGTGTGGTCTTGTCAGACGGGAAGCGGATCGTTGTGGTGGTGGCGTGCGGTGCGGTTGGCGCGTCGGTTAAGAACGGGGCGCTTTCATGTGGCGATTGTGTCCAATCCCCACAAGGTTCTTCACCTCGCGGTGTTCCTAGCGGGCATTCCTATTCGAGTTGGCTATGCCCGGAAGTGGGGATGGACTCTGACGCATACGCTGCAGGACGACAAAGCTGCGGCAGAATTCCATGAGATCGAGTACAATCTCCGTCTGCTCAAGCGGCTCGGGATCGATGTCCCGACGATTCCCTCATTTCAATTGCCGGTGAGTGGTGACGACCAAGCAGCCGTAGCTTCTCTCTTGGAAAGCCTCCGAGTGCGTGACACCGATGATCTTGTGGCCGTTCATCCATGGACGTCTAATCCTGCGAAACGCTGGCCAACCGTCCGCTTCCAACAACTCATTCAGCAACTCACAAAACTGCCGGGTGTTAGACCCGTGATCATCGGCGGCCAAGACGCGTTGCCGCATGTGCACGGGATCATGGACAATGTGAGCGAACGCGTCTGTAATGTCGTGGGCCGGCTGTCCTTGGGTGAGCTCGCAGCCTTATTGCAGAGGGTGCGAGTGTTAGTCACGAACGACTCCGGCCCGATGCATGTCGCGGCCGCAGTTGGGACGCCTGTGATCGCGCTCTTCGGGACCAGCAACCCAGGATCACACCCCAAACGTTGGGGCCCTTGGGGGAGCCACCATACCGTGATCCATAAACCTCTGCAGGACATTACCGTTGAACAAGTCCTGAAAGCGCTTGGACGGTATGTGCCATGCGTGTGCGGCTGAAGTCCCAGAGTTGGTTTCAAAACCTCGCGCGAACCGCGTTGCGAGCGCCAGGCGGCCAGATGCCAGGAGCGACGACGAAGGCGTACAAGGGAGACCGGTACGTCGAGGAGGAGCGACGCCGCAGATGGCCGCCTACCGCCGCAACCTGTCGTCTGACACTGGGCTGGGCGGACTGGCGGCGCCCCGCGTCGTTGTGCAGCAGCCGCCATCGAGGCGGCTGCGGAATGCCGAACACGAAGGTGTTCGGCCTCGTCGCTCGCGGACTCGTCTGTCGAGTACGCCACGCTCCTCGCGCCTTGCGGGGCTGGCCATTGCGCCCAGCGCGGCCGCGGGAGGGTTTGAAACCAACTCTATGACAGGGACGCCTCTGCGAATCTTGATTGTGAACCCGTTTGGGATCGGGGATGTGTTGTTCTCAACGCCATTGGTCCGTGCCGTCCGTCGCGCCTTCCCGCACTCGTATCTGGCCTATGTCTGCAACCGACGGACTGAGCAGATTCTGAGGCACAACACGAATCTTGATGAGCTCTTCGTCTATGAGAAAGACGAGCTGATTGCCTTGTGGAGACGAGACAGGATCTTGGGGTTGAGGACACTGGCATCGCTGCTTCAACAGATCAGAGCCCGCCGGTTTACGATGGCCGTCGACCTCTCACTGGGAGAACGCTACAGCTTCCTGCTCTCCTGCCTGGGTGTTAGCAAACGGGTTGGTTTCAACTTCAGGCATCGGGGACGATTTCTGACTCATCGAGTTGCGATCAAGGGCTACGAGGATCAACATGTCGTTGAATATTACGCAGAGTTGCTTGCGCATGTCGGCGTTCGCATGCTTGATCGGCAACTCGAGTTGGCGGTGCAGGAGATTGATGGCCGTGCCGCTCAAGAGCGGTTGGCCGGCTTATCGTTAGATGGGCACCAACCTGTGATTGGCCTCGTTCCCGCCGGCGGGATTAGCTGGGGCATGGAAGCCCATTTCAGGCGTTGGCCGAAGGAGCGATTTGTTTGGGTAGGTCGTGCATTGGCGAGTCGGTATGGGGCGAGAATTCTTGTGTTTGGTGAGACGAACGACCAGCCGATTTGCGCGGAAATCTCACGCGCCATCGGCCCGGCGGCGGTCGACCTCAGCGGGCAGACGACTCTCGGGCAGTTTGTCGGACTCCTGGGTCGGTGCGCACTGGTGGTCTCGAACGATGGAGGCCCGGTGCACATTGCGGCCAGCCAGCAGGTCAAAACGGTCTCGATTTTCGGCCCCGTGGATCCGCAGGTCTACGGACCATATCCTCGCACGTCCCAGCATCGTATCGTCTACAAGGATGAGCTGCGCTGCCGTCCCTGCTACCACCGATTCAAACTGCCGCCTTGTCCCTACGAGCGCGCTTGTTTAACTGAGTTAACAGCAGACGAAGTGCTCGAAGCCTGCACGTCGCTGTTGGAGGCTGGGACTCCATGACCACCCCAACGGGGAGGGTGCTTTCTCTTGTAGAAAAAGGGTGGGCGGGAGCTCGGCAGCTCTCGATCCGGTTCAGCAGGGAAGGTCTGCAGGTTCGACACCTGGTCAGAGGACGCCTTGCGGCAGACGTCCGTGCATGCCTTACCCCATACGCTGGCATCACCATCTGGGGCATCCCACGGCGCGTGTACCGTGTGGTCGTCTGGTTACAGCTGTTCGCCGCCCCGCTGCGAGGGCCTGTGCGCGCCATTCTGATCGACAACGAACGCAGCGCCAGATGGATCAACCGGTGGTTTCCGCATTTACAGGAGTACGTGATCCTTATCCAAGAGCGTGGAGATGGTTCTCCGGTGATTAAGTGGCGAGGCGCAAAGGTGAACGTGGATGCGGCCGCCGGCATGGCCATGGATATAGGATGAAGATCGCGTTGTTCTATGATCGGCAGCCTGGGGTCGCGGGTGAATACTTCCACCGCGCCCTGCAAGGGCTCGGTCATACCATCGACCAGTTCAATCTTGCAGAGGCAGAGCGGTGCCCCCGTTCCTCCTACGAGGTCTTTCTCCGCATCGACCACGGCGATTATGCGCGCGAGCTCCCCTCACGGCTGCGGCCGGCGGTGTTCTATGTGATCGATGCGCATCTCGCGCGCTCGTGGAAACGGATCAGGAGTCAAGCGAAGCGGTATGACTTGCTTTTCTGCGCGCAGCGACGAGCGGCCGCCAGGCTCCCGAGGGCGTTCTGGGTGCCCCTCGGCTGCGACCCTGAGCTGCACGGGACGCGGACCGTCAAGAAACAGTATGATCTGGCGTTCGTCGGGAACGATGGAGGGGTTCCGCGGAAGCTTTACCTTCAAGAACTGCGGGAGCGTTATCCGAACAGCTTCATCGGTCAGGCGCCTTACACGCGCATGGCGGAGATCTACAGCCAGGCAAAGATCGGCTTCCACTATATCGAGTGCACCAGCCCGCTCAAGGATCACGTGAGCATGCGTGTATTTGAAATCTTGGCATCGGGAACGATGCTGCTCGCCAATGCACTGGAAGCAGGCGCATTTGAGGCCATCGGGTTGCGGGACAAAAACGAATTGGTTTCATTTCGCACTCCTGCGGAACTGTTTGAACGAATTGAGTTTTACCTCCAGCATGACGAGGCACGTGAGCGGGTCGCTGAAGCAGGCCATGCGTGTGTCCTCGCGAGCCACACCTACCGGCATCGGGCCGAGCACATGATCAGGACGATTCACGAGAAACTGGGAGTGTAAATGGAACCCACAGCGCATGTTAACATTCGGGAGGGTTCCATTTAAATGCGAATTTTAGTGACGGGAGGGGCGGGGTTTATCGGATCGCACTTAGTTGACGCCCTTGTGCGGGAAGGGCATCGGGTCCGCGTCCTCGACAACTTGGAAGCTCAAGTCCACGAAGGGCGGCCGCCAACGTATCTCAATCAGGACGCTGAATATCTGTGGGGCGACGTCAGGGACCGAGACAAGCTCCACCAAGCCCTTGCGGGAATCGAAGTGATCTTTCATGAAGCCGCGGCAGTCGGCGTCGGCCAGTCGATGTATCAGATTGAAAAGTACGTGTCCTCGAACGTGCTTTCGACGGCCGTCTTGCTCGATGTGATCGTGAACGATCGCGTGCCGTTAAAGAAACTGGTTGTCGCAAGCTCGATGAGCATTTACGGAGAAGGCCAGTATCGATGTCCGTCGTGTGGTCCAATCTCGCCATCGCTTCGTCCGGCCTCACAGCTTCAGTCGCGCGACTGGGACATGCACTGCCCCGGCTGTCAACGAATCGCGATCCCTCAACCGACAGCCGAAGCCAAGCCATTGATTCCAACCTCGGTCTATGCGGTCTCCAAGCGGGACCAGGAGGAACTCTGCTTATCCATTGGCCGCAGCTACCGCATCCCCACGGTTGCGCTGCGTTATTTTAACGTCTATGGCTCACGACAGGCTCTTTCCAATCCCTACACGGGTGTGTGCGCAATCTTCTCAGCGCGCATCAAAAATCAGCGGAGCCCCTTGGTATATGAGGATGGAAAGCAGACGCGGGATTTTGTCCATGTCCGGGACATTATCCGAGCGAACCTCCTGGTCATGGCCGAACCCAGGGCCGACTACGAGATGTTCAACGTGGGTGCGGGTCGTGCCGTTTCGATCGGCCAAATTGCCCAGCTCTTGGCGGGGCTCTATCAGGTCCACGTGGAGCCGGAGATCACCCAGAAGTATCGGGCGGGCGATATCCGCCATTGCGTGGCCGATATTGCGAAGCTCCAGACGCTGGGTTTCTCACCGTCTGTGGTGCTTGAGGATGGGCTTCGCGAACTCGTCGACTGGGGAAAATCCCAGGCGGCAACGGATCGGGTGGAACAAGCGGCCAAGGAGCTCGAGGCCTACGGCCTTAGCCAAAGCTGATGAGCGAGGCGGTCTGCGATATTGTGCTACTGGTGTGGAACCATCAGGAAGAGACGGCGGCGTGCCTTGAAGCCGTGTTCTCAAACACCGGCGTGCCGTGCCGGCTGTTGATTGTGGATAATGGGAGCGATGCGCCGACGAGAGAATGGTTGCAGACGATTCACGGCAACCAACGGATGTCCGTAGAGGTGCTGCGCAACGCTGAGAATCGGGGCAGCCCAGGCGGCTTTAACAGGGGGTTGCAAGCGTCGCAGGCGCCGTACGTCTGCATTCTCAGCAACGACGTGCAGCCGGCACAGGGCTGGCTCGAGGAACTGCTCGCCGTGGCCGCCAGTGATCCCCGGGTCGGCGTCGTCGTCCCCTCGAGCAACACCTACGGTCAGAAAACGCCTGCCGGGATGACGACCAGCCAGTTTGCGGCGCATCTCCGGTCCGCCGAACGCGGGTGGGCTGGGGTCAATTTCGGGGAGTTCTTCTGCATGGTGGTGTCGCGTAAGGTCATCGAACGAATCGGCCTGATTGACGAGTCGTATGGGATGGCCTATTTCGACGACACCGACTACTGCCGGCGGGCACAGGACGCAGGGTTCCTGTGCGTCCGGGCGAAGGCCGCGTATGTCTTTCATCTTGAAGGGCGCTCCCTCAAGGACACCTGGAGCCGAAACCGCGGGCGCCAGCAACAATTCGATCGGGCGGCGCAGCTGTTCGCACGTCGGTGGGGCACGCCGCAGCGGGTCGCCTATGTCCTGACGGACCGCTCGCGGAACACCTGGCCGGCGTTGACCCAGGACATCCGCTCACAGCTGCAGGAGTTCCACCGCGTGTGGGTCTTCTACCGGCCGAACGGGGCCCTCCCGGAACTTCCTGACCATGACGACCTGTTACTGTTTCCAGTCGGAGGGCGATGGTTCCGTCTGAAAATCCTCTGGCGGGTGCTGGTCAAGAAAAAGCGGTTTCACCGGATTGTGACCGCGCGCGGTTTCTTCGGGGGTGCCTTGAAAGCCCTCCGGCCTCTTCATCGGGCCAACGTCCTCCTCCGCAACGTATGACGGTGCCGTTGTCAGTCGTGGTCCTGGCCAGAAACGAAGCCGACCGGGTTCGTGGCTGCATCGAAAGCGCGCGGTGGGCCGATGAGATCCTCGTCATCGACGATGAGAGCACCGATGAAACCGTCCGGATCGCGCAGTCGCTCAACGCCCGGGTGCTCACGCGGAAGATGGATGTCGAAGGCCGGCACCGGAATTGGGCCCATGCTCAGGCCAAACATGAATGGATCTTGAGCCTTGACGCCGATGAGCGGGTGACTCCAGAGCTCGCGCAGGAAATCCAAGCGCTCCTCAAGGATGGAGCCAGCTTCGACACGTACGCGATTCCCCGGCGCAACTACCTCGGAAACCAGTGGATCCGTTACGGGGGGTGGTATCCGAGTGCCCAACTGAAACTGTTTCGGAAATCCGTCTTCCGCTGGGAAGAGGTTTCAGTGCATCCACGGGCGATCTCGGATCGACCATGCGGGACGCTGCGGCATGACCTCCTCCATTTCTCGTACCGTGACCGGCGTGATTTCCTGGGGAAACTGGAGCGTCAGACGACGCTGGAAGCCCAGAAATGGCTTGCGGATGGACGGCGCGTCAGTCTTGGGAAGGCGCTCTGGCGGACGGTCGACCGGTTCTTTCGGGCCTATCTCCTCAAGCAGGGGTTTCGGGATGGCTCAGCGGGTTTGTTTGTCGCGTGGATGGCGGGTGCATACCAGTGGCTGAGCTATAAAAAATACCGCATCGAGAAACGCCGCCCGAGTCCGCTCTCATGAGTGGCGGGCGAGCAGCGCCCGCTGGTGCCAGAGGTACCAGGCGAGGCTGAGGCCAAACAGCGGCAGCGTCATGAGCACGAGATACACGTACGATTCTCCGTTGATATGCCTGACGCCCACGAACCGCCAAAATTTTGCTGAAGTCATGAGGCTGAAGGCGCTGGTGGCCACTGCTCCCGTCACGAGTGGCAGCGATCGCCACGTTGAACGGGGATCTTGGAGGAACAAGGCTAGGGCCATGAACATCGGACAGAACAGCGCCGTATAGGTCGCGACCCAACACGTGGGGGAGAAGAGAACCATCAACACGGTAAGAAGCGCGCCATCCAAAACGATTCGTCTGGGTTGCGAGAGGCGCACCGCGTGGGGAGCGAATAGAGAGCTGAAGAGGGCGACGAGCACAAGAGCCGACGCGGCCACGACGGCCGAGTTTGAGAGCGCCAGCACGTTAAAGCCGTAGCCGTCATTGCGCAGCAGGCGCCCCATCAGCGCCAGCAGGGACTGATTGCCGATTTCGAACGCCCGATCGGGTCCGCTCCTGATCAGGGTCTGCGCCCAATCATGAAAGAGCTGGAAGGGCTGTGAGGGAAGCAGCAAGGCTGCCGCAAGGAGATTAAGGGCAACCCCACAGATCGCCACTCGCGCGAGAAGCGCCCAGGACCGCCGGATCGCCAAGTAGGGTAGGAACACAAGGGCCGGCAATTTCAAGGAAATCGCCAAGGCGAGGCAGCACGCGGCCCGCCAGCGCCGTTGCGTGGCGGCACCGAGGAGGAATCCCGCAATGAGCATACCCCACAGCATGTTGGTCTGGCCCTGCAAAAACTCCTCGGTGATGGCACGGACGATGAGCAAGACGGTTGGGATGGCGAGCGCGCTGGTCGAGCGAAGGTTGGCAAGCAGGCACAGGCGATGGGACATCCAGCACGTCGCGAGCACCCACACAACGGTCAGGCTCGACCACAGGACGGACCCCAGTTGACTGGGCAGGTATCCTAACGGGGTCCAGCACAAGGCCCAGAACGGCGCATATTTGAACAGCGACTGTTCGGTTTCAAAGGGGGCATAGAGGCGCGCCGCGTCTCCATCGAGAATGCGAAGCGCGGCGTGCCGGTACAGCTCGAAGTCCATGAGAAAGGGGCGATGGAGGGAGAAATTGACCGGGAAACGGAGCAGGAGAATGAGCGCGAGTACTGCCAGACACGCGAACTGGAACGTGAAGGCGCTGCGCGCCACCCGGGGAACAGACATCTTCCAGCCATTGTAACATACCGCATGCTCTCCATACTCATCCCCACATATCAGGAACGCGAGGCCATCGGGGAGTTGTTGCAGCGTCTTGCCGTCATTCGAACACGCCTGCCCGAGGCTGTCGAGGTCTTAGTCATCGATGACCGCTCGGAGGATGGGACGCCGGACATCGCCGAGCAGATCCTGCAACGGGAGGCCTTGGGACGGGTGCTCCGCCGTGAGGGGCCCAGAGACCTCACCCAGGCCATCCTCACCGGGTGTCAGAGTGCGTCCGGGGATCTGATCGCGGTCATGGATGCCGATCTGAGCCATCCCCCTGAACTATTGCCCGCGCTCGTTGAGGCAGTCCGGTCTGGACACGATGTGGCCGTGGCGAGCCGCTACGTTCCAGGTGGAAGCGTGGCCAATTGGGCCTGGAGGCGCCGTGTGTTGTCATGGATGGGATGTGTGATGGCTCGTCCCCTGGTTGGGATCGCCGATGCGACATCGGGCTATTTTGTCTGCAAGGCGCCCGTGTTTAAGGCGTTGAGCGTGCGTTCCCACGGGTTCAAAATTCTGCTTGAGATGCTTGTGCAAGGAGGCGCTCAACGTGTGTGTGAAATTCCTTACACATTTGTTGATCGGAAGCGCGGCTCCAGCAAGCTGAACCGGCGGGTTCTCTGGCTGTATGTCCTCCAATTAGGGCAGCTCTACCTCCGCCGGTGCGCACGCCGGACTCATGCATGATGCGAGTTTCTCGAAGCCTGTCACGGCGGAATGGCGTGTCGAACCCGACCCGTATCACCTGATGCGTGCAATGACCGGTGCGGTTGAAGCCATGGACGCCGATCGTAGTGCAGCCATGCGAAGCGGAACGGCAAAATTCGCGCTCGGCCGCCAACCCATTGCGGAGTTCATTGAGCAGCAAAATCGCAGCAGCTCACTCCAGGCGAAGACGCTTCATGCGGCTCTCCCAGCGACTGCGCGGGCCGCGGTGGTGCAGAAGCTGGTGGGCCGGCCGGTGGCCAGGTTCCTCCAGCTGTATGTCACAGAGGGCGGCTGGCGTCACGGTCTGGATGGTTGGCTCGGGGGGGCGCTGTCGGCCTGGTGTGAATTTTTGCTGTGGGCGAAATGGTGGGAAGCGAGTCTGCCTCGTGGCGGTCAGCCGATCGCGGGAGGGTCTCTGACCCCTCAGGGCATGGGACCATCGGCAGCTCCCGCAATGACACGCCTGCCGCCATCAGGGCGCGCGACGCTGTCCGCTGTGGTGTTGACGAAGAACGAGGAACCCAGAATCGCAAGGTGCCTGGCCAGCGTGCGATGGGCTGATGAGATCATTGTGGTGGATGGGATGAGCACCGACCGCACGGTGGAGATCTGCCGCCGGTTCGGCGCGCGCGTGGTCCCGCATGCGTTTGAAGGCAGCTTCGCTCAAGAACGCAACCTTGGCATGGATCACGCCGGCGGCGACTGGGTGCTGCAGATCGACGCCGATGATGTGGTCACGCCGGCGTTTCGCGCGGTAGTCGAACGGCTCTTGGCGGACACGCCGTCGCACGCCGCGTTCAAGTTTCGTCGCAAGAGTTATCTCATGGGACGCTTCATGCGCTACGGCGGCTGGCATCACTACCTGCCGAACCTCGTGCGGCGGGACGCGGTGCGGTATGAAGGCGTGGTGCACGAGCGGCCCATCGTCCGCGGGACCATCGGCCAGCTTGAGGCCGACGTCGAGCACCATCCCTGCGACAGCCTCTCGGAGTTTCTCACGCGCCATAACCGCTACACGACCTTGGCGGCGTCTGAGCTGTGGCGCCTCCAGCCGATGATAAGTCAACGGCAACTCCGAACCCTCCTGATTCGCCGGCCGTGGAAAACGTTTTGGAAGAGCTATGTGAAGAAAGGCGGATTCCGTGAGGGGCTGCACGGCCTGGTGTTTGCGATGTTCTTCGCGGGTGTGGAATTCCTGAAATGGGCCAAGTACTGGGAAGCAGGTCGGACGGCTGCGGCGTCGACGGTAGGCTGGGTCTCCGACGACCGGGCGGCCGGAGGGGCATCCGCATGACCGCCGCCCCACTTCGCTGCGATGTCATCCTCGTCTCCTGGAATAAGCTCGAGTATACCAAGGCGTGTCTGGAGAGTTTCCTGCAGTGCACCCGAGCCGAAGAGGTGGATTACCGCCTGCTGATCATTGACAACGGCAGCGATCGTGAGGTCGTCGAGTACCTCACCGACTTCCAACAGCGCCATCCACGGGTTGAGCTGCTCATCAATGCAGAGAACCGCGGCTTGGTGAGCGCGGTGAACCAAGGCACCCGCAGGTCCACGGCCCCCTTCATCTGTTGGCTCAACAATGACCTCCTCTTCACGGAGGGGTGGCTCGTGGCGATGCTGCGGGTGGCTGAGGCTCATCCGCGGATCGGACTGTTCAATCCATCCGGGAAATTGCACCACGAGACACCGAAGACGTTCGCCCAGCGGATCGTTCGACAACCGCGCGACGGCGGAGCGCCCTATCGGGAAGTGAGCGAATGCAACGGCGCCTGTCTGCTGGTCCGGCGTGAGGTCATTGACCGCATCGGCCTCCTGGATGAGGCCTATGCCTCGGGCGGGATGGATGATTCGGACTACAGTCGTCGAGCCGCTCAAGCGGGGTTCCTCTGCGTGCAGGTCAACGAGGCGTTCGTCTACCACTGGGAGAACGTCAGCGTCAATAGCATTGAGGGGTATTGGCAGCGGGAACGGCCGCAAAAACGCAAGATGTTTGAAGCGCGTTGGGGTCCGCCTCGACGGATTGCCGTGGTCTGCGATGAGCCGGAGGCGCCGGAATCCTGCGCGGTGGGCCGCATCGAAACGCTCGTGGGGCTGGCGAGATTGGGGATTCGCATTCAGCTCTTCGTGCTCGGAGGTGGCCATGAGGCGATGCGTCAGGCGCAGCGGGCCTGGCGGCAGGCCGGGACCGATCACGCGAATTTCAAGGTTCGATGGCTGTCCCTATGGCCGGGCATTCCACGGTGGTTGGGACGCTGGATGGCGCGGCTTCGGTGTGTGGTCATCCTGACGAGCCACCGCGGCAAAGATGAGGCGAAACGCTTCAAGGGCTTGATCGTGCTTTCGTCGCATGGATGGCGCTTCATGGAAGCGATGCGGTGGCTTCATGGCATTCCCATCTCCCGGTCACTGGAGGCTTGCCCGTTGGTGACGAGAGAGCTGGGTTGGTACCGCAAGCTGGCATCCCGTTCTGCACCATGACGGCCGTCAGTATCAGCCAATTGATCGAGCAGGCTAATCATGCCTCATCGATGCACGCGCAGGCGATGCGGGAGCGGTCCGTGCGCCCGCCGCGGTGGAAGCTCATCTATCATCTGATGGCAAAGCCGTTGATGATCTTCTGGGACTCTTACGTCAGACATCGGGCCTGCCGAGATGGCCTGGCGGGCCTGGTCATGAGCCTCCTAACGAGCTGGAGCCACTGGCTCACGTGGGCGAAATACTGGGAGCTGGACTGCTGATGGCCTCGGCTCAACGCAGCGTGTCGGGCCGTCTCGAAAAGCATCTCCTGCAGATCCTCACCAGGCTGTTTCGTCCGCTCGCCGGCACCCGTCGGTTCGGGATCATTGAAGCGCTCGGCTACGGCTCGGAGATCGATCATTGGATGCGATATGCCCACGTGGTGGAATGCCTTCGCGACTATCGGAAGCGGGTGGGCGGAGACCGTCCGGTGACGGTGCTGGATGTCGGCGGTGGGCCGGCAGGATTGGCTTCGTTGCTGCGGGACCCGCGATTCCGGTTGGTTGCCGTGGACCCGAAGGTGGCCGCCCTTCGCAGCAATCAGGCGCTCAAGGTCGTGGGGGACGGGTGTCGGCTGCCGTTTGCGACACGGGGTATCGACGTCGTGGTCTCCGTCGACTCGCTCGAACATGTCGCGGCGGATCGCCGTCTCGAATTCTTGAAGGAACTTGATCGGGTGACTCGAAGCCTCATCGTCATTCACTGTCCTCTCGATAGTCTCGACCGCCGTTTCCAGGGCACGCGCTACGACAAGCTCTTCCAGCGATTGCATCGACGGGATCTTCATGGCGAGGAGGCCAATACCGCGGAGCATCTCCGCTACGGCCTGCCGACGGTTGAGCTCATCCGCTCGGTGTTTCCCGAGGCGTCCATTCACGGGCTGCAGAACTGCGACGTGTGGGTCCGCCTCATGATGGGAGGGCGGCGACGGTGGTGGAGGGTGGCTAACGGCTTGTGTTATCTCTGGTCGCTCAAGCCCCGTGACGACCGTCCCCCATTCCACGGCGCCTTGACCGTTGTCACCCGCGAGGCCTCACCGGCGCCTTCCTCCGGGGGACGGCGGGCCACCGTGTCAGCCGTCGTGTTGACGAAGAACGAGGAGTCGCGGATTGCGCGATGCCTGGCGAGCCTTCAGTGGATGGATGAGGTGGTGGTGGTCGACGGACAGAGCCAGGATCGGACGGTGGAGATCTGCCGGCAGTCCGGGGCACGGGTCATCCAGCGAGCGTTCAGCGGAAGCTTCGCAGAAGAACGCAATGCCGGCCTGGAGGCTGCGACGAGCGAGTGGGTGTTGCAATTGGACGCCGACGATGTGGTGACCGCAGGCATGCGGGAAGCCGTGACGCGGCTGCTCAGTGAGGACGATCGCCGCTGTGATGTCTATAAGTTTCGCCGGCGGAGCATCTTTCTCGGTCACCGGCTGGTGTCCGGCGGATGGGCGCCCTACGTGCCCTATCTGGTGCGCCGGACGGCCGTTCGCTTTCAAGGACTGGTCCATGAGCACCCTGTGACGGTGAGGCCCATCCGGGCCCTTGACGCCGAAGTTGACCACTATTTTTGCGACCGATACGCAGAACTCGTGTCGAAACTGAACCGCTACAGTACGCTGACCGTTCAAGAGTGGCAGGAGGCCCAGGAGCGCTTCCGGCGTTGGGACGTTCTCTCTAAACTTGTGCTCCGACCGATGAAGCTGTTTTGGAAAATCTACATCAAAAAGCAGGGATTCCGCGACGGCCCCGCCGGGTTGATCATGGCGCTCAACAACAGCTGGAGCCATGTGGTGATTGCCGCGAAGTGGTGGGAGCGCTGCCGAGGCGGGCCGACCATGGAGCCCACCTTCTCAACCTATCTCGGTCAGCTGAATCACCGCTCGACCCGTGAGGCCGATGCGCTCTGGGATGCCGGCGCGCGCCTTCCGGAAGGAACCCTCGTGCGCCGCCTCTGGCTGAAGCCGATGGGAGCCTTTATGCGAACCTATCGGCGAGAAGGCTATCGGCAGGGGTGGTATGGGTTCTTCATCAGCGTCCTGTCGGCGTATGAGTCCTTTGTGCTGTGCGTGAAACTTTGGGAACATGCTTTACCGTCGCAGGTGGCTGATGCGCGCAACCCCGTCTCGAAGTGCGCAATCGAGCAAACACTCCATTGACGCACGCTCCATGCGTCTATTGAGGCCTTGTTGAGGCCATGCCATGAAGATTGCGGCGGTGTACTGCATCTACAACGAAGAAGATTACATCGAATATTCGATTCGGTCGGTGATCGACTCTGTCGACCGGGTCGTGATCAACCTGGGCATGGCGCCGTGGAACGCGTATAATGCGAGCGCACGAGCCGACTTTGGTGACCGCGACCGCACCGAGGAGATTGTGGACCGCCTGGCTGAGGCCAACCCGAAGATTACGGTCGTGAAGGGCACCTGGGATTCTGAAGTGGCCCAGCGGGAAGCGGGCATGTCGTGCTGCGTGGAATCCGGATGCGATTATTACTTCCTCGTTGATGGGGATGAGATCTACCGAGGCGACCATCTGCAGGCGATCCGGGACGAAATGGAGCGGCATCCAGAGGTGGGGACATTTCAAATCAAGTGCACCGTCTTATGGCGGAGCTTTAAATACCGCATCCCGTATTGGGGGGTGAAGTGGACCCCGTGGAGGATCTTCAACATCACCCGCTCGAGGCGGCGGTTTGGATTGACCCTGCCATACCAGTGCCGTTTCATCGGCCCAAACCGGACGAACAGCCTCGGGCCGAGGCATCTGATTCCTCCTGAGCAAGCGGTCTTCTACCACCTGGGCTACGCGAGGACGAACGATCGCATGCGCTTGAAGTTGGGCACATCCGAGGGACGTTCACAGTTCATCGATGGCTGGTATGAGCGCGTGTGGCTGAAATGGCCCCAGGAGCGCTCGATGAAAAACCTGCAACCGGTCGATCCGCCAGGGCTCCCGGAAGCCCTGCCCGTTGATCCCTCCGACCTGCCAGAGGTCCTGCATCGCCATCCGTACTGGAATTTGGAGATTATTGCCTAGATGCGCGTCCTCGTCACGGGTGGGGCAGGTTTGGTGGGGAGCCATGCGGCAGAGTTCTGGGCGGCTCATGGGCATCAGGTGACCGTGCTGGATAACCTGGCGCGGTCAAAACTGTTCGGCTGGCCGAAGGAAAGCGTGGAGTACAACTGGCGTCTGCTGGCCTCCATGCCGGGGATTCGGCGGGTTGAGGGAGACATCCGCAACGCTGAGGACGTGCGCCGGGCGATTGGGGACGGTGTTGATGCGGTGCTGCACGCCGCGGCCCAACCGGGCGTGGGGTTCTCGATTGAGCATCCGCAGGAAGATTTTTCGATCAATGCCCTCGGCACGTTGGAAGTCCTGGAAGCTGTGCGCCAGCGCTCCCCGAAGGCGGTGTTTCTGTACTGCTCGACCAACAAAGTCTACGGTACGAATGTCGACCAGATGGCGATTCGAGAAGAGCCGACCCGGTACGTCTTCGCCAACGGCCTGCCGGGAATCGCCGAAGTCATGTCGGTGGATCGCGCGGGTCATACGCCGTACGGCGTCAGCAAGCTGACGGGGGAGTTCTATGTGCAGGATTATGCCTACACGTTTGGGATGCGGACGGCGGTGTTTCGCATGAGCTGTATCTACGGCCCACGGCAGTTCGGGTTTGAAGACCAGGGGTGGCTGGCGCATTTCACGATTTCGGCATTGCTCAACCGTTCCGTGACGATCTACGGCAACGGCAAGCAGGTGAGGGATGTCCTGTACGTCACCGACCTTATCGAGGCGTTCGACCGATTCATTCACAGCCCCGTGCGACAGGGAGTCTATAATATCGGCGGAGGCGCCGGACAGACGCTGTCCTTGCTCGAGTTGCTCCGACAGCTTGAGCAGGTTGCGGGCCGCCCGCTGTCGGTGAAGTTCGCCGATTGGCGGCCGAGTGACCAGCGCGTGTATATCTCGGACATCCGCCACGCGGCGCAGGAGCTCGGGTGGCAGCCGCAGGTCGGCCTCACGGAAGGGTTGGGCCGGCTGGCCGCCTGGGTGAAAGACCATGACACCCTGTTTGCCTGACGGCCACCGTCGTCACGCGCTCATCTCCAGCCCGAGCGTTTCTCACGCGTAGAGCGAGCACACGCAGGAATGTGGCCATTCTGGAGCGTCCCGATTATCGCCTACCACCGGATCGGAGAGCCGAAGGACGACCACGTCCCGACGGTGACTCCCGCGGCCTTCGAGTCCCAATTGAATTTCATCCACCGCCACGGCTATCGGGTGATCAGTTTGGAAGACGTCGTAGAGGCCCTGACGCGAGGCGAACGAATCCCGCGCCATCGTGTCGTGATCACCTTTGACGACGGCTATGAGGAGACCTGCAGCGTGGCGGCGCCGCTGCTGCATCGCCGGGGGTTCTGTGCCACGGTGTTTGTGACGCCGTCGGAAGTGGGATTGCCGGGGTTCATGACGTGGGACCAGATCCGCCTGATCGCCAAGAACGGGATCACGGTTGGCAGCCACACGCTGCACCACACCTATCTGCCCCTCGTCTCCCACGGTGAAGTGGAGGAAGAGGTTGGGGAGTCGAAAACGGTCATTGAACGGGAGTTGAACCGTCCAGTTCACTGGCTCAGCTATCCGGTGGGGGGGTTCACCCAAGAGGTTCAGGCGGTGGCGCAGGCGGCCGGCTACCGGGCCGCCTGCACGACGAACCGGGGACGTTCGCGCGTCAACAGCGACCTCTTCGCCTTACGCCGGATTAAAATCACCGAGCGAGACCGGTATCCCGTGTCCTTGTGGGTGAAATTGTCAGGCTACTATGATCTGTTTCGAGCGCTCGAGCAGCCCGCGTAAGTCAACCTTCCCGATCCGGCCATTCGCGTTCTGATCAGTTATGTCACAGCGGGAAGCGGCCACCGGCGTGCGGCAGAAGCGATTGCTGAAGCCATCCAGCAGCAAGCGCCGGGCGCCGAGGTTTCATGCGTGGATCTGCTCCGCTACACGCCTCGGTGGTTGCAGGCGGTCTATCCCTTCCTGTATCGGCAGCTGGTGGGTCATCTGCCGTCGTGTTGGGCGCTTGGCTACCGCCTCTTGGACCTTGCCTGGTTGCACCCGCTGTACCAGCCCTGGCGCCGTTGCTGGAATCTGTTGGTGGCGCGGCGATTCCTCGCGTGGGTGGAGACCGTCCAGCCGGACCTCATGGTCGCGACCCATTTCTTTTCGGCCGACGTCTTAGCGGCCATCAAGCGGCGCGGGCGTTGCGCGGCCCGCCTGATTGTGGTGATCACGGATTTATACCCGCACCGGATGTGGCTGGTCGGAGAGCCTGACGCCATCGTCGTGGGATCCGAGGGCACGCGCACCCTCTGCCAGCATCGCGGTGTCCCGCCGGATCGTCTCCACGTCCTTGGCATTCCGATCAGCGCGCGGTTTTCGGGCCGAGCCGACCGGGAGGCGACGGCGGCCCGCCTCGGCCTTGATCCGACGCGCCGCACCCTGCTGGTCGCCAGCGGGGGGATGGGCGTCGGCCCCATGGGGCGCATGGTCGACCGCCTCCTGCGCCTGCCGGCCCTTCGGGACCAGCCAACCCAGCTGCTGGTCGTCTGCGGGCAGAACGCGTCGCTCGTGGCACGTCTGCAGCGCCTCAGTCGCGGCGCGCCGTTTCCCGTTCACATCTTCGGATTCGTGGATCATATGGACGAGCTGATGAACGTCAGCGACCTGTTCGTGACCAAGCCCGGCGGGCTGACGGTCATGGAAGCGCTGGCCGTCGGACTCCCGATGGTGTTCTACGGCGCGATTCCAGGACAGGAGCAGCTCAACGCCGACTACGTCGTGCACCGCGGCGCGGCCGTCGAAGCCAAGCGATTGGAGGAGGCGCTGCAGATGGTGCCTCAGTTGCTGAACGATCCGGGCCGGCTGAAGACGATGCGCGCGCAAGCCCAGGCCCTCGGCACGCCGATGGCGGCAAGCCGCTTCGTCCAGGAATTCATCGGGAGCGCTCCTCATGGCGAACGCTAAAGACGTCCAAGCCGTCGTCGGCGCGGTGCAACGCCAGATGGAGGGACTCCGACTCTGGGGCGTCACAGATCTTCCCAGAGGGGCGGAGCAGCGGGTGGGGCAACGCATCACAGCGCTCCGCCGTCTTGACCAGGAAGTCAAGGCCTGCACGCGATGCCCATTGTTCCGCACACGGACCCATCACGTGCTCGGCGAGGGCCGCCCGGATGCCGAACTGGTGTTCGTCGGTGAGGCGCCGGGGCGTGAGGAAGATCTCCAAGGCCGGCCGTTCATCGGGGCCGCCGGTCAGCTGCTCACGAAGATGATCGAGGCCATGGGATTGCGGCGGGAGGATGTCTATATCTGCAACGTCTTGAAAGACCGGCCGCCCGGGAATCGCACGCCGCTGCCTGAGGAAGTGGAAGCGTGCCTGCCGTTTCTGATGCAGCAGCTGGCGATCATCCAACCGAAGGTGATTTGTGCCCTCGGCTCGGTGGCGGCGAAGGCGCTGCTCGGGGCGAAGGTTTCCATTATGCGGATTCGCGGGCAGCCGCATGAGTTCGGGGGTATTCCGCTCATCCCGACGTACCATCCGGCGTATCTGCTGCGCAACCCGCCTGCGAAACGTTTGGTGTGGCAAGACCTGAAGAAAGTGAAACACATCTTAGAGCAGGAAACATGATGAGCAGTCAGCAATCAGCCATCAGCAGTCAGCAGGAAAAAGTGATTACTGATCGCTGGCTGCTGATTGCCAGGACTTGTCATTAAGTGATGATTGCTGAAGTCATCTTCAACCTCCCAATCGAGCGGGCTTTCGATTACGCGGTCCCTCCCGACTGGGAAGATGCGCTGCGACCGGGGATGCGGGTATTGGCGCCGTTCGGATCCCGTCGCCTCATCGGCTATGTCTTCCGCCTTGGTCGGACCACGTCTGTCGCCCGGCCCAAAACCCTCCTGCGGCTGATTGATCCGGCTCCCGTGCTGACGGCCGAGGCGTTTCGGTTAGCCACATGGCTGTCCGAGCATTACTGCTGCGGCCTGGGAGAGGCATGCGCCAGCATGGTGCCGACCGCCTTACGCATTCGCTCATCGCTCCCGGCGGATGCCAGTCTCGCCCATGGGCCTGAGGAGACACCCCCCACGCTCACGCCCCAGCAGCAGCGCGTCCACACCGCGCTGATGGCTGCGCTGCAGGCGGGCCGCCATCAGACGGTGCTGTTGCATGGCGTGACGGGCTCAGGGAAGACGGAGTTGTATCTCCGTCTCATCGCGGCGGCCCTTCAGCACGGCCGCAGCGCCATTTGTCTGGTTCCGGAGATCGCGCTGACGCCGCAAATGATCGACCGCTTCCGGCAGCGGCTCGGGCCGGAGGTGGCGGTCTGGCATAGCCGCCTCACGGCGCGCCAGCGGGCCGCGTACTGGCAAGGCATGGCCAGCGGACAACACCGGGTCGTCATCGGCACCCGCTCGGCAGTCTTTGCTCCCCTGGCGCGCGTGGGGGTGATCATTCTGGATGAAGAGCATGACGCGTCCTATAAGCAGCACGAGACGCCGCGCTACCATGCGCGGGACGTGGCCCTGGCGCGGGCGCGGATGACCGAGGCCGTGGTGGTCTTGGGCAGCGCCACGCCCTCCGTGGAGACCTACTACCTGGCCCGGCAGGGGCGCTTCCATCTCCTCAAACTGACGGAACGCGTCCACGGTCGGCAGCTTCCGCATGTCGAAATCATCGACATGCGGCAGGAACTGGCCCAGCGCCACCGCCTCCAGCCGTTTTCCCAGCGACTGCAACAGGCCTTGCGCCAGGTCACCGACCTCCAAGAACAGGCGATTCTCCTCCTCAACCGCCGGGGATTTGCGCGCGTGGTCCAGTGTTCCACATGCGGAACCGTCGTGCGGTGCGACCAGTGCGTGGTGCCGCTGGTCTATCATGCCAGCGCGCAGCAGTTGGTCTGCCACTACTGCAACCGCCGCCAGGCGGCGCCGGATATGTGTCGCACCTGCCAGCGCGGGTACCTCCGCTTTCGGGGTTCGGGCACCGAGCGGATTGAATCCGAGCTCCACCGCCTGTTCCCGATGACGTCGATTGCCCGCATGGATCGCGACACGACCAGAACCAGAGACAGTCACCAGCAGCTCTACCACGCCCTGAAACACCAGCAGATTAACGTCTTAGTCGGGACGCAGATGGTGGCCAAGGGGCATGATTTCCCCCAAGTCACGCTCGTGGGGGTGATCTCTGCGGATACGGCGCTGAATCTGCCGGATTTTCGGGCCGGTGAGCGAACCTTTGACCTGTTGGCGCAAGTCGCTGGCCGGGCTGGCCGTGGAGACCGGCCCGGACGGGTGCTGATTCAAACATTTTGCCCCACGCACTATGCGATCCAAGCCGCGTCGCGCCACGATTACGAGGCCTTCTTTCACGCGGAGATCGAGATGCGACGGCGGCTGAAGCTGCCGCCGTTCGTCCATCTCGTGGAGCTGACCGTGTTGGGCCGGAAGCGCGAGCACGTCCAAGCGGTTGCCGAGGCGCTCCAGGAGGCTCTGGAGAAGAGCAGGGGCCGCGGGCGCATCGCCGTGCTCGGCCCGGCGCCGCACCGGCTCGCGAGCCTTCGACGGACGTTTCATTGGCGCATCGTGCTCAAGGCGGCCCGCGTCGAACCCATGCTCCGGGTGGTCCGGCGGACGCTGTCGAGCGGGCGGCGCTTTCGCGGGTTGCCGGTGATTGTGGACGTCGATCCGCTGTGATGACCGACGGACGAGGCAGGATGGTCTTGACACCATTCCGACGCATGATCATCGCTCGACGAACGCGCTGAGCGTGCCCCATGCAGACGGTGTTCTTTGGCACCAGCACGTTTGCGGTCCCGAGCCTTCAAGCGTTGGTGCGGGCGGGGCACCGCGTGGTCCTCTGCGTCACTCAGCAGGATCAACCGCGGGGCCGTGGGTTGACGCCCGGGCCTTCTCCGGTGAAAGTGGCCGCGCTCGGCCTGGGCATCCCGGTGGCGCAGCCCCGCGACGGCCAGGAATTGCTATCGGCCTGTCAGGCTGTCAAGCCGGAACTTGGGGTCGTGGCCTCGTACGGCCGGCTGATTCCAAGCCAGTTGCTAAATTGGCCCATCCATGGCATACTCGGAGTTCATCCCTCCCTGTTACCGCGCTATCGGGGAGCGAGTCCGATTGCGTGGGCGATTCTGAACGGTGAGCAGACAACGGGCGTGACGGTCTTTCGGCTCAATGAGCGGATGGACGCGGGCGACATCGTCCTGCAGCGAGCCCTGGCCATCGGGCCGCGGGAAACGGGTGAGCAGCTGTCAGGGCGCTTGGCCGCCTTAGGAGCCGAGCTCCTCGTGGACGGGGCCCACCAGATTGCGCAGAAGCAGGCGCCGTTTCTCCCGCAGGACGAAACGCGAGCCACCTCGACGACCAAGCTGACGAAACGCGACGGCCGCATTGAGTGGGGGGATGACGCCGAAACCATTGACCGGAAGGTGCGAGCCCTGAATCCGTGGCCCGGCGCCTGTACCGACTGGAACGGCCGTGTGGTGAGGCTGTGGTTGACGACGCCAGATGCGCGGGTGGCCATGGGCCAGAGCCGTCCAGGAGAGATTCTGCGGGCATCGGCCGAGGGCGTGTTGGTGGCGACCGGGCGAGGCGTCCTGGCCATCCATGAGCTGCAGGTGGCTGGAGGACGCCGGATGGGCGTGGAGGCGTTCTTGGCCGGTCATGCGGTCAAAACGGGGGACATCGTGGGAGAATGACGCCAGAAGTCATTTCCACACCGCTTGGCATTGCGGATTGCCGATTGCGAATTGCGGATTGGACGACGAGCGAATCCGCAGTCGAACATCCGCAATCCCAAATTCCAGGGTTTTGAAATACACTCTAGTGCCGTTACAAAAAAGGCCGACGCGCATTCTGACCTTCAGCCGTCTCGGGTGTCTGATACGCTGCGGTGGGAAGTGGTCCCTGCCGCAAAAGTGATACCACCTTTTTTGTAACGGTACTAGTGTTTCATCCAGATTGACTTGATGAGTCCGGTTGCTATGGACTATCGACTATGGACTACGGACTGCTTCGTCAAGATGGCCATGCGGTCCTGATCAGGACAATCTTGACGAAGCACTAGAGGCGTGCGGCTCCATTGGGAAGTGAGTGAGGTGTGAATGCCTGAACTGCGCAAGGATCCCGTCATCGGGCGATGGGTCATCATTTCAACGGACCGCGCGAAGCGACCCATGGATTTTGTCTCGCCGACAGAAGGCGCGCAGAGTCCGGAGGCGTGTCCATTTTGTGAAGGGAACGAGGCGGACACGCCGGCCGAGATCTTCGCGGTCCGCCCGAACGGCGCCAAGCCGAATACGCCGGGCTGGACGGTTCGGGTAGTCCCCAGCATCAAGCCGTTATTGCGGATTGAAGGCGAACTCAACCGGCGGGCCAAGGGCATGTACGACGTCATGAACGGGATCGGAGCCCACGAGGTCATCGTGGAAGACCCCCAGCACACCGCTCATATCGCGGATCTCTCCGTGGAACGGATTGAAGAGGTCCTGCAGGTGTCTGTGCGCCGGATCCAGGATTTGGAGCGCGATCCCCGGTTCCGGTACGTCCTCTGGTTCAAGAACCATGGCGCCGTCGCGGGGGCAGGCCAGATTCAGCACAGCCGCTCGCAGCTCATCGCCACCCCGGTGACCCCCAAACGGGTCAAAGAGGAGCTGGTGAGCGCGCGCCGGTACTTTGAGGATAAGGACCGCTGTTTGATGTGCGATGTCATCGCGCAGGAACAGCAGATGAAGGACCGCATCGTATTTGATTCGCCCCACATCGTGGCGCTGTGCCCGTTCGCGTCCCGCTTCCCGTTTGAGCTGGTGTTCTTTCCGAAACGACACCATTGCGATTTTGCCGCCATGCAGCCGAACGAGATCCGGGATTTGGCCACCGCGCTCAAGCAAGTACTCACTCGGCTCAAGACCGTGCTCGGAGACCCGCCTTTCAACTATATCCTCCACACGGCGCCGTTCCGACGGCACCGGGCAAAAGGGGGCTCATGGAAGACCATCGAAGAAGACTACCACTGGCATATCGAGCTCATCCCACGGCTGACGCGGGTGGCCGGGTTCGAGTGGGGCAGCGGGTTTTACATCAATCCGACGCCCCCGGAGGAGGCGGCCCGTTATCTCCGGGAAACCCCTCCAGAAGTGGAAAGTGGAACGTTAACAGTGGAGCATGGGACCGACAAAAAGTGATCAGTGACGAGTGACGAGTGTTGAGTGGTGAAGAACAAAGAAAGGAATTAAAGGAACCGTTGAATGATGAAGAACTGCTCAACGATATGTGAACGATTGTCTTGGACGTGGTTCACTCATCACTCAGCACTCAGCACTCAGCACTGCGTTTCCGATGTCTGAGCTACGGCGTGATCCGATTACCGGGCGATGGAACATCATCAATACCGATGAGCCGCTCGGACCCGGCGGATTTGAGGTTGAACCGCATCAGCCCAGCGGGGCGACGTGTCCGTTTTGTACGGGCAACGAACGCTTGACCCCTCCCGAGATCTACGCGCTCCGGCCGTCAGCCGCACCCCCCAACAGCGCGGGCTGGCAGCTGCGGGTCGTGCCGAATAAATTTCCCGCGCTGCGAATCGAAGGCGAGCTCGGCCGGCGCGGGTTGGGATTGTTTGACCTCTCAAACGGCGTCGGAGCCCACGAAGTCATCATTGAAACGCCGGACCACCACCGCCATATGGCGGACCTCTCCACTCAAGAGCTGGAGCAGGTGGTCACCGCCTTCAAAGGGCGCTCCTTGGACCTCCGGGGTGACCACCGGCTCAAATACAGCCTGATCTTCAAGAATTTCGGGCTCCCTGCCGGCGCGTCCTTGGAGCACCCGCATTCCCAGCTCATCGCGCTGCCGATTGTTCCCAAGCGCGTCGCAGAAGAGCTGAAAGGGGCCGAACGCTACTTCGAGTTCCGCGGCCGCTGTCCGTACTGCGACATGCTGCACCAGGAAGTGGAGGATGACGAGCGGGTCATCTGCGAAAACAAGGGGTTTCTCGCCTTCTGTCCGTTTGTGTCCAGCTTTCCCTTCGAGGTTTGGCTGCTGCCCAAGACCCACAGCTCGGATTTTGCGACCATTGCTCCGGACGCCATTCAAGATTTCGTGCGCCTCCTGAAGGAAATCTTGATGCGGTTGCGCACGCTCCTCTCGGATCCCTCCTACAACTTCATCATCCACACCGCGCCCATTGAGCCGAGGGAGCGGGAAGAGTACCACTGGCACCTGGAGTTGATTCCGAAGCTCACGAAGGTGGCCGGATTTGAGTGGGGAACCGGGTTCTACATCAACCCCACCCCGCCCGAGCTGGCGGCGAAAGCCTTGCGCGAAATCGCCCTGCCGGTCTGACGTCTGCTCGACGACCCGTTTTCCCAGCCTCCGGCGGGGAAAACGCCCCGCGTCTTTACTCAGCTGCACACCCAGCGCCCGTTCTGTTACAATTGACCCGACCACTGGGAGGTTCTGCGCATGGGACAGAGAATCCGCTTTTGGACACGGATCCCTACTACGCCCAACTGGGCCCTACGCCCTACCAACGGCAAGAGGCCTATCGGTTGTTTGTCCGACTGGAAGCACCTTATGCGTCAGTCCTCGATGCCCACTTGTTGGAGACAGCCTTTTAGTCGATACTATGAGGAACGCCTCCGATTCGCTTGACAAGCACGCCTTATAGGGTTATGTTATGAGACACAATGTAAATGTTTGTCGTGCTACGTTTGAAGGGGGAACTGGCACGTTAAAAGAATGCAAACCTTCGCCTGACGGCGAAGGTTTTTTGTATTCTAGTTCGCACCGAGAAATAACCTGAACCTGCGCTTTGATCCCAAAATAGCCCAACGCTACAAGAGTCCGTCGCAGAGGGCAAGAGTACTGACCGAAAGTTGGGCCGAAGACAATCTTTACTGCCCGGCTTGCCTAGGTACCCGCCTCAAGCGCAGTCAAGACAACACCCAGATTTACGATTTCCTCTGCGCCAGATGCCGGGAATCCTTTCAGTTGAAAAGTCAGCAAAAACCTATCGGCATAAAGATCTTGGACTCTGCATACCAGCCGATGCTGCAAGCTGTCAGAAGGAATCGCGCTCCAAATTTCTTCCTCCTCCACTACGATCCGTTGCGCTTATTCGTGCGAGACCTCCTTCTCGTCCCACGTTACTTCATTTCTGCATCATGTATTGAAGCAAGAAGGCCCTTGAAGGCAACTGCCAGACGGGCTGGGTGGGTTGGTTGTCTGATTAACCTCAGCCGAGTCCCTGAAGAGGGTCGCATTTTCCTGGTGCGAGAAAAAACGGTACAGCCAACCCGTGAGGTAGGAAGCCAATACCAGCGGTTCCAATTTTTGAATGACAAGGACTGGCGATCGCGAGGGTGGGCGGCGGATGTACTGGCGTGCCTCGACCGGCTTGGGAAAACCCAATTTACACTGCATGATGTGTATGCCTTTGAGGACGAGTTGAAGGGTCTTCATCCAGGGAACTTTCACATCCGCGATAAAATCAGACAACAACTTCAAGTGCTACGAGATCATGGGATGTTGACGTTCCTTGGGGGCGGCCGTTATAGACGGTCAGGCGCTAGTTAGACGCAAGGAAGGGATCTGACGCCTTGACAGCAGGTTGTTATTGATCAATGATCCTCTTATGCATCCCTACGACTTTGCCACCGCCAAACGGCGACTTGATCCGCAAGAGGAATTTGTGAAGACCCTTCGAGTTCACTCTCCGGATTTTAGGAAGCACTTCCGAGACTACCTGTATTTACTCATTACCGTGAAGGGGCATGCCTGGTGTATGGATGTGAAGGAAGAACGACACAGAATGTCCAGGTTGATCACTGCCGCCGTTGAAGAAGTGTTTGGATCACGCAGGCGGTAATCGGAGAGCGCCAATTAGTAGAGGGAACTGGCTTATATGGGGGGGGGGGTCATTTTAGATACTTCCGCCATCGAAGATGAGGCGGATTATGGGGGCTTGCTGTATGAGCTCAAGAGGGCAGGAATTCGAGACGGGACATCATATCAAATCGATAATTGTGGCGATTTGCTCATGTATAGGGATGCTTACGTGCGCTGCAAAAACGTACTCCGAAAGTTTGGGGGGCGGTTTCAAGTTCCTAGCGCAACAGGTAGGTTATAAAACGCCTCGCTGGGGGTGCGCCAGTTCAGCACCTTACGCGGGCGGCCATTCATGAGGGCCTGGACATGCTTGATCTGACGCCGCGAGAGCTGGGTGAAGTCCG
>OBEQ012585217.1_pt1 | contig 38977 bp, 48 predicted proteins | sample 1670901 | NCBI WGS metagenome assembly OBEQ01 (sample SAMEA104232315, study PRJEB22302) | groundwater metagenome | biome: forest; feature: aquifer; material: groundwater | place: USA | collected 2011-08-07 | depth 5.4 m | reverse complement strand
TACCGCCCCGGCCCCTACCGGCAAACCGCTACGCGGCTGCGGGCGTCATGGCCAGAGGAACGCCCTCCGCCAGGCCAACCACCGCAACGGCGGCTTTAGAGGGAAAGACGGGGGGGCGGGTTGATAGACCATCGCGTTTTTGCGGGGGTAGGCCATCTGTCACCGAGAGAGGAGAGGGGGTTGAGGTAAGGCGCTGGAAGCCCGCAGGGGGCGAGACACGCAGTGGCTCGATGCGCAGCACAACATAGCCGATTTTCGCGTACGCGAAAATACCCCGAGTGGTATATTTCCCGGGAATTTATTGCAAGCAGGCGTAACACCCCCAAGGGAACCCCATGATAACGATTCAAGAACTGCACAAACTCGCACCGGGCCTCAGAACCTTAGAGAAATACTGCCCCGCAGCGTCGATCTCTTTCAAACCCACGAACCCAGCAGCCAAAGCAGAACTACGGGATACCGCTTTCGCAAAGGTCAGCCATGAAGACCGGCTGTTCCTCATGGACACCGGCTGGAAAAACGACGGCCCCTGCTATTGGTGGTTTTAACCCAAACGACCATGTAAATTGAGCGAGAGAGAAGGGGATTAACATGGAGAAAACCAAAACACTCGCAGCACTAGTTGCAGCCAACGAAGCGATCATCCGGGCAAGAAACCCGCAAGAGCTTTACCAGAGGCTGTGCAAGGCAACCGCCGAGAAGTGCGAACTATTTAGCACGGTCATATACCTGGCCGACCCCGATACCCAGCGCGCCAACATCGCGGAAGTAGCAGGAAACGAAGCACAGGAAATCAGGGACGCCGTAGTTTCCGTCGATGAAAACACCCCGGAAGGACGGGGGCTGATCGGTACGGCATACAGATCACAGCAAGCACAAGTCACAAACGATTACACCAACGACCACCGCCTGAAGCCGTGGAAAGCACTGGGCAAAGCCATGGGGTTCCAATCAGGTGCGGCTTTCCCGCTAACACTAGCTGGCAAAAGCATCGGCGCGTTAGGCCTATTCTCGACACGGGCCAACGAATTCAGCGAAGATTTTGTGGAGGCGCTAAGCGGGGTCGCCCGGAATGTATCCTACGCACTCACGAACTTTGAAAGAGAGCGGGAGCAACAACAGGACGAGCGCACCACGCACCGGCAGGCAAAGATGTACGCCGCAACCAGCGCCACCAACGAAGCCATCCTGCACGCCAAGACCCGCGAAGATCTCTACCAACGCGTGTGCGATGCCGCCGTGAACGGAGCAAAATTCATGGCCACCACAATCCTGATCCCCGAACCGGGCAAACCCTGGGTCAAGATCGCCGGCGTCACTGGGATGCAGGGACACATCCTGCACGGCGTACAAATCTCGGTTGACCCAGACAAGCCGGAAGGGCGCGGCCTGGTCGGCACCGCCTACCGAACCAGACAGCCCAGCATCAGCAACGACATGCTCCAGGACAAGCGCATCCGCCTGTGGTGGGAAGCGTCGAGGAAAGCCGGGGTCGCCGCAGGGGCGGCGCTGCCCCTAACGAGTAAAGGCGAGATTGTGGGCGTGCTGGTCTTTTATTCCTCCGAGAAGAACGATTTCGACGAAGAAATGATCCAGCTCCTAAGCCGCCTGGCAGAAAACGTATCCTTCGCCATAGAGAAATTCCAGCAGGAGGACGCACGCCAGCAACTGGAACGGCGGGTAGCGGAGCAAACGCAGGCGCTGGAAAAAGCGCTGGCCGCGCAGCAATGGATGATCGCCAACGCCAGCCATGAGCTGCGCACGCCGGTCAACGCCCTGCGCTTATTGCTGGACGCGCAAGCGATGGACGGCAGCGAATGGGGCAACATCGCGCCCAGTATCGATGCGCTCTCGACCCACATGTCGCAACTGGTGGAAAACCTGCTCCTGCTCGACGGCGACCACACCACGACCCAGGGCGGGCCTGCGCAGTCCTTCGATCTGGGCCAGGAAATCCGTGCCACCGCCAGCCTGCTCGGACCGCTGCGCAGAGGCTCCCAAGCCGCCTTCACGATTGACGCCGAGGGCTGTGCCGGAGTCAGAGTACACGGAGATCTGAGCTCGCTCAGGCGGATTTTGATCAATCTCTTGTCAAACGCATTCAAGTTCACCGAACGCGGCGCGGTGGCGCTGACGGCGCACCATGAGCTCGACGCCGAGCCGGGCAGGGTGACATGCCGAATGCGCGTAACGGACACCGGGCAGGGCATCGCGGCAGACATGCAGGGGCGCATTTTTGAGGCCTTCGTCACCTCGGGCGCCCACGCCGGGCAAACCGGTACCGGTCTGGGGCTGGCGATTGCCAGGCAACTCGCCATCAATCTCAATGGCGCGCTCGACCTGCTCAGATCGACGCCCAACGAGGGGAGCACATTTGAATGCCGGGTCAGCTTCGCCCCCGCGCCAGAATCCAAGGCGATCCAGGCCGCAAGCGCCGCGCGGCCGACACGCAGGCGCCTGAAAGTGCTGCTGGTGGAAGATGACCCGATCACCGCACAAGCGGTGCAAATCATCGCGCACCAACTCCAGCATGAGATCGAGCACGTCAGCACGCCGGATGATTTTTTTACGGCGATCCGCGCGGCCGCGGTGCCCTATGACGTGGCCCTGATCGACCACCGCCTGCCGGGCAGCAGCGGGCTGGACATCATCGCCAAATGCCGGGCGCAAGGCGTGACGGTGGCCAAGCGCGTGATTTTGGCCACGGCGGATGTGACCACGGAAATCCTGGAGCACGCCCACTTGATATGCGACGGCGTGGTGACCAAGCCCACCACCGCACTCTACCTGCGGCAACTACTGGGCGAGGGCGCCCCGGCCACGCCCGGCGCGACCGGCCCGCGCCCGCTGGTCGATGCGCGGCCGCTCACCACATTAAGCCGCTGCGGCGCGGAACCGGCCACGCTCGCCAACATGTGCGAACTGTTTTACACCGCAGTCAACCAAACCATGGAACGCCTGCACCACAGGAGCGACACCAGCGACCTCGGCCGTGTGGTGCACCAGATCCGCAGCTCATGCGCGTCCATCGGCGCGGTGGCCCTGTCCGCTGAGTTTCAAGCCTTGACCGGGTGCGGCAGCCGCCGTGTTTTCGAGCAACAAAAAACGAAGGCGGCAGAGACGTTCAAGGACACGCAGGACGCCCTGAAAACACTGCTCCAGGGCATATGACCGAACTGAATCGAACGCCGCTATTGATCGTCGATGACGACCCGGTGTTCCGCGAGTCGCTCAAAATCGTCCTGGCGCAGAAGCCGCAAGAGTGGTTCTATCACGAAGCCTCCAGCGTCCACGAAGCAGTGGCCATCCTGTCGCAATACACGATTGAGCTGGCCATCGTCGATATCAACCTGCCGGACGGCACCGCCGCCGATGTGGTGCGTGAGGCCGTCAGCACCGCCTGCCTGCTGTGCACGCAAGACGACACCGAACCCACCTTCAAACGCCTGTTCGCCGATCCGTCGCTGTCCGAGAAACTGGTCGGTTATTTGACCAAACCGCTGCAACCGGGGGCGATCTGGAGTATTCGCGCCGCACTGGAAATCGGTCGGGAACGACAGATGCGTAACCGCACGGTCGGGGACGCCACCGCCGCACTGGAGGAGGAGCGCCGCCAGATCGCCCAGAACCTGCACGACGCCATGGGTGCGTCACTGGCACAGCTCACCTGGGTGTTCAGTAACATCAATCAGGTGCTGCACGACGCCACCGCCGGCACCAACCTGCCGCTGGTGCAAAAAATCAGTGCGATCTGCGCGCAGGGCAAGGCCATCGTCGCCGACGCCCACAAGGATGTAACGCAAGCCATTTCGCTGTTGCGGCCAGAGGCGGTCAGCGTAGCCGGGCTGCGCGCCGCGATTGAATACATGGTGGAGCAATGGGAGCGCAGCGCGCCCACCGTGAAATTCACCTGCGAGATCGGCCCGGACGTGGAACGGGTGGATATGCGCCGCGCCGGCATTGTGTATCGGCTATTGCAGGAAGGCATTACCAATGCCATGCGCCACACCGCCGCCGTGTCGGTACAGGTGAGGGTCGCCTGCAATAAGAAGATGCTCTGCCTCACCGTGATTTCGCAGGGCAAGCCCCTCAAAGAGAAGAGCAACTATGAATTGGTCGTGCTGCGCGAGCGCACATCATCGCTCGGCGGCCAGCTCAAATTCACGCACAACGCCAAGCACGAAGAGCATACGCTGGTGATCGACATCCCAATTCCGAACTGAACCGGAATTTTTCGCGTACGCGAAAACCACCCGCCGACCTTGCCACGTACCGCGCGCCAGCGCGGGCACCGTTCCCGTTTAAGCCGGGAAAGTTTCCTGATAGTATATTGACCAGGATAACTTCTAGGGGCAGAAAAATAATGCAAGGCCAGATGATGGAATCGCAATTGCTGGTGTCCTCGCTCATCCGCCACGCCGACCGCTATCACGGCGCTATCGAAATCGTATCGCGCACTGTGGAAGGCGGCATCCACCGCTACACCTATAGCGATGCGCACAAACGCGCCAAGAAACTGGCCGATGCCCTGACCAAGCTGGGCGTCAAACCCTCCGAGCGCATCGGCACGATCGCCTGGAACGGGTATCGCCATTTCGAGATTTATTACGCCGTGTCCGGCATGGGTGCGATTTGCCACACCATCAACCCGCGTCTGTTCCCCGAGCAACTGAGCTACATCGTCAACCACGCCGAAGACAGTTACATCCTCATCGACCTGACCTTCCTGCCGCTGGCTGAAAAACTGGCGCCGCACTGCAAAGGCGTCAAGGGCTGGATCATCCTGACCGACCGCGAACACATGCCCACGAGCACTACGCTCAACCATGTGCTGTGCTACGAAGAGCTGGTCGCGGCCGGGGACGCCGCGTACCACTGGCCACAGTTTGATGAGAACACCGCTTCCTCGCTGTGCTACACCTCCGGCACCACCGGCAACCCGAAAGGCGTGCTGTACTCGCATCGCTCCACCGTCTTGCACACCTACGCTTCGGCACTGCCGGATGCGCTGAATTTTTCGGCGCGGGATGTCGTGATGCCGGTGGTGCCGATGTTCCACGTCAATGCGTGGGGAATCCCGTACAGCGCCGCCGCGACCGGCTGCAAGCTGGTGTTCCCCGGCGCAGGGATGGGCGGCAAGAGCCTGTATGAGCTAATCGAGGACGAGAAGGTGACGTTCTCCGCCGGCGTCCCCACCATCTGGGCGGGCCTGCTGGAACACGTCGGCAGGAACGGCCTTGCGTTCAATAGCCTGCTGCGCGTCGTCAGCGGCGGCGCCGCCTGCCCACCCACCATGATGCGCAGCTTCATGCAAGACCATGGCATCGAAGTGATCCACGCCTGGGGCATGACCGAGACCAGCCCGCTCGGCACCATCTGCTCCCTGAAACACAAACACCTGGAGCTTTCGCAGAAAGAAAAATTCCAGATCCTCTGCAAGCAGGGCTACCCGATCAATGGCCTCACCATGAAGATTGTCGACGAGGCGGGCAAGGAACTGCCGCGCGATGGGAAAACGGCGGGCGAATTGCTGGTGAACGGGCCGTGGGTACTCCACAGCTATTTCAAGGACGAGACCCCGATCCTGCGGGAAGGGCGCTGGTTCGCTACTGGCGATATCGCCACCCTGGACGCCGACGGCTATATGCAGATTACCGACCGCTCCAAGGACTTGATCAAGTCGGGCGGTGAGTGGATCAGCTCGATTGACCTTGAAAACGTGGCGATGGAGCACCCCGCCATTGCCGAAGCGGCCGCCATCAGCGTGAAGCACCCGAAGTGGGATGAGCGCCCGCTGATTGTCGCCGTGATGAAAATGGGTGCCCAAACCTCGCGTACCGAAATTATCAATTTCTATCGGAGCAAGGTCACGAAGCTGTCGATGCCGGACGATGTAGTGTTTGTCGATGTGCTGCCCCGCAACGCCACCGGCAAGGTACTTAAATCCAAGCTGCGGCAGGACTTCGCGGACTACAAACTGCCCGGCCTTTGATTCCCAAGAAGAGGCCGGGGCAGGGCACGCGAAAACCGCTCAATCGAACTCAAGCAAGCCGTGCTGCGAAGCCAACAGGTGGAACTGCGTGCGCGGCACCCCGAGTTTCTGGGAAATGATGCCGAGGCTGTTCTGGATCGTCTTCTTGCTGGCATCACACTGTTCGGCCAGTTCTCCGGCCGAATCGCCCCGCGCATAGGCCATAAAAATCCGCAGCTCGCGCTCGGTCAGCAGCTTCGAGGGCGAATGCTTGTCGATGACGTGAAAGCTGGCCAGCTCGGCGGCGACTGCGGGAGGGTAGTAGCGTTCCCCCTTGGCCGCCATCTGCACCGCCTTGATGATCTCTTCCGGCTCCGCCCGCTTGGGCACAAAGGCCAGCGCCCCGGCGCCGTAGCATAAGCCAACGGTGGCGGGCGCCTCGCGCATGCTGTACACCACCACACGGCAATTCATTGACCGCCCGCCCAGCTTTTCCATCAGCAGTGGGAACGGCACCCCATCGACAGCCAGATCGGTGATGACCACAGCGGCGCGATGTTGCCGCACCAGGCGCACCAGCGCGGCGACGGTATCGCAGCCAACCGCGGCGATCTGCTGGCCTTCAAGGATCTGGATCACCCCCCCGCGAATCGCAATGTGATCGTCGCAAATAATGACTTGCGGCGCGACCGCTGCTGCGGGCTGTTTCGGACTGTTCATCAGGGGCTGTCCCTCCGTGGCAAAAATACGCAACAACAATTGAAAACCGGGAATCCCGCTAGTTTAACAAATTAGACCGGGAAATTTATTTTCCGAGCCGGGACTTTTTCCCCTTTCTTTCGGGACTTTTTCCTGATAGAGTGATCCCACCAAAACGGCTGAGGCTCTCTGCGCCAAACAGAAAAGCAGAATCCGGCCCGCAAACGCAATACATCGAGGAGGTATTCAGAATGAAAATCAAACTGATCGCGGCGTCACTGGCCGCGCTGCTGAGCATGCAGGCCAATGCAGCAGAAAAAGGCATCACGAACGACACCATTCTGCTCGGCCAGTCGGCCCCGACCACCGGCCCGCTCGGCCCGACCCTGCTCGATTATGTGGATGGGGCCAGCCTGTACTTCGAACACGTCAACAAAACAGGCGGCATCAACGGCCGAAAAATCAAACTGATCACACTGGACGATGGTTTTGACCCGGCCAGAACCGCAGTCAATACCAAGGAGTTGATCGAAAAACGCAACGTCTTCGCCATGTTCGCCCCCATAGGGAACGCCAACATTCTGGGCGTAATGCCGCTGCTCAAGGCTGAAAAAATCCCGACCTTCGGGCCGGTCACTGGAGCCGAAGTGCTGCGGGACAACAACAACCGCTACATGTTCCACATCCGCGCATCGTTCAACGAAGAAATCGAAAAGATGGTGCAGCAGCTCGTAACCACGGGCGCGCTGGATATCGGCGTCGCTTACCAGGACGACGGCTACGGACAAGCGGTAATCAAGGCGGTCAAGGAAGCCCTGGCACGGCGCAACCTGGCGCCGGTCGCGTACGGCGCGTTTGACATGAAAACCCTCGATATGAGCGAGGCGGTCAAGGCGATTAATAAAGCCAACCCGCGCGCCATCATTCTCGGCACGTCCGGCAAAGGCGCAATTACTTTCATCAAGGAATTGCGCAAGTCAAACGACCGCAGCCAGATTTATGCGCTCTCGCTGGTCGGCAGCCAGGCGCTGATCAAGGTACTCGGCCCGCAATCGCACGGCATCGTGGTCGCACAGGTGATGCCCTCCCCGTGGCGATCAACCGACCCCATTGTGCGCGAGTACCAGCTCATGCACGCAGAGCGGGGCACGCAGGAATTTTCTTACCTGAATCTTGAGGGTTTCATTGCCGCGAAAGTATTCGTTGAAGGATTGCGTAAAGCTGGGAAAAACCCAACCCGAGAAAGTTTTATCGCTGGGTTAGAGAGCATGAAGAATACCAACATGGGCGGCTTCCGCGTCAGATACGGCCCCGGCAAACGCAGCGGCTCATCGTTTGTTGATCTGTCGATTATCAGCGCAGCGGGCAAGTTCATCCTTTAATCCACAAGCATCAGGAGGAGCCATGGGAAGCACTGTTTTACAAATCACCGCCGCAACCGTCAGGCAGAACATCCAGGCAATCAAGGCTGCCATGCTGGGTTACGGCGACGACACTGAGGGGTATCTCAGCCGGCAATTCGATGGGCGCGCACTGAGATTCCTGAGCGGTGTGCTGCCTTTGGTTGAGTGGGCCGAAGAAACCGGCAAACCGCTGCTGCGCTACAACTTTTCATTCTGCGGACTGGAGTTGATCGCCGCAGGCTGCGAACCGCGCTACAAAAACAGTGTGCCCACCGATGTGTTGTCATCATTGAACGAAGCACTGGTTTTCATGAAACACAACGGCGGCATGAAACCCGCCACGTATCAGGAGATTCCCGACACAAGGCATTAGATCGGGGCGGATATTGCAGGGTGTCCGGGTTTTTGGAATCCCCAAAACCTTTGTCCACAGATATCAGGAGAGTTAAATGAGCCGCAAAGCAAGCTGGTCGTTCTACGTACTTTTCATGGGGGCTACGCTACCGTTACAAGCATTTGCAGATGACTACGGCTGCAAGGTGTTGCTGTGTCTGGCGAACCCGAACGGGCCGATGGCCGTATCCGAATGCGTCCCGCCCATCAGTCAGCTATTCCGCGACATGGCGAAACCGAAACCACCGGCCTTCCCGACCTGCGACATGGCCGAAGGCCCGAACGGGAAGAGCTACGCCAAGCAGGGGATTTCCTATTATGACCCCTGCCCCGAAGGTACGACAGCCCTGGAGGCGGGCGTACTGGCATACGAGGGCAGCAATCAAATTGTGGAGGGTATCGGCAGCGGGGAGGGCATTACTTCCAGCAATGTTGCAGGCAGCCGCATGGGGCAGGGCTTGGGCCGCAAAATATGTGTGGGCAATCAAACCGGAACGTCACGGATTTCCAGGACCGCAGGCGAATATATTGCCGTCAATACCTATTCGAAAGTCGTCATGATGGACCCGGCCAGCTCGCCGCGCATCATTGACGTATTCATCGAAGACAAACTCTTCCGCCGCGTGCGCTGGTAATCCATCGTGGAATTTGCGGCCCTCTCCCAACAATGCGCCCCCGCCGTCCATCACACGACGATGGCGGCGGTGGCGCGTGTTGAATCCAGCAACAACCCGTTTGCTATCGGCGTGGTAGGCGCGCAACTCGTGCGCCAACCTACCAACCTCGATGAGGCGGTAGCAACAGCCAAGGCGCTGGAACAAGCGGGCTACAACTTCTCGCTGGGAGTGGGGCAGGTCAACCGCTACAACCTTGCCAAGTACGGGTTGAACTACGAAACCGCATTCAACTCGTGTGCGAACCTGCGCGCAGGCTCGCTGATTCTGAAAGAGTGCTACGACCGCGCAAGACGGAAATTCAAGGATGAACAACAGGCGCTACAAGCGTCGTTCTCCTGCTACTACAGCGGCAATTTCACGACCGGCTTCAAACCCGATTTCAAGGGCCAGCCGAGTTACGTTCAAAAGGTTTTAAACAGTGCCGGCGCTGCCCACACCGGAACCCTTATTCCATTGTTGGCGAAGCAAGCGCCAAAACCAAAAACCGAGGCAGCGCAAGAACAAGGCACCACAGCGCCCGCACGCAACCCGCAGGTATTCAGCGACGCCGATCAAGGCGTGATGGTGTACCAATGAAACTGATGATTATCGAATCCCCCGGCAAGCGCGAAAAGCTGTCCGCCATTCTGGGCGAGGGCTGGACGGTTGCAGCCAGCTTCGGGCATATCCGCGATTTGCCAGACAAGGAAATGGGCGTGCAAGCGCCCGATTTCGTGCCGCGCTATGTGTTGACAGAGCGCGGCGAAGCCACAGTCGCCAAGCTGAAAATCTTGGCCAACAAGGCCGATGAAGTTTATCTGGCCACCGACCCGGATCGGGAAGGCGAAAGCATTAGCTGGCACTTGCAGCAATGCCTGGCGCTGCGCAACCCGCACCGCATAACCTTCAATGCCATTTCAGCCCCGGTGGTGCAAGCGGCGCTGGCCGCGCCTCGCACCATTGACGCGCATCTCGTCGCGGCACAGGAAGCCCGTCGCGTGCTGGATCGGCTGGTGGGTTACACCATCAGCCCTAGGCTCAGCGACCTGACCGGACAAACGCTGTCGGCAGGGCGGGTGCAAAGCCCAGCCGTGCGGCTGGTGGTGGATCGGGAACGCGAGATCAAGGCGTTTCGCACCACCCACCATTTCGGCGCCAGGCTGTTTTTCGCGTCGGCGAAAAACGGCGGCGAATGGTCAGCGGAATGGGTCACCCAACCGAACTTCACCAGCGACGAGCAACCGTACTTCATGGATCGGGCGTTCGCCGCTGCCGTATCCGAAGTCCGGCAAGTGGCGGTGCAATCATTCGATGAGCGGGACGCGAGGCGCAGCCCGCCCGCGCCGTTCATCACGTCCACAATGCAACAAGCGGCCAGCGTCGCTCTCGGGCTCGACCCGAAGACAACGATGGAGGTCGCGCAAAAGCTGTTTGACCAAGGCCACATTACCTACCACCGCACCGACAACCCGAATATCGCCGCAGAGTCGCTAGGCGAGATTCGCGCGGTGGCGGAACGGGATGGCTTGGCGATGGCCAAGACGCTGCGCACATTCAAAGCCCCCGCAGGGGCGCAGGTAGGCCCCCCCGCCGTCACGCCAACGCATTGGGAGATCGAGACAGCAGGGGCATCGAGCGACGAACAGGCGCTGTACAAGCTGATTCGCCTGCGCGCGATTGCGTGCCAGCTTGCGGACGCACGCTACGCCGTGCGGACAGTCACCGCAGAGCCCATCAAAGGCGAAGGGGTTCTATTCGTTGCCAAGGGCAAGACGCTGATCGACAGCGGCTGGCTCAAGCTGCTCGATGGCGACCAGACCGAAGAGGCGGACGCGACAGAGCCGGAAGCTGACAACCCGGTGCCGGAAGTCGAGCCGGGCCAGGTGCTGCCGGTAGCGCGCGGGGAATTGCTGGAGAAGAAAACCAAGGCCCCGCGCCGCTACACCAAGGCATCGCTGGTGGGCAAGCTGGAGAGCGAGGGCATCGGCCGCCCGGCTACCTACGCGGCGATCATGGACAACATTTCCAGCCGCGCCTACATCACCACCGACAAGCAATTCCTTGCCCCCACCGCGACCGGCGAATTGATCGTGGATGCACTGGCGGGGCGGTTCGAATTCATCGAACTGGCCTTCACCCGCCAAGCAGAAAAGGATCTGGATCGGATTGCCCAGGGCGAAGCCGACTACCGGGCCGTGATTCAACGCACGTTTGACCAGTTGAACCACGAGCTGGCCAGGCTCACCGCCACCACCGCGCCGAAATATGCCTGCACCGCGTGCGGCAAAGCCATGCGCCAACGTAAAGGCAAGGGCAAAGATTCTTTATTTTGGGGCTGCACTGGCTACCCCGAATGTTCTGTGACGTTGCCGGACGAAGGGGGCAAACCGGGACAACGCAAGGCGCAGCTTGCGTCGGAGTTTCCTTGCGGGGCTTGCGGAAAACCACTGGTTCATAAATTAAAGAAAGGCGCAAAAGGATGGGATTTTTTCGGCTGTTCCGGTTACTCGGAGGGTTGCAAGGCCGCCTATCGAAATGACAACGGCAAACCCGTTGCCGTGTAGTCATCGCAACAATCACTAACCATTAAGGATAAAACAAATGAAATTTGCAAATCTGTATATCAAAACCAAAGCCGCCTTGGCCGCTGATTCGGCGGCAAAAAAGCAAGTCAATCGCAAAGCAATGGGCGCCATGTTCGCAGTTGCTCTGCTGGCATTCGCCATGACCCCAGAACTGGCAATCGCCGCGCCGTGGGATTCAGCGGCCCAAAAAGTGCTGGACATCTTCACGGGCGGCCTGACGCGCACGCTGGCGATTATCGCCGTGATCGCTTGCGGTATTGCAGCGATGGCGGGCAAGCTGTCGTGGGACTGGGCGATCAAGATCGTGCTCGGTATCGTCCTGATTTTCGGTTCCGCCGCGATTGTCGATTACGTCATTTCCGCCTCTGCGGCCTAAACCATGAACGAACAGCAGGATGTTTATACCGACCCGCTGTTTGTCGGGTTGACACGGCCAGCCACGATGCTGGGGATTCCGTTTCATGCCTTTGTCATCGAGTTCATGGCTACGGTCTTGATCTTTCTGGCGGTTGGCAACCCCTTGTATCTGGCGCTGGCCGTGCCAATCCACGTGATCCTATATCTCATCAGCGCCGCCAACCCGTCGGTTTTCAATTCGATTTTTGTCTGGATGAAAACCAGTGCGCGCTGTTTGAACACACGGTTCTGGGGCGCGGCAAGTTTTTCGCCGCTGCCGACAAAGAAGTGGAAGAAATAATTGTTGCCCGTGCGCCAAATACACACTCAGGAGAAAAACATGGAATACGAGATCCGCGTCAACGGCAAACGATTCGCCGAGCTTTCCAACGAGGAATACAAACGCCTGTGGAAAGAAGTGCTAACCGACGGGCGCACGTGGGCCAAGACCGGAACAGAGCTAGCAATTAAAGCCTCTACATACATCACCCTCGCTCTGCGGGGCGTCGCTTACGCGGGCGGCCTGGCAGCCTCTATTGCCATTGCGTGGGCGCCCGCGATCCAACAAACGCTGCAAGGAGCCGACGCGGCAGCAGCGGCCCGTGACCTGCAAAGCGCAGGAGTCTCGCTATTTGGGATGTGTGCCTTAGTTCTTGGAGCGCTCGTCGTTACAGCGAAAGCGCGAGGGCTGTACGAACTGGTGCGAAAGGGGTTCGAGGCGGAGTTTTTCCGCCGCCTGATGGAGCTAAAAACCCTCCCCCCCTATAAAAAAATCGAAGTTCGCAGCCCCGCTTTGCAACCACAAACAGAGGGGAAATAATGGGTGCCGCAGCCAAGTATGCCGCCGAAACCAGCAAGGAAGTCAGCATTGCTGAGTTCATTCCGTATTCAAGCCACGTCACCAAGAATACGGTAAAGCTCGCCAACGGCGATTACCTGCAAACCATTCGGATGCAAGGCGCGGCACACGAAAGCGCCGACGTGCAAGACATCAACATCTGGCACGACCAGCTCAATGGTTTTCTGCGCAACGTCGCATCCCCCCATGTGGCGGTGTGGTCGCACGTAGTACGCCGCGAATATGGGGAATACCCGGGCGGGGAATTTCCGACCGGGTTCGCGCACGATTTCAACCAGAAATACGGGCAGATGCTGGATAAAAGCCGGATGCTCGTCAACGAGTTGTATCTGACCATCATCTACCGCCCGCAACCGGTCAAGGCCGCAAAAATATTCGATTTTTTCGGCGGCAAGAGCGCCAAGGAATTGCAAGAGAAGCAGAGCGAGGAATTGGACGCGCTCAACGACGTGATGGGCGCAGCACTGGCGGCGCTTGACCGATACGAGCCGGAATTGCTTGGCTGCTACGAGCACAACGGTGTGATGTTTTCAGAAGTATTGGAATTTCTTGCTTTCCTGATTGACGGTGAATGGCGCCGCTTCCCGCTGCCCAGGGCGGAGATTCGGGACGTACTGGCCACATCACGGCCGTTCTTCGGCAAGGGTGGGCTGATGTCTATCAAGCAGCCGACCAGCGCGCAATTCGGGGCCATCCTCCAGATTCAGGACTACCCGGCAATCACCTGCCCTGGCATTTTGAACGGGCTGCTCAGCATGAGCTTTGAATTCGTGCTGGGGCAGTCCCTCACATTCCTGTCGAAACAGGCAGCCATCGGCCGTATGAAGCGCCAACAGGCTCGCATGGTGAATTCCGGCGATGTCGCCGAATCGCAGATTGTCGATATCGACGAAGCGCTCGACGCCCTCATGTCGAACCACTATGTCATGGGCGCGCACCACTTCGCGCTGATGATCCGCGCCGACGATCAAAAATCACTCAACGACTACATCAACGAAGCGGGCGCAGAGCTGTCCGACAGCGGCATGAAGTGGGCGCGCGAAGACGCGGGCGTGGCAGGTGCCTTCTGGTCGCTGCTGCCGGGTAATTTTGAATACCGAGTGCGCATCGGCGACATCACCAGCCGCAACTTTGCGGGCTTCTCGTGTTTCCACAATTACCCGATTGGGCGGATTCGCAATAACCAATGGGGCGACGCGGTAATGATGTTCAAAACCACGTCCGGCAGCCCCTACTACTTCAATTTCCACCGCAGCGAAGGCAACGCGGCGAAGTTGGACAAGAACCACAGGGACTTGGCCAACACGATTGTGATTGGCCAGTCGGGCGGCGGCAAGACCGTACTTGAAATGACGCTGCTGGCGATGCTGCAAAAGTTCAATGAACCGGAGCATCCGGCCACCTTCATCGTGTTTGACAAGGATCTCGGCGCCTCCATCGGTGTGCGCGGCATGGGCGGCAAGTATTACCCGATCAAGAACGGCGTGCCGTCCGGCTTCGCCCCGTTCCAGCTCGACCCTACCCCGGACAACATGATCTTTCTCGAAGCGCTGGTGAAAAAGCTGGTGCGGCGCGAAGGCATGCCGCTCTCGCCCGCGCAAGAGAAACAAATCACCGAAGGCATCAAGGGCGTGATGGGCGCCCCGAAGGCGAAACGCCGCCTCGGCTCCCTGCTCGAATTCCTTGATCCGACCGACGAGAACGGCCTCCACGCGCGGTTAAGTCGCTGGTGCAGGGGTGGGGCACTGGGATGGCTGTTCGACAACGCAGAGGACACGTTTTCGCTCGATGACGCGGCCATTTTTGGTTTTGACGTGACCGACTTCATCGACAACGATGAAACCCGCACGCCGACCATCATGTACCTGTTCCATCGGGTTGAAAAGCTGATCGACGGTCGGCGGATGGTGATCTTGATGGACGAATTCTGGAAGCTGCTGCTGGACGAATACTTTGAAGAACTGGTGCAAAACAAACTCAAGACGATTCGCAAGCAAAACGGTTTCCTCGTGATGTTCACGCAATCGCCGCGTGACGCGCTGCGCTCGAAGATCGCCCATTCCCTGATCGAGCAATGCGCAACCAAGATTTTCCTGCCGAATCCCAGCGCTGATTATGAGGATTACGTCAACGGCTTCAAGCTGACCGTACGCGAGTACGAAATCATCAAGGAGCTGGGCGAGAAATCGCGCCAGTTCCTCATCAAGCAGGGACATAACTCGGTAGTAGCGGAATTGAGCCTTCGCGGGTTCGATGACGAATTAGCCGTGCTTTCGGGCAACACGGCTACGTCTTTACTGGCCGAACAAATCGTTGCTGAATTGGGCGACGACCCGGCTATCTGGTTGCCCGAATTTCACAAGAGACGCAAAGGAGCATTGGCATGAAAAAGCTACTCGCAATGGCTGGCTTGATCGCCGGTTTGTCATTGAGCAACACGGCATCGGCAGGCATCCCTGTGATTGACGCGGCGAATCTGGCCAACTCGCTCCAGCAGGTAATCGCCTGGGGCAAGCAGTACGCCCAGATGAAGGAACAGTTTGAGAACATGCAGCAGCAATTACAGCAGGCGCAACAGACGTTCACGAGCCTGAATGGCGCGCGCGGCATGGAATCGCTGGTCAACAACCCCGCACTGCGGCAGTACCTACCATCAGATTATCAAAGCATTCTTAATGGCGGGTACGGCAACTCCAACTCAATCCGCGCAGCGTCGAAGCTGTACGGAATCGAAAACACCACACTCAACCCGAACTCTGCCGGCGCAAAGTTGTTTGAAAGCCAGGCCAACCAAGCGGCGCTGAATCGCGCAATGAACGAAGAAGCCTACAAACAGGCAGGCCAGCGCTTCAGCAGCATCCAGGTGTTGCTAGATAAGGTTGGAAATGCCCCTGAAGCCAAGGATATCGCCGACTTGCAAGCGCGCATCCAGGCCGAGCAGGTGATGCTGCAAAACGAAAACGTGAAGCTGAACATGCTGGCGCAGCTACAGCAATCGCAACGCGACCTCGCCGCACAGCAATCAAAAGAAATCAGAATGAGTCGCACCACCGTACGCAAACAAGTAGCCTTTTAAAAGTCGAAACGGGGGGGGCAATCTAACGCCCCCTATAACAAATTCTGCCCGATTCGATGATTAATTTTGATGGGGCGCACAAGGAGAATGCAGTGAATCGAGCAACTTTATTGATAGGAATGGCCGCGCTTTTGATGTTGGGCGGCTGCCTCAAAGACGGCGCACCGAACGTTGACGACCCGCAAAACATTGTCGTCAAGGGGAAAAAAATGGACGACAGGGAGTATTTGAAGGAATTCTGCACAAACAAGAAATACGAGGCGACCGATGAAAACTGCTTGAAAGTCAAACGGGCCTACCACGATCGGTTCATGAAGCGGCGCAAGCCAATCAATTTTTAGCAGCCGGCGCCACAGGAGAAACCAAACATGGCCACAGCGGACCCGTATGTATTTTACACACAGATGTTTACAAACCTTGATACCGCGCTGACAACCTACATAAGTACGGTCGTCAGCGATGTGATCCGGGCAATCACGCCCGTCGCCACCACACTGGTGACGATCTACGTGATGTTTTGGGGATGGGCGACCATGCGGGGGGCCATCGACGAACCTGTAACGGACGGGGCGCAGCGCATCGTCCGACTGGCAGTTATCACGGGCCTGGCGCTCAGTGTCGGAAATTACAACGGCTACATAGCGAATTTTCTTTGGACGGCGCCCGACGCGATGGCAAGCGTCGTGGCATCGGGATACAGCAGCGGCAGCAGCGGCACCTTCCTAGACGGACTGATGACTAAATTCGGCGATTATTCAGACGCCCTTTTTAAAGCAGCCCATGAGGATTCAACAGTAGGCATCCCAGACCTGTCAATGTGGTTCGGCGGCTTGTTTTTGTGGCTCATCGGTATTTTAGTCACCGGCTATGCCGCGTTTCTCCTGGCCCTAGCCAAAATGGCGCTTGCCATCCTTCTGGGAATTGGACCAATCTTTATCGTGCTATCGATGTTTGAGGCCACCAAGCAATTTCTCAACACATGGATCGGCCAAGTCCTGAATTATCTTTTTTTAGTGATTCTGACGGCCGGAGCAATCAAGTTGATCCTGGCAATCTTGGAGAAATATTTAATAAACGTTGCGTCAAGCGGCGAACTGGCAGACCCAGGCCTTTCAAACATCGTGCCTGCCTTGGCGCTTAGCGCCATTGGGTTTTTGGTGATGATGCAACTCTCGTCAATCGCATCCGCACTCGGCGGCGGAGTGGCAATCGGCACCCTCGGCGCAGGCGCAGCAATGCTGAACAAACTCAAAGGCGGCGCATCAGGCACAAAAAATCTTCTCTCCGGCAAAACCTTGAGCGATATGCGCCAGGCGCGCCGATCCAAAGCCGCGAACGCGCGTTGGGCGGAGAAGAACCCCAGCAGAACCGCACGCGCAGCCGGTACCGCAGGCCGAACCGTAGCAGCACCGGCAGCAGCGGTCTACCGCAAGATCGCAAACAGAAAGAACTCAGTCGCACAAGGCTAACAACACGGCTATTTTCGCGTAGGCGAAAAGACGCCTCATTAGAAGTTAAAACTTGTTTTGGAGGGGAACCACATGCGTTACATCATCACAATCATTGCTCTATGCCTCATCTCCGGCTGCGGCTCCCCGCCCAAGCCGCGCAGTTGCGAAGGCGATTTCAAGCCTGTGAATATCGAACAGAAAGGCGCTTCCCTCGGAAGCAGCATTTCACCTTGCAAAGGGGGCGCACATGAGCAGCAAGGTTAACAGGAAGGATTTCGACCAATATCTCCGCGAAGCCAAGACTTGGGAAACCGACAAGGTGAAGCAAGCGCAATCGTCGAAAAAAACGGCCTGGACACTCGCATGTGTTGGCATCGCAGTCGGCTTGTTCGGGATCGCAGCCGCCACCATGCAAGCGACGCACGACCCCGCGCCGCCCGTGGTGCTGCGCGTTGATAACACAACCGGCATTGTCGATGTAGTGAACGCACTGAGCAACGGTAAAACCAATTACGAAGAAGTGACGAACAAATACTTCACACAGCTCTATGTGCGCTTCCGGGAAGGGTACTCAAGGGAGCTGGCCGAAGACTATTACTACAACACCGGCCTGATGTCGGACACCCTGGAACAGCAAAAGTATTTCGGGGCGTTCAACCCAAAAAACCCGCAATCGCCGATCAATATTTACGGCGAATTTGCCAAGGTGAAAATCAGAGTCAAAGGCACGACGTTCATCAAGCCGAATGTGGCGCTGGTGCGCTACGTCAAAGACATCGAACGCGGCACCGACAAGCCGCAATCGACCCACTGGACGGCAACCATCACCTTCAAGTACGGCGGTGCACCGATGAAGGATCAGGATCGAGCCATCAACCCGCTAGGCTTCCGCGTGGCGGAGTATCGCAACGACCCCGACGCGCTCCAACAAGACGCCACCGCACCGCAAGCGGCGGAAGCCGTACCCGCACCCGCGCCGGCCGGGCCAACCGTGTTCGCCGGAGCCGGGCAGGCTGCTAACCCACCGGCACCGGCAGCGGTGCCATACCCCACAGCCGTGCCAGCGATTCAATCTCTGAAATGAGGGCGGCCATGAAAAAAATCTTCCTGCTTCTGCTGCTGTTGCCGATTCTCGCAATGGCAGAACAAACGCCCGACCGGGGCACGTTTGATCCGCGCGTACGGGTGGTGGATTACAACCCGATGAATGTAGTGAGACTCGCCACGTTCTACGGAGTTTCCACCCACGTCCAATTCGGCAAACACGAAACCATCGTCGATGTTGCGGTGGGCGACGATCTGGCCTGGACGATTTCCTCGCGCGGCAACAACCTCTTCATCAAACCGAAAGCGACCAACGCCGACACCAACGTTACCGTCATTACCGAGGCCGGCGGGCAAAAGCGCGTGTACCAATTTGCGCTGGTGGTCGAGCCACGCCCTACCAAGGATTCAACAGCCTGGCGCGACCCGAATCTGATTTTCTCTCTGTCATTCCGCTACCCCGATGAAGAGGCCGCAAAGCTGGCCGCACAAGAGAAAGCGGCAGGCTTAAAGAGCAAGCTGGATCAAATGAAAACCCGGCTTTCCGACGCCAAGAAGGAATGCAGGAATCCGGATTATTGGGTAGCGGGCGCACAGGAAGTCAGCCCCACCGGCGCCTGTGACGATGGCCGGTTTATCTATCTGACGTTCAGCAATAACCGCGACATGCCCGCTGTGTACGCGACCGACCCGGAGGGTAACGAGGCACTTGTCAACACGAACGTGGACGGCAACGTGATTGTGGTGCAACGGCTGCTGCGCCACCTGACGCTGCGCAAAGGCCCGGCAGTCGCCTGTGTCGTCAATAAAGCCTTCGAGCTGGATGGTGGCACGGACAACACCACCGGCACGATTTCGCCTGATGTCACCCGCGTTATCAAAGGAGCCAAACAATGAGTTTCTTCCAAAAAAACAAGCCCACACCTGACGATGATCTGCCGATTTTAGAGGAAGAAACTCTGGCAGGAACCGTCACCCAGGCACGGCGCGCAGCAACGCAAGCACGGCCAGCCGCGGAAGAAACCCTTGAAGCAGAAAACGAAGGGCTGCCCTCGGTCAACCGACGCAAGCGCGGCAATAAATTAATCACCGCCCTCGGTTTCATCTTCATTCTCTGCGCCGGCGCAGCCATGCTCTTCGCTGTCAATGGCGAAAAAAGCAAAGACCCGAAGAAAACGAAGGGCGCACAGCAGCAGGAACAGATTGCTAATAACCTGCCGCCGCTGGCGATCCCGGCTCCGGCACAGCCGGTCAGACTGACCGCAACTGCGGCAGAAGCGAAGCCCGCCGCGCAACCCATCCCGCTACAAAACAGCAGGGGCGGCTTCGGGGGGAACGGCCAGGCCGCACTGGCACCGCAGCTCGGGCCGGACGGGAAGCCGCTCAAGGAGTGGGCAGACCGCAAGATGCTCGGGACGCTGCTGATCGAAAACAGGACGGGCGGCTCTTCAAACGCTTCGCGGCCCGCGTTTGAAGATGGGCCTGTAAGGCCCGTACAGCCCGCCATCGGCGCGCAGGCAGGAAGTGGCGAATTGGGCGGGGGCCGCAATGATCTCGCCACCAAGCTCGAACCAACGATCACCAAGGGGGTTTCCGCCGCGCTCCTGCCCGACCGCAATTACATGATCACCAAGGGCACGGCACTTGATTGCGCGCTGGAAACAGCCCTCGATTCGTCCGTCCCCGGCATGACCACGTGCCGCCTCACACGGGACACCTACTCGGACAACGGCCAAGTGGTGTTGCTTGATCGTGGATCTCAGTTGGTGGGCGAATACCAAGGCGGTTTAAAACAAGGCCAGGTGCGTCTGTTTGTCCTGTGGACGCGTGCCAAGACGCCTAGCGGCGTGATTGTGAATCTGAATTCCCCAGGCACCGACGCGCTTGGGCGCTCCGGCCTCGAAGGCTGGGTTGATACGCATTTTATGGAACGCTTCGGCACAGCGATTCTGATGAGTTTCGTCAAGGATACGGTGGCAGCCATCCTCGCACGGCAACAGCAAAACAGCGGCACCACTATCACCTATGGCAACACTGCCGAATCCGGCGAAAAGGTCGTGGAAAAGATGCTGGAAGCGGCAGGCAACATCCCACCGACCATGATTAAAAACCAAGGCGACCACATTCAAGTGATGGTCGCCCGCGACCTGGATTTTTCTGGTGTGTACGCCTTGCAGGTGAAGCAATGACCGCCGCCGCATTGCACGTTGTTCCAGGGGGCAGCGAAACGCAAGCGCTGATCCAAAGAAGCAGCGCATCGTTGCGCTCCGAAGCCCACAAGGGCGAAGGATCGCCGGAAATGCTCTACGAGTACCTGACCCCGCTGCGCCCGTTTCTGATACGGGACGATCTGAACGAGGTCTGCGTCAACCGTCCGGGCGAGATCTGGACCGAAGGCGCTAATGGATGGGAGCGGCACGTCGATAAGCGGCTGACCCTGGCCTATTGCCTCCAGCTCGCGCAATTGATCGCAAGCTTCAACAACAAAGCCGTAAGCAAGGATAAGGCCTCATTGTCTGCCCAGCTTATCTACGGGGAGCGGGTACAGGTGGCGGTTCCACCTTTCAGCGAACCGGGAACCGTGGCAATGACGATCCGCAAACCAAGCGTGGTTGATAAAACGCTGGATGAACTGGAAGCGGAGGGCGCATTTGAAGAATTGGCCGTAGTGGACAACGAATTGCGCCCTTTCGAGATTGAGCTTTTGCAACTCAAGAAAGAAAAGAAGATCAAGGAATTTCTTGAGCTGGCCATGAAATCCCACCGCACCCTAGTTGTGGCCGGGAAGACCGGCTCCGGCAAAACAACGATCAGCAAAAGCATCACGAATTGCATCCCGCAGCACGAACGCCTTATCACGGTGGAAGACGTGCACGAAATGTTTTTGAACAAGCACCCGAACAAGGTGCACCTGTTTTATTCGCGCGACGATGAAGGCGGCGCCAAGGTGTCACCCAAACAAGCCATCGCTACCTGCCTCCGCAAAAAACCAGACCGCATCCTGCTGGCCGAAATGCGCGGCGACGAAGCATGGGAGTTTGTGAAAGCCGTGGGGTCGGGGCATCCGGGCGTTTCAACAATGCACGCAGGCGGCGCGTTTGAATCATTCGACCAGATGGTGGCATTGATAAAAGACAGCCCAACTGGGGCGCACCTGGACGCGGCATACATCAAACAACGGGTATTCGCCACGGTGGATATCGTGTTGTTCTACGAACGACGCAAGCTGCGGGAAATCTACTATGACCCTGAATTTAAGCGCACACAGTTGGCTTAAGCCGACGCTTATTTTCACGGCCATCGTGGCCGTGATCGGCGTCTGGGCCTATCTCGCCGGCGGGATTTTCCTGCTCGCGTTCGGCCGGGACTTCAATGACGCCAGCCCGCTGACGTTGTACCAATACGGGTATCACTACGGTACAGAACCGGCCGTGGAGCGTTGGCTGTATATCGCCAGTGCGATCTCGCTTGCGCTGCTGCTGTCACCGGGCCTGCTTTTCCTGTCGCCCAACAAGCGCAGTCTGTTCGGCGACGCGCGCTTTGCCACCGGGCGCGAGATCCGCAAGGCCGGGCTGTTCGGCGACCGGGGCATCATCGTCGGCAGCTTCGGATTTTTCCGCCGTCGCTACCTGATTTTCGGCGGCAGCCAGCACGCCATCATGAGCGCCCCGACGCGCAGCGGCAAAGGCGTCGGCGTGGTGATCCCGAACCTGCTGCACTGGCCGGATAGCGTCGTTGTGCTCGACATCAAACAGGAAAACTGGGCCATCACCAGCGCCTTCCGGCGCAAGTGTGGCCAGCCGTGTTACCTATTCAATCCAGCGGCCACCGACTACCGGACGCACCGCTACAACCCGCTGGCCTACATCAGCGCAGACCCGAATTTTCGGATTGATGATGTGCAGAAGATTGCCAACATGCTGTTTCCCGATCAGCCAGGCACCGATGTGATCTGGACGGCCACGCCGCGCAGCCTCTTTTTGGGCGTCGTGCTATTTCTGTTCGAGACGCCCGGCAAGTTGACCACGCTGGGTCAGGTGTTGCGCGAGTCGCTGGCCGACGGCGACGGGGCGACCTACTTTGCCCGGATCATCAACGAGCGCGCCGGGGGCGACAACGCGCTCTCCGGTGCATGCGTGCGCGCCCTCAACAGCTACATCTCCATCGCCTCGGAAAACACGCGCTCCGGCATCATGACCTCGTTTCGATCGCGGCTGGAACTGTGGATGAATCCGCTGGTCGATGCAGCCACCAGCGCAAACGATTTCGATTTGCGCGATGTGCGCAAGAAACGCATGTCGATCTACGTCGGCGTTACGCCAGACAATCTTGAACGACTGGCCCCGCTGCTGAATCTGTTTTTCCAGCAGCTCATCGATCTCAATACCCGCGAACTGCCCGAACGCAACCCGGCGCTCAAATACCAATGCCTGCTGCTGCCGGATGAATTTACAGCCATGGGCAAGATCGCCTGCCTGTCGAAAGGCATCAGCTATATCGCCGGGTATGGGCTGCGCATGTTGCCTATTGTGCAAAGCCCGGCCCAGGTAATTGACACCTACGGCGAACAGGCGGCCAAGACTTTCACGCAAAACCACGCGCTGCAAATCGTGTTCCCACCCAAGGCCTCGGATGTCGATACGGCGGAAGCGGTTTCAAGATGGCTCGGCTACCAAACTGTCAAAGGTACATCCGAATCGAAAGGCAAAAACTGGTTCAGCAAGAAGCAAAAGACCGAGAGCGTATCCGACCAAAAGCGGGCGCTGCTCCTACCGCAGGAAATTACCGCCCTCGGCAAAAAACGCCAGCTCGTGGTGATGGAAGACGTACCGCCGATTCTGGCCACGAAGATCAAGTACTACGAGGACGCAGTATTTATTGACCGCCTCAAAAGCGTGTCACCCTCCTTAAACGCCCTTGGGAACCGCCTGCCCAAGGAGGCGCACCTCAAGCTCGTTGTGATGATCGGGGAGCTTTCCGCCAAGGTGCCGGTGATCGACGTGGAAGAACATAACCGGCTGGTGAGCGGCGAGACGACGACCAAGGCTGTGGCGCCGCGCCAGGGCGGCGAAACAAAGACGGTGAAGGTTGAACGCGCCTTCACGGCGGACGACATACCCAAGCTGGACAAACTGAGCCTGGCTGACTTCGCCGTCGATTTTTCCGCCGTCAAAAAACCGCAGCCCGGCGAACTAGATGAGGCCGCGCTGCATGCCTACGCTGACAGTCTTTGTCAGCAAGTCGGCATCCATGTAGGAGACCGCCATGGGCGCTAGCCTCCAAAGCCTGCACGCTTTGACGCCGACTACAGAGCCGCCCTGGCCGAAAAAGCACCGGATGTTGCGGCCAAGGTGGAAAGCGCAGCAAAAGCAAACCGGCGCCACCACACGCAAGCCCCTCTAACCCAAGCAACAACCCAAAAATATTGATGAGCGAGGTCAGACTATGGACGCAACAAAACCAGCCCCAGCAGCACAAGATACGCCCGACACGCGCAATGGGAGGGATTTTTCTTATGATGGGGTCGAAGCTAATTTCAATGACGGGCTCCCCTTCGATGCTAAAGAGGAAACAAGGGATGCGGACGGAAAGTGGGTTGTTGTTGGAGCCGCACAAACTACGGCGAAGCCAGCCCCAGGCGGCAATGACGAAGTAAAGGAACTCTTGCAGACAGCAGATACCAAGACTCTGGTTGCTGCCTCCAAACGTGAAATCAATCTGAACGAGGCAGCACGAGAAACGCTTACCGAGCGCGGCATGGACGCTGACGGCAAGTGGATCGGCTTTGAAGCCGCGCGAGCTGCGGCGCAAGCAGACAAGAAAAAGACCGACGAAGTGGAAACCCCCAAGGCAGCGCAACCAACAGCGTCAGAGAAAGCCGCGACCAACAACACAGTGGAATCAGACGAGGTTTTCACGGCCACCAAGCGAGACGAAAAGCCCGTGATCCCGCCAGAAATCGAGAAGCGATATCTGCGCGTGGGCGACAAATACTACCACCCGCAAAAGCCCGAAGAGGCGGCATTCGTGGATAAGGGCAACAAGCTCGAAACGAAATCAAGTAACGAGCAAGTTGCCGAATCCATGGTGCGGATCGCAGAAGCGCGCGGCTGGGACGAAATCAAGGTGTCCGGCTCCGAAACCTTCCGCAGGGAGGCATGGCTCGAAGCGGCCGCGCGCGGCATGCACGTCAAGGGCTACTCACCCAGTGAACAGGACAAAGCAGCCCTGGCGCTGCGCGTCAGCACAGGCCAAGCCGCGAAGCTGGATAGCGAGAACAAGACTTTTCGCGCACGCGAAAACGAAACGCGCACGCCGGCCAAGGATCAGCACGCCGCAGGTGCCGCAGCGCAATCCGTGCTCGACAAAAAGACCAGGGCAGACGGCCTATCCCCCGCCGCTCGCGCCGTGGTGGCCGCCCGCGTGCAAGCAAACATCACCAACAGCATCGAGCGCGGCGCGATGCCGGAAATGAACATCCGGGAGACGCTGCACGAGGCACAAACCGATAGGGAGGCAACACTATGAAACCCGGCCGCACAGCTTTGGCATTGACCGTAGGCGCATTTCTGGTGGGTTGCGCTTATGCGCCCACCAATGAAGCTTCAACGCAGCGCGTGAGCAAGGATTACTTGGCCACAAACGGCGCCAAAAACGTGCGCGCCTATGTGTATGGCAAACGCACGGTGCTTGAATTCACAAAAGACCCGGCGTGGGTATCCGCTATCGACCCAACCGGCAAAGACATCCCGCTTGAAAAGGAAGGCCGGTACTACCGGCTACCGGGCAAGTTCGATAGCTTCACAGCACGGGCGAACGGCTCCGTGATTACCTTCACCTTTGTCAAGGAACCCCCCGCCGTGAAGGTCGAAGCAGTGGCGCCGATTGTGGCGCAGCAAGCCGCCAGCACAGATGTTCCTTACGGCTCCTCCCTTGAAGAAGATGCGGCCAACTGGCCGCAGCCAAAAGAATCAGAAGTAGCGGGAGGCGCGGGCGAGATCAAGGATCTGCTCAAGCTTGCGTCGAAACAGCTTGCGGAAGTTCGCCGGGCGCTCGATGAGGCAAGCCAAAACCCGAAATCCACCGGGGCGGAATTGTTTGAGGCCAACGCTCGACTGGACGAAATTGAAGCCCAGCTCGTCAAAGCGGCAATCGCCATCGTGCATGTCTCGTTCCCTAGCTACGGGACAACTTTCAAATTGAATGAGGAAGTAGCTAGTGCACTCCTGCCGGCCGCGAAAGCTGCCGACCACATTAACCTGCGCGGACATACCGACGCCAAGCGCGCAGGGCCAGCAGACCCGCGCATAGCCCATGGCCGCGCAATGGCCGCCCGGAAATACCTGATCGAGAACGGAGTACCCGCCAGCAAGATCGCCGTGAGCTCGCAGGCAGACGGCGGTTTCATTGCTCTCAACACCACCAAGGAAGGCAGAGCACTGAATCGCCGCGTCGAGATCGAGCTGGTCAACAACCGCATTACCGATTTAAAGGGTAAAGCGGCGCAACTTGCGGCGCAATAAGGCGATGAAAACCGCCGCTCCCAGCCCTGACAGCTTGCCTGCACGCAGGATGATTTTCGCGCGCCTGGCGATCGCAGACGGAACGCTGGAAGCCCTGAAATGGCTTGCGCTGGCGTTGATGACCCTCGACCACATCAACAAGTACCTGTTCAGCGCCGCCCTCCCCGGATTGTTTGAGCTTGGAAGGCTTGCGCTACCGCTGTTTTGTTTCGTCCTGGCCTATAACCTCGCCCGCCCAAACGCGCTGCAAAGCCGGGCCTATACGAGCGTGATGAAGCGCCTGTTTTTTTTTGGCGCCGCCGCCACGCCGGTTTTTATCTCCATCGGCGGCACCGTACTGAGCTGGTGGCCGCTCAATGTGATGTTCATGCTGCTGGCGGCCACCGGCACGCTGTACCTGATTGAGATGGGCGGCCGCACACGCCTGGCCGCGGCCTGCTCGGTGTTTCTGCTGGGGGGGCTGTTTGTCGAGTACTGGTGGCCCGCCCTATCAATTTGCATCGCCGCTTGGTGGTATTGCAAGGCGCCCGACCGACTCGCCTTGTTCGCATGGCTGGCCGCCACCGCCTCACTGTATTTCATCAATCGTAATTTTTGGGCGCTGGCAGCCATGCCGCTAATTTTTGCAGCGCCGCTGTTTGATCTCAGAATTGCCCGTAGCAAGTATTTTTTTTACGCTTATTACCCGGCGCACCTGGCCGCGTTGTGGACGTTTTCCCGCTTCATCAAATAACTATTCTCCTGGAGCCCTTCGTGATGAAAGCACTGATCGAGCCACAATTCCAATCAATTCTGACAGTTCGAGACCAATCGTTGTATGCGGTTGAAGCGCTGTTTCGCTTCAAGGGCCAGAACACACTCCCAGCAAGACATTTTCAGAAATGGGAACGCACAGGCTATATCAAATATATCGATATTGCTGTGCTGCAAACCGTCGCCGAATTGGTAGCAAAGTACAAATTTGCGGACCGTGTCGCGGTGAATGTCTCCGCCCGCACGATTGAAGATGCCTCAGAAGAGTATTTCAGGGAGCTACTGGCGCTTGCCGGCAAGCTCCCGCGCCTAATCGTCGAAGTCACAGAGACCTATGCGATCACGAACTGCCGGAAATTGATTGCGTTCTCAAAAATGTGCGCCGCAACAGATATCCACGTTTGCCTCGATGACTGCGCGCCACCCCACCAGTTCTGCGACGGCAAATTCATCAAGGCGGTGCGGCCGAAACTAATGAAGATCGACGCAGAAGTGATCACGCGGGCATTTGATACCGGCGCCGCACACGAACTAGACCCACTGCGTGGACTGGTACAACGCGCGAAGGAGGCCGGTGCTGGCATCGTGGCGGAAGGGGTGGACTCTCCGGGCAAGCTGGATTTTGTGCGTACCCTCGGGATTGATTACTGGCAAGGGTTTCACGCCGACAAGCCGCGCCTGATGGCGACTTTTCCGAAAAAGGTGCTTGTCCGCGCGCCCAGCACAAAAGCGCTTGCGACCACATAAGGCGCTAACGCTCGACATCTGGTTTTTCTCCTCCCTGTTTTGGCGCGGCCCTGTCCGCGCCTTTTTTTTGCTCTTGCGATACCGGCGGAGCAACGGTAGCGAGGGCAGGGGGGTTTCCCAAGACCGGCTGCCTGGCATATTGCCCTTGCAAAGCCCGCTTTATTTCGTGCCGCTCTGTGTCAATTTTAGGCATAGCCGCTACGAAGGCTTTAATGCGGCCTGCAAGCGTTTTCCCATCAGATGGACTGCCCGCTACCCGTTCGCGGCCTCTAGCATGGCCAGGATGGCCAGCTCCCGCCCGTCGCACGCCAGTATCGGTGTCTCCGACTTCTGCCAGACGACCAGGTGCATTCTTGAGCAAAAGCATTTGAGTTCGTCCTTGGTGGTGAACCACACCGAGGCGGGGCACGTTTCGCATGCTGGCGACGGCAGCGGACGCTGCTTTTCGCCCAGATTTTTCAAGGTTGGACTGATATAAAGCGGCGGCAAGCTGGTTGGCTCGTTCTTGGGCGGGGTTGCTGTTGGTGTAGTCTGGTTTGGCATTGTGTTGCTCCCTTCGATTGGTGTCGGGTTGTGCGGGCGCTTCGTGTTCAAGCGCATTGGCTGCGGTCAGCCAGGCGCGACGAATAGCGGTTTGACTGGCTTTAATCTTGCCCTCCCAAGGCCGTTGTGCGGCGGGCTGGCCAGCCGCCTCCGCAGACAACTCATCGGCAGCTTCCTTGATTTTTGCGGCCTTGATTTTCGGCGTGCGCGGTTCATGGGTTTTGTCGCCGCGCTCGATGTGACGGACGACTTGTTTTTCCGCTTTCTGCACCACGCCACGCGATCTGCGCGGCGTTGCTTCCGCATCCCATCCTTGCCCCCTCATTTCTTCGGCAAAGCTCTCTCGCCAAGCCTGCACCGCCTCTTTGGTTACTTGCAGGCGCTTCCCGTCAAAGCCTAGACATTTGACGGTGACATGACAATGCGGATGCTGCTCATCGGTGTGCAGCGCAAAAACATACTGGTGGTTTGCGCCGAAGTTTGCTTTGGTGAATTCGCGCACCGCACTTCTGACCGCCTCGGGGTCAGTGGTCGGCGGCATCGAGAGAACCAGGTGCATGGTGTCGCGCTGATTGGTGGGGTTGTTGCGCCCGGCACCACCATTGAAATTCTGCTTCCAGTCGCTGAATAGCTCATACACATCGGCTTTGCCTTTGAGAACTTCGCCCCGGTCGTTTTCCAGCTCGATCTTGCCGTTGCGTGAAATGTAGTCGAGGTGCGACTTCACATGCGCCGCGCCTTTACCAAAGCCAGTGACTTTCACCATGACCTCTGGCGCACCACTGGCAACACGCTCTGCCTTGGCTTTCGCTACGCGGATCTTGCGAGTATTGTTTGCCTTGCGCCTGACCCTGTTTTCGGAAAGGGCGTTTGCAAACTCTCGCTCAATGACGCCCATTAATCCGCCCGCCATGAATTGCGGCTGTTGCGTTCTAATACCGCAATCGCCGCACGATTGTCTTTAATGGACTGCGCCAGCTCGGCCAGCACGTCCAGTCGTACCCGCTCGGTTTCGTGAAATGCCTCGTTGAGCACGCGCGCAATCTGGTTGATATTGCGGCCGATGGCGGCCAACTCGCGGTTGCTCTGGTACAAGGCGGCCAACTCTTCCCCCGACATCACGGGAAGATGGGTTAAGTGCGATTGAATCAACGCACCCGCCCACCGGGATATTGCAAACCCTTTGGCTGCCGCGCGCTTCGCCGCCTCTGCTTTCACGGCGCGCGGCACACGCGCGAAAATATGCGTGCGCTCCGAATCCTCGCTGGTGGCCAGCGTCGCCGGCATATCTGGCGACGGCTTGCCTAGCTCGGCCAGCACCGCGCGCCTCAACAACTCTGGCACGGTCATTCCGCGCTTTTTCGCCCGCTCCTCAAACGCCTCTTTGGTCTCTGGAGCTACTACGGCCTCCAGTTTCACCTTGCGCGGTTTAGATGGTGTCAAGTAAGCCTCGTCGATCGGTCACAGGAGCCACCATACGATTTTTCCGATGGCGACAAAACGAGCGCGCCGGCGGCGCGATCGTGTCCCCAATCCACAGCACCTTGCCAATGGCGACTTGGCCAGCCACCAGGTGCGCCGGATCTGTCACCATGAATATTTCCCCGACAGACAGGCGAGGGCGTCATTCAACACCCGCCGGCCCTCGCACAAGCGGCGCTCAAGATTCCGGCTTTGTAGGGCGAGCTGATCGTATTTTTCCGCGCGCTCGACCCCAGCTTTAGCCGCAGCTATTTTCTTTGCGTCGATCCCTATGTATTCCCGCACCCGGCCCGCGCCTTTGTCAGGGTAGATCAAGTAGAAGTACTTGCCAGCACGCCAGTGCTGGCCCGCGTAGATCAACCCGGCGCGCTTCAACGCCTGCATGTTTTTGTGGATCTCGGCCAGTGTCGACACATAACCGTCGATCACGCTGGGCAATGCTGCGAGCGTTGTCCGCAACTCTTTTACGACTGTCAGTTTTTGCATGGCCGTCCTCAAAAATGGGAGGGGAAATTGCCCCGGCATACGGGGTAATTTCGCAAATTGTACAGCAATTTGCATATCCAAAACGAATCCTGCCCTAGTATTTTCCCACCTCCCATTTTTAGCAGTTTGATGTTCGCTTCTAGTGCGTAAAAAGCCTAAAGAAGGCCAGAGAAAGGACACCTTGAGGACGTTTCGCGCACGCGAAACGCACATACCAGAGCCCTTCGTGTCCATAGGCAGTCCATTTGCGCAACACATCGGGACTAGTTCCTGATATAGTTGGGACTCAATCCCGTTACATAAGGGAACAACGAGAGGGAAGGGGATGAGCGCAAAGGAGATTTCTCAGCGACTCCGGGCACTTGCTTCGGACGACACTTGCCGGTCAAAAGCCGCGCGCTTGCGGGATGTTTTCGAGGATGTCGAGGCTGCACTCGAAGCGGGGGTTGCGATGTCGAAGGTAATGGATGCACTGGAACGGCACGGCCTCAAGTTCACGCTGTTTTCGTTTCAAACAACGCTACAGCGGATTCGCAGAAAACGTGGGCCGAGAAATTCCACAGGAACAGCGAACCAGGCCAAGAACCCCGCCAGCAGGCAAGAAATTCCGTCAGGGGAGGGAAGTCACGACCCGGCGGTGCTCAACAGAATTATCAGCAGCAAACCAGATTTAGCTTCACTCGCCAAACATCAACAGAGAGGACGGAAAAAATGAAAGTAGCCATCATCAATTTTTCAGGCAACGTCGGCAAAACCACAGTCGCCAGCCACATGCTCAAACCGAGAATGCGAGACGCGCAAGTGTTTTCCATCGAATCAATCAATATGGGCGCCGACTCGGACGGCCTTGATGTTGAAAAGATGAAGGGCAAGAAATTCGGCGAGCTGGTCGATGGATTGATGCGCATCGAAAGCGCCATCATCGACGTAGGCGCTTCCAACGTCGAAGACTTCTTGAAACTGATGCAGCAATTCGACGGAAGCCACGAGGAGTTTGATTACTTCCTGGTGCCCGTAGTCAAGGAAAAGAAAGTGCAGGCCGACACGGTAAATACGATTCGCGCACTCGCGGCGCTCGGCGTCCCAAAACCCCGCATCCGCTTGGTGTTCAACAAGGTTGAAACCGATGAGATTGTGACGGATGAATTTTCCGCACTATTCGGCCTGGCCGAACTGGAAAATTCTTTCACACTGCACCCATCAGCAATCATCTACTCCAATGAGGTTTTCGAACGTCTGAAATCAGTCGGCATGTCGCTGGGCGACATCAACGACGATCAAACAGACTACCGCGCGAAGCTGCGCGAGGCGGACGGCGACGATGAGCAAGATCACTGCATCCGCATGGTGGCGTTGAAGCGTCTGGCCACGACGGCCAACAAGAACCTCAATGACGTGTTCGGCGCTGTATTTGGCTGATGACCGCCGCCATCAAAGAGCCCAGGACGGCCCGCGAAGCGCTGTTTCTCGAAACGCTAGGGGAGCTTGATCGACTCATTACACAGGTCGATGCGCTCCCGAAAACACTGGTCAGCGCCGAGGCGTCGCTTACAGCCACGATCTCGGCCCTAAGCGACGCGGGAGACAAGTACCGGCTGGCAGTAACAGCTTTCAGCGATCAAGCAAAGGCCGACCTGACAGAGTTCATCGAGCGCAAGGCGCTGCTTGCTCTTTCAAAAACCACGGAAGAGCAACGCGCGGCAATGCAAGAGGCCGCGCGCCTGGCGTTTCGTGCGGAAGCCGCCGACAAAGCGGCGGAGCTAGCCGCAACGCTAAGGAAGTGCGCTGCGGAACTTCGCCAGGCCGGCCGATCAAGACTGATCGAGCATGCAATCACTGCGCTCATCGCCGCAACAGCAGCTACGAGCCTATTTTATTTGTTGATCAAGATCGCCTGACGCGCTGCGCTTGTCGCCTTGCCGCCCAAGGGCGACAAGGTTCAGCAGGGGGGGGGGGCAAGATTATCGAGGAGGGGGAGGGGTAGCATGGAGCAAAAATATTTTGATTGTTTGATAGACCCGTTTTACAAAGCCATCGGCATGGCGTTTGGGCGCATTATCTCAACCGAAAACGATAACCTGTCCGTGTCCAACTTGATCACCGAATATGTAATTTCAGGGCGCCAGTATGATCTGGTGCCGCTGTTGGGAAATTCTGAAACGGTGTTCCGGTTCTGGATTGGTGTGAATGTGGACCGACTTTTTTTCATCACCTATATTGCCGAAGTGACCACGGAAGAGGCCAAAGAGAAATTTAAATTTACGTTCGGAGGTGCTGAAAAAGTCGGCTGGCAAATGCAGTACGAAAGAATTGACGGGGGTGTCTCAATTTGGGGGGTCTGCGTTGCGGAAGACAATCTGTGCGCATTCTCTGAAACGATTAGGGTTGATAATATGGCGGTAGCGCAGCTCACGAAGCGCGGGCTGTTTTGGGCGACCGATATTGCCATGATGGCGCAATCGTTTGTCCGGACGTGTGAGCGGGAAGGCATTGCCACACACAGTCTAGCACCCGCCCCACTTTAAAAAGAAGGAGGGGGTGGATTTACTCACCCAAGGAGCCCAAAACCATGTTTTTAAATAATCCGCTGCTTGTTTTGCTCGTCTTAACGGTAACGCTATATACGCTTGGCCTCTTACTTTTTGTGCTTAACACCGTTGATTGGCACAAGGACGTGTATGTGCTGTACGGCACTCCCTTGTTATCCGTCAGCGTGACCGCCTACCTTTTACAATGGACCTGGGAAGCGGTAAGTGCAAGCATTCTCTGCCAAATAGTTCTCTGTGCCAGAGTGCTTGCTCTCAAACGCGATTTGAATGAACGTAAGGAAAAATAATGTCCCGCCTGGAACTGCTCACGATTCGCTATTTAGGGTTGGTTGGCGAAGCACTCACCCTAGGATGCGCCGACGGGAAACCGGAGGAACAGGCAATACGTACTGCTGGAAAATGCCATGATCGTATTGAACACATCGCGCAATATATTTTATCGGGCGAAGATTGGGAAACCCGTGCGCTGGGGCTTGCAGACGATCTGAAATTTATCCGAGCCTCATTAGAGCGGCACGCCGGAGAGCTTGAGCGCGGACTGCCACATTCTTTGCCAACACCAAAGCAGATCGATGAATTGAGTGACGCATTGGGCGCCATCAACTCCGTGGAGGCGCGTTTTCAGCAGCTTGAGGCGAAAGACCTGGCGGGTATCATCAACATCCTGGAAGCGCACATTCAGCAGCTTGATGGTGAAATCCGGACAGAGCGCAGCAACCTGACGCGAAAGCTTGCGGGTTTAGTTGGGGACACGATCAAAAGACTGCGGCTGCATGGCGTGATCCTTCTCCAGCTCGGCGGAGCTAGCGAACAGATGCGTCGCGAGCAACGCGAGGATGCGGCTCTCGACGCCGCCCACAGCCAAGTTTTTATTCTGGAGCAAGCGCCGCTTAGCCAAGATATCAAAAACGCGGTTCGCGGGGCGGCGAACAACGGGCTGAACCGTTGGTGATAGTAGAACTACTATGGAAATTAGGAAAATACTATGAGTTGCAATAACACCAATATTGAAGAAAAAAAGGAAGCTAAGCGCGGCACTATAGTTCTCGCAGCATGGTGCGCCGCGTTGCTGGCAGCTCTAGGTTTATTATTGGCGAATTTCAGTCGGTTGGTTTGGCTTGCAGTCAACCTTCTCGAACGTTATCACATCACCGCCGCTGATCTGGTCCCGTGTGTCGCTTTGCTGGCTATAGTTCTGGCCGCTCTTCTGGCGTACGTAAGACAGGCCTAGATAATCCTGCCATAGTATTTTCCACTTTCCAATTTTTTGACATTGCCCGTTCATTTGCACTAGGGAACAGAGAATGAAAACTATTGACGCCAACACCAAGGATGAGGCCTTTCCAAAGCCTTGGTCGCTTGAGAATGACCCAGCCTCTCTGGAGCATCGCCTTTTCGCGGTTCTGCTAGCCGCAGCGCTTATAAGCGGTGCGCTCTCCATAGGCGCTGAGATACTTCTTTCCCCCGCCACGAACACCTTACTGGGGCATGCCATCAGAATGGGCTACGCCACTTCCATGATTTGCTTCGGCGGTTCCGCCTTCTACGTCCTTGTTTGGAGCCTGTGCGCCTGGTTGGCGGCAGCGGCCTCTGCCCACGCACTCAAGCAGCCGGGGAACGAGAAAAAAGACGACTTTACATAAGATACATTATGCGTTCTCGGAAAAGCCTTATAAATCAAATACTTACGCGATTATATTACGAAAAATAATACACACATGCAAGCAAAAAAGACAGTTCTGATCACGGGCGGCGCACGCCGTTTCGGCGCAGAGCTGGTCAAGGCATTTGCGGCCGGTGGCTGGCAGGTGCTGTTCACCGCCAGACATTCCTTCGACGAAGGCGTACGCCTGGCGCAATCGCTCGGCGACGATGTGCGCTGCATCAAGTCGGATATGTCTAATCAGCAATCAGCAGCGCTGGTTGCAAAGTGGGCTGCCAAGCACACAGACGGCCTTGACTTGGTGGTCTGCAACGCCTCCACAATCGCCCGCAAGAGCATTGCGGAGACAACCCCGGATGATTTCAAGTCCCTGCTTGAATCGAACCTCCTGGGCGCGTTTTTTCTGGCCCAGCAATGCCTTCCTTTGCTGAGGCAGGCAAACGGCTCCATCATCAATATCGCAGACGCGCAGGCCCTTGACGGCGTGGCCGGATTTACGGCCTATTGCGCCGCCAAGGCCGGCCTGATTTCGATTACAAAAGGCATGGCCGTCGAGCTGGCCCCGCACGTACGGGTGAACGCCGTGCTGCCAGGCACGATGCCGTGGCCGGAAAGCAGCAAAGAGTACCCAGCACAGGTGCGCGAGGAAATGATTGCGAAAATCCCGATGCTGAAAGCAGGAGGGTGGGCAGACATGGTATCGGCAGTGCGGTATCTGGCCGATGCGCCCTTTGTGACGGGAACTTGCTTGGTCGTGGACGGCGGACGGACTGCCACGCATTGACGCCCGGCTGGGGGTGGTGACAAAAGCAGCTCGCCGGCGCTGCGATCGTGTCACCATGCCGCGCACCCTCCAAATAAAAAGAGCCAACCCCCGCTACGCAGTGATCGGCCCATGACCGGAGTATAAGGCTTGGTGACTTGGCGAGCAACCAGGTGCGCCGGATCTGTCACCACGCTTTTCTTTTCGCGTACGCGAAAAGATCGACCCGTCGCCTATCGCTCCGGCCCCTTGCTAGGCTCCGCCCTGATCTCTTGATCCACCCTCACTTGCATTTGCGGAGAAGCACCGCGCTCGATGTTGTCGGCGATCCTGGAGTGAACCAAAGCAAGGACGGTTGCGCAATGCCCCGGCGCCAAACCATCTGCCTGAAGCTTTAGTTTTGCGGCCTCCATCGCCGCAACAGCCGGGGCCAGCCGAGGGTATTGCTTCACCACATCTTCAGCCTTGCCGGTTCGGAACGCCTGGGCGGCCTCAGCGTCTTCCGGCCGCACCGCCGAACCACTGCCGGCCCGCGTCTGATTAGACTGCACCACGGGATGTTCTGCGGCCGCACCTGGCGCCTTGCCAGTATCGAGCCGCCGCAAAACCTCGCTGCGCGCTTGCTCGAAGTAATGTGCTTGCGCCTTTTCGTTGCCGGGAAAGCGCTCGGCCAGCACGCCGCGCGTTTCCCGCAAGCCATCAAACGCGCTCTTGAGCTCTGGATGTTTGGCGAGCGCCTCGGCTTCTGGAAGTTTGTCGAAAGCGAGCGCCCGACTCGGACGTACGCATTCCAAAAAGATTTGCTTGATTGGCTCAAGATCGCCGCTAAAACTGCGCTTGGCCGCCTGATTCCACTGATCTTTGCTGTTGTCGATGCGCGTCTGGTCAATCTCGTAACCTGCTTCGCGGGATAATTGACCAAGGAATTCGCGCGTACTCCGACCGTTCCCTTCGCGGAACGGGTGCAAAGCATTCAATTCTGAATAGTGATATGCCAGGCGCTCGACGAACTGGGGTTTTTCCAAGCCCTTTAGGCTGTTTTCCTTGACCAGCAAAGAGTTTAAGCGAGCCGCCTCGGCCTCGATAAATTCCGCGCGGGCGAAGCCCGTGCCACCTTTGCTGATGTTGATAACCCGCGCCCGGCCGGCCCACTCGTAAACATCCTGAAACAAATGCGCGTGTACGGCTTTCAGATGGTCTAGATCAAACTTGCCTGCGATGGGGTTATCGCGCAACTCTCTGGCACGAACGGCGGTTTTTTCATACTCAAATTGTTTGAGGGCTTCCTCATCACGCAACCCCGGCTTGTTTGCCAGAACATCGCTGCCGGGGTACGTGTATGGGTCAAAAAAATCACGCGACATCCGGCAACGCGCCCCTTGCCGCGCGATCCTTGGCTAGGGCACGCTCAAGGATGCGCGCGTGCACCTGCTCCAGCGTCATAGTGCCCTGAATTTCCGCCTCACAGTCAGCAAGAAATTCAGCGGTCGGGACATGGCCCTCAATGCGCGTGTTGGCCAAAGCCTGCTCATAGGCCAAACGGCGCTCCGCTTCGGTGGTAATAGTCATCACAACACCCCTTACAAGACCCCACGAACCGCTGCTTAGAGCTGCCGCACAACATCACGCGGCGACAACATCAACAGCACTTCGTCATAAGCCCATTGAATCACAAAGGCCAGGAAACTCAAGATACCCAGACCCCACACCATTGACTGTTTGGACGGGTAAGCATACAACGTGATCAGGAACGCCAGCAAGGCCAAGATCGAGACAACACCGCACACCCAAAGGATGGGGCCGCGCAACCAGTACAGCACAAGAAAAAACACCGTGCGCAGCGCGTTGAACAGCCACGCCGAAACACCGCCTGGCGGCTCCGTGGCAAAAGCATCACCGCCCTCCTGATGTTCAAGCGATTCCACCCCCTGGTCGCGCCGGGATACTTTAGGAAAGCTAATAATCTTCGACATTATATCGCCCTGCCTTTCACTAAAACTGATCAACTATTGTAACTGAAACCGCCTATATTGTCAAGCAATAACGCCTGACATAAGAAACCACCCTCCCCTGCCCATCAACGCAACCGCCCCACATTTTTTTGCCCATCGTCGCGCGGCGCCGTGTCACCAGACAAAATCCTCGGCGGCTTGACGGCCTGCATGACTTGCAGGCCCACCGTCAGCAGCTCCAAGTTGTCCGAATCAAGAATGTGCGTCAACGTCGCTTCCGTATAGGCCAAGTCCGTAGTGAATCGCACCAGGTCAAACGGCTTGCCCTCCCCCGCCGCCAGCCTGCGCAGCTTCGCTAAATTCTGCATCGTTACAAGATCCATAGTCCCCCCTTAATATTCACAGCCGCAGGCATTGCAGTTTCTTTCAATAAGTCGATTTGTAATCCCGGCCCCGCTCATAAAGCGTTTGCCAGTGCTTAAGATAGGAGGCGGCCACCCCAGGATTGCCCCACACCACCATCACGTTTTCGCTATTACGTTGGGCCGCAGCGGCAGAGTAATTAAAGCTGCCGGTCTGGACGTGCATAGCGTCCGAGACAATAAATTTGTCGTGGCTCTTATCGTAGTAAGAAATCGTGCGTGTCGGTATCCCTGCGTTCGACAACAGATTAAGTACCGCCCGCGCCTTTCCGCTCCTGTCTCCGAGGATGTTTTGTCGATGATCAACGACCACCCGAACATCCACGCCCCGGCTCTTGGCATCCAGCAGCGCCCGTGTGACCCGCACCGACGTAAAAGAGTAGGCCGACAAACGGACGGCCCGCGACGCCGTGTTGATGATTTTCAAAACAAGCGCCTCACTCCTGCCGTAGGGGGAAAACGCCGTGTCAATTTGGCCCGCCACCGGAACTTGATCGCTCGGCGTTTCATTGACCCACTGCGCCCCCGGACTGCCTGCGTACGCACCGCCAACCGTCAGGGCGACGGCCAGCGCGACAGCATTTATTTTCAGATTGATTCTCACTCTTGTCCCATATCAAGAAAATTAGCGAACTTCAAACGGCTTATCCCACTTGCCCAGGTTGACATCGACGTAATGGCCGACATCAAAATAATCGGTGGTAATGTCTGAACGGTCGTGATTGTTCAGATTCAGCGCAGCGAAAATGCCGACAAAGATTTCCAGCAACTCGCCGTCAAAATGTGCCCGGAAGTTGTACGGATTGACATCGCAGTAACGACTTTCAAGGATAGATTTACGCACTCCATCCCCACAGCTTTTGGCAGAATAGATCGCAGGCAAATCAATGGGGCCCGCACTTACATTTAGCACGATGGTGCTGTGGTTCCGCACCCCCAGGCTCCATTTCCAACCCTTCGGAACAACCTTGACCAGCTCCGCGCGAATCGCTGCTTTCTTTCCTTGGTCCATGTAGGCCATTTTTAGTATTCCCCCCGTCATTCAGTGAAGAAATTGAACAGGCTGGCCCGGTAAGTCAACCCACTTAGTTTTAGCACCAGAAGGCTTGTACATCACCACGCACAGGTTCCCCGTGTTGTCCCGTAGCCAAACCTCCCAAAACTTGCGATTAGCGGCTTTGATAAAAGCAGACAGCTCTTCTTCATCACCCGCCTTGGCTTCTAAAATATCCCAATCCAGAACCCCGGTGAAAGGATGTCCAAAACCCCGAGTAATGAATTTTTCAACAGCCATTAAAACCTCCCCCAAAGCCATATATCAATTGTCAGTGTACTCAACAGACCGGGACTATTTCCCGAATATATCAGGAATACATCCCTAAACATACCCCCTGTCGTTCATATGTAATAGGCCACACAGCGCCTCACCCCACCTGCCCTTTGGCGAGCCTCGCCGTGGCTGTTGGGGTTGCTTGTGGTGGTAAGTGGTTGATTGGTCTGCATGGTGGATCTCCTTTTCGTGTGTTGATCTGCCCTTCGGTGTCGCCTCGCTTTGGAGACT
>OBEQ011401833.1_pt1 | contig 38996 bp, 29 predicted proteins | sample 1670901 | NCBI WGS metagenome assembly OBEQ01 (sample SAMEA104232315, study PRJEB22302) | groundwater metagenome | biome: forest; feature: aquifer; material: groundwater | place: USA | collected 2011-08-07 | depth 5.4 m | reverse complement strand
CAGGCGATTTAAAAATCGCCTCATTCCCGTTTGCCTATTTTGACATTGCAAAAAAGAGCTATGTTTCTCTCAAAAGCCCTGAATTTTCGCTCACTGTTGAAAAGGGAACAAATGCTGAGAGCACCCCTGTTTTAGGCATTTCAAAGGAAGATGTAAAACTCATCGGTGAAGACATTCGTTTCATTAAAAGTGGCGCTCAATCTTTTACTCAAAGGGGTGAACGTCTTTTCGGATCATTTACGTTTTATTCACTCGTCATAAGCCCATTAGTTCTCTTTATCGGCTTTGTAGCTTTTATGCGTAAACGTGAACGATTTTTAGGTGATGTTCTTGCAGTGAAAAACAGGAAGGCGCGAAAAATTGCTCAACAACGTTTGTCGGCGGCAAAGAACTTTTTAACGGCAAAGAAACGTGAAGAATTTTATAATGAAATTGCTCGTGCACTTTGGGGATACGTTTCCGATAAGTTGGGTATTCCACCTGCTGATTTAACAATTGATTCAATCAAGTCTTCCCTCGAACAGCGAGGTGTTCCTGTAGAGACAATCGGAAAACTTGCATCTACTTTTGAACAATGTGAATTCGCCCGCTTTGCTCCTTCAAGCGATTCTACGCAAATGGATACAATGTATAACGAAGCGACAACGCTCATTTCAACAATTGAGGATAATGTACGATGAGATATTATCTTCTGTTTCTGGTTCTTTTTGCCAGTCTTTTTTTCAGCCAACTTGCTTCAAGTCAGGAAGCTAATGTTCAATTTGAACAAGCCAATCAATTGTACCGATCCGGTGACTATCAGAAAGCAAGTCAGTCATACGAGCAGATCGTCTCAACCGGCATTGAGAATACATTTTTGTACTACAACCTTGGGAATTCGTATTACAAATTAAAAGAGTACCCCTCTGCAATTTTGAATTACGAGCGAGCAAAACGGTTAACTCCCAATGATGAAGAGATTGAACACAATCTTCATCTTGCCAATCTTCGTGTTGTTGATAAAATCGAACCTGTTCCACAATTATTTATTCTTGAATGGTGGAAAATGTTTGTGAATTTATTTTCAAGCGATGGATGGGGATGGTTGGCAATCTCATTTCTTTGGGGGAGCGCGTTATGCGGCATATTACTCCTCCTTCTTCGTATAGATATTCTCCGAAGGGTTCTACTTCTTCTCTCAACGCTGACCTTGTTCCTCAGTATTCTTGGTTTTGTCGGCATGGCTCAGCGTCATAGCATTGAAAACGAACAATACGCTATTGTTTTTGCACAATCTGTCTCCATAAAAAGCGCTCCTGATGCTCAAAGCACGGATTTATTCGTGATTCACGAAGGGGTAAAAGCTCAAATTTTGGATACGGTTGGAGAGTGGAAAAAGATTAAACTGTTGGATGGTAAGATTGGTTGGATGCAAGTAAGCGGGTTACAAATAATTTAAGTTCTATTTCCCCTCAAATAATCTGTCTCCTAAAATAGGAGGCAATCCTGCTTTATATATTTTCCCCGAGGCTTTACTGATATTGTATCCTTCCCGTATATTTTCGTATGTCCATGTTACGGTATCGAAAATGCCAAAACTCAATTTATTGTTATGATCTCGCGGTTGTCCGATACTCCCGACATTAACAATAAACCGTTGTTCCTTGTTCACCTCTTTCGTTACATTATCATCACAAAAGACCGCTGGTAGATGAGAATGCCCGACAAAACAAAGCGGCTGGCTATAATGAGGGAAGTTCTCGTGTGCATTTACAAGATTGTTGATATAGAACCAGCGTTCAGGTTGGTACGGTGAGGCATGGACAAACATGATGTTGTATCGTTCTAACGTATAAGGCAAATTACTGAGTATCTTTTTATTTTTCACCGTTAGCGTATCGTGCGTCCATTCAATTGCAATGCGCGCGTAGGGGTTAAAATATTCGGCGGCTTCAATATGTACTGCGGCGTGGTCGTGATTTCCTAACAACACATGAGACGTATGTTGAAAAACAAGTTCAACACACTCGTTCGGACTTGCGCCATATCCAACAATATCACCGAGGCAAATTATTTCATCAATATTATTCTTCGCGATGATCTCTAATGCTGTTTCTAACGCTTCAAGATTTCCGTGAATATCCGAGATGATAGCAAGTCGCATGAATACTGAAAACTAAACTTAAGTTTTTTGTTGTTTTTTCTTTGCCGCCGGGAAGAGAACGTTATTCAAAATTAAACGGTATCCCGGTGAATTCTTATGAAGCTTTAAATCGGTTGGAGGATCACCAACGGCATGTTGATAATCTTCGGGGTCGTGTCCCCCATACCATGTAAATGTTCCCCGCCCGTAATTACCATGAATATAACGAACTTCTTCAGTCCCTTCTTTCTCAGCAAGAATTGTTACCGATTTTTTGATGAGACTCTTTTTGAAATTCGTTGTCTGTCCTAAAAATCCCTTAATAATATTAACATGGTTTTGTGTCAACATTGTTGGTACGGGATCGTATTTGGCTGAAAAATCAAACAACGTGAAATAATCTGTTTCAGGATTTAATGTCGCCACCATATCGCTTGGTGGAATATCAATATCAGAATATTCATAGCGTAGGGGGTTCATCTCCAGTGTAAAATTCTCAAATGCAAGGCACTTGGAGTAATCAAGTCTCTTCTGAGCATCCAAATCCGGCGGGTCACCATCATACATGACATCGCAAATGTCTGTTTTTTCAGCCGCAAGAGCTATATCGAACGCATCAGTAGCCGAACACATAGCAAATAAAAATCCACCACCGCCGACAAACTCCTTTATTTTACGGGCAACTGCTTTTTTCATTTCCGATACTTTTTTAAAGCCGAGTTCTTTCGCTGTTTTCTCATGCATTAACTGTTGTTCAAGATACCACGGCTGACTTGCAAACGAAGCATAAAATTTTCCGTACTGACCTGAAAAATCTTCATGGTGAAGATGCAACCAATCATACTGTGTTAGTTTACCCTCAATCACCTCTCTATCCCAAACTTTATCGTAGGGGATTTCAGCATACTCAAGTGCAAGCGTTACCGCATCATCCCACGGAAGAAAACCGGGAGGAACATAGACAGCCATCTTGGGCGCTTTCTCAAGACGAATAACATCCATGTTATTATCTTCAGCTTTGATTTCCGAATAGATTTGTGCGGATTGCGCGCCGCTGATTTGTTCAATTTCTACATTGCGAACTCTGCATTCGTTGGCAACCAAATCAAGTCCATCTATCATAAATGAACCACCCCGGTAATTGAGAAGCCAATCTACTTCAATATTCCTTGTTAATGCCCAATAAGCAATACCGTATGCTTTTAAGTGATCACTCTGTTTCATATCCATCGGAATCAGGATTTTTTGAGCGAACAGCGGAAGCGAAAGTAACAAACAACTTATTATCGTGAACACAATTCGCGTTATTATTCTTTCCATCAAAGCCAATATCTTTAATCTACCATAGTTCATCATATCGTATCTCCACGTAACTCTCTAATCTTTTTTCGCGCTTCACTCACATAAATCGAATTGGGAAACTTTTCCAATAATTGCTGGTACGCTTCAATCGCTTTTGCTTTATCGTGTAAACCAAGTTCATACACCTGCCCCATTTTAATCATTGCTCTGTCAAGATTAATGCTTTCATTGAAATCGTATGCTAAACGGTCGTATGTTGCTACGGCATCATTAAAGTGATGCATTTGCGCTTGAACATCACCCATGTTCATCAGAGTTTCATCTCCAATTTCAGAAGTAGTATCTTTATTAAATACTTCCTGATATATTGCCAACGCCTCGGAAAGTTTTCTCTGGCGTTTCAATAAATCCGCTTTGGCAAACTGACCTAACGCGGCGGAATTCTTTTCCTGATTTTCTTGAATAAATATATTTAACGATAAGGCATCGTTCGTCGTGTTCGAGGTCATGTTGCTCAACATACCGCCTAATTGATCTTGTGCTTCCTTCCATTTTCCCCTAAAATACATAATTTCAGCCAATCGCAGAGTCATTTTATCGTGCAAATACTCACCGACCGGACGCAAATCATTCAACGATTGATAGGTCTCCTCCGCTTTATCAATATCACCTTTTGCAAGGTAAATATCACCCAACAAATATTTTCCTTCAGCTATGAGCGATATGAATTGCGGATAGTTTTTGATAAGATCTTCAAGCGTTGATTGTGCTTCATCGAGATTAAAATCGCGATCATATAATAAATTTGCAACACGGAGTAACGAACTTGCCGCTATTTCCGTTCTGGGATGTTCGGTCACAATGCGTTTATAGGCAGATATTGCTCCGCTAAATTGCGGCTCGGATTCGGAAACCGGCTTCTCCTGTTTTTGAAACGGGTCAACCTGACCGAATAATTTTAATGTGTCACTGGTACCGCTTAATTCTTCCAACATTCTCGCGTAACCGAATTTTGCTTGCGCAAGAAAAACAAACTTGGGGTATTTTTGGATTATTTCCTGATATGCTTTTGATGCAACCATATACGATTTATCATGCGCCGCCCGATCGGCAAAACCATAAATTTCGTGCCCTGCCGCGTTCGTTTTCTGATCAATCAATTTATACACATCGAACGCTTTTTCGTATTGCTTGCCTTCCATATACAACCAGGCAATAAGCTGAGAGTACAATATATTATCAGGACTTGCCTTTGTAGCTTGCTCCACTGCCTGAGTAGTAGCTTGTAATCCTTCCGCTGTTTTGGTGTACAATGTCATTCGTGATTGAATAAATCCGAGTTGTGACGCATTGTCAACAATAAGTTTTAAATATTCCTGTGTGGCATCATTGTATTGCAATGTATTGCCATAGAGAAATGCCAAATCCGTAATAAATAATTTAGGATTTTTACAGGCGGCTCTTCCCCGTTTGTATGTTGCTATTGCCTTATCAAATAACCGGGCTTCGTTCATGGCAGAAGCAACAATGGAATATGTCACTTCGCTTGTAGAATCAATCAAGATTGCCTGATCCCACATAGCATACCCCTTCGCTTCCTCCCCGTTACGGAAATACACCGTCCCAAGCTGACTAAGTAGGCTGAGATCCTTGGGGGTTTGGCGCGCCATTCTGGTCATTATAATGATTGCCTGAGGGTACCGTTTGGTAAGAAGGTAATTACGTTTTAAGGCATCATACACGGTAAAATCGGAGGAATCCTTAGCATAGACCTCCTCATACAATTTGATGGCATTTTCGTAATCGCGCCCCCGCTCATAGCTTTGGGCAAGTTTTATCTTAATATCATTACTTTTCGGCTGAGAATGGGCTAAACCAGCCAGAAAAAGAACGCAGAGTATGTATTTCAATTGAGAACGCATGTGATGAATGAATATAAGAAATTTTACGATGTGAACATGAGACTTATATCAATAAGACTGATACTACTATTAACAAGGGGTGGGAGGGGATACGTTCCAACGATAACAACAAAAAACCCGCTCCAATCACTTGAAGCGGGGTTTTTTCAAAAATGCATCCGTAGGAACATGACGTGTCATATCCCACCCTATGCTACAACACTATGTTTTTCCGTGTACACAAAACATTCGTCCCACCTCTCCTCATCATACCAAATATTTTTCAAGTAACGTAAGAAAAGGATTGTACTTTTTCTTATTTCTTGTAAGTATCATTAAATGAAATATTTGCTGTATAAGTCTGACCTAAATAAACAGTAAATTTACCGTCAAGTGTACCAAATGTTCCTGTTCCCAAAACGCTATTTGGCGTGAATATCAAATAGGGATCTGTATTGCCTGAATTGAAATTATGATCACCATTCGCATCAAACATAGCAATTATATGGTAGTCACCCGGAGGTACATCAATAGAATAGGAAAAGGGAGAGACCGACGAAATTTTACCTTGAATCGTTGAATCATTTGGCGGTCCTTGCATGTACGTATTGCTAAAAGGATAGATTGCAACAACGATCTGCTTATTTGTATCCGGTGTACCACTGCTACCTAAATACGTTATCGTCCCTTGAACAGTACCTCTGGTTTCTGAAGATAACGGCTCTATTAATACTCCTGCTTGATTTGCTTTCACCCAATACCCTTCACCCTTATTCAGAGTATCCATGGCTGTATAACCTGTTGGTGAATAACCGAAATAATATGAAGTTATTATTCCTGCCGGTTCAGTTCTTACTTGATTAAGCGCTTTCGTTGATACAGCTCCAATAATATTCCAACCGGAGCGAACTTTAATAGTGTCTTGTGCGTGTAGTAGAGAGAAGGAAAATATAAATAGGGAAAAAATGGAAACAATAATTTTCATGGTAGTATCCTGTTTGATTAAAATCAATACAAATATATATCAGCAATTAATAAACAACTACTGAAATTATGAAGATAATATTTAGAAAAGAACGCCCATCGATGTTTTTTCCATCAAGGTATCGTAACATGATATATTAAGATAGAAAACTTTACATTAAAAGTCAATGGAATGATGCAAATCAGGGCAAAACCGAGTACATCTCTTGCCTAAAAAAAACATACCCTTGCCTCCCGTTAGCTTTTACACATTCACAAAATAATAGTAGAAAGATACGAACAAAAGAAGCAAGAAAAACACTATCATTCCCATATAGCGGTAAAATGCACCCAATACTTGAACATTATCAAATTGCCACTTCTCAAGGTGGGCATAATATGCGCGCCCATCAATAGAAGCAAATCCTACAAATGCAAGAGTAGCCGGTGTAATATTCCCCGAAGAATAACTAATATAAACCAGACCTCGTGTTGCAATGTGAATGAACACTGCCAATATTCTTTCAATTACACCTAACCATTGAACCGACATATTCTGAGCCGACTTTTTAACAATTTCATCAGCATGATTTTCAAGCGGAGTTCCTTCAAGCGGATTCTTCATAAATGGCAAAATAATGGCTTCAATTGAACCCGAAGCCATTCCAAATCCAATGAGCTGAACAAAGGTAAGTTCAGGGACCACGTAGAGAAAAAATAGTAATGCTGCTCCAAGTTCAGAAAACGCTGAAACAAAACCTTGAGCTACTGCAAGCAATGTATTCGATAGTTTCTTGTGAAGAATCTTTACAACAAGCAAATGATAAAGAGGTAGCTTGATTCCAACAGCTCCGGCGGCATATGCTAATGCACCTTTAGCGATTATTTTTCGAGATACACCAAAACCAAGTATCATAGCGATGATGGGCAAAATTCCCACTGCCACCGATGCAATGTTTGGCAATTGTTTTGTTAATGATAATATTCGTTGGTTCATAGGATATCTTGAACTACTTCACAAAATAAATTTTTTCTGTAAAGGCAGGACGTTCGTCCTGCCTAAACCATTCATCAACAAATGTCTCAAAAAAAGTGAGAAGTTGTGTAGGAAAAACCTGACTTCACTTTAAATCAGCCTAATTCCTGAGACAACGAATATTAAAACCATTGATCTTGTCATAGTTCGCGGAGCTGATAGAACTATTATTGTAACTCAGTAGATAGGCATATGTGCTCGTCGGAGTTTTAGGTGTGGAACTCCAAAATAACGTGTATTCCCCCAAACCGTAGAAGATCCCACTGATGTCCCTGGAACCGACAAGCAGGGCTGAAAATCCGCTTGTATTTGTACCGGTTCCTCCCCCGGTGCCCTGTCCTATAGCTTTTAAAGCATTACCATCATCACTTACCGTTGTTTTTAAAGTTTGCATTTCTACGTTGGTTGGGATATGCCAACCCGAAGGACAAATACCTTGTGTACCTTCAGTCGTTGAATACTTCATTGCCTCATTCCATTGGTAAAAGGCTCCTAACGTTGTACAATTTGCTGGATCATTGTTATAACAGTATTTTTCAACAATGCTATTGTCGGTTTGGGTGGCTACACCGGAAATCATCGTTCCAATATCAAGATTTTCCTTCATCCAGCATTGTGTTCCTATCTCTACCGTATTATACGTCTTCCTGGAATAGACTACTTGATACGTACAGAACCAAGGTGAAGCGGTTGTATAGCTCCACACCGGACTTGACGCAGAACCGCCGTGGTTATCTTTTGCTACTACTTGCCAATAGTAGGTTGTTGCATCATTCAGTCCGCTACGACTCAGGTTGTTGTCTGTCTGTGCGGAACTTACCTTCGTTGCAGGCGGATTATCAGTGCCAAAATATACATCATACGTTAGCGGGTCGTTATCAGGGTCGCTACAATTCCATTCTAATGCTTGTGAAGCATAAACTCCGGTATCATTATCTGCAGGAATTGGGATAGAGGAAATAACAGGAGGCTGATTTATTGCCGCCGCTGTTGTGAATTGCCATACAGAACCAGCAGTGCTATCGTTATGACTATCCTTTGCAACAACTTTCCAATGATACACTGTATTGTAGTTCAGTCCGCTCCTAATTAGGTATGAGTTACTTTGAGCAGAACTGACTTTTGTTACAGGAGGATTGTCTGTTCCCAAATAAACATCATACATTAGCGGGTTGTTATCGGGATCACTGCAACTCCATAGTAAGATAGGTGATATTGAAACATCAGAAGTATTATCGCCTGGAATAGGAGTAGATGGAATACCGGGCGGTTGATTTGCACTTTCAGCTATAATGATTCCTGTCTGGTTTGCTTTCACCCAATAGCCGGACCCCTTTTTTATTGTATCCTTTAACGAGTAACCTCCGGGTGAGTAGCCATAATATGATGATGTAATTATTCCGGGTGGAACACTTCTGATTTGGTTAAGAGATTTTGTTGAAATTGCGCCAATCATATTCCAACCGGAACTTACGTTAATGGTGTCTTGTGCTTGTAGCAGAGATATGGATAAAATACATAATGCAAGAATAAAAACAATAATTTTCATTGTGGTAACCTTTTTAATAATAGTCTTTATAAAAGTTAAAAACGTCGGCTGAAGTATTGAAGAGAATGTTTCGAAAAGAACCGCCTCGATGGAATTATCGCATCGTTTACCAGAAATGATTGTGCAAAATAATAAAATTAATCCTTAAAGTAAAGAGATATTTTCGAACCTATTTTAAAAATAGGTTATTCTCTCTCTATCCAACAAAAAACCCCGTTCCAATTGCTTGAAACGGGGTCATCAATGACAACACAAATGTCACTATTTCATTAAAATCATCTTCTTCATATCGCTGAAGACATTATTATTGTTCTCGCTTGTGGCAAAAATACGGTAATAGTAGGCTCCACTGGGCAAACTATTGGCGGCAAAATCAACAGAGAATTCACCCGCTTCGTAATCGGCGTGGTCAAGCAGTGTTGCTACTTCCTGTCCGAGAACGTTAAACACCTTCAACGTTACAACCGAATTTTCCTTTAACATAAACGAAACCGTTGTTGTGGGATTGAACGGATTTGGATAATTTGCTAATAATCCGTTTTCTTTAGGAATGTTATCTAACGCGATATCGGCTTTACGTCCCGGAATATGTGGTACTGCCGCAGGGTTTTCATGCAAAAATGTAACTTCACTCAATGATTTTACGCCCTCGACTTTCATCAACTTCAAGTTAGTTACTTTCACTTCACCGGAAAATGCATTAAGAATTTTGGTTAACACCTGGTCAAGCGCAACATAATCACCCGATGTAAACCTACTGCAATAAGTAAGAGCGCTATCAGTAAGATTGCAAAGTTGCTGAACAGTATAATTGTTAAATCTATCTCCGTGGTTTGTTGAATCATAATACACCAACCAGCGCAACGGCGTGGCTGAAGGATCGTATGGTTCACACATTCCTGAATCATTTGCAATCATGGAAAACTTCAATGCCATCAATGAGCCGAGCAAATGATTATTATGAGCGCGAACTGATGGATTCTTCAATTCGCCTGAAAACACTTTTTTCTTTGTGGAAACAAGTACTGAATCGAAACAACGTGGTGCACCCGTGTGAGGAAACATTTTAATATCGGAGCGTGAAGTACGAATCCATCCCCCTTTGACTTCCGGTTTGACTATACCAAGCGTAACACCTGCCGGTTTTTTAATATCCTTCCGGTAGAGATATTCGAAAACATTCCCTCCGGTCGGTTGTGCATAAATTTGTTGATCGGTTTTCGCTTTTACTGAGGTCACTAATGCGGCATGAGTAATAGTAATCGTTGATACACCTGCACCCGGCATAAGTTTCTGACTTTTTAATGTACCTGAACCTGTCGCCGTCGGTGTTCCTTTCATACGCATTTGGTAACCCGTAATTTTTGTTCCAGGAACAATACGTTTCACTAACGCGTGAAGAATAACTGAATCCCCGGGTTGCAGTGTTTTTCCTTCGGCTAGAACTGTTGTACGATAATTGACAAGTTTTACCGATGGAAATCCCCCAGAATCTTCCAACGTGATAATCGGTGATGAAAAATGAGCGCTCAGTACGTTCATCGGTGTATCGTAATTATTTTTTATAACATAACTGACTCGGCTTGCAATGCCTCTTCCCGCATTACGACTTGTCTTCTCGGCAAGTTGTTCCTGAGTAAACGTGCGGTACTTAGGCTGCGCAAACGCCATCAATGAACTAAGAACGATTAAGAGCGTTAATGAGTAAACAAAACGCATAAAGTGTTTCCCTATCTGATTATAAAATGAGAATAAATCTAATTATCCCGCGCATGTGGCGGGGGTACCAAGAAAATATCTTAACCAACCAAGAAGCGAACTACACAGTACACTCGAAAGCCCTTAGTGGCAATAAAACTGCACCTAGAATGTACAAAAGAAGTTGTCACTTTTCAAGAACGGATATCACGCGTTTCGAACGCTATATTCTACTATAATTAATGGTCAAAAAAGTATAATTTGGTCATTATCAGCCCTTTTAACAGTAAATGGAAAAATTAAGTACAAGATGGTTTCGTTGTGCCTCAAGATTACATCACTTTTTCTTGTTCCTCTCCGAACAGGAATTCTACAATACGCTTGGGGTACATGTATTATGAGTCAACATTTAATGAATTGACACCAAATAAACACTTCATTGCTTATCAATGATAATCTTGGTATTTTTCTTTCGAAATATCTACTCGTTCCACATTAGTCTTTTATCATTATTTCTCCGAACAATAAATTATTCATGAAGAAATTTTTCATCCTCACTATTGTTTTGCTCATTATATGCTCTTCCGGTACCGCGCAGACGATCCGCGTTGCCGCCGCCGCAAACTTACGGTACGTTTTGGATACGATAAAAACGACATACATACAACAACATCCCGGCATTTCATTAGATATTACCTATGGTTCATCCGGAACGCTCGTTCAACAAATTCTTAATGGCGCGCAATTTCATATTTTTATGTCGGCGGATAAAATCTATCCTGAAAAATTGAAAAACGAAAAAATGATTATCGGAGATGTTAAAACGTATGCCTACGGGAGACTTGTTCTCTGGAGCAATACTATTGATCTCTCCAAAGGAATAACTATACTATCTGATAATTCAGTAAAAAAGATTTCAATCGCTAAACCGGAAACAGCGCCATACGGGGATCGAGCGTTCCAAGTTCTTAAATTTTACAACCTGTTCGATAAGATTAAGAATAAAATTGTGTATGCAGATAATATCTCTCAAGCCGCTCAGTATGCCGCATCAGGAAATGTTGAAGCTGGGTTCATTGCTCTCTCCCTTACCTTCGCTCCTGAAATGAGTAAGGGACACTATATTCTCATTGATACTGCAAGTTACGCGCCTATTGAACAAGCATGTGTCTTACTGAAAACAAAAGAAGAAAACAACGCCGCACAGATTTTTTTCTCTTCAATACTCAGTAAAAAATATAAATCAATATTTGAAGCCTACGGATATCGCTTCAATGAGCAACCGGAAAGTACCCTCATTACCATTCCCGAACACAAAAGCAAATAAATGAGCGCAGAATTTCTTCAAACGCTTCTCTTAACATTTAAGTTGGCAGGATTTGCTACGGCAATTCTTATTGTACTTGGCTTGCCGATTGCTTGGTTTCTTGCCTATTCAAATTTCAAATTCAAGTCAGTGATTGAAGCAATGGTAAGTATGCCCTTAGTGCTTCCACCTTCGGTTCTTGGGTATTACATCCTCCTTGCGTATAGTCCGCGATATTGGTTTGGGAGTTTTTTGAATGATGTATTCAATGTACGACTTGCATTTTCGTTTGAGGGGATACTTATCGCATCGGTAATTTTTGGTTTGCCGTTTATGATTCAGCCCATTCAAAGCGGACTTCGCTCTCTCCCACCCAATCTTCGCGAGGCATCATACACATTAGGGAAATCCGAATTACGAACTTTCTTTCGCGTCCTTCTACCGAATATAAAACCATCACTTATCACGGCAGTTGCTCTTACCTTTGCCCATGCAATTGGGGAATTTGGTGTCGTGTTGATGGTCGGAGGAAATATGCCCGGTATAACACGAGTTGCTTCCGTAGCAATTTATGATGAAGTGCAAGCCCTTAATTTTGGCACAGCGAATCAATATGCGGGTATTCTCTTCGCCATAGCGTTTGTTCTTCTTGTTATTATTTATAGCGCCAATAAAAAATACGCTCCGTGGAAGATCATATAATACATATTGATGTAACAATGCGTCTCCATTCTGCCACTGGCGAGATGACACTTGCCGTAAAAACAGAATTACAGTTAGGCGAGTTTGTTACATTATACGGTCCCTCTGGCGCAGGAAAAACAACACTCCTCCGGCTTCTCTCCGGTTTAACATCTCCCGATAACGGTTCAATACGATTCGGCAATTCTATTTGGTTTGACAAAGCAAAAAACATTAATCTATCCGCTCAACAACGGACTATCGGTTTCATGTTTCAGGATTACGCGTTATTTCCGAACATGACGGTGAGAAAAAACTTAGAGTACGCTCTACAAAAAAACGAGTCACATGAAATAATTGATGAACTCATTAGTGTAATGGAAATTGAGCAACTGCAAGATAAAAAACCGCAAGCGCTTTCGGGCGGACAACAACAACGCGTTGCCCTTGCACGGGCATTGGTGAGAAAGCCAAAACTCTTATTGTTAGATGAGCCACTCTCTGCATTAGATAAGGAGATGAGATACAAACTGCAAGAATATATTGTACGGGTGCATAAACAATTCCATCTCACTACAATTCTCGTCAGCCACGATCTTCCGGAAATTTACAAACTCTCGGATACTGTCATCACTCTTGAATCAGGGAAGATAATTAAACAAGGTAGCGTTTCGGAATTATTTTTGAAGAAGCAAAAAGGTAGTGAGATTATATTAAGCGGTGAGATACTTGCGATTGAGCCAAACGGCAATACGACTATTCTTCTCGGTGATACGATTGTAAACGTAACAATCCCTGAAATAGGAAAAACTCCACTTAAACCGGGCGATCGGATTGGTTTTGATTTGGGGAGATTGAGTTTCGTAGAAGGAAAGAAATAATAATAGCCACGCTTAATAACCGGAGGCAAGGATACAAAAAGATACATCTGCAGGGACATGGACTGACATGACCACGCCAATATATACCTAATCTCTATTTCAATAGTAACATCGTCTTTACTGTAAAAAAAATGCAATTTTCATCGTATATACCCACTGCTTGGCTGAGGCAACAATACACACTATTGTGAAAATCTCTCAATATGTAACAAAAAGTTCTTTTTGAGCGTATTAAACAGTAAATAGAAAAAGGTTATGAAAATGAAAAACGTGATAAAATTTGGTGAAGATGTAGAAGGATACAACATTCCTGTTTTAAATGAACGAGAAATACGAGCGGCGGCGGGAATATTTTTTTTATTCATGTTAATCTCTTTAATGATTATCATACTTAAAGGAGATTTTTTATTTTTCAAGTATATTCTAACTCTATTCCTCACCGATTTTATCATTCGAGTCTTTATTAATCCTAAATTTTCTCCCTCATTAATCATTGGACGTTTGATTGTAAGGAATCAAGTCCCCGAATATGTTGGGGCGGCACAAAAAAAATTTTCATGGATCATCGGTCTTGTGCTGGCATCTATTATGTTCGTTTTTTTTATAATCGTAAATGCCTATAGTCCGATAACAGGCATTATCTGCCTTATTTGTCTAATATTCTTATTCTTTGAATCGGTGTTTGGCATTTGTTTAGGGTGTAAAGTGTATTCAATGGTGTACAAACAAAAAGCACAATATTGCCCCGGTGAAGTTTGTGATGTAAAAGCAAAACAAGATATTCAAAAAACATCTAAGGCTCAGTTATTTGTTGTTGTAGGATTTATCGCCTACATTTTTCTTACAGCCTTTTTATTTAACGATCATTTTGCCCAAAAACCATACGACCTGTTTGGAATAAATAGCTCTGCTCAATCTAAATAAACGATACATGTATGGTTTTATCGCGCATTCCAAATATCACTTTCATAAGAACAAGTCGGGGTTGAAGAGGCTGTCCGGGAACCCACTCAAAAATAGATACCCGTCAGGCTGAGCGGAGAAGAAGCCCTCTTTTCGTTTCAATTTCGCTTTTAGATTTTTTCATAATGTCAAGCTATATAGTTATCCTACCGCCTCGGAAAGCATGGCTTCATAATATATATTTCAATATCTCTGCCTACCAATACAGCTTATATTTGGCACTTTGCAATATTGCAAACTTCCAGTGGGTGTTGTCCCGAAGGGATGCGCCTCTGGAGCACAAAATTGCAAACTAGGTAACCCGCTATTTTATTAAAAAAACTCATTTTTTGGGGCTTCCGTCATTCTGCCAAATTCGGTACTGTTGGCAATGTGGCAAAGTGTGAGCCTTTAGCTCAATCCCTCAAAACGCAATAAAAACAAAACCCCGCCCTAATTACTCAAAGCGGGGTTCACATTACGTAGGAACAGTTTATCTGCCTCTGGCTGAGGCTTGCCATGTCCCCACAGGTATCCAACTATTTGTCACTATTTTAACAGTAACATCTTCTTCACTTCAACAAACGTGGTATTTACATTTGCCGTACTTATTGCTTCTATACGGTAGTAATACACGCCATTGGGAATATTCACCGCATCAAATTGGAATGATTTGAATCCTGCGCTTTGTACTCCGTCAACAAGTGTTTTTACTTCCTGACCAAGCACACTATAGACTGTCAGTTTTACATGACTTTCTACCGGCAGTTGGAATCGAATACTCGTCGTCGGGTTAAACGGATTCGGATAATTCTGACTCAACCCGAATGTTTCAGGAATTCCTGTCTGATCATTCACACCTGTTACGCTCAAGTTGCCATCTAAACGATAAGTATCTGCAAAATCACTCCACAGTACTCTCACCGTCACAAGTTGGTTCGCCCCAATAACGATTTTCACCATTTCTCCGGGAATCGCCCCTTCATCATCAAGTGTGAAAGGATTATCCGCCATCACCGGTAGTACAAATACACCATCAGCAAGGAAGTTTGACATGCCGCAAACAACGCCATTGGAATCAATTGCTCTAATCGGTGTTCCTGTCGGAATGAGCGTGCTGTTAATCATTGCATGGTTGCCATACACAAACTCAAATATCGGAATATTTGGTGCAGTTGGAGGTGTAGATGCTTTTAAGCTTCTCCTTCCTTGTATAGGATGTTTTGTTGGAGTATCACCTTCTTCACCGGGATACCTAAACGTTTGCGCTTCGTTTACGTTAACCACATATCCTTTACCGGGGTACATAACATCAAGCCCGCCACCCGGGAAGAAATTAAATAAACCTCCTCCGAATCCGTTATTGGAAAACTCAAGTGCCCCATTAAAATTATCAGGGTCTATCGAGCTAAGAGCGAATGCAGTTGACTCAGGTACATTGGGTAAATACGAAATGAAATTATATTGACTCTTCAGTTGGATCGGATTTTCCGGACAGACAGGCATACCACGCACAACTAAAGAATCAGGCGATGCATCGTTATGTAACTTTACGAAATATCCCTTCTTGAAACTTGTTGTCAGTAACGTGTTATACCCTACCATATCAGGAATATAATAATCGAAATGAGCTACTGAATCGTCGTTTGCATAATCCAGAATTACTTTGACTTTATTTGTAGCAAGAAGACTGCCAAATACTCCCTCAACAGAATTATTTTCAGGTCTTACATTCCATGAAACAGTATTGAAACGCGGACCTACCGGAATTGTAATAGCCACCGGATCACCTGCAAGAATCGAACGCTCTGTTGAAGTCGTATCACCTGCAACAATCGGAGCAAACGTTGTAAATGGTTCGCAGTAACGTTCGAGTTTCCACGAACAATCCGATGTCCATGTTCTGAAAATAATAGTATCTCCTGCCGTAAGTTCTGCTTGACCGGCCCAAAGAGTAAGCGCATAATTTACGTTTATATCTTCATCAATTTCCGGTTCAATAACAATATCTGAATTGATAAGTGTCCCATTCGTTCTAAACGCTCCGATAACACTTCCCGGAGGAGCGAGTTCACCATTCACTTGAGCAAGTCCTTTAAATCGCTGTTTTAATTCATGAGGTGACGGGAGTTCTGCCTGTCCTCCCAGTTGAATTGTAAAAGACCCTTCTCTCGTAAAGATAGTTAATGTACCATAATACATTCCGGCAGATTCGGGTTTAAACGTTACAGAAAGATTACTACTACCGGATACTCCAATTTCATATACTTCATTTGTGTAAGTAAATATTGAATCGAAAGCTACGATTGAGTCAATGTAGACTCGTCCTTGTCCCGTATTAGTGAGCATTACATTAATGGTTCGGCTTTCAAATGGCATGCCTTCTGTTGGCGGAACTGTCGCAAAGTTCAAACACGATTTTTCGAGCACTAGAATACCGGGATACTCAAAAACTATGGATTGGCTATGCCCGACATTATTTTCCTCATTGGTTTCAAACACCTGATTATCCGCATCAACAAAAACATAGAAGTGTCTCACTCCGCCATATTCATCGGCAGGAATAATATATTTTACTTCCGCTGTATCTGCGCCACCGGATGGCAAATCTACATATTGATCGGAACCGATTTGGTACTCATTCGTTAATTCAGAATTTGAATAGAACCGAACAAGAATATGTTCTAAATCAATATTGGATGATTCGGAATTATGAAGAAACGCGCGCAAGGATAACGTATCACCTACATACGATGTCTCAGGCATTGCAGTAAAATCAGAGGCATACAAATCAGCATTCGAACTGACTAAGTTATTTACTTCATTCCACTCTGCTTGCTGATTTAACGGATCGAGGAAAACGAAAAATCGTCTTGCCTGATTGGGAACGTCATCGGGAAGCTCTACTTCTTGCTCTATTTCAACCTCTTCACCGATTGGTAAATTAACATAGTGATCTTCACCTAATTGATTACCGATTGTGTTCGGGTCATTATCATAAAAACGAACAAGAACATGAGTTGCATTGGAATTCGATTCCTGATTATTCTTCAATACTGCCGTAAACGTTACCGTACCGGTAGGATATTCATGATCTGTACTTACATGGAATGTCTTTACAAATAAATCTTTTCGCGAAGCAACTATAGTAATATATGCTACATTACTACTTGAATCGCCGCGAGTATCAAAGACACGTAACCCTACTTGCCCCTGATGTTCATTAAAAAATGTAACTGTGATTGTATCGGTTGTAGCATCTCCAAAAATACCATCGCCATTTAAATCCCAGCTAAATGCAATAACGGAATCACGCGGGTAATCGGGATCGTACGATGCGCGACCATCGAGAAGGATAGGCTCCCCAATTTTAGCGGCATAACTTGTTCCACGAGCAGGAGGTATCGCAATAGCAATTGGAGGATTTTGTTCGCTACGAATTCTAATTGTTGTACTCGTTGTCGAGTATAATGGAGGAATACTGTTATCCTTCACTCGAAGTGTAATGGTATATGTACCCGTATCGGCATATTCAGGAATAGTAGGACGCTGACCGTATGCGTCGGGATTATCCCAATTAATTCCATTTGATGCATCAAAATCCCACAACCATTCTACGATTGATCTCTCGGGATCCTGATGGAATGATAGAGACCCATCAATCTGGATAGAGGTATGTGGCGGTACTCCGCTAACAGGTGCAATAACTGCAACAGGTGGAGGTAACACAACACCGCGTGTTAAGACCAATATCGCTAACGAAGAATTTAATGCTTCGCCCATAGCGGCGCCTGGATAGTTATAACTTCGGGGCCATGAACCATCCGGATTTTGTTTCCAAGTAGGGTTGTCAAGCAAATGATCAACATACTCCGCATACCAATCATGTGTACCGATAAATTGTTGACCGGCTCGATTGTTAATAATACGCATACCTTTTGCAACACCATACATTGCATAGGTATTACCGCTTGTCGGTTGATCCCAACCGTAATAGTCATTACCGGTTAATTCCCACTGTGAGTTTATAAAACTCATCGCCAAACTAACAGCGGGTGTGTCAACTGTTGCACCAAGGAACGCATAAGAGCCCAATCCTGCGGCGGTTTTTGTAATATTTTCCCAGTAGTCCGGTGAATCGTAACCAAAGCCGCCATCACTGCCTTGAGTATATTGCAAAGCATAAATCAATTCACTCTTCACAAACGGAGGGACTGGAACTCCCCATGTGTTTTGTGCCGCTTCCAAATCAAGAGCCGCCCACTGTGTTGTTGAATTATCCTGGCTTCCATAATCAGCAGAATAGATATTGTATCTCCAACCACCACGACCATGATAATAGCCTTCTTCTACTTGACTATACGCATATTGATCTACCATATCAACAGCATAATCATAGAATGTTTGACCTGTATATGCGCCCACATGGATAGTATCGGATCTCGCTCCTTCCGCGCTTGAATATGCCCCTATAACAGCAAGACTTGCAATACCATTCGCGTACACATCACTGGTAATAAATGCTCCCTTGCCATCACCATCAGTATCAGGATTTCCGGCAGGCTGAGTACTTATAGTATTTACCTGAATTTCAGAGAACAAATAATCTAATCCTAAGCGAACATATTCCGCATAAATATCGGTATTAATATTGTTATTCGGTTTATGACCATTTTCTTCAAGCGATAATAATGCCGCGCCTGTACCTGCAATATTATCGGAGTTATCATACCAATACCCTTGTGGATACTGATTAAGATACAAATACAATAACCCTTTTTCAATCGCCATATTTGTTCGTATTTGTTGCGATGGAAGTGGATAGACACGAATCACAGATTCGTCCTCATCAACATTTCCTTCGGGATCATGGACAATCAATCGCATAGTCTTCGGACCGGCAGTTGCATAGATATGTTTGAAACCGATAAAATGACCCTCTGTGGTTTCACCTGAATCTATTGCTCCATCACCATAATCTAGTACATAAGAATAGGGCAACCTTCCGCCGTGTACATTACCCCACACAGTGATCGAATCTGCAACTACTGCATTTGCATAAGTCGTGCTTACATGATTGCTCGGCATTGCATTCACACGAAGCGGTACAAGGGGTGGTAAGAAATTTCCAAATATGGAGTAGGTTGATGTATCGCCGGCAACAAAATTATAATAATAATCCGGTCCCGGTTCCGTTTTTATCCAATTCAAATCCGATTGTTCAAAAATATAGTAATACCCCCACGACAAACTATCAAATGAGTAATAGCCTAAGCTATCGCTAAGGGCAATAAGTGTGTCAATAACCGAATTGTGAGAGAACATTGAGCTACCACCACCTTCTCCTGAAGTAGTTGCCTCTTTGACTGCAAAAAATTTCCAACCATTAAGTCCGGGCTCTCCTTCATTTCTAAACCCGTTATTATTTACATCGTCATATACCACTCCTCGAATTGATCCGGGAGGAACATGCCAACTACCGAAATCAACTCCGGAAATTGTATCTCCTGCAACAGCAAAGGAATAATACGCATCTTGCGATTGGTAAGGATATGTCGTCATCCAAGCATCGGGGTCTGCATGATAAACCTTAAAATCATCAACATCACCACTATCTGTTAGCGTATAGACGCCGGCTGAATCCGTTAAAAGTTCATAGGTGGAGTCCTTGTTATAACTGTACAAATAGATCGGCCACCCTGATAGTCCGGGTTCTTCTTCCTCACGCTGTCCGCTTCCATTCATATCATTAAACATTATCCCTGAAATTTGAAATGGAGGTATATACCAATTTCCGAAATTCTGATTTATTACCGATGTATCAACTAAATGTACTTGATAATAATCATTATAGGGTGTAGTCCGCTTCCATCTAAATTGTTTCGTTTCATAAACATAAAAATATCCTATTGTCATTAAGCTATCAAATGAATAATAACCATTTGAATCACTTTGAGTATAAAAATTATGATCAGCAGAATAATCATATAAACGTATTTGCCAATTTGGTAGCCCGGGCTCCAGGGTATCTTTAACACCATCATGATTCACATCATTAAATACTGTCCCGGAAATTGAACGAAGTGGAATTTGCCAAAATCCAAAATCAAATGTTAGTTCTTCTCCTCCATACATATACGTATAGTTGCCACTACTTCCATCGTATGTCCCGTACCATCCATCATTTTGCGAATATGTAAGATAATAATCGTAAGGAGCTAAATCATTAAATTCATAATAACCATCAGAGTCCGAAGTTGTTGAGAAGGTTGTGTTGGCATAATACTTATATAAATATACTTTTAAATCTTCCACAGCAGATTCTGTTGTATCCCAGATACCGTTCTTGTTTTCATCATTAAAGATATAACCGGATATTTTAGATGTCGTCTGAGTTGATGCAAGTGATTGTTGTTGTGAGCGTTCAGGATGTTGTTTCATATCCGCTTCAACATATTTTCTGAACTTCTCTAGGTCAGGCGCACCTTGATTAAGCTCAGTTCTTTTTGCCTGATCTTCTTTTACAAATTGGGAGAATCGTTGCTGTCGTTGTTCATCGGTAAGTGTTTCACCTACGTTAATTCCGCGTTTACGAAGTTGAGCATTAATACCATTCCCTTTGGCTTCCTCTTGCGCTCTTCGTTCTTCAATCTCTTTGCGAATCTCCTGTTTCGATTTTTTGTTTTTCGATTCGTTCATAGAGTTTAGAAATTGTTGTTGTTTTGGTGTTAACGGCGCCGCCTTAATTGTTGGAGAGCCTGTATTTGATTTAGGCTTCACACCATGGATGTCTAACTCATGTTGCTTCCATGCTTCTATTGGAGTCAACGTCGGTTGTTCAGAATGCATCTGAGGAGGCTGGTAATTTTTTAGCAGATTCTTCCCTTGAGAAAAAATATCATCTTGTTTTTGTGGCTTTTTCTGAGCGAAAACAACACTGCTAAAAAGTAGGGTAAGAACAATAACGAAAGATAAGATATCATATCGTGTCAATGATTTCATACAATTCTCCTTTAATAAAGAAACGGGGTTATGATTGCTATTAAAATCAACAAAATAGGTAGATTAATTGAAATCTACCTTTATAGTAAATCTATTATTTTACTGCACAATGTAACAATAAAAAAATAAATAAATAGCCACCTACATCACATTTTTAGACTACTTTGTTCCTTTTAAGACTAATTGGCGTAGGTGGCTACTATAAATTACGCTTATTTTGCTTTTCCTTGATTTGCAACCGCTTGCTCGGCGGCTTTGATTTTCTCCTGATCCCCCAAATAGTAATGCTTTATGGGCTTCAGTGATTGATCCAATTCATATACTAAGGGAACGCCTGTGGGTATGTTAAGACCGACGATTTCACTATCGGGAATATTATCAAGATATTTAACAAGAGCGCGCAAACTATTGCCATGAGCGGCAATAATTACTCTTTTCCCTGAAAGAATTTCCGGCTTAATAACCTCATGCCAATGAGGCAAGAAGCGTTCAACAGTATCTTTTAAACATTCTGTCAAAGGAAGTTCTTTTTCCGTAAGCGATTTATAACGTCGGTCATTGCCCGGATATCGTTCATCAGTCTTTTCTAATGAAGGTGGTTGAATATCGTAGCTTCGTCTCCAAATATGGACTTGTGCATCTCCAAATTTTTGTGCCATCTCAGCTTTATTCAATCCCTGTAATGCGCCATAATGGCGCTCATTTAATCGCCATGAATTATGAATCGGCAACCACATCGCATCCATTTCTTCAAGCACAAACCATAAGGTTCTTACAGCTCGCTTCAATACTGAGGTGTAGGCAACATCAAACTCGAATCCTGCCTCTTTTAAGAGCTTGCCTGCTTGCTTTGCTTCCTCAACACCTTTTTCAGATAATTCAACATCTGTCCATCCCGTGAATCTATTTTCTTTATTCCAAACACTCTCGCCATGTCTGACAAGGACTAATTTATACATGTGTAAATCTCCGCTAAATAGTAATTTCGATAGTTAGTATCTATAAAGATACGAATACAGATGGATAAATACACGTTTTAGTCAATTAGCTACAATCCGGAAATAACTTCTCTCAAATGGGAAATAGTTTCATTAATATGCTCTTCTTGGATGATAAGCGGTGGTAAAAACCTTAACACCGTTGTATCAGTACAATTAATAAGTATTCCACGTTCTCGCATAGAAGTTACAATGTGTTCGCCTTCACGACCAAGTTCCATCCCAACCATTAATCCAATCCCGCGTACTTCATTAATTATAGAAGGGAATTCTTTTTGAAGTGATTTAAGCCCCGCCTTCAACAACTTCCCCATGTTCTCAGCATTGGTCATTAAGCCATGTTCCATTATTTCTTGAATTGTTACAACCCCTGCGGCACACGCGGCCGGATTGCCGCCGAATGTTGTACCATGTAAACCGGGAGCTAACACATCTGCAACAGTTTCATTACCGATAATGGCTCCTAGAGGAAGTCCTCCACCAAGAGGCTTTGCAACAATTATAACATCGGGCTGAATATTGTAATGCTGGAAGGCAAATAATTTTCCCGTTCTCCCCAACCCTGCTTGTATTTCATCAGCAACAAGAAGGAAACCGTATTTTTCTTTTAACGATTTAATTTCTGCTACAAACTCGTTTGATACGGGGCGAACTCCTCCTTCTCCCTGAATGAATTCAAATATAATTGCTGTGGTCTGTTCATTGACTTGTTCTCGTAGCCTTTCAGGATTATTGAATTCCACAATAGTGCAGTTCTCTAAAAATGGCTCAAATCCGTGTTTATATTTTTGGTTATCCATAAGGGAAAGCGCACCGTACGTTCTACCGTGAAATGCGCGAGTAAAAGAAATTATCTGTTTTTTATTTCTTGTTGACCCCCACTTACGCACAAGTTTTATTGCGCCTTCGGTGACTTCCGTACCGCTATTCCCGAAAAATACTTTCGAAAACCCGGAATACTTCAATAAAAGTTCTGCAAGATGCACCTGTGGCTCTTGTAAAAAATAATTAGAAAGATGAATATATTTCGCCGCCTGTTCATTAATAGCTTGAAGGACTTTTTGGTTTCCATATCCCAGAGAGTTCACAGCTAATCCTCCAAACATATCAAGATACCGTGTTCCGTCCTTGGCGAAAAGGTAAACACCCTCACCCCGCTCAATTTCTAAAGGTAAGCGTTTGTAAGTGTGAAAAAGTGATTTGGATTCTCGTTCTATAGTAGTCATGGTTAATCGGAAAAATAATTGAAAATAGGTATTGCATAATAATACAAAAAAATGTATATTTATGCAACTCAAATGTATAGAAATAATCAATGATATCAACAGCAGTCATAGGTGCGTCGGGCTACTCCGGTGCGGAATTAGTACGCTTACTCAGTCAACGAAGCGATGTAAGTATCGAATATGCCTTCGCATCATCAAGTGCGGGCAAAACGCTTGATTCCATTTATCCCTCGCTCACCAAGCAAATAGATATTTCGCTCGAATCGTTCGAACCATCGAAGATTTCAGGGATTGACCTTGCGTTTGTTGCCTTGCCTTCAGGTGAATCAATGAAGGCAGTCCTCAATCTATTACCAGTAGTACAACGAGTCATTGATCTTAGCGGCGATTTCCGTTTACCATCACACGAATTGTATAAAGAGTACTATAAGCACGACCATATTGCCCCTTTTCTTCTAAAAGAGGCAATTTATGGATTACCTGAAGTTAATAAAGAATCCATTGAAACGGCAAAACTCATCGCAAATCCCGGTTGTTATCCCACAAGCGCTATTCTCGGTCTCATTCCTGCACTCAAGTATGGCTTGATTGAACCCAACGGCATTGTGATTAACTCATTATCAGGCATCTCCGGTGCAGGCCGTCAATCTTCAGTTGATTTCAGCTACTCTGAAATTAACGAAAATGTCCGCGCTTACAAAATAGGTCAACACCAACACATTCCTGAAATAGAAACCGTATTGCAAACAGTTACCGGAAAAGATGTTAGCGTTTCGTTTGTCCCTCATCTTGTCCCATTAACGCGAGGAATTTATACAACTATTCACGCAAACTTAACCGATATAGACGACGGAGAAATCATCAAAAATATGTATAAAGATGTATATAGTGCGGCTCCTTTTGTTCGAGTCCGTTCACATATTCCACAAATAAAAGATGTAGCCTATACAAATTATTGTGATATCAGCGTAACCGTTGAGCCACGAACAAAACAATTAATTATTATATCAGTTATTGATAATCTTATGAAAGGAGCGGCAGGTCAAGCAATTCAAAACATGAATATTATGTTTGGGCTTCCCGAAACCGAAGGATTTATCAGCACAAAGGAAAATCAATTTGTTCATTAACACTAAAAAAGGCATCACTGCTCCTACCGGATTTCTGGCGGCAGGAATTCATAGCGGCATTAAAAAAGCAAAAAAAGATTTGGCGCTTATTTATTCAACTACTCCGGCATCGGTTGCGGCAGTCTTTACAACAAACAAAGTTCAAGCGGCTCCTATCTTAGTCTGTAAGCTCCAATTGAATCGTTCTAAAACCGCGCGAGCAATAGTTGTTAATAGTGGCAACGCGAATGCTTGCACGGGAGAACGGGGACTGAATGATGCCTTAGCGATGGTTCTTGCCGCCTCTCATGCCTTGAACATAGCAGAGCAGGAAGTGCTTGTCTCTTCGACAGGAGTCATCGGTCAATATCTTCCTATCGAAACAATAATGACCGGCATATCAAACGCATCATTAGCTTTAAATGCAGAGAATCATACCGCCGCTGCCGAAGCAATTATGACAACCGATAAATTTTCAAAAGAATACTCGGTTTCCTTTCTCCTTAACGGGAAAGAAGCCTCAATCGGTGGAATGTCAAAAGGTTCAGGCATGATTGCCCCAAATATGGCTACAATGCTTGCATTTATCACAACCGATGTATGTATCGCACCTCAATTTTTACAAGAAATATTAGCTGAAGTTTCCGATCAAACATTCAATCGTATCTCTGTTGACGGAGATACAAGTACAAATGATATGGTAGCAATTCTTGCAAATGGACAGACAGGAAATCAAGAATTACAATCGCGAAATGATTTCGGTTTTGATGTTTTCTACAAAGCATTAAAGCACGTCCTGTTGGAACTCTCCAAAATGATTGTTCTGGATGGAGAAGGAGCAACAAAATTTGTTGAAATAAAAGTTATCGGCGCGAGTAGCCAACAATCGGCAGTGCAAGCGGGACGATGTATTTCCAATTCAAATCTTGTAAAGACAGCTATTCATGGTGAAGATGCCAATTGGGGAAGAATATTAGCCGCCATTGGGTATTCCGGTATTGACTTTAATCCTGCTGAAGTAGAAATTTTTTTCGATAACGTTCCTATTTTACGCCGGAATTATGTTATTGACTTTTCTGAAGCAGATGCTAAACAAGTATTAATAAAAAATGAAATCACCATTACCGTTAATCTCAACATTGGAACAGAAGAAGCTTCTTTTTGGACGTGTGATCTATCAAAAGAATACGTCGCCATCAATGCAAATTATAGGTCGTAACTTATGATGAACACAATCCAAAAAACTGAAGTGTTGGTTGAGGCATTGCCCTACATCCAACGGTATGAAGGCAAAATATTTGTCATTAAGTATGGTGGCGCCGCCATGGTTGATGACCAATTAAAAGCATCCTTTGCTCAAGACGTCACGTTACTGAAAAAAATAGGAATTCAAGTTGTAATTGTTCATGGTGGTGGCAAAGAAATTACCGAAATAGCTTCAAAGCTTGGTCTTTCCTCTCACTTCGTAAACGGACAACGATACACCGATGCACCAATGATGGAAGTTGTGCAAATGGTGCTTGCCGGAAAAACCAATAAAGATATTGTTGCAAGAATCAATATGAATGATGGAAATGCTGTTGGTCTCTGTGGAGTAGATGCAAATCTTCTTCGCGTCACGAAAGTAAATGATGGAGAACATGACCTCGGCTTTGTAGGGCAAATCACTGACATCAACGTCAACTATCTCCACCTCCTCCTCAATAACAATATTATGCCGATAATTGCCCCTATTGGCGTAGATTCCTGTCAACAAACTTACAATATCAATGCAGATGTAGCCGCATCTAAAGTAGCCGCCGCATTGAAAGCGGAAAAATTAGTCTTCCTCAGCGATGTTGAAGGTGTGCTCGAAAACAGTCAACTCATCCATAGCATGACAGAAGAAGAAGCCTCACGTTTAATGAAATCAAGAGTCATTAATAATGGTATGATACCAAAAATTAATTCTGCGTTCGAGGCATTGAGTGCAGGAGTAAATAAAGTTCACCTTGTAGATGGTAGAGTAACGCACTCGATACTCTTAGAAATTTTTACCGATGAAGGCATCGGAACTGAAATGCTTCCATCAATAAAACTAGTAGAAGAAACGGTGTAACAGTATGAATAAACATTCCCGGCATTTTGCAATAAAAGAAATCATTAGCACTGGTCCAATCGGTAATCAAGACGAATTACGAATTGAGTTAAAGCGACGCGGTTTTCACGTAACTCAGGCAACTCTTTCCCGCGATATAAAAGAATTAGGAATGGCGCGTATTGCATCCGAAACCGGATCGCGGTATATTTTTCAACCGGCTACGGAAGTACAAATGTTACGCTCTCATGTAGGAGCGGAAGTGCTGGCAATTGTTTCCAATGAAAGCATGATAGTCGTAAAAACACTTCCTGGTTGTGCAAATGTCGTCGGTGAGTATCTTGATGCTCAACAACATCCTGATATCATCGGAACATTAGCGGGAGATAACACCTTGTTAGTCATCCCCTCTTCTCTATCAAAAACAAAACAGATTATTCAATTTCTCAAACATACATTAATAGAAGGATAACAAAGCAATGAAAATAGTTGTTGCCTATTCAGGCGGTCTTGATACATCGGTTATGGTAAAATGGTTAAAAGATAAATACAATGCGGAAATTATTACCGCTAGCGGTTACCTCGGTCAAGAAAAAGAACTTATCGGTGTGCGTGAAAAAGCTCTTAAAACGGGCGCAAGTGAGGCATTTCTTGAAGATTTAACGGAAGAATTTGTCAATAGTTATATTTTCCCTGCCTTAAAGGCAAACGCATTATACGAACGTACCTACCCGATGGCGACATCTCTGGGAAGACCGCTTCTTGCTAAAATGTTAGTGGATGTTGCACGTAAAGTCGGAGCATCGTACATTGCACACGGTTGCACGGGAAAAGGAAACGATCAGGTTCGCTTTGAAGTATCAATCGCCGCGCTTGCACCGGAGATAAAAGTATTAGCTCCCCTTCGCGAATGGGAATTTAAATCACGCGAAGAAGAAATGGAATATGCAATGAAACATGGAATCCCCGTTTCAGCAACGCTTGCGAGTCCCTATTCTATTGATGAAAATATTTGGGGTACCAGTATCGAGTGTGGTGTTCTCGAAGACCCGATGGTTGAACCGCCCGAAGACGCGTACCAACGAACTGTTTCTCCCATGAAAGCACCCGATGATCCCGAACTTATTACCATTGATTTCGAAAAAGGAGTTCCGGTTGCACTCGATGGAAAAGCCTTGACCGGAGTAGAATTGATTCATAAACTTAATACTATTGGTGGCGTTCACGGTATCGGTAGAATGGATCTTGTCGAAAACCGTCTCGTTGGAATTAAGTCGCGCGAAATTTATGAAGCCCCTGCGGCAACTATTCTTCACTTTGCTCACACAGAATTAGAACGATTAACGTTAGATAAATCGGTGTTCAATTTTAAAACTCAACTTATTCCTGAATATGCAAATCTTGTATATAATGGATTGTGGTTTTCACCCTTACGAAGCGCACTCGATGCCTTTGTTGATGAAACACAACAAACAGTAACAGGAACAGTAAAAGTAAAACTATACAAAGGTAATGTAGCTATTGCTGGAAGAACTTCTCCCTACTCATTATACAATGCAAAGTTAGCAACCTATACCAACGAAGACCAGTTCGATCATAAAGCATCGGAAGGGTTTATTAAAATATTCGGTTTGCCATTAAAAACATATCATCAAGTACAATTAAAGGCAGCGGGATCAGCGGTTACCATCCCCTCGTAATTCATGAAACATTGGAACGGACGTTTCAAAGAACAACTTGATCCGGAAGCATTACAATTTTCTTCCTCACTCGATATAGATAAACGTTTATATCGAGAAGATATTGAAGGAAGCCTTGCTCATGTTGCTATGCTGGCAAAGCAAGGCATCTTTTCAATACGTGAATCCAAGAAAATTCAAAAAGCGTTACGCGAAATTCTTGCGGAGATTGAAGCAGGCACGTTTTCGTTTACTCAATCTCAGGGAACAACCGGACGCTTTGTCGCTGAAGATGTTCACATGGCAATTGAACATCGCCTCACTGAAAAAGTTGGTGATATCGGTGGAAAACTACATACCGCCCGCAGCCGTAACGACCAAATTGCTCTCGATGAACGACTATATTTACGCAGAACAATACTATCTATTCAAGAACTGATAACATCATTTCAGCAAACAATCGTTCAAAAAGCCGAGAAGTATCAAGACGTTATCATTCCCGGCTATACCCATCTCCAACGGGCGCAACCGATTTTACTCGCCCATCATTTGCTTGCGTATGTATCTATGCTGGATCGCGATTGTGAACGGTTTGCTGATTGTTATCATCGGGTAAATCGCTCACCATTAGGTGCGGCGGCATTTGCAGGAACATCCTTCCCAATTGATAGAAATTTCGTCGCAAAAGAATTGGGCTTTTCTGGTGTCATTGAATCAAGTATTGATGCCGTCAGTGATCGTGACGTTCAAATAGAATTTCTTTCCGCATGTGCAATTACAATGATGCACCTCAGCAGATTTGCAGAAGAACTGGTGCTCTGGTCATCACAGGAATGGAATTTTATTGAAATCGGTGATGCCTATACTACCGGTAGCAGTATCATGCCCCAAAAGAAAAATCCCGATATGGCAGAACTTATTCGCGGCAAAACGGGGCGTGTGTACGGTGACCTAATCGCTCTCCTCACAGTAATGAAAGGTCTTCCACTTTCCTATAACCGCGATATGCAGGAAGACAAAGAACCTTTGTTTGATGCCGCTGATACAGTATCCAATTGCCTGAAAATTTTTACAGGGATGGTGAAGAGCATAACGTTTAATGCTAAAAGATTTGACAAAGAACTTGAATCCGGCTTTATGGCGGCTACCGATCTTGCAGATTATCTTGTAAAAAAAGGAATCCCATTTCGCGAAGCGCACTCAATTGTTGGAGCAATCGTACAACATTGTGTGCAAGAAGATATTTCGCTTAAACAGCTTTCGTTAAAAGAATACAAAAAATACTCTAACGTGTTTACTGATGAAATTTACACAATCATTACCCCGAACGAATCAATCCGATTAAAACAATCGTCGGGTTCTACTTCTCCTACAGAAGTTAAAAAAGCAATTAAAGGATGGAAGAAGAAGCTGGGTTAATTTTTCTTTTATTAGATTAATATAAATAAAAAATGCCGCTCATCATTATTACAATGAGCGGCATTTATTATTTTACCAATCGAAATGTTTTCTATTTCCCCTTCCGTATATAAATATCTCCATTATAATTCTTAAAGAGCATATCGGAACCGCCGCCGCCATTGATATCCGCAGACATCATTTTTTCCATCGAGACTCTTCGCTTTCCTTTTCTCGCCGCATTATCTTCAAACAGGGGGTTAGAATAATTCATCTTCAAATCAAAATCGCTGTAGATTTCCCCTTGATCATTTTTCAATTTTAATGTGGCTTTGGTATCTGCCGGAAGCGTCACATCAATATCGCCGTTCATCGAACTAAATGACATTGATTTCTTCGTATCAATTCCAGTAAACACAACCGTAATTTCACCGTTGAGTGCATCGGCAACTACGGAGCCTTTAATTCCCTTCATAGATATTGCGCCGTTCAAATCACTCGCTTCAACATCTCCTGTAACATCTTCCACTTTTATATCGCCATCATTAATCGTGCTTAATTTCATAGATGAATTTGCCGGCACCTGAATTGTAAGATTAAGGGTTCGTCCGGCTGACATAGCGCCCGTGCCGATTGTTACTTCGTTATCATCTTCTTCAACGGTCACGCCGGTGCTAAGATTCGGAATATGTCTTAATCCACGCTTTTTATCTGTTTTAGCATCATTGTCGCTATCTCTATCCTCATCGTTTTCATCATCATCTCCTCTTGTGGCATCAACGATTACATCTTTTCCCGAATACCCTTTTACGGTAATACTTCCTGAGATAAGGCTCACCTTAATAAACGCAGGTCGGTTCGGATCACTTAACGGAACGGTAATTTTATCGGGATCCGTAGATTGTCCTAATGCAAACGTCAAACAAGTAAGTAGCAAAGCTGTGATGAGTAATAATTTCGTTTTCATAATTGTCCTTAATAAATGTATTTAATAATAATTTCTTAAAAGCCTGTCATTCCGACCTGTCAGCCTCTGGCTGAATCCCCGGTTTCATCGGGGTGAGGAATCTCAATACTCAGAGAGTTCCAAAACCTCGTAAAGTTGAAATTCATCTTTTCTATTCATATTTCGAAACTGTTATATCCCCGTTCAATGTGTCAAAAGAAATATCCGGACCGCCATCACCCACTCTTACCGAAAACGAGTCGCCGCTTTTATATACTTTCATTCCGCCATGACGGCTAAATGATGTTGGCTTTGATGCAATTGATTTCATTTCAAAATCGGAATATACCTCACCGTTCATCGTTTTAAATTCCAAATCGGCTTTCAGATTATCTTGAAATTTAATATTCACCTCTCCATTGATAGTCTTAAACGATGATTCCTCAGTCGGGTTTTTCTTGAAACTTACATCAACATCCCCATTGACTGTAATAGCTCTCCCTGAACCGCTAACATCGGTCAATCTAACATTCCCGTTCACATTATTAACTTCAAAACTTCCTTCCACATTGGTAACCTTGATTGCTCCGTCATTAACAGTTTTCAATTTAATATTTGTTTTATAGGGAATTTTCAATTCAAAATCGCAGACTACTTCATAGCCGTAATAATCATAACCTCTGTAGTTGCATGAACCATCAGACCGTCGCCACGGACCATCAACATAAATTCTTATTCTATCGCCGTCTTCGTTTGTTTCGATTGTTACTTCTTTCTTCGCATCAGCAATCCTCCGCTCCGATTCTCCATGAATTGTCTCGTGAACAATAAGTTGAACATCATCGCCGTCATATCCTGTCACCGTAATTGCGCCATTAATATTATCCACTAATACAGAGTGCGAATCTTTATCTCCGGTAGAAAATTTTAACGTTTTATTAATTTCTTGCTTTTCACTTGCCGCTTCACATATTGTCAAAGCTAAGAACAAGACGATCGAGAGTATGTACATGTGTTTCATAAGTATCTCCTATGAGTTTAATCCTTGAATACCTTGTTGAATTCGTTGTTTAACTGATTTATTCACTTCAGGATCGTTCAACATTTTTTTGAGAACATCAATTGATGTTTTTTCGTGTCCTTGCAACATCCAATCAATAAGCTCTATTTGAACAAGAGGCGAAGATTGTTTCTGCAACGATTTTACTAATTCAGTTTTAATTGATGGATGCTCCCTATCGTTTAGTAAAGCGTCCAATGCTGCAAGGCGAACATTAACATTTGGGTCATATTTTAACGTTTGAAGCAATACTTGCGTTATCTCAGGGTCTGAACCCTCTGTACGGTAACTCAAACTTACACCCTTTAATCTCTCACTTGCCGATTGTTGCTGAAGCAGTGAAACAGTTAGCAGGCGATTCATTGCCATCACTTCTTGATGAAGCTGTGCCAATTCTGTTTTATCAACCTGCGTCGTTTGTTGAATCGGTACAGCTACCTGTTGTACTTGTTGTTGTTGTTGAGCCTGCGAAGGTGGTTGTGCTTGTTGTGGTTGTCGAAACAGAAACCCAGCATACCCGCCGACAAGAACAAGAAGCAATGCAAACCCAAATTGTAGCACTGGTCTTGGGAAAAAACGTTCAAACCAATTTGTTGAAGATGAAACAGGTTTACGTTTAGGAACTCGTTCTGTTTGTTCTTCCATTGTATCCTGAAGCATCGTATAAAATCGTTCGCGCATCGCATCCGATGGCTGTTCCTGCGGTAGCATACTGAGTGAACTCCAAAAAGCGTTTATCGTTTCCATTTCTTTTCTGCATGGTTCACATGCGCTTAAATGTTCGTGTACAATCCGTTCCTGACCTTTATCAAGCTCACCGCATAAGTATGCAAGCAATTGTTCTTTCACATGATTCGTATTCATACTGGTTGTTCTCCTGCAAGTTCAAAATAAATTTTCCTAAGATCATTCATTGCCCGATGAACACGGACTTTTACAACTTCAACCGTACAGCCAAGCAATTCTGCAATAGCTGTATATTTCATATCCTGATACCGGCTGAGAATAAGCACTTCACGTTTTTCTTTTGAAAGTTTTCCAAGTGCTTTTTCCAGCATTGATACATTCTCAAGGTGCTCAAGGTGTTCTGAGGGAACAAGGCTGTCATCAACCGACTCGTGTATATCTTCGTCGAGTTGGGTTTCGCGTCCCCATTTGCGTGCGTGATCTATCTGAACATTTCGGGCGATGTGATACATCCACGGGAGAAATTCTCCTTCGCCGCGAAATGTGTGACGGTATTTCATAATCCGCATGAACACTTCCTGCACGAAATCCTCGCTCAAATCCCTGTCTCGTGTCTGACGGACGTAGAAATTGAAGAGCGTTACATGATGCCGCTCGAACAAGAGTGCAAGTTTTTGTAACTCGCCATCTCTTACCTGTATCATAAGTTGAGTGTCAGTGTGAGAACTCACGTGCTTTATTAATTATTTGAAGGATCCTTTGTTATATAAACTGTATATATGACAAAAGGTTACAGGAATATTGTTAGATTTACAAAAGTGATTAAAAGATGCTCAAAACAGAGGAATTTTTGACATTCTATAGTGTAATGCCTAAGTGAGATGGGACTAAAAAGATTACAAAGAGGTTAAAACCGCGAATGGCTATTAATAATGAGTTGCATTCTACATTTCTGAATTGGAGTTATAAATTCTTACAATTTTTAATTATCACAATATTAACTCAGCGTGCTTCGCGCCTGCTTTGCGAACTTTGCGGTTAAATAAATTGTATAATTTACAAATGTCAAACCAAAGATAATCCTTCAGAATTCTTCTGACAGAAGTACAAATTATCCTTTTCTTAAAATTCTCTTGCCTCAGTCTGTTTCTTCAACTCCCTCACCTTTCCAAAAAATTCATCAAGGTTCATTTCCTTCAAGAAAATAAATCCGCGCGCGGCGCGTAAGCGGGGGTGAACATTATTCAAAAAATAATCATTTCCAAGACAGGTTTTCAGCATCTCATATTGTTCTACCTGAATTTCTTGTGCAAGTTCTGAAAACGGTCCATCATGGTCGTAACTTGGAAACGATGCCGCTCTCTGTGAACCAAAACAATTCATAAATGCTGTGTGCAACAACGAAAGTGAATTTAACGAAACCGGGACAAAGAGATTCGCCTCCGAAGGTTTAAACCGGTACCATACATTTCTGTATCCCCACACTTTTATATTGCTATCTGCTTTTTCGCTATGGTACATCTTCAACGCTTCGGCAACTGCTTGCAACGCTTTATAATGTGTGTCTGGCCCACTCCCTTCGGGATCAAATGCAACACTCACTATATTGGGTTGAACTTCTTTCATGTATTCGTAAACAGGATATGCATCACGATGTATCTCCGGCTCTTCTGTGAAAATATCACCTGTATAAAACCCAAGTCGCAGAGGACGGATTGATTCTGCTTGTATCCCGAAATACGCCCATAATAATTCCACTTCAAATTCCCTGAATGTTCCTTTCAAAATTTGAATATCAACCGGGTCTTTTGCTCCGGGGTATTGCGTTTTAAAATATTTTATAAGTTCATTGATACGGTTGGCAATAACACCTTGGTCATTTGTCTTATACACTTCTACAAGATTTCTCAATAAGCGATATGCCTCCGCGCGATGTTTTCGTTCCTCATCTTTAGCCGCCACACCATCAAGATATAAATAGACATCTGCCATTCTCGCCGATGTATTTGATGGATGAAAGTATCCTTCTTTGAGTAACGCCATAAGTTCCTTTTCATCAAGATACTTTTCTAACGTAATCACTGTTGAGAGCACAAACGCATTGGTAACCGATGTAAAACCGGAGGTAAGATTGGCGAAATAATGATAATTTGAAGCATCTCGCACAAGATGATACAAGTGCGCAAGATAGGCAAGCATTATATCGTCATGGTGCGGTTCAGTGTGCAAAAACCTTGTTTGCGATACTTGTTGCAAACCCCTTTCAATTCTTTGAATAATGCGTTTCCGTGTTGCCAACGCCAGAGTTGAAGGATCCGATTGCTTAAGAAGTAGTGCTGTAAAACGATCTCGAACAAAATCTTCCTTATCCATTTCATGAAGCGGTTTTTTCAATGTAAGTGAAAGGTTTATAATTGCTTCATCAGCTTCTTCATCGCTATAAACTTGCTTTGCCGAAAAATCGAAAAACTTTCGTTCTGATAATTCCGAAGCCGCGCCTCGTGTTAGATAAAATCGTGAATGTTCTAAATCCTGTAACACCGAAGCGGGATATTGCGGACTCTTGGTTTCCTGAATTGCATCGGCAACAATGTTCGCTTTTGCTTCTCCCGCGGCAATAATGATTGCAGTACATGTTGGATTATACGTAATAGTAGAAAGTCCGATAGTGATAACAAGCCTATTACGGGAGATTTCAATTCCGCCAAGATCAGTTGCCGCCGCCGCTTGAGTTTCGTAATTTGTCCCGGTTAACCGTGTAACCGAAAACACGCTTGAGCCGCGCACATTAAATGCAATATGCCCATCAGGTCCAATCCCTCCAAGGAAAAAACCTATCCCCCCCATCTCGCGAATCTTCGATTCGTACTCCATACAAAATTCGTCAACACGATTAATAACGCTTTTTTGTAACCGCTCATGTTCGCTCTGCGTATGCCTGATGCGTAGCGTTAAATCAACAACATTATTGGGGAATACTTCTTCCATTGTACTCCCTTTAGGCAAACCTAACGAAGTAGCATCAATCAACAAAGCGCGTTTAGGAGAAAGACCAAACCCTTTTATATACAACTCATTCACATAATAATTAAAACTATTATGTTGCTTACTGTTCATCGGATAAAATTCGTCAATCTGAACAAAGGAAAGGCTACCCATATCAGGTTTACGAGTCTGTTCAATTCCGTATGTGACGAGTAATTGTTGAATATCAGGCGTATCCCATCGTTGTAAAATGCGTTGTACCCATTTAATAAAATGCTCCGGTGACTTTCCGGTAGGAAGAGAAATAACACCGCCGGGATTCTTTTGCACCCATTCAATAAATCGCAATGCGATTAATTTCCCAAGCATGGGAAAGTTTTCTACTTCAATAACTTTGATTTTTTCGGTAGGAGAGTGCAATGAGCCGTGGTTACTTCTAGAAAGTTCGTAGGCTTCTACTTTGGTAGTTGTAGTATATACTCTGGGAGTCAAACTTATTAATCCTTTATCATAGTTTCAATAAACGATTTCACTTTTTCACAATCAACCACTCGTCGTTTAAAGGTAAACATTCCCGCATCGGGATATTCCTGTATTTCTGAAACTGCACCTCCTACATGAATTTCCTTCACTTTTGCCTCTTTTAGAATAAAATTAACGTTTTCACTTGTAATCCCGCTTGCAGGCATAATGATAATTCTATCCTTGGAAGCCTCCGCCATCTGTTTAATTAATGGTAATCCTTCCATCGCTGTTCGTTTCTGACCGGAGGTTAAAATTCTATCTATCCCTAAATGGATTATCTCTTCCATTGCTTGCATCGGCTCATGAACTATATCAAATGCCCTATGAAATGTTATCTTCATCGGCTTGGCAATCCCGACAAGTATTCTCATTCGAGCCATATCAACATGATTATTCTTTGTCAAAATTCCGAACACCACTCCATCAACACGGAGTGCTTTCGCTTGTTCAACATCCCGCTTCATTATTTCAAATTCTAAATCCGAGTAAAAAAAGTCTCCCCCTCGTGGACGAATCATCACATGAAGCCCAATGTGTATCCTCTTCCGCGCTTCTTCAATTAATCCATAACTTGGTGTTGTTCCCCCGGAAGAAAGATCACCGCATAATTCCACACGAGTGGCTCCTCCTTCTTGTGCAGCAATAGCGGATTCGAGAGAATCAACACAAACTTCTAATTTTACTACAGACATTTATTCAGATAACAAATAACGTTTAACAAATAACTTTTTTTTACTTCACCAAACTTTCCGCTTTCACCACTTCATACTTACCCTCTTTGTACACAGCGTATTCAAATCCTTTTTTATAACAGATGCCGCCATGCTCTCCTGCTTTATTAAATGCACAAAAACCGACAAGGAAATTATCTTCCGCTTTATACTTCGGCTGTTTACGGAGGATTCGCTCTAAAGCAGTCCTGCATGCTTCCTGTGGTGATTTCCCCTGCCGCATAAGTTCAACAATCAAGAAACTTCCACAAATTTTTATTACCGCCTCACCGATACCTGTCGCCGTAGCAGCACCGACTTCATTATCCACATATAATCCCGCTCCAATAATCGGTGAATCTCCAACTCTCCCGCGAACTTTCCAAGCCATCCCGCTCGTTGAGCACGCGCCTGCCATCTTCCCCTCTGCATCCATCGCTATCATACCGATAGTATCGTGATTACCCTTGCCGATGGGAGCCTTTTTATATTTGGATTCTTTCAACCATTTTTGATATTCTTTCTTTGCATTATCAGAAAGAAGATTTTCTTTTTTAAAACCATTCTCCAAAGCGAATTGTAATGCGCCGTCACCGGCAAGCACTACATGCTGTGTCTTTTCCATCACCGTGCGAGCAACAGAAACAGGGTGCGCAATATGTTCAAGAAATACAACCGACCCGGCATTTCCATCTCCATCCATAATGCACGCATCAAGGGTAAGCCTGCCGTCACGATCCGGCATACCACCCCTTCCAACGCTCGTCACCTTTGGGTCTGCTTCAGGGATACGAATCGCTTTCTCAACTCCATCAAAAAGACTTCCGCCATCAACTATGGTTTTATATGCCATTTCCGTAACGTTTTGACCATAGTCCCACGTATTAATGACCATCGGGCTATTAGGTCGCGTTGTTTGCGATAAAAGTTTTGTACCCGATAATAGCGTGGTCGCCGCGCCAACAAGTGCAGTTGTTTTTATAAATGTTCTTCGTTTCATAAAATAGTGTTTTAAATTAATTGAGAAATCAATGTGCCATCAGAGCGACGTACAAACACAAGCGATGTCCGTTGCGCCGCAAGGCGTATATGAAGTTGTTTATTATTTGGTTTATGAATCAGAGTAATCTCAGTATCGCGATCTGCCTCTGAAACACAAGTGTACAATACAGATTCGAAATACATTGTAGGAATTACGACAACCGATGAAGTATCCGGCTCGATAGAAAATGCGGATTGAATATTTGCCTTCGCTAACGCAAACTTGTAAAGTGCTACCGTCGCTTCATGTCCTTCCGCCAACTCAACAGGAAGCGGAGACCATACTATCGTCCCCTTACCATGTTGAGCAACGACTACACTACTCAACGATTGCACCAACACCGCTTTTTCAATCCTCTGAATTTTTTCACCTTTGTAACTTAGCTGGAATTCTTTCCCGTCAATCGTTAAAAATTCTTCTTCCGCGATTGGCTTCGTTGAAGATGGATTACCAATTTGTTCTGAACGACGTACAGGCATCCAATGCTCATCGGCATCTATTATTCCCGTGATTAAAATCGTACAACCTTGCTCTGCAAAATTCAAAAGCGAAATCCACGCTTCATCTGTTAATATCCTTGGCGATGGAACGACAATAAGTTTCGGCATGGATTTTAAGGTACTAAGTTTATACTCCGAAACCGCCCGCATCGGCACGCGACAATGAACCATCATAGCGCGTACACATTGTTGTGTTGCTTCTGTTGCAAAATTTCTGGTGGAAAACATTTGAGAATGAGGAATCACCATTAACACATCTTCATCAACTCTGCCGGTCATCAAGTGTTTATTCTCTGCAATAAATTTCGCATAACGCGACAATGGTTCATATTCAGGCTTTACAGTCCCATCAACGCGATGAATACCTATTGCCGCTTCGTTATCCGATTTCATGTAAGGATTTGTATTCCAAATCCACTGAACAAACCCAGCCCCTCCCGCACATAACGACATTGCAAGTTTACGCTCAAGAAGATTCGCCGCTTCCTGTTCCGTGCGCCACGCGCTTCCATCCATCTTCTCATAAAACATTACGCCTGTTTCTTCAATAAGGTTTGGCGTGCCGGCGGTTTTCGTCATAACGCTATCCCAGAGCAAATCAGCATTGTACCACCAATTATGCAAACAGGTAAAATCAACTGCTTCTGCAAAAAACTGTGGCGAGGGTCGTT
>OBEQ012937749.1_pt1 | contig 39007 bp, 50 predicted proteins | sample 1670901 | NCBI WGS metagenome assembly OBEQ01 (sample SAMEA104232315, study PRJEB22302) | groundwater metagenome | biome: forest; feature: aquifer; material: groundwater | place: USA | collected 2011-08-07 | depth 5.4 m | reverse complement strand
TTTTTTAAATTGCATTTTAAATATTATGAAAATTAGCTCTTAACAGAGCCATTGTATATCAAATTCAGCAACTATTTTTTGCTATTAACTCCAAAGTTCATTTTTGAATGCTAAATTGAAGGCATTATTAAATAATTAATCAACCATGTTAGTAACAATAGGAATCGTGCTTTTGGTGCTTTGGCTTGTTGGACTCGTCTCTTCTTACACCATCGGCGGCTTTATCCATGTCCTCTTAGTCGCGGCTGTTATCATGTTCCTCATTCGGATTATTCAAGGCAGAAATCCAATAGTTTAATTTGGTCTTATTCACACCTATTTTTATTTTTTCTAAATTCTGTGTAGAATGGACTGATTGATGGCGAAGAAATCGAGACACAAATATATTTTTGTAATCGGTGGCGTTATGTCCGGAGTTGGCAAAGGTATCACCACCTCTTCTATCGGCACCGTTCTGCAGTCGAAGGGTTACAGAGTGTCTCTTATGAAGGCCGACCCCTACTTGAACGTCGATGCAGGCACCATGAACCCTACCGAGCATGGTGAAGTATTTGTGTTGGATTCTGGGCTCGAGACTGATCAGGACATGGGCAATTATGAAAGGTTTTTGAATATTTCTTTGCCCAAAGAGAATTATATGACGAACGGCATGGTCTTCAAGTATGTGATCGATAAAGAACGCGCGCTTGGTTACAAGGGCAAATGTGTTGAGCCGGTTTTCCACATCACGGAAGAAATTTTGCGCCGCATCAAGCGTTCGATTGAGAAAACAGAATCAGAAATTACCGTCTTTGAAATCGGCGGCACGGTGGGCGAATATCAGAACGCCATTTTTATCGAGGCGGCCAGAATGCTGAAAATCGAAAATCCGAAAGATGTTTTGTTTGTCTTGGTAAGTTATTTTCCGGTGCCAGGCAAACTTGGTGAAATGAAAACCAAGCCAACTCAAAACGCTGTGCGCCAACTCGCTTCTTACGGCGTAAATGCGGACTTTATTATCGCTCGGTCGGAAACCCCACTTGATCACAAAAGGAAAGAGAAGGTGGCTCTCGCTTCAGGTATTCCAGCGGAAAACGTCATTTCCGCACCCGATATCGAGACGGTGTATGAAGTGCCGCTCAATTTTGAGCAGGATAAATTTTCGGAAATCGTTTTGAAGCAGCTGGGTTTGAAGTCGAAACAAAAAGATTTGCAAGAATGGAGGAATTTTGTCAAAAAGCTCAAGAATAGCAAGAGAGAAGTAAAGATCGGCATAGTCGGCAAATATTTTGATACGGGCAACTTTGTACTTTCGGATGCTTATATTTCGGTCATTGAGGCGATTAAAATTTCGGCCGCAAACCTAGGGCTCAAAGCTAAAATAACTTGGTTAAATGCCAAAGATTTTGAGATTTCCAGAAGTCGGACTTTAAAGACCGGTTCTCAAAGTCCAACTTCTGGAAATCAATTAAGCAAATACCAGGGGATTTTGGTTCCTGGCGGCTTTGGCGAGAGCGGTGTGGAAGGGAAGATTGCAGCTATAAAATATTGTCGGGAGAACAAAATTCCCTACTTTGGTCTCTGCTACGGCATGCAGCTTGCGGTCATTGAATACGCGCGCTCGGTACTTGGCTGGAAGGATGCGCACACGACTGAAATTAATCCTTCTACCAAGCATCCAGTGATCGATATTATTCTCGAGCAGCGGAAAAATTTGGAGGAAGGCAAAATGGGCGCCACCATGCGCCTCGGCTCCTACCCAGCTCTCTTAAAGAAAGGCACCATTGCTCGCGGCGCATATAACGAAGAAGTTATTCGCGAAAGGCACAGACACCGCTATGAAGTTAATCCGGAATTTATCGCTGCGCTCGAAAAGGCGGGCCTCATTTTCTCCGGCATTTCTCCGGACGGGCGACTGATGGAAATCGCCGAACTACCTCTGACGAAGCATCCGTTTTTCTTGGGCACCCAATTTCATCCCGAATTCCTGGCCCGCCCCCTCTCCCCGCATCCTCTGTTTACTAAATTTATAAAAGCTGCCAACAATGTTAAAACTAAAAGATAAAGCGCCGGAGTTTGAATTGCCCGACCAAACAGGCAAAATACACTCTCTTTCTGATTATCAGGGAGAAAAGCTTTTGCTTTATTTTTATCCCAAGGATGATACTACTGGCTGTACGGCCGAAGCTTGCGCTATCCGAGATAATCTTCCCAATTTTAAGAAGTTGAAATGCAAAGTAATAGGAATAAGCGCTGATACGGTCAAATCACATGAAAAATTTGTGAAGAAGTACGACCTCAATTTCACTCTACTTTCGGATGAGAGCAGAAAGATCTTAAAAAAGTATGACGTCTGGCGCGAAAAACGCATGTACGGCCGCGCCTACATGGGCATTGTCCGCACGTCCTTCCTCTTGGACGAATCTGGCAAAATTATAAAAATCTACAATCACGTCAAACCAGAAACACATGCTGAAGAGGTATTGAAGGATCTGATATAATCGATTAATGACTCAAAAGGAAGCGCTAGATATTTTGAAGACTGGAAGGAATGTATTCCTGACGGGCGCGGCGGGGAGCGGCAAGACGCATACACTGCGGGAATATATTGCATATTTAAGAGGGTTGAATACGGATGTGGCGGTCACCGCTTCGACCGGTATCGCGGCGACGCACATGGGCGGGATGACCATACACTCTTGGTCAGGCCTGGGGATCAAAAATTTCCTAACTGAATCTGATTTGGACGATATTGCCGAACGACCGTACCTGCGGAACAGGATGAAAAATACTTCTGTGCTGATTATTGATGAAATTTCCATGTTGCACCATTTCAGACTTGATCTTATTGACGCAATTTTAAGAAGAATTAAAGGATCATGGGAACCGTTTGGCGGGATACAGGTGGTGCTTTGCGGAGACTTTTTCCAATTGCCGCCAGTAACGAGAATTGATGAACCAGAAGCTCGCTTTGCCTATCATTCTCCGGCCTGGCAATCTCTGGGTTTGAAAATTTGCTATCTGACCGAACAGCATCGCCAGAATGATCTAGAATACCTTGGCGTTTTAAATTCAATTAGAGATAATGAAGTCTCTGAAAGTATTTTTGAAACATTAAATACTAGATTTATAACAAATTTAGGAAAAGCAGATACAACCAAACTTTATTCACACAATGTGAACGTGGATTCGGAAAACGAAAGAGAATTGGAGAAACTTTCTCCAAAAGTATTTGAATATCATATGGAATCTCGCGGGGCGAAAAAGTTGGTCGAAAATTTGATGAAGAGCTGTCTGGCGCCAGAAACTTTGCGGCTGAAAGAGGGAGCAAGAGTGATGTTTGTCAAAAATAATTTTGAGAAGGGTTATGTAAACGGGACGACAGGAGTCGTTACTAATCTCGGCTACGATTTTATACGAGTCAGAACTTTGGCGGGACAAAATATCGATGTGGAACCGGAAAGTTGGAGAATAGAGGAAGATGGCGTCTCGCGGGCCGAAATTTCACAATTCCCGTTGCGACTCGCTTGGGCTATCACAGTGCACAAAAGCCAGGGGATGTCTCTCGACGCGGCGGAGATCGATCTTTCCGATTGTTTTGTTCCCGGCATGGGCTATGTGGCTCTCTCCCGCGTTCGCTCTCTTTCTGGATTATATCTCAAAGGACTTAACCAAATGGCTCTGCAAGTGAATGAAGAAGTTCTAAAATTTGACAACACTCTGCGCCGCGAATCCAAAGGCAATCGGGTCAAAATTTCCAAACTCGGCGAAGAAAAGATTTTCAAGATGCAGGATGAGTTTCGCGAGAAAGTAAAGATTCCCGACTCCGCTAAAGCTTCGTCGAGGCGAGGGAAAAAAGTAAAAGGAGAAAGCTTGGAAGAAACTAAAAAGTTATTTGCAGGAGGTTTAAATATGAAAGAAATTGCTCAAGAAAGAAACTTGGCCGAGTCTACTATTTTTAGTCATTTAGAAAAGATAAAAAAGTATGATCCTTCGTTCAATCTTTATTCTCTGCGTGACTCCATGCCGAAATCCAAATTTCAAAAAATCTACCAGGCTTTCCAGAAAATCGGCCTAAACGAAGAAGGCCACCGCCCCCTCACTCCAGTTTTCGAATCTCTTGGCGGCAAATATTCCTACGAAGACTTGCGCTTGGTAAGGCTGTTTTTGTGATAAAATTAAAAAATGAAAAAAGAAGTAAAATACGCGCTACTTTCAATTCCTGCAACTTATCTGCTGATCCTAATTATAGGTTTAACTTTAGATTATTATGGGACTAATACAGAAATTAAAGCATGCTTTTGGTGGAATATACAGATGGTATGTAATATAAGTAAATTTTTTAGCCGAGTATTTGATAATGCCACCATGATTTCTGTGTTTTTTGCCCCTGTTTATATATTAATTGCTATCTTAACGTATTTTATTGTCGGGCACTCCAGAGCAGACTAATCCCCAAGGCGGGATTATCCTTATGATAATATTTATATATGGCCTTAAGAAAAGATTCTCTAGCTATTGGAGAGTTTTATCATGTATATAATCGTGGCAATAGTAAGCAGGATATTTTCTTGGATGATAGTGATCGAGATCGATTTGTAAAACTTCTTTATCTTTGCAATTCATCCCAAAGAATCAGGTTTAGAGAAGATATCGTGGAGAGAAAAATCGATGCTTGGGATTACGATAGAGGAGAACCAACTGTCTCAATCGGAGCTTGGGTTTTGATGCCGAATCACTTCCACATCTATCTAACCCCAAGGCAACGCCTTGGGGACGAAGAAGAGGAAACCGTGGAATCTGCTGTTACTTCATTTATTCACAAATTAGGGACGGCTTACTCAATGTATTTTAATAAGAAATACCAAAGAACTGGAAAGCTTTTTGAAGGTCCTTTTAAGTCTGTAAGAGCGGAAAGTGATCCTCAAGCGAAATACATTTTTTCTTATATTCATCTAAATCCTATTAAAATTATTGATCTGCTTTGGAGAGAAAATGGATTAAAGAATTTGGAAGAGTCCACTAAATTTTTAGATAGATATAGCTGGAGTAGCTACCATGATTATAGAGACGTATTAAGGTCGGAAAATAAAATCTTAACTAAATCAGATTTTCCGGAATATTTTTCTAACAAAGAAGTCTTCGATAGGGAAATTTTTGAATGGCTCACTTTCCCCAAGGCGACGCCTTGGGGTGGGTAACTAACTTTTTTAAGTCGTTTTGCTATAATTAAAATATGAAAAATATAATGATATTGACCGTTGTGGTAGTTTTGGCTTTGATTATGTTCTTTTTATATAAACACTCTAAAACCCCTATGAATACTGATGATAAAAAAACACCAATGACAACGCAAAAGAAAAATGTCGATGCTCTAGCGGAACATAAAAATACTGATGTAATTTCGAGCGGTAAGGATGTGGTTTATTTTACTAATGATATCGGTAAAAGGTTCACAGGATTTTTGGCGGAGCCAAGTCCTTCTGCTAGCGGGCCGGGCCATTATCCAGGGGTGGTTATGATCCACGAATGGTGGGGCTTGAATCAGGAAATCAAAGATATGGCAACTAATCTCTCGAAGCAGGGTTATAGAGTTTTGGCAGTGGATTTATATGGTCGGCAAGCGGTGGCGACTGCGGATGAAGCCAGAGCGCTCTCGGCAAGCATTAGTCAGACCGAAAGCGCGGCCAATATGAAAGCGGCCGCCAAATATCTGCGTGATACAGGTTCCAAAAAAATCGCTTCGCTCGGCTGGTGCTTTGGCGGAGGCAAGTCGCTCGAACTTGCACTCTCTGGAGAAAAACTTGATGCAGTAATTATTTATTACGGTACTCCGCTAGTGACAGACAAAAATACTTTGGCCAAATTGCCAGCGCCAGTCTTAGGCATTTTCGGAGACAAAGATACCTCTATACCCATTCAACAAGTGAAAGATTTTCAAGCTGGGCTTATTATGAATGATATCAAGAATGAGATAGAGATTTATAAAGGCGTCGGCCACGCATTTGCAAATCCTTCCGGAATGAATTACGCTCCAAAGGAAACAGCGGACGCTTGGCAAAAGACTTTGCTCTTTCTTAGAAAAAATTTATTATAAATTTTTGTTTTATTAAGTAATCTGAAATAATATGAATATAGCGGTAAATTATGTGGCAGTTTTGGTTGGCGCGATTGTGAGCATGGTGCTCGGTTTTCTCTGGTATGGACCGGTCTTTGGCAAAAAGTGGATGGCTCTTTCCGGTATTAATCCTGGGACGATGACCGAGGAGCAGAAAAAAGGCATGAACAAAAGTTACGCGCTTATGTTCGTTGGCTCGCTCGTTACTTCTTACGTTTTGTGGCACATGATTGTTTACTCAACTGGATTTATGCAAAAAAGCGGAGCAATGATGGGCATGCAAGCGGGTTTCTGGATCTGGCTTGGCTTTGTCGCCCCAGTTATAATGGGTAGCGTCGTGTGGGAAGGGAAACCTTGGTCGCTTTTTGCCTTAAACGACGGCTATCAGCTGGTCAACCTCTCTCTCATCGGCGCAATACTTGCGGCCTGGATGTAAATTATTTCTTGTAAAACAACGCCTCAACTCCGTCCCAGAAGCCGTTGCCGTTGCTGTCGCGTTTGTGCGGATCGGTATTGATTTCTTCGACATCCGGAAGGCCGTCTTGGTCGGAGTCGAGAGTCGCCTTTAGGAGTTTCTGGTCTATTTCGGCCTTGGTCGAACTGGCCGTATCGGTGATGAAAGCGCCTTTGGCAGGATTGAAGGAGAGGAGTTTGATATTACCCTTCGCGTCCTTCACAAAATAAATGACCCCGTGCACAAGACCGTTCACTCCCTGACTATCGAAGTGCTTCCAATCAGTCGAGAGAATAATCTGCTTTTCATCCGACCAGATAGTATTAAAGTCTTTCTCTTTAAAATCTTTGCCCAAGTTGTAAACATTTTCTATTTTTAGGAGGCATTCTTTCTGCGCGTCTTTTTGGTTATTTTTGCAACTGTCAGAAAGCTGATAAGAAAGAGAGGCCACACCTTCTAGATTTTTATTTTTAGCAAATCGCAGATAGTTTTGCAGAACTTTCCAAGCTCTGTCTTTTTCGCTCTCGCTTTGGGCGGTGGAAGCTTGTAGTTCGGTACTTGAAGCAATCGAAGGGGTTGAAGTGGAAACAGGCATCTTTGCGGATGGTTTATCAGAAATCATTTTCCAACCTAAAAATCCAAGGATGATAAAAACTGCAATAAAGACAACTATGTTTTTTCTCATTTTTTGGTAGTATACCATGGTATGAAAATTTTATATCTAGACGTCGAAACTCTACCGGGGGATAAGGAAGACTCTAATCTGAAGCTTCTTTATAAAAAGAAGCTTCTTAAGGGCAGTGAGCTGTCTTATGAAGATTACATAAGAGGCACCTCCTTTGATGGCGGCTTTGGACGGGTACTGTGTATCGCTTTGGCTGTAAATCAAGACTCTGTCAAATGCTATTGCAATGATAAGAACGAGAAAAAGACTTTGGAGCAATTTTGGGAAGTGGCGAAGCAAATTGATCTTTTTGTCGGGCACAATGCGCTCGACTTTGACTTGCGCTTCCTCTGGCAGAGGTCTATTGTGCTCGGAGTGAAGCCTTCTTGGCAAGATATTGACTCTCGGGCTCCCCGTTATCTTTCTTTCGCGCGTTACAGGAGCAGTCCGGTTTTTGACATCATGCATGAATGGGTCAAGTGGGGCCGGGACAATATAGGGCTGGAACACATCGCTCTTGCTTTAGGAATTTCTTCACCCAAGGAGGGCATAGACGGTTCGCAGGTAGCGGCATTTTACGAAGCTGGCAAAATAGAAGAAATCTGCGAATATTGCAAAAGAGACGTAGAAACTACTCGGGCTATTTATAAAAAAATGACTTTTGATGAAGTACGTTAAACTAGGATTCTTTTTAGCCTTAAGACAAATCAAAAGATCAAGCTTTGCCACCACGGCTTTGATTGTCTTCGTGATGGTTCTTACTTTTCTGAATCTGGTGGTGGTGCGCGGTATTTTGGTCGGCCTTATTCAGGGTTCGACTGATGTCTACGTCAAATATTATTCTGGCGAAGTGCTCGTCTCGACAAGCCCCAAGAAAAGTTATATTGAGAACAGCCCTTCCATAATCAATATTGTTCGCAACTTGCCCTGGACCCAAGCGCTCTCCGCTCGGTATATAGAGTCTGGCACAATCGAAGCGCATTACAAGGACCGCATTAATTTTAAAGACGATCCGAACAGCGCCGGCGGGCTTGTGGTCGGCATCGATCCCAATGACGAAACGGCGACCACCGATATTGCTTCGAAGGTGGTGGAAGGATCTTTTCTCACCGATTCGGACACGGATTCAATCGTGGTGGGAGCTAATCTCTTCAAAAAATATTTAGCTATCGATGCGCCGGGGATCAACTTGCTCGAAAATGTAAATATTGGAGACAAAGTGCGAGTACGTGTCGGTGGCGCCGGCGCAGTACTATCGATAAACGGTGTCACTGAAAAGGATCCGGCAAGTAGCAATGTTAAAGAATTTACAATCAAAGGCATTATAAAGAGTAAAACCGATATTGATCAGCGCATCTTCATGCTGGATAAATCTCTGCGGCCTTTGATCGGGCGGGGCGATTATAATGTGGACGAAATCGCTATTAAATTAAAACCGGGAAGCGATATGAATGTGGTCAAAAATGCTTTACTCGCGGCCGGAGTGGAAGAGACGGCGCGGGTGCAGACTTGGAAAGAATCTTTACCGAAATTCCTGCTGGATATTCAAAATACTTTTGCGCTTCTTGGCAATTTGATGGGCTCGATCAGTTTGGTCGTTGCCTCGATTACCATCTTTATCGTTATTTTCGTAAATGCTATCACTCGCCGCAAATTTATCGGTATCATGAAGGGGATTGGGGTGCACGGTAAAGCAATCGAAATCGCTTACATTTTTCAATCTATCTTTTACGCGTTTCTAGGTATCGCGATCGGCATGCTAATTCTCTACGGCCTCATGGTACCGTACGTCAACGCGCACCCGATAAATTTTCCCTTCTCTGACGGAATTTTGGTCGCCGAAATTCCAGGTACTTTCCTACGGGCTTTTCTCCTCATATTGGCGACAATAATCGCTGGCTATATTCCAGCGAGGATTGTGGTGAAGAAAAATACACTGGATTCGATTTTGGGGAGATGATTTCTATTTCCATTTTTCTATCACCCCCAACCCCCTCTTACATTAAGAGGGGGAAATCAATGCTAGACCTAGTGGCTCGGCATTTTACTCCCCTTAAAATAAGGGGAGTCGAGACGACAGTCCGGAAGGGATATTGAAGTACTGGAACAACGAAAAAGCTCCAGATTGAAAATAGCTCAAAATAAGGTAAACTGGCAATCTAAATATGCCCATCATTACCATCAAAAATTTGGTCAAGACCTTCAAGTCAGGGGAGGAGGAACTGCATGTATTGCGGAATCTTTCGCTTGAGGTGGAGAAGGGCGAGTTCATTTCGATTATTGGAAGGTCTGGATCGGGCAAATCGACCTTGCTTTATCAGCTAGGGCTCTTGGATTATCCAAATTCTGGAGAAATAATTATTGACGGCACTAATGCGTCAGAACTTGATGAACAGGAAAGAGTGGATTTTCGGCTGAAAGAACTTGGTTATGTCTTTCAAGATTATGCTTTAATTCCTGAATTGAATGCTATTGAAAATGTGGCTGTGCCGCTTTTGATGCAGGGTCATAATAAACAACAAGCTTACGAAATTGCGGAGAAAGCAATGCAAAGAATCGGGATTGGCGAGAAACTAGAAAATTTGCCAAGCCAGATGTCGGGAGGCGAACAACAAAGAGTCTCAATCGCGCGAGCAATCGCGCATGATCCGAAAATTATTTTTGCTGACGAGCCGACAGCTAACTTAGACTCCGAAACAGCCGATGTGGTGCTAAAAGTATTCCTAGATTTGAACAAACAAGGTCAAACGATCGTCATGGTGACGCACGAGCCAGAGTATGCTAAGTTGACTCATCGGATATTTAAATTAAATGACGGGGTAATAGAACAATGAAAAAATACCTAACAAAAAAATACATAGTCTGGGGAGCCGTAGGGGTGGTAGTAGTTTTGGTCGCTATTTTTATTTTTAAAAATGGCGGAAATGGAGCAGAAGTGGTAACTGTCGCAAAAAAAGATATCATCCAGGAAGTGGTGGTGACCGGCAAAACCAAAGCGGACTTGCAGGTTGATCTCGGTTTCGACGCTTCGGGGCGAGTAGCTAACTCTAACTCACTGGTCGGTCAAAAGGTCTATCGAGGACAGACGGTCGCCGAACTCGATATTAGTTCTGAATTAGCCAATCTTTCGAAAGAAAAAGCTTTGCTCGCCGAAGAAGAAGTAAAATTGGGCAGTGAAGGAGAGAGAATCGAATCGAGCATTAGAAAAGCGTATGCGGTTGCCGACAACGCGGTGCGCAACAAGACTGATCAATTTTTCAAAACGCCGAGCGGGAACCCGTTCTTCGAAGTAAAATTTACAAATGGAAACTTCGTGCATTATTTCGCTGTGTCGAGCGAAACAGCTATCGACTTAAATAACGAAAGATCTTCGATTGAAAAATTGCTCGTGAAGTGGCAATCGGAGCTTGCGCAATTAAATAGCAGTAATGCAAAAAATTTTACGGCCACCACGATTGAAAGGATGAATTCTGTTTCGAGTTTTTTGGACAAAGTGGCTCTTGCGGTCAACTCTTTTACTCCGTCGGAATTTGCATACGATAGTACGGTAGTCGGATATAAAACGGCGGTGGATTCGGCGAGATCGACTGTGGCTGCTGCTCGGGAAAATCTAATCAATGCTGATACGGCCGGCATCCCGCGAGTCAATCAAATTAAATCTTCGATCCAGGCTCTCGAAGCAGGGCTTGGGAAGTCTCGCATTGAGGCTCCATTTACAGGCACGATTACTCGGCAAGACGCGAAAGTGGGACAGGTGGCGGCAGCTGGGCAAGTTCTCGTCTCTCTAATTTCTGAAGATAATATGTACGTTGAGGCTAATGTCTCCGAAGTAAATATCGGCAAAGTCAAAACGGGAGACAAGGTCAGGGTGGAATTTGACGCATATCCGGGAAAAACATTTTCTGGCACCGTTAGATTTATAGATCCGGGCGAAAGTATTGTGGATAAGGTGGTCAATTATAAGATCAGAGTTGATTTGGAAACCAGGTTTCCAAATCTTAAAAGCGGTTTGACGGCCAATGTAAAAATTGCGACCGCCATGAGCCACAATGCGCTCACTGTTCCCGTTTACGCGACCGTGAAAGAAGGTGATAAGATTTTTGTAACCAAATTAGTCGGCGGCAAACCGGTCAAAACAGAAGTGAAGATTGGCCTTACTGGAAGCGATGGTTCTGTCGAAATTATTTCTGGACTTTCAGAAGGCGATCAGATCAATTATACTAAGTAGCATGGATTCAATAGCAGTGTTTGGTGGTGGATGCTTTTGGTGCACCGAGGCGGTTTTCAAATCTTTGAAGGGCGTTTTGTCGGTAAAATCTGGCTATGCTGGCGGTTCTGCAGAGACGGCAAACTACACGCGAGTGTCAGAAGGCAATACCGGCCATGCGGAAGTAGTAGAAATAATTTATAACCAACAAAAGATTTCTTTTGCAGATTTACTTTCTGTCTTTTTTAATACCCATGATCCGACTACTTTGAACAGGCAGGGGAGTGATTCTGGCACTCAATATCGCTCTGTCATTTTTTACACCACTCCGGAACAAAAAGAAGAGGCAGAAAAATTAATAAAAGAATTGAACGAGACAGAAAGTTATGAAAAGCCAGTAGTGACCGAAGTCGTTCCCCTAGATAAATTTTACGAAGCCGAAGATTACCACAAAAATTATTACGAAACTCATCCTGAAGCCGCTTATTGCCAGCTTGTGATTGCGCCGAAAATGGAAAAATTGCAGAGAAGATTTCAAAATTTAATAAAGTCTCCTGTCTAGTACCTCATCCGGACTATCGTCTCGACTTCTCCTTTAAGAAGGAGAAGTCCCAAGGCGCGAGCTTACCACCTTACTCGGATATGGAAACCTTCTCCTTCCAAAAGGAGAAGGGTAGGGATGAGGTACTAATAAAAGTTAGATGTATAATAATCTTTATGGATACAAAAAAGCCCCCGTCTAAACAGGTTTTAGAAAAATTTGACATAACCGAAGAAGCAACTTTACTTTCAGGAGGGCAAGGAACCACTTTTAAAGCGGGAAATTTTATATTAAAACCGACCGAGAGCGAAGAATATGCTGGTTGGGTTGCTAATGTTTTTGACAATATAAAACAAGATGGCTTTCGGGTTGCAAAGTATGTAAAGTCATCAAACGGAAAATATGTAGAAGATGGCTGGATTTGCCAAGAGTATCTTCCTGGGGAACACGATCACGCTAAAACAAGATGGCAAGAAATAATTGAACTTTGCAAAGTATTTCATTCTGCTCTTGCTGAATTTTCAGAACCTAATTTTTCAAAATCAGATTTTCTCGGCGAAGGCAATGACCCTTGGTCTGTAGCCGATAAAATGGCTTGGGGAGAAATACCCTTAGAGTATTATCCTGAACTAAGAGAATCTATTGAAAAACTTCTATCTCTCATTAAACCAGTAAATCTTCCAAGCCAGATAATCCACGGAGATTTTGGAGGAAATGTGCTTTTTCATCCCACTTTACCTCCTGCGGTAATAGATTTTTCTCCTTATTGGAGACCTGCTGAACTCGCTCCTGCCGTAATTATTGTGAATGCACTTGCTTTGGAAAACGCTCCCTTATCAATCTTAGATTACGTCGAAGATGTAAAAGAAATAAACCAAATGCTTATCAGGGCACAACTCAGAATGATTTTTGAAACTGACCAACATCTTAAGCAAAATACAAAAACTTTGTTATTACCAGTTAAATTAAAAGATGTTGAAAAGTATATACCTACTATTGATTTAATTTATAACAGAGTGATTAATGAACTCTAAATTTCTCTACAACAACAATTCTCTCTTAGATCGCCGTAGAGAGTTAAGAAAAAATCCAACTGAAGCAGAAAAAGTTCTTTGGCAGAGATTATCAAATAGGCGACTTGGTGGAATTAAGTTTGTGCGTCAATCAAGTGTGGGGCCATATATTTTAGATTTTTATTGTCGAAGTCTCCGACTGGCAATAGAGTTAGATGGTAATGTACACAAAGAAGATGAAGCTAAAATTTATGACGCAGAAAGAGAAAGATATCTTGAGAATTTAAATATAAAGACAATTAGATTTTGGAATGAAGAAGTATTAAAAGATATGAAGGGAGTTTTGGAGAGGGTTAATAAGGCTACTTCACTAAGTACCTCATCCGCCTGAGTACAGGCACCTTCTCCTTTAGGAAGGAGAAGGAAAGACAAAGACAGAGGAAAAAACGAAGAGATCCCTCTCCTTCTTAAAGGAGAGGGCACACGAAGTGAGGGGTGAGGTACTTCTGGAGAAATATGATAGGTGTTATAATAAAATTATGCACGAAGAAGAATTTAAGAAAAAATTAACACCGGAGGAATACAATGTGTTGCGGAAGAAGGGCACAGAAGCGCCTTTTTCGGGAGAACTTTTGAACGAGAAGAGAGAAGGCATTTACAAGTGCAAAGCTTGCGGCAATGTGCTTTTCTCATCTGAAACCAAGTTTGATTCTGGTACCGGTTGGCCTTCCTTTGATGAAGCGTTACCCGGAGCCGTTGAGTTTGTGGACGATGATTCAAACGGAATGCATCGGGCGGAAGTCATTTGCGCTAAATGCAAATCTCACTTGGGGCACATGTTCGAAGATGGACCGACTGCGACTAAGAAAAGATATTGTATGAATTCTATCTGCTTGGAGCTTGAGCCCGCCCGAACGACTGATAAAAACGAAGTCGTTCAGTCGGGCGGGCCTAATCAAGAAAATAATTCTGAAAAATAATGCTTTTTTTCCTAATATCTTTTTTTGCAGGAATTCTGACGGTACTTACGCCATGCGTTTTGCCAATCCTCCCTCTTGTGCTTGGGGCCACAGCGACCGGCCTAGAAGATAAAAGGCGGCCGATTCTTATTGTTGCTTCTCTTGCCGTGAGCGTTTTTATTTTTACGATTCTCCTGAAAGTAAGCAGTGTTTTTATCAATGTGCCGATTGAATTTTGGCAATACTTGTCTGCTTTCATTATTTTAATTTTTGGAATTTCTCTTCTTTTTCCGGGAAGCATTCATATACCGGGCTATGCAAGAGCAAATCAAGTTTTAGGCTCAAGCTATCAAAAAAGAAATTCAGTTTGGGGAGCCATTTTGATTGGCGCGGCCCTGGGCCCAGTCTTTACTACCTGCAGTCCGACATTTTTTCTTATTTTGGCCACAGTTTTACCATCAAGTTTTACACTAGGAATAATATATTTACTCGCCTATATTTTTGGCCTTTCTGTCTTTTTACTCTTGATCGCTTTTCTTGGCCAAAGGCTTCTGATAAAAGTCTTAAAATTTTCCGATCCCGAAGGAAAATTTATGAAGTCTCTCGGAGTGATGTTTCTTATTCTTGCGATTATTATTGCTCTCGGTTTTGATAAAAAAATCGAGAATTATCTTCTAAACGGCAGGGTCGATTTTACAAAGCTGGAGACAAAAATCAGAGATTCTCTGGTTACCCAAGGCGACGCCTTGGGGAAAAGTTGTTCGGATGGCTCATGTAGGCCATCCGCAGCTCCAAAAGTTACGGCAAAAATTTTTACTACAAAATACCATGAAATAGAAAAGCCTTCAGGATTTGTCAATTCGGAGCCTTTTAAACTTAAGGATTTGATCGGCAAAAAAGTAATTCTCCTAGATTTCATGACTTACTCTTGTATAAACTGTCAGAGAACTTATCCGTATCTGAAAGATTGGTACAAAAAGTATAAAGACAAGGGGTTAGAAATTGTGGCCATCCAAACACCGGAATTTTCTTTTGAAAAAAAGATTGAAAATGTTGAAAATTCGGCAAAGGAAAATGGTCTCACCTTTCCTATTGTACTCGACAATGACTACGCCACATGGAACGCTTATGCAAACCAATATTGGCCGCACAAATATCTGATTGATTTGAACGGCAACATCGTTTATGATCATATTGGCGAAGGCAGTTATAAGGAAACTGAAGCGGAAATTGTGAAGGCTCTCGGGGTCTCAAAAATAAATTCTAATGTATCTCCAACTTCTATCTTTTCCGCCAGTCCCGAAACTTACTTCGGCGCTTTCCGTAATACTAACTTCGGCAATGGTATTCCAAACATGGAACAAAGTTCTGACTTTGTAATTCCAAACACGCTCTTAAGTAATAAATTTTATTTAGGTGGCAAATGGGACATTTCTTCTGAATTTGCTTTAAATAGGGAATCAAGCTCTGTCTTAGAATATAAATTTAATGCTAAAGAAGTTTATTTAGTAGCCGAAAGCGATACTGAGGCTACTGCCGAAGTGTATGTAGATGGTGTAAAAACTAGCACTATTAAAATAAAAGACTCCAAACTCTACCATCTTGTTTCTCTCGACACACCTGGTGAACACCTCTTGAAAATTATCTTCAAAAGTAGTGGGATTAAGATCTACACTTTCACTTTTGGATAGCTTTTGCTAAAATAGCGATAAACTTATGTTGCTAATCAATATTTTAATAATGTGAAGAAGGTACTATTATCTATTATCGCTACTTTATTGGTAGTTGGTCTATTTGCGGTTTATTTTAAAACCCATATTTTTGGTAAAAGCAACAACCTTGATTCACAAGCGAAATGTGCAACTCAAGCCCAAAAAACACTAAGCGACTACCAAAAAGATAGACTCCAAGATTTTACCCAACAAAATCATTACAATAAAAATTTAAATAAATGTTTCGTTTTAATTTCGTATGTTTACATTGACAATATCAGTAATGGAAACGGAGAGGTTTTATTTGATGCTTACGAAAATAATGAACTCGCATCCTACACATATACTGATATTTCTGGAAAACACGACCCTTCCAGTTTATGTTTAATTGGTAAAAATAATGGCTTTGTGTCGTGCCAAAAATATAAAAATTTTGTAAACCAAAGAATGGAGGAAGACAATAAACTATAAAAAACTCAAATGGTGATTTTTACCAAAGATCTCGATGAATCACTATTGCAAAAAATTAAGACATTTCCACTTATTACTGAAGGTGAAACGGCTGACGAGGTTATAGAAAATAGTAAGCACATAATCGCTGCTATCGATAGTTACTCAAATCTAGTTATGGGGTATATAATTTTAGAACCAGCCGCAGGAGACTTACCGCCTAATATTCACTATCTAGAAATATTAAAAGAATATCAAAGAAAAGGATTGGGAAAGAGACTTCTTAATAGGATGATCAATTATTTAAGAGAGGATGGAGAAAAAAGAGTTTCTGTTTGGGCAACTAATAATAGTAAGTCTTTTTTTGAGAATCTTGGATTTATCGGTCAATATGCTATAATAATCAACATCATGAGTACCAAAAGACTCAAACTAAATAAGAAAGATTATATTCTCTATATACTTAACAAGCTGGAACCGGAGAAAAGCAGCAAGCTAATACTGAATAAAATCGCCTTTTTTGTCGAGTTCGCTTTCTTGCAGAAATATAATTATGACCTTAGTTCCGTAGAATATGCGGCTATTGATCATGGTCCAGTCATTGATGGTTATGATGAAATTTTGAAAAATATGGAAAAGGAAAAGCTCGTTAAAATTGATGGCAATATAGTACGTCCTCTCGATTCCCCCCGAGTTGAGATCCCAGAAGAACAAAGAGTGTTTATGGATGGGATAATAGAAAAATATTCTAAGTTATCTGGCACAATGCTTAGAGGACTTTCGCATCAAACTGATTCTTATAAAATTACTACCGACAATGAGAGGATAATGGGAAAGAAAATAAATAAAAAACTCGCTATGTTGGAAACATTTTTATCAGAGGACGAAAAAGACGAAACTATTTCAGATGATGAATTGCCTAAAATTAATCGTTCCGAATTAATTCGGTATGTTAGATAGTACTTATTCAATTTTTATTGAAAGAAGGTTTGACAGATATTTAAGAAAGCTGCCATCAAATATTAAAGATGTATTTGATGAGAAATTAAATTATTTTAAAAAGAACCCATCTCATCCTAGTCTTAACACTAAACCTCTTTCAGTTAGCCAAAAGACACTCAGAAGTTTGGGGGTAGATCAAATATACGAGTTTTATATCAATCGGAAAGAATATCGATGTGTTTTTTATGTAATTCATGAAATGAAAGAGATAATCATTGCTTTTGTCGGCAATCATACTCAGATTAAAAACAAGTACTCATAAATGTTGTAATGCAATTGAATTATTTTATCTAGTTTGCTACACTCTCGCAATGAAAACACTTTATTGGGTCGGGGGCATTTTTGTAGTTCTAGTAGGCTTAATTTTTATTTTTAGTGGTTCGAGCGCAACTATAAGTCCGCCTTTGGAAATAGACAAAATTAATCCGCATGATCACGTGGAGGGCAATGCGAGCTCTACGGTTGTAATAATCGAATATGCGGACTTTCAATGCCCAGCTTGCAGGAGCTATTACCCCGTAGTGAAGCAGATGGTGTCTGAATTTGGTCCAAAAGTTGCTTTCGTTTTCCGCCATTATCCGCTCACCCAGCACTTGAATGCCGAGCTCGCCGCGCGTGCGGCTGAAGCGGCTGGACTTCATGGCAAATTTTGGGGAATGCACAACCTGCTTTATGAGAAGCAGGATGAATGGGCCGACAAGTCAGATTTTCTGCCGCTTTTTGAAAGCTACACTTTACTTCTCGGAATTTCCAAGGATCAATTTGACGCTGATTTCAATTCAAAGGCAGTAAAAGATTTTGTAAGAGCAGAAAGAAGTTATGGGAACTCTATCGGTATCCAAGGTACGCCCACCTTCTACATCAACGGCAATAAAATCGGAAACCCACAATCTCCCGAAGCTTTCCGACTTCTAATCCAACAAGCTTTGGATAATAAACCAACAGAAGCGAAATGATGATTCAGCGAAGCGACCCCGGTCCTACTTCGGATCGGGGTCGGTTGGTTCTTTTAGCAAGTCCTTTATTTCTCCTGACACATCAAGGCTAGGATTTTCCATTTTTTTCTTATGAATCTCCGAAAGCCTGCGATCAAATCTATGACTTGCTATGAATGCTTTAATGCGGGAGACGCTCCCCCATAGGGGAGTAAAGCCTATTTTGCTAAGGAACTGGGACATATTTTTATATTACAATATAGTGTTTAAATAAGCAACTAGAGGCCATATGTGGCAGCAAGAGGTTTGTTTTGCTCGTTGTATATTTCTACCTGATCAATTGTCTTTGCTCCCACATTAATAATTGAATTTACAGAATGAATCTTGACAACATTCATTGGAATGCCAGACTTGCTCAAGAGGCTTTGTCTTAGTGAGGACAAGTCTCTAATAAGATCGTCTTTGCTCTTGTCTTTGACATAGCCATCAGCGTGAGCAGCTTCGATCCGTTCTTTTATCTTATCAAAATAAATATCGAGTACCCACGCTCTTTGCAGGTTATCCAAAACATCGAGTCCTAAAGTGCGCATCAGCTCATTAACTCCTGAACTCTTGTAATCTACGCATATTTCAAAAATTTGTTCGAACATTTTAGTTTGGTTATCTAATGTTTCTTCAAACAACACGCGTTCCGTGTCTTTCGGGATACTCAAGTCTTCAATATCTTGTGTCGGCATCATTTTTTTGTCTACCCATTCTTTATGATTTTTCCTTATACTCTTTATTTCTTCAGCTGAAGGGGGGGTGCTTTTAACTTGAATTAAATTTAGCTGATAGATTTCTTTGTTGGGGGTGTATATGGTTTCTATTAAATCAATCTTATATTTAGCATCTAGTTTATTATTAAATCCTAGTTCAAATTCTTGGGCGGGAGCCGCACAAAGAAGCTTAGTTCTTGCCTGGACGCATTGCACAACACTTTTAATGCCGCTTGATCCCCAACCAGTTTGGTGTTGTTGTGTAGAGCGCCACCTGCCAGTCTTCAAATCTTCTAAAGCCTGTCCGTTGCGCACATCTACTGTGTCTATAACAGAAAGAAGATAATCCTGTATTTTTATGGTCAATTTGCTAATCAGAGAATCTATATCTGCATCTCTAAGATTTATGCATTCTTTTACTAATCTATTTTCGATCTCCGCGAGACCTCTCACTTCGCCGGTTGAGGCTTTTGCTATAATAGCTGAAGTAATTCTTTTTAAGAGAATCTCATTTTCCAGCACATTTTCTCTGGTCTCTTTCAATTCATCATCATATTCTCCAGGCGTCATCATGTCTGGGTCTCTGGGCGTGTCAAATTTGATGATTTTTTCTTGATGGCCGGGAAACCTTCCAGGCTTTGTGCCGGTATCCTTTTCGATCAAAGATATTCCTGGTTTTTTTGGCTCATTGTGTTCTAGTGACATTTTCATAATTGTATAAGTGTACCTACTTTACATTTTACCTCGTATCGCGCTTTGGCAAAACTAGGAGGCCGAGGAGGCAGATCCCGCCGAGGAGATCGAAGAGGGAGGAAGGGGGGAAGTAAAGAAGAGCGGGAATGGCGATGAGGGGAGAGACGACATAAGCAAGAGATTGAGTCATGCGGAAGAGGCTCACGACACTTTCGTGCCGCTCGGTCACTTTCTTGAAGAAGTAAGATTCGCTTGCGATTTCGACGAGACTCGCGCCAATTCTCGAGATAAAAAGAAGCATAGCCCATAGCCAGAAAATTTGCTCGTGTAAAAATGGAATGGTAAAGCAAGCGGCGGCCATGATGATGAAGCCTAAGAAAAGAAACTCTTTTTCGCCCGTTTTGCGGTCGATCATGCGGCCGACTGGGATTTCGAAAATTATAAAAGGCAGGATCATGATGATAAGTATGAGCCCGACCTGGCTCCAGGCGAAGCCGATTACTTTGTGCAATAGTATCGGTAGGTAGATAACCATCACCGAATAGAAGATCTGAAGGATGAAATTGCCGAAGAGAATCCGCAAGATGTCAAAATCTTTCGAAATAAATGCTAGCGCGCTTCTCACGCTTACATACGGACTTCTGGGTATTCTCCGAGTGAGTCTGACGCCCACAATAAAAATGATTGGTAGGAGCATCATGGCCGAGATCAGATAAATTATGGAAAATGAGTTATCCGAAGCGAGAAGCGATACCAAAAAGAAAGAGGCAATGAGCGAAATATTCATGGCGGTCAGATACACTGCTCGCTTACTGCCGGTATTTTTCTCATTGGGCATCTCGGCTTCCAGATATATATCGAGGCAGTAAACTATAAGAGAGCCGATACCCTGCTGAATAATGAAGAAAATCACAACCGAAAGAGCGCTTTCTGCCCTTGATAATATAAAAAGAGTTAGAAATTCTAGAACGATAATGCCCAAGGTCATAGTTTTGAGCTCAAATCGGCCTAAGAGCCGAGGACTTAGAATAAAAAATAAAATATTCAACAGAGCCCCTCCAATATAAAGCAGATCCACCACTTTGTTATCTACAAATTTGCCGAGAAAGGAGGAATTGACATAAATAATCAAGTAATAATGAAATCCCAGAAAAAGATTACACAGATATAAATAATAAATTCTTTTCATAAGTGAGTTTTTATATATTCTCCGAGGCTTGCGATGGGAACGGAGGTTTGGGAACGGGTGCTAGTGTTTCTGATAGTTACGCAGTTATCGATGGCTTCCTTTTGGCCGAGCAGTATTATGTAGGGGATGTTCATTTGTTCAGCCGAAATTATCTGGCCGGTTAGTTTATCTTTGGCTAGAGAATGAAAGACTGGCACGCCCGCTTTGCGCAGATTTTCGAGGACGGTGAGACTCTTCATTTTGGCTTCCGGTCCAAATTGAACCAAATAAAATTTGTGTTTAATATCTTTGACCGGACTGACTTTCTGCAATCTGGAGGTTTTGAGGGAAAGAAAAACTTCGACGGCCGGCATTTCTTTTTTCTGCTCTATTATTTTACTCAATCGATTGTAGCAGTGCCCTCTTCCTAGCACTTCATCTTCCGAAATTATTTCAAATACAGTCTCAGCTCCATAAGACAGATCACCGAGAAGAGTGCTATCCAGAATAAAAGGAATCTCTAACATCTCTAGAAATTCCAAAACTTCTTTGAAATGAATGCGCGATTCTTCCGAGAGGCAGTCTATACTCTGGGGCGAGTTTTCTTTCAGAACCTTCCATTTGTCATCTCGAGTCTTAGCCAAAAAGAACGGATCTTTTTTGAGGTTCTGACGCAGTTCGGCGGGGAATTCGTTGAATTTCTTGCGGACAAAGCTCGCTACCTTTCTTTCAAATTCGGCCACTGATTCGCGGTTGCCGACCGAATTGATTCTCACGGTGATATTTTTGTACCCGCCATTTTCGAGAATAGCGCGGGCGGCTTGGATACAAAGAGCCTCGCCGACGCTTTTGTTCGAGTTCACGATAGAAAGCGAACACTCGATTTTGTGCGTTGGAGCAGAGCTCTGCGTAGCGCGGTTGTCCATCCAAAGCATCAGAGGCTGGGGAAGTCGCGAAAGGGCAGTTTTGCCTTCATAAAATTCCCGTAGCAATGCCGCTTTAATAGACGGTCGCCATTCTTTGTCCAAATTCTTGGTTATATCTAGGTCACTCTTTCTTACCATGGGCGGGGAGATAGGATAAAAACCGTAGAACATGGCGATCTTGCCGCTCTCTGGGCATTTCTTCAGGATATTTAAGGGCAGCTGCATAGTTATTTAGTTACTCCTGGAAATATTGAAAGCTGATTCAGGGGCAACAAACGAATCAAAGGTCGGCCAACGATATCGTTTTCCGGCAGAATGCCCCAATAGCGCGAATCGGAACTACCGGCCCGGTTGTCTCCCATCACGAAATATTCTTTGTCTCCCAACGATCTCTCGAAGTCTTCTATCTTTTCGTATTTTACGTAAGGCTCGTCGAGCTTCACTTCGTTGCCGCCAACGCCAATAATAGAAACTTTGCCAGCTTTGATCACTACTGTTTCGCCTGGCAGACCGACAAGCCTCTTAATAAAATTCTTGGAAGTATCCTTTGGATATTTCAATATGATGACTGCGCCTCTTGTCGGGTGTTCAAATCGGTAGGAAATCTGATCCACGATCAAATAATCGCCATTTTTAAAGGTCGGGTCCATAGATAGCCCTTCTACTATATACGGCTGGGCAATAAAGATGCGAAATGGCACCACTACCGCGATAACCACGATGGCAAACTTAAATAAGTCTCTCCAACTCTCTGATTCTGTTTTTGGTTCCGTTTCGTCCATTTGATGCTTCATTGTATAGGAATGCTGTGATATTATCAAATTATGACTTATTTTGTGATCGGACTCGGAAATCCTGGAACTGAATACGAGAAAAGCCGGCATAATACCGGCCGGATGGCCGTAGAATATTTTGCAGAAAAGGAAAAAAGTAAAAAAGTAAAGATTATCGAATCAGGAGAGTTTATGAACAATTCTGGCCGCGCGGTGGCTAAATTTGTGAAGAGCAAAAAGGCGGCCGCTGGTTTGATCGTTGTTTATGACGACCTAGACTTGCCTCTGGGAATTGTTAAAATTTCTTACAACAAAAGTAGCGGCGGGCACAACGGCTTGGAATCTATAATTAAAGCGCTTAAAACGCGCGAATTTACGCGTATCCGCATTGGTATTTCTCCAAAGAAAAAACATCAAGGCGAAGAGAAAGTTCTTAAATTTATCTTAGGCAAGTTCACTCCTTCCGAAGAACCAATCATAAAAAAGTCTCTGAAAAAAGCCGCGGAAGCGATCGAAGTGATAGTTGAAGAGGGCAGGGAAAGGGCGATGAATGAGATTAATTAAGAGTTAGCCCGATGTCCGACATCGGGCAAAAAATAGAAGACAATGCCGGTCCCGAAGTTGGAGACCGGCATTTTGATGCTCTGTGTTAGCACTTTCTGATATTACTGACGTCACCACACATGTCAGTGACGTTGCCAGAAAAATGGGTCACATTTCCGCGAATTCGGGTAACGTCACCTCTGATGTTGGAGCAATCGCCCCAAATCTTGGTTATATCTCCCCGCAAGTTAGACACATTTCCCTGCAAGTCCTGGTGAATGGTGCCATAGATGTTGCTGACGTTTCCGGAAATATTGCTTACATTTCCAGAAAGCTTAGATACATCGCCAGAAAGCTGAGTGACAATCCCATGTATCATTCCCACATGACCACAAATTTTGGTAACATTTCCATTGAGACGCGTTATGTCTCCAGAAAGATTTGAGACATCACCCACGATGTCCGATGCGTCGCCGACGATGTTGCGGAAATAACCCCAGACTTCATCAGATACGTTTACCAGTTGTGAATGTAAGTAAGTCTGCCTCTTCTTCTTATTTCTTCTAAAAAACTCTATCATGCTGAAATCAAACTCGAACGTCATTTTGAGCTCCTTTCCGATATCTTTTTAGCACTATTTCTTCCCAAACGCAAAAGCAAGCTTGCCCGATGTCCGACATCGGGCAAGACACCTACCCATGTCGGACATGTGGTAACCTGTTGTGTAAAATGGCTAAATATTGTAGATTCATGCCAGGAGGAGTTCCTATGGCAACGGAAATTAAGCTGCCGAGCGTGGCAGAAATTCAGGAGTTTTTCTTCGAAGTGGCTTTGTTAGGATACGCCGGAGGCGGTAAATTCATCCGGGAACATACTTTGTTACCGGAAAAGAATTTCACTTATCATGATCCGAATAAGCATCTGCTGTGCATCGATAGTTACAGGACAAATGGTGAGTTCTCGAGCGAGGAAATGATCATCTATTTTATGAAATTTGGAGAGGCGATCTGGACTCCACTCTGGTCGATGCAGTATCATGGTTGGTGCAAGGTTGAAGGCAAAAAGAAGTACATCGCTTTTTTAAAAGAGCGGTTGCGAGAAGCCTACGAAAAGAAAGTGTTTGAAGGTGGACGTGGCTATTTTCATAACGCTAACAAGAAATTGTTTTATAGCAACGAATTCCACGGAGGCTTTGAAAAATGTTTTGGGTATGAGAAAATCGACGAACTCTGTGATGACACCCAGATCCGCAATGTTTTCTGGCATCGCTACCAGTGTCTCCTGCTTTTTAAGGTAGAAGCTGATTAACTCAATCCGCTCGGATTGAGTCAAATAGGTAATGCCGGCCCCAGAAATTTGGGACCGGCATTTTGTTATTCTGGTTTCCAGGAAAGTTGCATCAATATGCCTGGAGTGCCGATGCCGAACTGGACATTACTCCAGCCGGCTTTGAGATAGCGAGATTTCAACTCTCTTTCTATGCGTCGTGTTATTGGAGACAATCCCAGCTTGTCCAGCTCCAATCTCAACACGACATCTGGTTGCCCGCCTTCTGATTTTAGTTCTGTATCAATAATATTTTCCAATATTGACACAGTTTCAATTTCAATAATACTTAAAGCGATGTCTTTCGGTCCGAGTGCCATTTGTTCTCCTCTTTTCTTAAACTACTTCAATAGGGGAACAAAGTCCAATTTTTTGAAAATGCGTTTGATTTTTTGTAACTTTTAAGTATTATTCCACCAGACAGAAAATATCCTGTTATTTCAAAATTTGAGGAGATTATGAGAGCTTTGATTAGCGTTTCCAATAAAACAGGTGTTGTGGAGTTGGCTGACTTTCTAGTTCGTAATGCGTGGCAGATACTTTCGACTGGCGGTACGGCCAAAGCCATTAGAGATGCCCGCATACGCGTTGTCGATATCTCTGAGTACACCAGATTTCCCGAGATGATGGACGGTCGTCTTAAAACTTTGCATCCTCTCATTCACGGCGGTATTTTGGGTCGATTGGATGTGGATCAGGAAGTCATGCGGGAAAATGGTATATTACCCATCAACTTGGTAGTCGTAAATTTCTATCCGTTTGAAAAAACGGTCGAAAATCTGGACTGCGATCTGGATACGGCTATCGAAAACATCGATATCGGCGGACCCACTATGGTGCGCGCAGCTGGGAAGAACTGGCGCAGAGTCGGAGTTGTGGTAGATCCTCAAGATTACCCTTCAGTAATTGAGGAGATTAAACAACTCGGGCATCTTTCCGAAGCATTTCGATTTAGACTTATGAAAAGAGCATTCAGAACCAGTGCAATGTACGAGAGAGCGATAATTACCTATTTATCCAGATTAGCCGCTGGATCTCGCTAGAAAAAATCAACCGCCAAGCAGGAACCTGCCTCGGCGGTTTCTGTGTTCATATGTCAAAGGGTATCTTTGACATCTTTGATACCTTAAGATTTTGGAATGATGATGTTTTGAATAATATCGATAAAATTTTGGAGTTCATTAATCACAAAATAGCCGCTTTGCAGAAAACGGAGGAAGCTCCCTTAAAATAAGGGGGTTAGGGGGGTTATCTTAATGGTAATGTTGCCTAAAACCACCAAATATTGTAGATTCAGGCTGGGAGGATAAGTGAAATGACTAACGAGGAGATGGCAAAGCGTTTGGGTATTGATCATGCAGAATTTGAAATTCTGGTGGCGAAGGAAATAGAGGGGGTACTTCCAAGAAAATATCTCTTTCTGAGAGACTATCTAGGTACCGAGCTTCTAGAGCTACAAAATAGTGAGCGGAGAACACTCATGGATGCTATTGAAGCAGCGTATCGACAAGTAAAGGAATTTGAAGAAGCTGAGCAGTTCATTGAGAAGCTAAGAAAGTTTGTGGCTAATCTTTGATCATCCCGATCAAGTCTCAAAGTGTCAAGGACGCGCCTTGACACTTTTCTATTTCTCCACAAACGCCAGCGCCATCTTTTGCTCTTTGGGGTCGAAGATGGTGATTTTGAAGTTGTAGGTTTTGCCGAGTTCGAGCTTTTCGTGAAGTTTTTCTTCGGAGCCAAATTCGGAGACGTGCACGAGGCCGGCAATGCCTTCTTCGATAGAAGCGAGCGCTCCATGCTTGTTGAACTTGATGATGACGCCTGTGACAAGATCGTCTTTCTTAAACTTTTTAGCCGCTTCGGTCCATGGGTTTTCTTTCATGGCCTTCATTGAGAGGCTCACTTTGCCGTCTTTAATCTCGATCACTTTGACTTGGACAGAATCTCCCACCTTAGCAAACTTTCGCGGGTCATCCACTAGGCCCCAATCGATTTCTGAAATATGGACTAGCCCCTCGAGCCCTTCTTCGAGCTTCACGAACACGCCGAAGTCCACGATGCCTGTTACTTCTCCCGAAACTTCGTCGTTTAGTTTGTATCTATCAATAATTTCGGACTTTTCGGTATTTTCCGGATCTTTCTCGGAGAAAATAAGTTTGTCTTCCTTTGGAATCGCGGTAATGATGCAGACTGATATCTTTTGCCCGACCAGCTTCTTTAATTCATCCAAAATTTTATCCTTGTCGCCGTCGTTGATGCGAGGGTAATGTTCCACTTTCAATTGAGAAGCTGGCAGGAAGCCAGTAATACCTTGCCAGGCGAGCATGAGTCCCCCTTTGTTTGCTTCGATCACTGGAAGTTCAAAGACTCGCTTGTCTCGTATAGCATCTTCCGCTTCGCTCCAGAGGAGGGCCTGTTTGGCTTCCTTCAGAGAAATTTCGATATAGCCTTCTCTGTTGTCAGAGCCGACCACTTTGCCGGCGACTTTATCGCCTGGCTTGATTTTCTTTATTAAATCTCTCGCATTAATATATTCTCGCCCAAAAATGATACCGGTGCCCCAAGGTTGAAGATCAACGTAAACTGCGCCCTTTTCTATCGCAATCACGCTACCCTCTACGATATCTTCTTTTATCGGCGGGTTTTTCGAAGAACTCAAGAATTTCGACATTACTGATTCTGGCTTGATTGTTTCTTCTTTTGTATTTGTTTGCATAATTAATTGCCGCAAGCTTCTGGGATCTCGGGTCAGTCAACTTCACGTCCCAGGGTTAGCTTTTCGGCAGTCTGCTTTTAATGCAAGTATGATATCATATATTCTTAAATATGAAAACTGCTCTAGCCGCATTAGTCCTAGCTCTATCTGCTTTGTCTGTCACTATTTATAAGGCGGAGAATCCTTGCGCTTCGCCTTTGCAATATTCAATCGGAACTTTTGATACCCAGTTTGGGGTAAGTAAGGAAGATTTTGAAAAGAAAATAGAGGCTGGAGCCAGTATTTGGGAGAAAGCTTTCAATAAAGATTTCTTTGAATATAACGCGAAGTCCAAATTTAAAATAAATCTTATCTACGATCAAAGGCAGAAGAACCTTGATTTCAAAAGAAAGACAGAGTTTGGCCTATCTCAAGCAGAAGCAGTTTTCAAAGCGCTCGATCTAGATTTCAAATCAATAAAAGCAAAATATGAGTCACGTTCCGCTTCTTATGAATCAAGTAAACAGAGTTTTCTCGCGCGAAGCAAAGCATATGAGAGAGACGTAGAAACTGTAAATGCCAAAGGTGGCGCCAATCCTGTCGAATATGCCCAGCTTAAGCAGATGCAGTTAGAATTGAACGCTTCTGCCAAGCAATTGAACGCAGAGGCAGAAGCTCTCAACAATTCTCTTGCCGAGCTGAACCCGCTTTTGGAAAAAAGGAACAAAGCGGCAAACGATTACAACAGTGTTGCCGCGGCCTATAACCAAAAGTATGGTCACGGCCTTGAATTTGACCAAGCTGAATATACTGGCAAAGAAATCAATGTTTATGAATTTTCAGGAGGCAAAGACTTGGTTACCGCTCTCGCGCACGAACTTGGTCACGCGCTCGGTATGAACCACATCGAAGACCAGAAATCCATCATGTACTACCGCACAGGTGATCAAACCGGAACTCCGACCTCTGCCGACCTAGCCGAACTAAAAAGAGTTTGTAAATTGTAAGTAGAGTATAATTAAATTATGACTAGTAAATCTCACGTTCACTATTCTCATAGAGGCTTGCGGCATCACAAAATTTCCAATCTGTATCGGTTTAATGTACACGTGCTACTGCCGTTCTTTCTAGTTTTGATTTCTGTATTTGTCAGTGCCAAATTTTTTGCGTTCAAAGGTATTATTGGAGTAGGGGATGCTAGTCTATTGTTAAAAGCAGTAGGCGCTTCTTTCTTACGCCTCTTCATCGCGTATATTATCTCGCTTGTATTTGGAGTGGCCTTGGCGCTTCTTGCCATCTCCTCCAGAAAAGTGGAGAGCATACTACTCCCAGTATTTGATATTTTGGAATCGGTGCCGATCTTGGTTTTCTTTCCGGTCATTATTTTGTTCTGTGTTTCTTATGGGTTTTTGAACGCGGCTGCGGTTTTGATTATTTCTTTGAACATGATTTGGAATATCGTTTTCGCTTGCATCGGCGGACTCCGGTTGATTCCGGAAGATATTGCCGCAGTAGGCAGAGTATTTCGCTTGAGCCTTTGGCAGAGATTTTGGAAAATTACTCTGCCCGCGCTTTTCCCGTATATTTTGACTGGGTCGCTTCTCGCCTGGGCCGAAGGCTGGAATATGCTTATCGTGGCCGAAGTGCTGAAGACTTATGTTTCCAAAAGTTTGGCGCCGAGCGATCTTTTCGGTATCGGCTCAGTCTTGGTGCAGGCTTCTGTCGATGCCGATACCAAAATGTTTTTCGGCGCAGTTATAATGATTATTCTTACGGTCGTTGTCATCAATGTTTTTGTCTGGCAACCACTCTTGCGAACCTCTGAAAAATATAAATTTGACTGATATAATTATGAACATCGAACTAAAAAATATTTCCTTTGCCTACAATCTCGAAACGGATTTTGCCTTGAAGGATATTTTTCTTTCTTTGAAAGAAGGGACCTTTAACGTCCTAGTCGGCCGTTCTGGCTGTGGTAAAAGCACTTTGCTTCGAGCTCTTGCCGGCACTCTCGATCCGCAAATAGGGGAAATTATCGCGCCGCAAAATATTTCTGTCGTCTTTCAAGACGGCGCGCTTCTGCCATGGCTCACTGTGTATGAAAATTTAGAAGTGATTGGAGCCGGGCACCGTGCAATAGAGGAAGAATTGTCCAAAATGAAAATTCTAGACTTTGAAAATATTTATCCGCGCAATTTATCTGGCGGCCAGAAGCAGAGAGTGGGGATCGCTCGAGCGCTAGTCGTCAAACCGAAACTTTTGTTGCTGGATGAGCCATTTTCTGCTCTAGACACCGACACTACTCGTAGTCTACACCAGGAACTTCTTTCTATTTGGAAGAAATCGGGCATGACGATCCTCATGGTTTCCCATTCTGTCGAAGAAGCACTTCTTCTTGCTGACAAAATTATTGTGATGAAAGCTGGTAAAATCAAAGAAGAACTGCCTCTTTCCCTGCCCCGCCCCCGCTCCGAAGAAGATCCCAATTTCCTCGGGTTTGCTCGTCGTATAAAAAAGATGATATAAATAGGGAGCAAGCCGGAGTAGTTCAGTGGTGGAACATTCCCTTGGTAAGGGAAAGGCCGAGAGTCCGATTCTCTCCTCCGGCTCACGATATTGTATAATTTAAATTCCATGGCTAAAAAGATTAATTTTGAAAAACTTAAATTGAGACCTCCAGAGAAGGAGAGACTTTTTAGGAGTGAGACTGTTGAGAAAACGATCGCAGAAGTTTCCGAAAAAATAAAAGATTCTGATTTGAGAAGAATGTTTGCTTAATGCCTGCCGAACACTCTCGATACCACGGTTCATTATCGCGAAGATAAAAATGGCAACCCGGATACTTTCATCGCGACGGGAGACATTCCCGCCATGTGGTTGCGGGATTCTACTAATCAAGTCTGGCCATATTTGAGATTTGTTCAAGAAGATGAGGCCCTCAAAAAAATTTTCCAAGGCTTGATTCGGAGGCAGGCCAAAAGCATTTTGATCGATCCTTACGCAAACGCTTTTAATAAAGATTCGAAAACTAAGGCAAATCCTTGGTGGCCAAAAGGCAAAGCTTGGAAAAAAGGTGTTTGGGAAAGAAAATGGGAATTAGATAGTCTCTGTTCTTTCCTGCGTCTTTCCGCGGCCTATTTCGAAAAGACAAATGATATTACTCCTTTTAATAAAAATTGGATCAAAGTAGTTGAAAAAGTGGTAAAAGTAATGAGAAATATAAACGAAGGGTCTATCAAGCTCTTGAACAGCAAAATTTTATTATTGGGGACAAAGAGAAGAAAATTATAAATGAGAGAACATCAAACGGCAGAAGGTACTTTTTCATGGTAGCAAAACGGAAAGAGGGAAATAAAACTGTAGAACGATTTATAAAAATACCAGAAAATGACACTAAAAAACTACTTACGCCATTTCAGAGGCAGATCGAAGTTGTTAACTATATAAAAGAGAAGGGAATCATGAACACAAGAGGAATCGTTGTGTTTAATTACAATCCTAATAAGGGAATACCATTTGTGGTCATGGAAACTTTACCGGCGGGCCATTCAAAAATAGGATTTATAGAGGGGAATAAGAGTGTTGAGTTACTTGGCGCTAAAGAAGCAGAACGAACTATAGATCAACTCAAAAAATTCCATTCTATTTCGATAAAATCTTTACAGTCAAATCTTAAAAAGATTTTGAAAACTTATCTGGGAGATTATAAAAGTTTTAAGCAAGAGGTCTTTCGCTATCTCAATAAAAAGGTGAAGGCTTTGGATGGAAAAGGTAAATCAGAATCATTTTATACCGTTTTAGAACACAGGCTTGTAATAAATGATTTGAAGAATAAAACAAAAGAATTACTAGAGCAGCTTGAACCGATTATTGACGCGAAGGAAAATCGCGAAAGTTCTATAGTACACGGCGATATGGCACCGAATAATCTTTATGTATTTGATTCTGGAGATGTTGAGCTTTTAGATCTCGAGTGGGTAGGTACATTTAAAAATAAGGCGATAGCTATGATTCTTGATTTCGGAAACTTGAGAGCTAGATCGTGGGGTAATAAAAAATTTAGAGAAGCTCTGGACAGCGCTCTTATAAAAGCTTATTGTTTAAAGGGAAAAGAAAATCTTGGTAAAGTTATCGTAAAATTAAGTATTTTGCGCTCTCTTATCCATCTTTCGGGATTTTTTGAGAACTACGATCAAGCAAAGCAAAAAGATAAAATACAAACCAGACGCCGAAATTCTACAGAACAGGACTTGGTACAAATATTTAAAAAATAATTAAAATTTAAAGTGTATCCGTGCCATTAGTCTAATCCGCCCAGATGACGAAGGTGAATATTTTATTGCCTTTGCCTAAATCTCTTTCATGCAGAGAGCTATGGCCATCGCGAGATTTTCGGACAACTTTTCCCCATTCGGATGAATCTCCCGTATCGATATCATTTGCTGAAATATCCGATGACTCTATATTATTTGCTGACGCAGGAGATTTTTTGTTCAAAGCGGTCGTTGTCGTATCGAGGTGGGCATAGATCGCTTCTAATTGGTCATAATCATGCTGGTTTGGGTGCTCATTATCTAATTGACCAAAGAGCGCACCATTTGGATCGTTGGTGTAGTCCATACATGTGCCGAGATTTGGATTGTTGAATATTTCATCTTGGTGATCAAGTCCGAAGGTATGTCCAACTTCTTGGCAGACTACAAATTGTCTCCAGGCCGAAGTGTTGTAGTGAGCGGTATTGAAATATGTATCGTTCAACCTGACCGTTCCTTGTGTTATATGACTGCCATTGACCCATATTGAAGCAATGCCGAGCCAACCGTTGTTGCCATATTTGTTGTTGCACACTTCCACCCGGCCATTAACAGGACGACAAGTTTTTGAGCTAGTATGGCCTGGAGTAACGGTAGTGTTTAATACACTCGATACACTCCAATCGCTTGATGCGATAGCGAGACGTGCGTCCCATATTGTTGAGACATTATCATCAAGCTTCAAATTAAGCGGATTTGCGTTTCGGGCCCAATGATAGCCACCCCATGAATGGTTGGCATAGGCGGTTGTAGCGAATGTACCGACGGAAAGCAAAACTACTACTGTCATAAACTTGCCTAAAAAACGAAATAGTGTTTTCATAAAATTATTACTAAATTATTTCAAAACTAATACTCTGCTATTCTAGCAAATCCACCTAACCATGGCAACAATGGTAATTTGTTAAGAATTTTGATAAAGTGGGGATTATTATTTTAATTTAATCTGAACCTATGGCAAAAAACATCATTATTTCATTATTGATTATCGCAGGACTCGTAGTAATAGGAAAATTTGCTTTTAACCCTAGCCCGAAGTCGGACATCGGGCAAGATTTTGCTAAATCGGGCGCGACTTCAACTGTGCCAATCGTAGAGACGACCACTCCAAAAGCTTCAACGACTCCAACAATTAAAAATAATCCAATTAAAAATCATATGATCACAATAGAAACAAATTACGGCAAAATCGTTTTTGAAGCCTATGATAAAGAATCGCCGAAGGCGGCGGAAAATTTCGTGAAGTTGGCGGAGAAAGGATTTTATGATGGGCTAATTTTTCATCGCGTCATCAAAGGCTTCATGATCCAGGGTGGGGATCCGACGGGGACTGGCTCTGGGGGTCCAGGCTACCAGTTTGCGGATGAAATTGATCCGAATGCCGCGCTTTACAAAACCGGCTACAAAAAGAGCATTGTGGCTATGGCGAATTCCGGGCCGAATACCAACGGTAGCCAGTTCTTCATCATGACCGAAGATTATCCTCTGCCGCCCAAATACACAATCTTTGGCAAAGTAACTTCAGGCCAGGATGTAGTCGACAAAATCGCAAACGTCAAAACTGGCGATATGGATAAACCTCTCACTTCTGTGACGATGACGAAAGTAACTGTAAAATAATCATTTATTAAACAAGTTCTTCATATTCATTACGTCGCCTTTGAAGCCGCCGTAGGCAGAGATGGCTTGGTCGATGTAGGGCTGGATGTAATAATAAGCTCCGATAGAGACGGCCACGATAATTACCCAGTAAATAGCGCGGAAAACCTTGCTCCAGAACATGGACTTTTGGATCGAATTGAGCATTTTGTTGTTCTTCTGTTCAAGTTCAAGCACTTTTCTTAAGGTATTTTTGTCTTCTGGATCCATCTAGTATATAATATCACAACCAATTAAAATAAATATGCAAAAAATTGTAAAAATATATTCCCCTCCGACCTGTCATTTCTGCAATATGGCCAAGGAATTCTTCGCTGAAAATAACATAAAGTATGAAGCGCTTGATGTATCGACCGATGTGGTTGCGCGTAATGAAATGGTAGAACAATCTGGGCAGTTAGGCGTACCAGTAATCATAATCGGCGACGACCTTATCGTCGGATTTAATAAACCAAAAGTGGCGGAGCTTTTAGATATTACCCTCTAACTTTCACTTTTGTCTGCCTGTTTTTGTTGAGCTTAGGTAGGCGGAGGATAAGGAGACCGTGCTTTTCGATGGCTTCGGCGGCGTCAACGTCTATTTCTTGCGGCAGGACGATTGTGCGGGAGAAAGAGCCCCAGTAAAGCTCTTTGTGCAGGTATTCGGACTCATCGATTGTGCGTTCTACTTCTCTTTTGCCCTTAATACTGACCATGTCCCTCGTGATAGAGACGTCCAAATCATCCGGCTTTACTCCGGCCACCATGGTTTTTATTATTATTTCAGTATCGGTCTGGTAAACATCCACCGTCAATTCTCCCTCTTCCTCGCTGTCGTCCAGCCAGTCTTTACTGTTGCTTTTTACTGGAGTTTGAGGGTTCTCTTTTTCATCTTCGTATTCGTCCACTCTCATTGCTCCGGTGAGCCTTTCAAAAAAAGAACGATTGTTTTTTGCCATAACTATATTTTGATTATATTTTCAGCGTTTTAACTTTCTCGATCATAAAAATAATACATATAATAGAGAGCCAGACTCCGCCAAAGACGAAGAAGAGATTCTCTCCTGCTTTAATTATAAACCAGTTGAATATTGTATGCAAACAAATTGCCACGAGGATACCTGTGAATAGGTGTATCTTCTTGGATTCTTTATCTAGAAAGAAACCAAGCCCGGCGAAGATGCCGATGGTGGCTGAACTTGCGACATGCAACAACGTGGCGCCTATAAATCGCATATTGCCGCTAATAATACTCTGTGTAAGATTCTCGGAATTGAGAGCCTTAAGCAAAAAAAGCGAATTTTCCAGAGCGGAAAAGCCTAAAGCGGCCGAGACGAGGTAAATAAAGGCGTCAATTGGCTCATCGTTGTCAATGTTTTTCCGCAATGTGGAAAAAAAGCCTGCTCCAAACTTCAATATTTCCTCGGTCGTCGCCCAAGATAATAAAGTGACGAGAGTAATTACATTTCCGAAGAATCCATAGAAGAATTTCTCGATAGGCAACACCAGAGCGACCGAAAACATGCCGCAGACGAATGCCGCCAATATTTTCCTCTTCGGTTCAGGACTTTTCCTATCCTCGTGCAACCAGAACCAGAGCCACAGGAGTGCCGGCAACGTGCCTCCGACCACCGAAATAAAAATAGTTGTTAAATTGGCCATAACATAATTGGTGCAAAATCCGAAATTCTAAACTCGAAATCCGAAACAAATTTGAAATATTAAATCAAAATAAAAAACAAAATTTCAAACAAGGTTATTTTACCACACAATTTGAAGTAAAAAACGAGCTGGACCATTTTAGTCCAGCCCCGAGTGTACACTTATGGCGTCATAAACACCTTCCCAAAAATCAGCAATCAATTGTAGGTGAGTGTTTAATCCATCCATAAAAAGATTGATTTGTTCTGAATCTTTGATGTATTGCTCGTCAACTCGCAGGGCTTCTTCTTCATGATTTTTCTCTGCTGAGGCGAGGTGAATAAGCGTAAATGCACTTTTTCAATTCGTCCGTACCCGCTTTCTGACCACGCTGTACTCAAGAACTCCAGTTTGTCTTTGAGACCAGGGGTGTGAAGTGCCAGAAGAAGCAAGGTGTCGGGGAATGACTGTACCCATCCGAAGTACTCATTTGTGAAAATAAGAAACTCCGGGAGGGTTAATCTGCATTCAAGCCAAAGTTTGTAAAAGGAATTGTTCAAAGCTTTTGACTCATGTATAATTTTCAAAATCTTCTCTCGGATATTCATATTGTCTCCCTTCCCAACCTGATACTAATATATAACCTTTGAAAAAACAATACTTATTATTTCTGTTCCGATTTTCTTAAAATTGAACCTTTGATGCTTCGGATTTCGTGCCTTATCCTAAATTGGCCATTTTTTGATCATTAGTAAATTTTTCGAATCGGGGAGCATGCTCCAGATTTCTTCGGTGATGAAGGGAGTGAATGATGGTGTCGTTTAAACAGCGGTAAGGTTTGCGAATATGGGCAATTCAACCGAAGAGAGCTTCTTACCCATTCTTTTGTTGAAATTTAGAATGGTAAAACCTTTTATTTTCTTTGTTTTTGGATCTAGTCTCAAAACAACATCGTCTGATGTTTCTTGAGAAATGATTTTTTTTGACGGCTTGCCTTGTGAAAGGTAGAACACATCAGCTTCTTTGTCGTAAAAATAATGTAATTTCATGTTTTTTAAATTATATTTTTAGTAATGTACGCAGTTAATATAAAATTTCTTGAATTGGTCTTGATCACTACGGCTAGATATTTTGGCCCCCTTACTTTCTTGTAAAATATCCTAACTTCTGAATCAGACTTCGATTGATGAATAAAATCTGGTTGCAGAATAGCCATTTTAAAATACTTTTTGAAGCCGTTTATCTCTGGATGAAATGTTAAAATATGAGAAAGTCTTTCATTGGTCAATTCCACTTTACCCAATGAAGAATCATAAATTAACATACCAACATTGTACTCTAAGAATATTTAAGTTTCAATGGATGGCCATTTTGTGATCATTAAAAGTTTTGGTTCGCCGATGATACTCCAGATTTCTTCGGTGATGAATGGCATGAAGGGATGTAGGATCTTCAGCTGTTCTCGGAGAAGGATCATAAGAATGCGTTTATCCTCCTCTTTCTTTTTCCTCTCTATTATCTTATCAGCAAAAGTGTGCCAGAAGTAGTGATAAATCTTCTCGGCGGCCAGATAAAACCTGAAATTTTCCATGTCGCTAGTAATATCTTTGGTAAGCTCTTTAAATTCATCCAGAGTTTTTTGATCTTCTTCGGATAATTTCCCCAAGGCGTCGCCTTGGGGAAGATTTTCGAGGACGTAGCGGGAAGCATTCCAGATTTTATTGGCGAAGTGCTTGTAGGCTTTGATTTTATTCATATCGAATTTGCTGTCACTGCCAGGCCCAACACCCACAATAAGAGCCATACGTAGAGCGTCGGCGCCGTATTCTTGCATAACATCTATCGGGTCAATATTATTACCGAGTGATTTACTTATTTTTCTCCCATCTTTATCGCGAACTAGTCCATGCAAATAAACAGTTTCGAAAGGTATTTGCCCCAATACATATGTGGACATTAGTATCATACGGGCAACCCAGAAGAAGAGGATATCGTAACCGGTTTCCAGAACTGTGGTCGGATAATAATTTTTTAAATCCTCTGTATTTTCCGGCCAGCCTAATGTGGAAAATGTCCAAAGTCCGGAAGAAAACCAAGTGTCTAAAGTGTCAGAATCCTGCACCCAGTCTTCTCCGTTGGGGGCATTTATGCCGCAATAAATTTCTTCTCCTTTGTACCAAACTGGTATCTGATGGCCGTACCATATTTGTCGGCTGATACACCAATCGCGCAAATTTTCGATCCAATTAAAATATACTTTTTCAAAACGATCAGGAAGGATTTTTATCTTATTATCTTGAACCGGCTCAAGCATCAGTTCTTTCAGAGATTTGTTATCTCTATCTGAAATCTTTTTATTTACATCTATAAACCACTGCAGTTTAGGTAAAGGCTCGACGATCCCGCCGGTGCGTTCTGCGGTGGAAATATTCTGATCAATTTCTTTCTCTTCAATTAAGAGGCCATTATCTTTTAGCCATTGCACTACGCTTTCTCTGGCCTCGGCCGTTTTTTTGCCCTTTAGGTTCTCGGTTGTCATCCTCGCGTATTCATCAATAACCTGCTTAAGGGGTAAGTTGTGTCTCTCTGCGATTTCAAAATCTGTGACGCTGTGGGCAGGAGTGACGCCTACTGCCCCTGTACCAAACTCTGGATCAGCCACTATATCAGCCACTATTTTTATATGGAGTTTTTCGCCCGCAAATTCTAGGTCATACTCTTTTCCAATATATTCTTTGTATCGCGCATCCTCTGGATTAACTGCTACGGCGGTATCACCTAACTTTGTTTCTGGACGAGTGGTGGAAATAGCGATGGGGAAATCCTTTGAATATTTAAATGTATAAAGAGTTGCTTTTCTTTCTTCGTACACAATTTCGTCATCAGAAATAGTGGTCTGACCTTTTGGATCCCAGTTTACGACTCGAAACCCACGATAAATAATTCTATCATCATACATTTTTTTAAAAACTGTTCTGACGGCCAAATTTCTTTTTTCGTCTAAGGTAAATGCTTCGCGTGACCAATCCAGAGAGCAACCAAATCTCTTCATTTGAGTGAGAATCGTATCGTGACTCTCTTTCGCAAATTTTTCTACTCTACCCAAAAATTCTCCTCTTCCTAAATCATGGCGATTTTTACCTTCTTCTTTCTGGATAATCTTTTCTACTTTTGATTGGGTGGCAATTGCAGCATGATCGGTCCCTGGAATCCAAAGTGTTTTATTGCCTTTCATCCTGTGATACCGAACCATAATTTCCTCAATAGCAAGCATATAAGAACTACCGATTGTTAGTATGCCAGTGACATTTGGGGGAGGTAAGACAATAGAAAATGACTCCTTGTTGACGGTTGGTAGATTATCTGGGTTAAAAAAGCCGCTGTTTTCCCAGATTTGGTAGATTTTGCCCTCCACTTCTTTTGGGTTATATGGTTTGGTTAATCGCTCATTCATAAAGAATATATTAGCATTAAACAAGGCTCTTTAAGAGAAAAGGTTGTAAAGGACACTAATTTGTCCTTTACAAACATGTCCGCTAGTTCTTCTAAAAGTCTATTCTATAAGACATATTTTGATGATTAATTTTTATTATAAAAGACAATGTTTTTTAGTATTTTTATAACCATTGCAAAATAAGGGTTTTAGGATTTATATATTATTGTAATGAGTAATATATTTTTGACAAAGCATATTAATTATGGTAGCTTCGCATTACATTAATTAACTTAATTTTAAGAGATATTATAAATTTATGAAAAACTTTACCGCTCAATTCATTTCGTTCACGATTGCAGTCTCGATCTTTGTGACACCGGCCTCGGCATTTGCTTGGAATACGCACGATGGCCACCATGGGGATAGCCCTTCCGAGTGTATTTGGGCTGGATCGGGCTGGTATGCACAATATTTTGACTATTCTGTTAAGCACCCTGATATGAATTTGCCAACCTCGGCTTGGAGCACATACAACGGCGATCCTCATTCTAAAGCAGGGACTTGGAGCAAAGACTGGTATGAAAGCAAATATGCTGTACAGACTCAAACTGATCCCAATCTAGAATTTGGAGGAAATTTCTTTCCTTTAGACTCTATTGCCACTTCTTCAGAAATAACCAACGGCCACAACTACCACTTTGGAGCTATTTGGAGAGCAAGTGTTGTAGCACCTGCCGACGATACTTATCATTATGATCTGACTAGCGACGATGATGTCTGGGTATATGTAAATGACGAACTTGCGGTAGACAATCAGGGTGTGCATTCGGCGACAAGCAAAAGCGGCGACTTAACTCTGGCTGAAGGTAATAATAAAATAGAAATATACTTTGCAGAACGCCATGTGACCGAATCTCACATGTATTTCAAATTGAGCGATACGAGTCTAGAGATCCACCCTCTTTCTCCTAAATCATGCGTGCCACCGTCCACTCCTCCTCCGCCTCCTGCGGCCATCAACACCTCTCCTACCGTTACTTTGCTAGGAGTCAATCCATTTATT